>LFIK01000455.1_pt1 | contig 30810 bp, 40 predicted proteins | sample 643401 | NCBI WGS metagenome assembly LFIK01 (sample SAMN03777447, study PRJNA286221) | soda lake metagenome | biome: soda lake; feature: Kulunda steppe; material: water; isolation source: sample T5-Br brine of Lake Tanatar-5 | place: Russia: Kulunda steppe | collected 2010-07
CACACGCACACACACGCACATGCACACACACACACATGCACAGACACTCGCACGCACACACAGTGCAGCATGTGGTTGCAGCAGTCTCTGTACTGGCGCAGTGTTTTGACCTTGAGGATGGGGAGCAAGTCCCCCTGTTCCTGTAAAGAAACCAGAAGGTTCCATGGTGGCATCTAGTCACCAGATGTGGGGGCCCCTCCTGGTCTACCTCTGTGGCAGCAATGCACACAAACACGGGGAGCATATGTGGCAGCCCCACGTTGCCGCGCAGTCCTCCTTGGGGCGCACCAGCAATGAAGCAGGAGGCACTGGGGCGCATCCGGGCCAAGCACTCGCTGGGTGTACTCCCCCCTTAAACTCCGGCCCTGCCACCCTGCAGCCACGGCGGGCACCCCTCCTCTACTCGAGTCTTACCATGGTGCTATCATATGGTGCTATCATGGTGCTATCATGGTGCTATCATGGTGCTACCATATGGTGCGCCCTACACCGCTCTGCCCCCACTTCTTGTGTGCACGCGCCCCTCTGCCACTCCAGTCTCGCCATGGCGCGCGACTTGCCGCTCTGTCCCCGCTCTCTGTGCGCACACCCCCAGGTTCTCTCCCAGCGCGCTCGTGTCTGTGGTGTCCGCCACAGCCACTGCGGGGTATGTGGACCCCGCGCTGCTCACGGTCGTTGCAGAGGTGAGCGCCCTAGCTGTAGTGTAGCGCCGAGCTGGCCCCGCCTGCGGTGCCCACAGAGACCGCCATCCTGCGCATTGTCGCCGCGTCCTGCGCTGTGCCGCCGCATCCAGCATCCTGTGCTGTGCTGCCGCATTCAAACGCCGCGTTCTTCACACCCTGCGCTTGATCACTCATTGCATGTGTGCATTGTGGGGATGTTGTATGCTTCAGCACCCTGCACTTGATCACTCACTGCATGTGTGCATTGTGGGGATGTTGTATGCTTCAGCATCCTGCACTTGATCACTCGCTGCATGTGTGCATTGTGGGGATGCTGTATGCTTCAGCACCCTGCACTTGATCACTCACTGCATGTGTGCATTGTGGAGATGCTGTATGCTTCAGCACCCTGCACTTGATCACTCGCTGCATGTGTGCATTGTGGGGATGTTGTATGCTTCAGCACCTGGCGCTCTGGCGCTCACTGCAAGCAAGCATTGCGAGGATGCGCCCATGCACCCCTGCCACTCCTCGTCTTTGTGCCACTTCCTCAACTGCTGCCCAGCACTCGTCTCCCCCACCGCTTTGCTTAGAAATTTGCAGCATTCTCTTGACCCCAGCCTAACTGCATCTATGAACCCAGAACCTGCGTACACGCCTGAGTCCGTAACAGGCCTTTTGACCAACACTTCACATGAGCCGCATGGAGTACAGCGTGCTGAGCGCACAACACACTGAGCAAGTACCTGCATGCGTCTATGGCCCAAAGCCTGTGCAAGTCTGCACTCTCTGCAGGCCTGACCCACCCTTCTGTGCTTGTTTCTGCTGATGCACGCATGTGCCTGCCTGTGTTAATGGTACGGCCAGGAGCTTCGCAAGCCAGAGTCTGTAGCAGGCCTGTCTACCACTGAGTTGACCATGCTGGCATGGTCGCTAGCCCTGCTGGGCGGCCCCAGGGATGGTTTGGAGGACCTGCTGGGGGCTGTGGCACGACAGGCCGCACGTATGGTGCGTGCGTGTGCATGTGTTTGCATAAGCAAGGTGTTGTTACGAGGAATGCTGCATGCCACGTGCATGCATGCATGATTTTCCTTCATTTGTGTGTGTGTGTGCGCGCACATCCGTAAACTAGCATTGCTACCCCAATATTGAGAAAACTGGCACACACACATGCCAGCGTGTTTTTCAGTTTCTATGGGCACATGTGCAGCAGCTTACCTGGTTGCTCTGGGAGGCAGCAGGCAGCACTCAATTGTGTGCTTAGGTTTTATCGTGCTAGACAGCAAGAGCCTTTTGCCATGTCTGTGCGCTTGGCAAGCATCTGAGTGGGTGTTGAGAAAAAGGCAGGGAGGACCGCGGGTCTTGACCCGGGGGTAGGTAAAGCAATCCAGTGGATGTGGGCAAGTTGAGTGCTTTGTTGTCTTGGGCATGCCATGTGCGTGCAAGAGCACCACTGCGTATGCACATGTGTACGCACAGCATCCTAGTTTGGGCTCTAGCTTGTGCCAAAGCAGGCCTGCCCTTCCCTAAGCAGCCGCCGCCTTGAAGAAACGTGTGATTCCACGAGCTGCGCTATGTTGCCTGCGCGCCTCTCACCCAGGTCCTGGATTTTGAGCCCTCTGACCTGGCGCGCCTGCTGGGTGGCCTGGGCGAGCTGCGCCACCGCGACCCGCTGTTGCTGGATGCCTCAAAGGGCCGCCTGAGTGTGAGCCTCATCCCGATGGCTCAGTTAAGCTGCGAGGATGTGGCCAAGGTGCGCGGAAAGGGGCCGCTTGCAGCCCTCGTGCGCATGGCTTGCACGCTTGACTTGAGGCTATCAATTAGGGCGGCTTGCAGCCCTCGTGCGCACGGCTTGCGCGTATGACCTTGAGAGGCTATCAACAAGGGCAAAGCTGCCGAGGCTGTCCATGAGGGCAAGCCACAGAGGGGCAGCCAGGACCTCATTTGTGGTCAGTCTGGATCCAGAGCTCCGGTGCGATCCGCCCCGATGATGCTTTGGGTCCTCTGATGGTTGTCACACCAGCGCACACAAAAGGCAGCTCAGCCTGCTTGCTCACTACGGTCCTTCAACAAACTGGTCATCTGAGCCACGTGATGCCAGCTGGCACAGGATTTTTTTGTGGAATGTCTGATGTAGCACTGCGTACCCTGGCTGGCCCTTGCTGCCAAACATGCGCATACATTAATGGCCATGCCACCATGGACGTATGAATCCATGGACAACTGCACGCGTCCAAGAGAAGGCCTCACGAATGCTGGGCTCATGCTGCGGTGCCTGTGCGCAGGTGGTGTTTGCATATGCCCGCCTGGGAGCATACGACCGGCAGCTGTTTGATGCGGCTGCAAAGGAGATCACACGTACAGCTGAGCAGGGGCTTTCCGTACAAGCTGCATCCCAGGTGTGTTTCCTGTGCATCCCTGGCGTTTTCCTTAAGCATCCCAGGTGCGTGCCTTAGCCTATCAAGAGGGCTACTTCAGCCTATCAAGAAGGCAGCAGAGAAGCAATGGTGTGGAAGGTTGCTAGAAATGAACATCTGCGCTCACATGGTGCTTCAAGCGTTTCTGGAATGCGCTGTCCCCTGCCATATGCTTGCAAACTGTGCGGCACAAAACTATAATCATGTTTGTTGGAGCAGGTTGCGTGGGCTTACTCGCAAGTGAGGTCTGAAGACCCCTCCCACCGCGTGGTTCAGGACAAGCCCATGCTGTATGTCCTAGCAGAGGTGAGCAAGAACACTCATGCGTCGTGCACAGCAGGACTGCAAGCTTAGGTCCGTGGGTGAGCACGGGGGGTATGCTCCCCCCAATAAAAGGAGACATCTCTGTGTGTACTGCCTATTTGGCGTGCCTCCGACCAGTCTTTGCGCCTGGAATATTTCGCACGTACACACACACATTACACTTGCAAGCATGTGCATGCAACACGTCCACAAACTCTACTGTGCACACCCGCATACACCCATGAAATGACAAGTGGGTGTCCATGAAATGACAAGTGGGTGTCCATGAAATGACAAGTGGGCGCCCATGAAATGGCATGTGTGTGCACCCGCATGCACCCATGAAATGACAAGTGGGCTCCAACTGGCGGCCGTCCCCATGTACACGCACAGAAATTCGCGTCCACCTGCGCCCCATTGCACATGCGTGCGCTTCACAGGTGATGCGGGCACGTGTGCGCCAAAAGGTCACTGCCCCGCCAGGCGCTGCCACAGATCCTGCGGGGCCGGACGCCATGCAAGCGCACTCGCTTCTGACCTTCCTGCTCAGCTACGCAAACCTGAGCCACCAAGCCCAGGAGCTCTTTGCAGAGGCCGGTCAATACCTTGCTAGCAACGTGTCCGAGTGCTTGCCGCAGGTGGGGGCAATTGTCTGTGTGCACACTGCAGGTGGGGAAGGGGTTATAAATACTTGCCGCAGGTGGGGGGAATGTCCGAGAGTGCGCCGCAGGTGGGGAGGGTATTAGAAGTACTTGCCGCAGGTGGGGAGGGGGTTGCGAGTGCTGGCTGCAAGTAGGAGTGGGGTGCGGGCACTCGCCACTGGTGGGGAAGAGGGGTGGCGCGAGTGCAAGCCGCAGATAGGGGGGGAGAAGGTGCATGAGAGCAAGGGGGAGCATGGGTGCACAAGGGTGTGTGCACGAGGGCCACCACCCACAGTTCTCGTGCGCTGCTGCCAGTCATTGCCGTGCGCACCCTGAAGCAGATGCCTGAAGCAGGGTTCCTTGCCATGCGCCTCAGGCTGCGGCCATGCATGATTTGTCTGTGTACACTTGTAGCCCCAGGTTGGGGGATGAGGGCTTGGCTAGCCAGCTCCCAGTTATGGTATTTTCCTCCTTAGGACCTTGTATGGCCCAAGTCGCAGATACTGGCTAGGAGAGTGACTGCCGGCTGGCATATCTTACGCTTGTGGAGGTTAGCCTGCAAATTGTCACTTTCATTTGTGAGGTTGGGAAACCCTCTTTTCTTCCAGTTTTTTTTGTCCTTAGGTAGCCAGCTGTCGTCTGGTGTGTGGGCTTGCTTGTGCAGGGTTTCTTGGGAATTACGTACACACATGCAGGGGCCTGCCCGGAAGCTTGCCTTGTTATAATTCAAAGCTCTGCATCTGAACATCTGGACTGATTGTTGCGTGTGTAGGACCTCGTGGTGGCTGCGTATGCGTATACAAGGGTCAAGCACTCATCACCCCCGCTCATGACAGCCATAGGGGATGCAGCTATCAAGGTGGGGAAGTGTAACCTAGACCCCCTGTCGAGGCCTGTTGCATGCTGCCTGCCGTGCCCATTTTGGTGCATGTGTAGGTGCAAGAAAATCCAGCAGGTCTTCAAGGGCACCTGCTGCAAGTATGGTGTGCAACAGGTAAATGTTGTCTGCCTGGGACCCATGCCGCTCATGGGCGCTCATGCTTTAAGCGTGGCTGTGTGTGTGTGTGTGTGTGTGCGCGCGTGTGTGTGCGCCCCAGCATATGAGCACTTGCAAACTTTTGTCTGCCTGGGACCCATGCCGCTCATGGCCGCTCATGCTTTGAGTGTGGTTGTGTGCGCACGCCCCAACGCTTGTGCACACACCCATCAGTGCCAGCGCCTCACAGCGAAAGCAATCGTGCGTGCCTGCGCAAGCTTGGCCCCTTGCTGACGCAACATGCTGCTCTTAGCGGACGCTCAGAGCCTCTTTTTGCTCCTTTATGTGCCCAATCGCCCAGCCAGGCCTGCAGCTCTTCCTCACCCTACCTTTCCCTGCAAACCTGGTACACCTGGAGCGGCACCTTTACGGGCGATGGCTCTGCGCATCCCAAGGGCAGCACTCTTGAGCATCGTGCCCAGTGTCTCGGGCTTGCACCGTACCCACTTGTCTGTGCGGCTAACTGTACGCAACTGTGCGCCAGGCTTTGCTGCTGCTGCTGCTGCTGCTGCTGGTCTCTGCACTTTCAAGTGGCCCTCTTTTGGCAGCCAGGCTTTGCTGCTGCTGCTGCTGCTGCTGCTGCTGCTGCTGCTGCTGCTCATCTCTGCGCTTTCAAGTGGCCCCCTCAGCACCTGTTGGACAGGAGTCCTGCTCCTGCTTGCGCGCAGGTGCTCCCGGCGCTCGATGATGAGGACCTTGTGTACTTGGCATCCGCATATCCAGTGACGCAGACATACCATGAAGGCTTGATGCATAGCATACTGGGAAGGGTGAGCATCCCCCTATACCATGAAGCAGGCGCCTTTGTGTGCACCCCTTGAGGAGGCTTGTTAAGACTTGTTGAGAACTCTTGTTGAGACCTGTTGCTGAGACTTGCCGGGTACACCCCTTGTCAAAACTAATTATTAAGGCTTGTATTAAAACCAAAGCCTTACGCCGTTCCCCTAGGCCATCTCCATTCTGTTCTTGGTATTTCCTTTTCTCACTGCTTCATTGCATATTCCCACCCTTGCCCGTCGTACGATCAAGAAGCAGCGCCTTGGCTACTATTTTGCAGCACGCAGGGCACCTGCCACACTGGGCGCCTGGCATGTGTGCTCCACGCTCCAGCCATTGGGACCTGCCTTATGTGCAGGTGCTCCATGCTGCAGAGTCTTCCCCACAGCCCCAGATCGAGGCCACAGTCCTGCTGGACCTGGCGAGGGTCGTGGCCAGCATCCAGCACCATGATCCAGAGGTAAGTCAACCATGTTCTTGCCAATGCAGAGGGGGTGAACCCCACCTGGGGTGGAGTGGGTGGGGTTGGTTGCCATCATGCGATAGGCGCCTTCCTGCAGTCCGTGGCTATTTCCTTCTTGGCAACGCGCTTGGGCGTGCCTTGGTGGGCGATGCGCAAGGGTGCACCTTCGTTGGCAATAATACGCTTGGGCGTGCCTTCGTGGGTGATGCACATGGGCGCGCCTGGGTAAGTGATGTGCTGGTGCACACACCTTTTGATCCCACTGTGCTTGCTTGGTACCCTTGCACGCAACCTCGCAGCGCATGTGGGTGCGCACACAGCGCCAGGCATGAACCAGGTTCTGCCTCAGCAGGTGATGCAGATGCCCCCTGTAAACCCACAACTACGGCCGGCAAATACCTGTGGGTAGCCAGGGAGCTTCCATCCTAAGCAAGCCGGTGGTGACTGAAGGACCGCTTTGTTGATACGTGCCAGCTTAGGCACATGTGACCCACATTGCTGCTTAAACTCTCCCTTGGCTCAATCACGAATCTATTGCTGATGCACTGCTCTCGCAAGTACAGTACTACGGGCCCGTCTTAGACCGGTTGCTGGTGGGGGTGAACAAGAGCTACAATGCCACGGATGTGGAGGCCCTGAGTCAGCACTGCGGCACAACCGACTCGACAGGCTTGCAGAAATGATTGGTGCACACATGCCTGCAAGCGCACACGCATCCATGGCTGCGCTTGAGAGCTGTCCTCCCGCTCTGCTGTAATGAGGTTAGGGAGGCTCCGCAGTGCCTGCCGCACACAGGTACTGCGACAGTGTTTACGCAAGGTGGAACAATGTGCGCCTGCTTTGTACAACAGGAAGGGTGCTTTGTGCAGGCACAGCAGTTGCTGTGAGCATGCGGCGGATGCTGTGGACAAAGATGGGAGATTTGCTGGGTGTAACAAATGTATTTGCTTCGCACGTGGGCTTCTGAAGTCAAATTGCGTCACGTTGGCCTTTTCTGCGTTTGTAATTCTACCTAATGTTGTCCTGTGTGTACGGTAGCAGACAGGTCTCGTTGTGCACCATACTTTCAAAATTGTGCTTGGCCTTCAAAGCAACAACAGTCCCTAGTCAGGTTGACAGCAGTCGCTGTTTCTCGATGGTCAATTAATGCTTGCTCTCTGAGCTTGAGGCTTCTAGGTTTCTTGCTGTGCTGCGTGTGCACATTGTGTGCGCTTGTGCTGACATCTTACCAACTCCAAAGTTTGTATTTACATTGCGCATGAACAGCATATTTGGCTTTAAAAAGCTTTCAAACCCAAGTAGCCTGTATCCAACAATGGAATATCCTTAAATCCTTGATGTCTCGCATCTTCATGCTACTTTTCTTCACGAATTCCTGCTAGCATACTTGTAAATTCACTGGTAATTACTGCTGATTTATAAATCAGCAGCGCCCACCACTGCCGATTTGCTCTGCGTAACCTGTCTTGCAGACTTCGTGCAAGAGCTTAAAGGTGCCACCTTTTACAATTGTCACAATCGTTGTAAGAACTCCTGGCCTGAATATGACTCATCAATGGCAATCATGCCAGTGATTACTAATCTCTGATCTCTACTTGAGTTTGCCACGAATAGCCCATGGGGAGCAATAATGGAAAATAAGGAAGACTGTGTCTTTAGATCCCAAAAAAAAAGACTGCACCCTCAGGGATCCTCTGATGGCACGCACTAGTACAGTACTACGTGCAGTACCAAGGGGGAGGCATGCGTCCACTGGCAGGCGGCAATGCAAGCGCCACCATGGCACTGCGGTTTAGTAGAAAATTTAGTACCCATGCAAACATTTCATACAAAAACTGCACAAAAAAAAGTGTATAACTTGAAGCTAAAGAAGCAAGGTGTTGCTCCGAAATCTTGGGCACAGCAAGCTGAAGCACTTGCTAAGTCCTCAGTGTGCACAAAACTGGCTTCTTTCTATGCACCTAATTTTCCAAAGTGTGAAGGAGCTGAAAGATGACGCTTGGGAAGAACACAACTTCATCTCCCATTCAAGATCTTATGAGGAGGGAGTACAATCAATTTTGGTGGCTGAGTGCGAGCGGCTGGTGGTGGTAGGGAAACAGGGTTGAATGAGGAGGACTGCACAGCACAGGGCTAGCGCTACCACTAGCAGGTGCCCTGCAGACAGCCCGCTTGACTTCCAGTCGTCACTGGCATTTGATTTTCGGCGAGTTTTTCACTGCCTAAGTTCTCCTTTTTTTCTTTCTTCATTCGAGGTAAACCTGGTAGCACTAATAAAGTCGAGAAGATTGTGGTGGGGCCCTAGTAGTCTGTCAGTCACTCATCTCTAAAATACTGCTAGCTACCTGTTTTGTACAGATACCCCTTCTGCTTATTCAGGGCAGTGCAGTCTTGTTCGAGCATTTATCTAAAGAATTTAGACATCAAGAAACAGCTTGGCAGTGAATCAGAGTATGAGCCTTGCAAAATTAATAGATCCAAAAGCAACGGCGGAGAGCGACATTACCAGCAAGTTGCACGCATACAACAAAAAATTGGAACATGAAGTGTAGAGGCCATGATTACAGAGTCCTGCTAAGATCATATGGCGCTGGCCGCCAAAATTTGCTGTAGGCCCAAGAGTATGCTACCAGAAGCAGTGCTATCAGCGCAATATCACCCTGTACTATTGAGACAACAACAAAGATCAGCCTGAATGCAACGCACCTAGCCCTAGTGAAAAGCTATCCTCTTAGAGCATGGATACAACAGCCTAGGTGCTTCTGGCAACCCCTCTTGCTGGTTAAGCGTGTGAACCTGTACTTGACAGCGGAGGCGCAATGCAACAAATTGCCAACTGGCCTGAAACTGGAGCCAGGACTGTCTGTATGGATGACACCTCGGTGCTTAGAAAACTGGCCAGCCATCTGCTACACAATTTAACTTTTATGTGCGCGGCAAAGAGAGCACTGAACCCTGCAGCGACACGTCACTCTTATTCACCAGGACCCGGCACACAGCGACAGTCCCCGCCAAGCCAGTGCCGCAAGGAGGCCGTGCAAGTGGGGGCCACTTGTGCAGCACCAACAGTCCGTGCACACACGTGGGAACACACACACACACACACACGCACGCTCACACACCACACGTACCAAAAAACTCGCAGCACATGCATGCGTGCACCGCCTCACAGCACCATCTGGTGCGCCCCGGCACCTGAGGACCAAGCCTCCAGCAGCTGTGTGACGTCGGCGTTGGAATCAGAGGGCTTCATGCCGCCGCCCTGCTTGGCGGTGCTCGGGGGGGCGCGCTCGCTGCGCAGGCTTTCCGCGCGGGACGCGCTGCAGGCGCAGCCATAGGCAGTTTGGTGGCGCGGGGTGTGGGGCGTGGTGGGCAGACGGCAGGGAGCATGTTGCTGGACCTTAACAAGCAGGCACGCAGGCTGGTTAGGGACACCCGAGACTTGTGTGCGTGGGCGGGGCGAGTGGCTGCGCGAGCGCGAAAATGGAACAGAGCGAGCGCTGGTTCGCAAGGGCAGCTGGGGATAAGGCATGCTCTGAGGCTTGCAAGGGCAGCCGGGCTTGAGTTGAGCCGGGGCTGCAGGTGCACTTGTGCTCCTCTTCTGCCTGTGCACGCACATGCTGCTTTTCTCTCTTGGCTGGCGCACGCGGAGCAAGAAACGCTCATGCTCGCTGCAGGGCACTAGCGGAGGGAGGGATCTACGCAGCACGGCCACAGAAGGCACTGGTACGAAATGTGCAAGAGGCCGGCGCCTACCTTGGGGCAGGCGGGCGGGGCGGGGCCGCGCCTTGCCTGGAGCCGGGGCCGGTGGCAGCACTGCTGCCGTTGCGCACCCACTTCACAAAGTCAGACACCACGCCGCTCTGCTGCTTTGCGCGTCCGGCCGGTAGGTCAGTGGCTGCGCGCGGTGGGGGGTGGTCCGGGCATGGATCAGTTGGATGGGGCATGAATCAAATGGATGAACGGAGACCTGGAAAGCCACCAGATCACCCATTGAAGAGCAGTGGCATCGGCTGGGGTGGGTGCATGGCGCTGCCGGTGTGGGACTGAGCACCGTGAGCTGCACCACAGGCACTGCACAGCGCGACCCCAGTGTAGCTTGTGCATCACGTGAGGACCAGCTAGGCTTCTGCACACCTTTCCCAGTGCAAGAAGAAGCTGCCGCTCTCCTGCCCTCTATCAGTAAGATGGCTTCAAGGTGCAGCTGCCGGGCCTCCGGAACCCCGGCATTCACAAATGCACATCTGACTGAGATGTGATGTGCCAGTAGAGCAGCCTGCTGGCATTATGATTGGATATTACATTCTGCTTCTGTGCGTGCCACGCACCTGCCATGCTGGGGGCCCCATCCACTGAGGGTGTGCCTCCAAGGCCGTGCGCGTCGCTGCACATGCTGTGTGCATGTGTCGGGGCCAGGAGCGCGCCACCGCTGTTGGGCAGCGCCCGCTTGAACTTCTGCGCGTACCACACAACACTCCCTGCGTGTGCGATGCGCATCACTTTGCCACCCCCCCCAAAGGGATCAAAGATCACTAAGATCTGCAAGCTGAACAAATTCCTGCATCGTTTAGCTAGCCCAAAAACATTGCCATTCAGACCCTCACACATGCACACACGCACGCACACAAACACACCTCCAGCTCTTCGCCATTGTTCAGCTCAAATGCGGGCCGGCGCAGGGCCTCCAGCTCCGCCTCCAGCGCCTGCTTGGCAGCCTTCAGTGCCTGGTTCTCTGCCTCCAACGTCACCGCCTTCTGGCTGCTGCTCAGGTGCTGCTCCATGAAGGCCCGGAGTCTGCGCACCAACATTTTGGCTTAAGTAGCGTGAGAGCCAGGCGCGGGCCGGCCATCACCACAAGCAGCGATGGGAGGCTGACCAGCAGCAGGGTGCGGCGGACCGGACCGGGGCGGGTGCAGATGCGTGATCCTGCAGCTGCTCGCGGGTGTGTGCCCCTTGCTGCTGCATATGGGTGACCATGGGTGCCACAGTGCAGGCTCTTGCCCACGGGTGCAAGGGCAAGCACTTGCCGGCTGAGGTGAGCAGCGCCTTCTGGGGGCACGCACTTTTTGTTTTCTTCTTGCATCTGCATCAGCAGCTTCAGCTGCTGCTTCAAGGCCTCCGCGCTCTCCTGCTTGGTGGATGGGGATTGTTGCAGGCCCTGGTCGGTGGAGCGAGAGGGAGCAGTGTCGGAGTCATTGTCTGCACTCTCAGCCTGCGCGCACACGCACGTGCATTGTGTGACATGACATGATCTTGTGTGTGTGACCAAATATGCCTGCTCTGGTGTGCCTTATGTCTGGCAGGTGAATGTGCAGACGGCCCCCCAAACAAAGTTGCTGGTGCCAGGCACTGGTGGTGAGCAAGGCAGGCAGCAAGGTCAGCAGGGCCAGTACCTGGTCTTTCTCTTGGGGCTTGCGGTGAACTGTGGGTGTTGCAGGTGCATGTGTTGCGCACGGGCTGCCAAAGGGCCTCAGCACCGGAGACTCAGGTACCGGAGTTGCAGTCCCCTGTTCAGGAGTGGCACATGCCTTGCCTGCTACCCTCCGCCCTGCCCGGTGCTTCCGCGCCTGTCGTTAAAATATAAGTAAAAGAAACAGGTCATGTACCCAAGTTAACAGGACGGCCTTTTGCAGTTGTCAAGGTGCCAGTCAAACCTGCAAGTTTGCATGCGTGCTACATGTCCCAACCCATTACCTTTTGAACGAGCTTCGGAAGAAGGCAAACAGCAAGTGTAACGCCTGAGCTAATCAGGGAGTTGGCATATCCGTTCCCACGCTGCACTGGAGGTTGCTCGCGTTGACTCCGCTTCATCTCAATGGGACCACATGAGTGGTGATCGAATAACCCTTTATCTGCCGCAGCACTGGCATCTGAAGCAAACTCAACGCTATCGGCTGGGGCTGTTGGCTCCAGCGAAGGGTGCTCCTGGGCCTGATCCTTACTTTCCATCTTGATTGCTTTTCAGTAAATTAATAATAAATGGGAGTACCTTAATGGGAGCAACTAGTTTGAGATCGTCCTAATTGACCCCCTTACTGCATGGATGCCCAACTTTCATAAACGATCGATAAATAAAAATAGCGTGACATGCAGGACAAGCACCTTAAAAACTACAATCAGTACCGTAAATGTGTTGCAGCTGAACTCATTTGCAGCGGACAAGGATAACGGAGATATCTTGGTAAGACAAAGAAGCATCTTAAATGGCTGCATGCATGCTGACAATCAATGATTTGTACATGACGCTGCATGGCAAGCGCATGATGGACGTGTCCCCAATGAGGGATGCCTGCTTCTCCCTCCATGCATACAGCCCGGCCCATATTAAACCCTATGGCCAGCCACGCCAGTGAATGGCACTTGCAAGCGGCTATCAATGCCGCTGCTGGCCTTGCTGATCAAGCAGCCCAAGCCAGCTTCCAGCCAAGCAAGACTTTCCAAGGACCCAGGCCTGGGTTCTTTTTTTCCACAGGACCTCAGGGTGTAGGGTGAGTGGTGGATGTCTCACACTGCAACCTTTGTAAGAGTTGCTGCATCGCTGACGGTGATGCCACCTTCCCCAGTGCAGCACTCGCTGAAAAAAGTATTTGAACAATAGAGGGCCTTGTATGACATGAAATATTATCAGATGTACGTGGGCATGTGTTAAGGAGATGCCTTGCATGTTTTACCCACTTGCATCGTTTCTATGCTACATCAGGGGCATGGCACTCGAGTCTTAAGTGCACCATGAGGCCAAAGATTTGCTTGTGCCTCCAACCATCTGTTCCCAGGCTTGCTCATGCATGTGGAGATTAAATGACTGCTCAAAAATTTTGGCGTGTTGCAAGTCCAAGCATTGCAAGCTCACCACAGGCATGGACAACGTGGATGTTTTGTTCATGTGCCATGAAGATCGAGCCCGATTGCGCCCATGTGTGTGTGTGTGTAGCTGCGCCTTTTTGCAGCACAAATTACCTACTCCGGCTATTCTACCTCCTGGACGGGCTAGCATCACGACAGTGACAGTCCGTCGTTAATGAAAGTGTGAAAATGGAGCTTTGGAGCATGTTCTGGTCAACAGAATCTGGTGCTGCGGCTCAAAGCCTGCGCACTGGGTGTGCTCCTCTTGTGCACCCAAGCATGAACCAACCTGTGAGGACGAACCATGGGAATATGCTCTGGTGCTGTGACTCAGAGCCTGTGCAATAGGTGCACTTCTCGTGTTCCCCCACCCGCAGCTACTACTCGGACAACAAGCAAGCAGCGGAAGCAGAAGAGCAGGAGGGCGCCGAGCCTGAAGCTGAGGCTGCCAAGCAATTGGACCCTGAGGAGCTGCTCAGGCAGGCTGAGGAGGAGGCCCATATAGACCAGGTAGGTGTTTGTCAGCCCATGTAGCCCTGGGTAGGTCACTGTAAGCCAACATAGACAAGCTACCTTGCTGTTGGCCCATGTAGACCAGGGGCGCTGCTGCTGCGCGTGCTGCGCGGCAAGGTAGCTGGCAGTGGACTAGATCTTCCTGGGCCAGGTACCAGCCGTCTGCCCAACCGATTTCCAGCAATGGATCAGTATCAACAAGGCTTGCGCTCGCTGTTGAGGGATCGTCACAACGCCATTATGCCTGGAGATGCCTGGAGTCCCCTGCAGGCTGGCTGAGGCAGCGAGTGACGTGATGTACTGACTGCAGGGAGTGGGTCACTGCAGTTGCAGGCAGGGCTACGGACAATACACTCCTCGCTTGCACTGTTTGCTGGGCTTGCTTGCACCAGGGTGGGTCACCAGCCCTCGCATGCTCCTCAGCACTTACAAGCTAGAGCGTGTCCGAATGCACGACCTCTAACGCTCTGCACGTTCGCCTGCGCAGATCCAGCTCCTCGATGCCAAGGGCCTCAAACGGATCGTGACTGCGTGTGAAAAGAAGGTGCGAGCACTGTGACAGGAAGCTGTGCTCCACCTCTGTGATTGATAAGAAGGTGGGGGCACTGGCAGGAAGCTGTGCTCCACCTCTGGCCTCCTGCTGCCTAGTGGCTCCTGGGCTGATCAACGCCCCCAGGAGCCTGCAGCACAGCTGCATGGGCCAGCGCAGCTTCCTCCAGCTCCAGGAGCTCGCAGCACATCCATGCAGCTGTGCTGCATGGGCCAGCGCAGCTTCCTCCAGCTCCAGGAGCTCGCAGCACATCCATGTAGCTGTGCTGCATGGGCCAGCGCAGCTTCCTCCTTCAGTGCATGCTTCATCGCTGCTCTCCTTGCAACTCAGAGATGCGAAGTTTGCCAGTTCAGGGTCAACTGCCAGCCTGGCTGTCAGGCTGCTTGGTTTGTGACTGGTCATTGCCAGCCCAGGAGAAGTCCATGGTGTCTGAAATGAAGATTCCAGTGTCCTTTCATCGAACAGTGCTGGAGACACGCCTGCGCTTGCGCCACAGCTCTCATGCACTCCAACGTGCTTCCACCGTATAAGGCTCCAAAGTGGTTCCACCGTATATGGCTTGACTGCCTGGACTTAGCCGTGCCGGCCTAGGACCGAGCTTCTAAACTTGTGACAAGAGCTGCCAAAACCTTGGGCCGGCAGGGTGTTGTCCTCTAGGCACCTTGCTAGAGGTGCCCCTCGCAAGTGCATGTGAAGAGTGTGCGCTCCCAGCTTTGCCATCACGCCCTCCGCACACGCACGCTGATAGCCAGCCTTTGTCCCTGTTGCCCTTTGAGCAGCCCTCGCTGCAGTAGCCTCCTGCTCCTGGAAGCGCGCACATGACCTCATGCAGCACAAAATTTGTTTGCCTGTAGTATAAGGAGAACCTGGAGCAGCGCATGAAGTACGCGGACGCCCCGGAGAAGTTCTTGGACAGCGAGGTCGACCTGGATGAGCAAGTGAAGAGCCTCCTGCAGGTGAGGGCACAGGGGGGAAGTGGCTGCAGTGAATGCGTGCTCTCTGACCACATGGCCCTCATCGGAGGGCACAGGGGGGAAGTGGCTGCAATGAATGCGTGCTCTCTGACCACATGGCCCTCATCAAAGGGCACATGCCTGAATGAGCAAGTGGAGGGCCTCCTGCAGGAAAGGAGGGTGGGGGGGGCTGGTGGCCATAGGACCCCTAAGCGGCACGCTTATACACAGGACAGCACCCGTGGCAATGCCCTCACAGCAGCATGCCCTGTGCAAGCAGCACTCTCTGCAGATACACCCGTGCTGTCAGTGTGGACAGCGCCCCCAAGTGCTGCAGGATGCCCGGCCACCTGCTGCGCCCCTTTTGACGAAGGGCAGGGACATGTGTTCCTTGCTGGTATTGTGCGCAGGTGGCGGGCTCCCCAGACCTGTATCCCCTGCTGGTGGAGCTGAATCCATTCCCCACGTTGCTCGCGTGCCTGAGCCACGAAAATACGGACATTGCCGGCGACACGGTGGAGTTGCTAATGGAGCTCACGGATGCAGGTGGGTGTATGGGGGCACTACTCGTGCGGATCTGCAGAGCTTTTGATGCAGCTGGCGGGCGCAAGTGGGCGCAGGCATTGCCTATGGCATGGTTTGGGTGAATACAGCCATTCTCCATGTCGTGGTGAGGGAGCTGGGTTGGGTGGTCACTGACGGGGGTGGTTTGACACAGGCATTGTCGGTAACATGACGTGAGAGCCGCTTGCTGGTAGAGATTGTCGGCGTGGGTGGGTTGACGCAGAGGCATTTCTGGTAACGTGACGTGAGAGCCGCTTGCTGGTAGAGATAGTTGGCGTGGGTGGGTTGACGCAGAGGCATTGCTGGTGATAGAGACCTCTGATATGAGAGTTGCTGATGGAGATCACTGATGCAGGCGTGTGGTCATAAGCACTGCTTGTTCGACCATGAGGGGGGTTTGAAGCAGCTCACTGACATGCATCGAGGCTGTTAACTGGGTGTTAAGCTGCAGTGCCGATGCAATACGGCTGCGTCAGCCGGGGTGATGGCAGCCTTCTCCTGCCCCCCCTGGGCAGTTCCCTGTTGTCCTTGCAGCACATCCTGAAGCTAAGGCACTCCCAATTCCTGAAGCTGAGGCCGGGCCATGCCCACAGCTGCGGCAAGCACCCTCCCCAAAGCTGACACGCACCCTCCCCAAAGCCGAGCCACTCCCCATTCCCAAAGCTGAGGCGCGCGTTGTGCCCACAGCTGTGGCACGCCCTGGTCTCAAAGCGGTTGCATGCCCCAGTCCCAAAGCTGAGGCAGGCAGTGCTCTTGGCAGGGTGTCCTCTGAAGGGAATGCAGCTGGAAGGGTGCCTTTCCAGAAGGGCGCTGCTAACTTCCTTGGGGAGGGATGGCTTGAGAGATGAACGTAGCTGGAGCATACTGTTTTGTGTAAAGGAATAGCATTGCTGACAGATGCAATGTGCACGCCCAAGGACGCTCAACAGCGTTGGTAATACACACCTACACCCAGAGTCGCTCACCTGCCTATACATTGCAAATTGAGTCTGGCCATGGTACGCCCACCCACCCACTTCAGAGGCAATATGTGCTATTGCCTCATTTTCCTTGTTTCCCTTTTCTGTGTCACTCCTCTTAAATGTCTCCTGCTGCTGGTGCTGCTGCTGCTCCCGCTGCTGCTGCAACAGATGTGCTGCAGGAGCATGAGGAGGAGGCTCGCAGCTTGGTGGCAGCCCTGCTGGAAAACAACGTGCTGGAGTTGCTGGTGCAGCGGCTGACGAGCTTCAATGAGAAGGTGCGTCCAGCCTTCAGTGCGGCAGTGTTGCTGTGCTGTGAGTGCAACAGTTCAAGACCTTAACCAAACAAGAGAGCTCGGTGCACGCCAGGTGACACTGGCAGTTCCTTGGCACTCCGCTGTCTTCACCTGTCTTTGCTGCCAGCCTCCCCAGAGGATGCCACTGCTGTCTTTGCCGCCAGCCTCCCCAGGATACCCCTGCTGTCTGCCTCTCCCCCCAGATGCCACTGCGGTGTGCCAGCCTCCCCAGGCTGCTGCTAGTCTGCTGCCCCTAGGTGCTGCTGCCGTCTGGCGCCTCTCCTGCCAGCCTTGCCAGGATGGCTTTCTATCTTGCCACCTTTCCACCTTCTCGCAACCTGTGGGCTCTAAGTGTGTGCTCCATTGGCGCCGTGTGTGAGCTTTGGATTCCGTGGGCACGCTGCAAAAGACTGCTCACACTCCTGGCATCGTCGCTTGCCTGCCAAGGCCAGCTTTCATCGACTCGCACTTTGCGCAGGTGGAGGAGGAGGCCAAGGCTGTGTTCAATTGCCTCAACACCTTCGAGAACATGATTGAGACAGACCCTAGTGTTGCTGAGCAGGTGAGGAAGACAGCAAGATTATGTTGTGTGGGTAACAAGTATGCATACTAGAAGCATGGCACTGTGGGCAATATGTAGGCTCAGCAAAGAGTGGGTGTGCCAGTATTGTAGTCTCATGAGGCAATTGCGCTCTTTGCATTACCCTGTGGCCATATGGACCATGCAAGAGCAGAGTGGGAGGGAAAAGAGGGTGCTGCACAGGAACTGGCTGTCATGCCACGATTTGGCTTGGCTGCAGGTAGGAGGGAAGGTGCTGCGCAGGGACTGGCTGTCATGCCACAATCTGGCTTTTCCCCTCCTGGACTCAAATGCATGTCCACTTCTCTCATATGAGCCATTCAGACTGTTCCGATGCGGTTGCAGGTCGTGGAGAAGACGCGGCTGATGAAGTGGCTGCTTGGCCGTATCCGGCCTCGCGAGTTTGACAGCAACAAGCAACAGGCCTCGGAGCTGCTGGCCATCCTTGTCCAGGGCTCGGAGAAGAACCAGAAGAAGTGGGTGTCAGCACATGCATACACCTCAAGACTGCCAACAGGCAAATTTGATCATTTGGGAGAATTGAGAGATTTGAATGCATTTCGCCTACCAAAATCGGCCTGGCTTAGGAGAGAGAAGGATGGTGAAGGACAAAAGAGTAGGGCTAAGCAAAGGGATAGGGTGCAGAGAAGACTCAGAGGAAGTAAAGATGCCAACACATGTAGCTTGGCTTAGAAAAGAAGCAGAAATAGAAACAGCACTAGGGTGTTGAGTGGAACCAGAAAAATGGATGCCCACATATGGCTTGAGGGGGTCTTGCCTTGTTTTGGAAGCTTGTGCTCTGAGGGAGCTAATCCAGCTGGCGACGACTGATGTGCACACACTGCACCTTCGTCAATTCCTCCGTGGGGAGGGGCTCTGATCATTGGGCAATGCTACGCCGAGTTCAGGGCCATCCATGCCCAAGAGTGAAGGCGAGGGATTATATATCAGACAGATTTTCACACCCTTGCCAGCAGACGCTGGAGCTTCCAAACTTAAACTCAGTCATGGCGTTTGCGGCTACGATGCTGGTGCACGGACTTTGCCCCGGTCGTTGAACGCCCCGGCAAACTCACACTACCCATCCTCATTGTATAATGCCATGCACCAGGACAAAGATAACAAGGATTATAAAGATAAGGTCTTCAGTCAAGAAGTGCCACTGCTAGCCCACTCAAAATACCAAAAGCTGGAGTGCCATACTCCAGGACGAAGACCCGAACCTTCCGTTTGTTTGAGGGCCAATTGCAGCATCAGCACGACATCTCAGTGCAAGACATCCCAGCTCTCGCTCTGTAAGAGCAGGCACACAGACCAGGACCAGGGTGTGTGCACAGGGCCAGGGAGTGTGCACAGGACCAGAGTGTGTGTCACCTTTCTCCATGCTTTTACCGTGGCAGGATTCCCTTTCAGGCAGAATCAGAGTTGTGCAAAAACGGCGTCATTCACAAATGGCTACGTAATTTACGGTGTCATTCGGACGCCGTCGTACTGCCGTATATGGTGTTTCTTACGATTTACGCCGTAATTTACGTTTTTTACCGTAATATACGGACTGTGTTGCAAAACGCCATGACGGCGTCAACAGTAACGTGCACATCACTGGGCATAATGCTTACTCCCCTCAAATGAGGCTTGTGCCCCTGATCATGCATGGAGCAACACCTTTGCAGCGACACATTGTGCGTGCTTTCACCAAATGCATGCGCATGCCGCACCTGCAGGTTGGGGGAGTTGAATGGAATAGATGTGGCGCTCCAATGTGTGGCTTTGTACAAAGGCAGGGACCCTGGTACTGCGGAGGAGGAGGAGTTCATGCAGGTGGGGAGGTTTGGGCTGCCAGCTTGTCCAAGTAGGTGATCAATTTGAAGCATTTCATGTTGCGCGCTGTCTCCGCTTTCCACATCATTTCTTGGCTTTCAGCATTGGCCCAGAAGCAGATGGTGCCACAGGTGCTGTCCCCGCCTGACTCCCTTTCTCAATGTGTGGTAGTACCAGCTGCACCTCCCCGTTCATGTGCTCCGCTCTGCAATAGTTTGAACACATTTGCACCGTACAATTACAACACACTGCACCTGTTCTGTTTGTGCAGGACTCTTTCGATGTGCTGTGCTCTGCCATGATGCTGCCAGAAAACAAGCTGGCCTTTGTGAAGGTGGGGCTGGTATGGCAAGCGCCTTGTCCATCCTTAACATCCCTCTCCCTCGACCGTTTTTTGTTCACGTGCTCAACAAAAAGATCTGTGCTTGCACTGCCTGAGAACTCTAGGGCATATAATCTAATTGTTTGGTACGTATTTGCTCAACGCAGGTCCAACATTGGCTTTTGTCTATTTTGTACGCTGTTGCTGAATATATCTTGGCCCATGCTTTGTTCTTGTCAGTTTGTATGGTTTTGCTCAAATCTAGGCCCATGCTCAGCTGTTTTTTGTGCTTGCTTTTGCAACCGCAAGGCACATGCGCTTGCGCTCCCAGAAGCGCGCCTGTGCGCCTCTGCCCTGGAAGCGCAAGCATGAGCCTTCATGATGCGCCTGAGTCTCGATAGAGCACGCACACCCCGGCCTCTTGGGAGGACACGCATGATAGTGCAAGCTAGTGCAGCACACTTCTATCCATTCTCACATATGTAAAGTTGCACACTTCTGTTCATGTTTGCACCAGTCTTCAGTCCATGTCCATTCTAGTCTCCTGTCCATGTATGTGTACTTCTGTCCATGTTTGCACACCAGTACAGGAGCACGCCATTGCATTCTCATCTGTGCTGCCCCCTGTGCTCATTTCCCTTCTGTGCTATCCCATGTGCCCATGCCTCTTCAGCCTTCTGCTGCCCATTTGCCCACAAAGCGCATGCGTGTGTGCAAATGCCCCTCTCAGGCTCGCATGTGTGAAGAGACACATGTGTGCTTTTGTGCTCATGGCCCGTGTGCCTGGTGCATGCGCGCAGGCGGAGGGTGTGGAGCTGATGTGGCTGATGCTGGCCAACAAGCGGCAGTCTCGCTATGGGGCGCTCAAGTTGCTGGACTACGCCACCACGCGCTACAGCGCGCCGTGCGAGAAGCTGGTCGACCTAGGTGGCCTGAAACACCTGTTTGGGGCGTTCATGGGCAAGGCCAGGATCAAGGGGCCCACAGGTGGGTGCTGCTGGGAGCACCTGTGCTCTGAGCCAGGAGCGCCTTTTTGGGGGCGCCAGTGGTGCTGCTCCTGCTGCGCTGCCTTAACCCCCCCCCCCTGCCGGCCGGGCCCCCCTGCCGGCTGGCCCCCCCTGCCGGCAGGCCCCCATACTGGGCCCCCTTGTCGGCAGGCCCCAGCTTGAAGGGCTGGCTGAGAACGCAAGCCCATGCACAATCCTAATGGCGCAGGCACCGTCCAGATGGTGCAGGCAGGCCGGCGCCAGCAAGGCATCAGGACTGTCACACAAGGAATTGGTACCTTCCCACAAGGCGCCAGCAAAAACCTTGTATGCTGGCCAATAATCGGATGTGCTTGCTCTGAAGCGCAGAAACGCCCGCGCGCAGCCGATGTGTCTTGCGTGCGCATGCCCAAGGTGCCCGGTGCCAGACAACATCAGGCGTGGGCGCTGCACAGCCTCGCATACTGAGACAGTCTCGCATACTGTGGGCGCTGCACAGTCTCGCACAGTCTCGCATACAGTATGCGTACAGTCTTGCATACTGTGGGCGCTGCACAGTCTCGCATACTGTGGAGCCTGGCACTCAGTGCAGTGCGTCCCTGCCTCACGACCATGAGTTAACCGTGTGTTCCAGCTCCACATAGGCGAGCAAGTGCCCAGCAGGGGCTGGAGCACTCTTTGCCTGTGGTGCTCACGCGCGTTGAGCGGCTGCATGGGCAAAAGGATATGAATCACATTTGAGCGCACAAACGGCCTCAACGGAACCAAGGCCGCGGGCAAAAGGATATGTAGCACATTTGAGCGCACCAAAAGGATATGAATCACATTTGAGTGCACAAAAAGGATATGAACCTCATTTGAGCGCACCAGCATGCACTCAATGCCTGGTGCTCTCGCGCGATTGAGCGACTGCATGGGCGCTTGGTTGCATGCCGACTCCAAGACGCCACCTCACACGTATATGAGCGCCGTGCAGGCGAGCGCGACGTGGAGTCTGAAATCGAGGAGCGGTGCGTATCCCTCGTGGCCAGCCTGTTTACGAACTTGGGCCCCAAGGGCGGCCGGCGGGAGCGTGTGGGATCAAAGTTTGTGGAGAACGAGTTTGAGAAGGCGGACAGGCTGCTGGAGATCTACTTCAGGCAAGTCTGTGTGCAGCCACAGGCCCCCGCGGGCCGGGCACGGCCCAGGGCACGGCCTGGGCACCCTTGCAAGAGCGTGACAAGGAGGCAGTTCATGCTGCGGGTGTAAGCTGCAGGACTGGCTGCCCGGTGGAATGTGCTGGATGCATGTTGTCAGCCGCACTGCAGGGCAAGCGCAAATTGGGGGTGGGGGCTAAGAAGGGCAGCTCGCCTGGACGGCTCGTGGGAAAGCTTGCTGAGGGCTGTGTTGGGTGGCTTGTTGGAAGGCCTATAAAGGACGGCTTGCCAGGGACACTGTCGGCTGATGCAGCGCGAGGTAAGGGCAGCATTCCCTGAGGTGGCGCACGCAGTAAGAAAAATTGTGAGCATGTTGCTCGTGATTGGACGGCAATGGCAAGGACGAGGGGCGCGCGACGCAGCTGTTGTGGTAAACCTTGCCTCCATCCTTGATTGTGGGAGGCAGCACCGTTCCTGCCGGGCGGCCATGTATCTTGTAGAGGGTCTGACTGCTGTCCGTCGTGGCGGAGATACCTTAGGTGATTGGATTAGGATTAATGTACTTAAACAAAGAAACATTGGACTTAGGGATGGATTTAGGTGTTGGAGAGTAATCTTTCTCACCGCTGCCTCACTGCAAGAAACGCTATGCAGAAAGGTCCTATAATGGGCTGGCCGGGGATCTTCATGGTCCCGGTAGATGCACTGGCCAATCCTCAGTCCAGCCCAAAGCCTGCGCCTGATGGTCAGTCAGGGGGCTGGGGCTGTTCTGGTGATCAAGGAGGGCCTGGTTCTGCTACACTCGCATTCATGCATTGCCTCATGGCCCGTTGCCATCTCTTGCAGGTACTATGACCGCGTGGCGGCTCAGGAAGCGCTGATTGAGCAGAAGCTGAGCGAAGAGAAGGAGGAGGAGGAGGACGATGAGCTGACCCCGGAGCAGATCTGGATGGTGGGTGGCCACGGCTGCCATTTAAGTTTTATCTGTATTCCAATCTGCCGCATCGTCATTGGGAACACTGCGGACTACCTTGTGGCTCGTTGCACAGCAAATGCCGCCGTGCCAGTTTTGTGAATGCTGCTTGCAACATATGGGTGGGGCCGACACGCAGGCAGCTGCATTCCTGCCATGTACACTCTCGTGCGTACGCACACACATGTGCACACACGCGCACTGCAGGCGCGCTTGGGTGCTGGCCTAACCATGCTGCGCCAGGCTGCCTGCACAGTCCTGCGCAACCCTGTGTGTATGTGTTCACAAGCACACGCACTTAGTACATATGGACGAACACACGTGGGTCACACACGGAACGTGCGCGCACATACTACATGAGTATACACGTGGGTCACACACGGAACGTGCGCGCACATACTACATGAGTATACACGTGGGTCCTCCAGGCGCGCATGGATGCCGGCCTATTCACGCTCCACCAGTCCGCCCTCATCTTGGCACACATCTGGGCACTGGGTGACTCGGGGCTGCGCAAGCGCATCCTTGGCGTCCTCCACCAGCGGAGCCACTCGCTGGCGCATGTCCGGTAGGTCCATGAGCAGCGCGTTAGCAGTGCACTCACCTGCGCATGTGCATGGTAGGTCCATGAGCAGCGCGTAAGCAGCGCACTCACCAGCGCATGTGCATGGTAGGTCCGTGAGCAGCGCAGCCACCCTCTGGCACGTGTGCTCCAGGTCTGTGAAGCAGCGCACTGCTTTCAGCACACCATGCTACAGGTAAAGCACGGGCAGGCAAAGTTTGTGAGATGCACCTGTAAGACTCCCTTGGCAACTTGGAAACAGTTGTAGGGTCTCACTGCCTAGAGCTTAGAATCAAGCTCTCATGGTAGGGGGCGGCTGCCAAACACATGGAAGGTGCCTGACATATGCATGCAGGGCTGCCATTCTCCCCTGCTCCGCGCGCTCCTGGTTGTCCCTGCTGCGTGCTTGAGGCTGCCTTAGTTTGCTGCATGTGCGTGGCCGTCCTTGCTGCGCGCTTGTGGCTGCCTTTGCTGTGCACTTGTGGCTGTCCCTGCTGCATGCCGGTGGCTTTGCCTATCACATGCTCATAGCTGCTGTCTCTGTGCCACGCCTTTGGCTGCATTTGCTGGGCGCTTGTGGCTGCCTTTGCTAGGCGCTTGTGGCTGTATTCGCTAGGCACTTGTGGCTGCCTTTGCTGCGCGCTCAACTGTCCTTGCTGCTAGTCCCTGCCACAGATGGCAGTGTGCTGTTGTAGGGTCTGCAGAAACGGTACAGGGCCTGCACATTTGCATTGGCTTCAACACACCAGCGCCCTTGTTTGGAGTTCAGCAAACAGCGGCCTGCGCTCCAGTGGGGGTTAAAAGAAAAAATGGCTTGTGCTCCTGTGGGGATTGAATGAGTGGCCCGCACTTGGCCCTGATGCCTGTGCCTGCTCCGGAGCAGAAGCTGCCCATGCCTGGTAGCGTCTGCCCAAATGCTCATGCCTACGCGGGAACTGGAGCTGCTGGTGGGGGCCTCCTGCGGTCCCTGCGGCCAGAGGGCGGCCCAGTCTGCTTCTGGCGCAGCTGCCCTGCTCCTCAGAACATTCCGAGGCCACCCTTGGACGTCTTTGAAGGCCGATGCCACGACTGACGCTGGCACAGATGCAGTCCGTGGTGGGAACATGAGAGTTGGCTGCTCGCATGTGGCAGAAGCGCGGATCACTGCTCAGCCACCGGCGGGCAAAAGTGCGGCATTGATCCATGAACGCACTCCAGTGCGCACGTGGCTTAGGGCATGTGGCTGCGCGGGGGGGCGTGGGTGTCCTGAGGTGGCATCGCCTGCGTGCTTGTGCAGGTCAGTCCTACTCGAGTACTACGGGAGCATTGGCGATGAAGGCCAGCCAGAGGATGTGGCCCGCCTCAGGTCCGGTAACCCCCCAGGCCCTTGCACTTGTCCCTGGGCTCTCACACACTCGTAACATGTCGGGATGGCAATGCCATCACCTCTGACGCGCACGCGAGTTCTGCCCCCTGCTCAGACATGTGGGGCAGGAAGGTCCCTGTCTATCTGTTCCGCTGCAAGGTACACTGTCCGTCTGTTCTGCTGCAAGCCCCTGCTGCAGGGCGCCGCTCCACTTACAAGGCACATGTCCGCATCCCGAGCTGCGTGTGGTGCCAGCCTTGCTGCGCAGTCGTGCCTGGCTAGGGCATGGCAGCTTGTTCCTGCATGTATGTGGCAAGGACTTAGATGGTATGCATGCGTGCACATGCATTTGTGTGTGTGCATGCATGCATGTGTTTGCCAATGCTCCTGTGTGTGTATATGTGTGTGCCAGTGTCCCTGTGCATGTATGTGTGTATGTGTGCCGGCGGTGCCAGTGTATGTGTGCCTACATCTTGCGCCTGCTCAGCGAAGCTCACTCAGCCCATTCCTTGCTCAGGCCGTGCATCACCCAATCACTCAAGTTGCAAGCCTCACAGCGCTCTCAGCCCCTGCTTCTTTCAGAGGGCAGCTCGCGCATGAGCTGGAGAATGCTGCTTGGGCATGTGCAGTGGGTCCTCCAGCACACGATGCACAGGGAATGGTGTTGCAACAAATTGTGAGCCAAACGTGTGTGCAGGTCCCGTGCAAAAGAGGCCCTGCTGGCTGTGGGGGCCTCCCAGGAGGAGCTAGAGCAGCAGCAGCAAAAGCAGCAACAGCAGCCGCAGGTGCGTATCAGGCATAGTAAGTGCTTCGTGTGCTGCAGCAGCAACTGCAGCGGCAGCAGCAGTAGCGGCAGCTGCAGTCGGGCATCAGGGGTGGGTCCTCAATGGGGTTGCCTATTGTGCTACTTGGCCTTGGTTCTGGTTGATGCGGGCCAGCAAGGCCAGCCAGCAGGGGACAGTCGCGTGATTGGCTTGCTCGTCGTGCTAGCCTTTTGCAGAGTGAGCAGCAGCAATAGGCCCTTGGCCCCCTGGCCCTGTGACCGCCTTGACCTCTTTTTTGGGTAGGCATACGCTGACATGCAGTGCTTCAGGAGCTTCCATGCAGTACTTTAAAGACTGCAGTACTAAAGAGCGGCCTTGCAATATTTGGGGGGGAACACCCGAGCTGCCACGCAGTACTTTGCAAAACTCACCTTCGGGCATGTACCTTCCTTTCCATGATTTTGGCACAATGTGTACCGCCCCGTCCTTGCTCGTCTTCTGATCATTTCTGGATTAATTTGTCCTCTTTATCCTAAAGCCTCGCAAGTCCTGATGCTGCAGCATGTGGAGCAGTCCACGATCATTGATTCAGATCAGTATCACAACTGAATCACTTTGGAACGCCTGCGTGCTGTTCTGGATACCACTAGTAGGCACTAGTAGGCAGAAGCATATGCCTACTAGTGGCTCAAGATTTTCCTTCCTCCACAACATGCGGTATGCTGAGCACATGCAGAGCTGTGGCACATGAGCGACAATTTGGCGCTAGGAAGATGCGCTCCTGCCCATCCATCACTTGAAGCACTCAACCGACCGATCATGAGCTGCCAGGGCCAAAATGCAAGCTTAGAATGATCCCCACATTGCTGGCACACGCTGGACTGTCTTGCCTTTCCTCATCACATGCAGCGCGGGACCAAAGATGAGGAGCTCGCAGGAGATGGAGGAGAGATCAAGCGTGCCGTGAAGGCCTCCCAGCTGGAAGCCGGAAACGCTGCAATCTGGCACCGGAAGGTGTGCAGAGTGCTTCAGGAGTCTGAGGCTGCTTAGTGTGCACGGGGCTGCTTAACAAGCGTGAGCCTTGGACAGAACAATGCTTTATTTTCATTATGCTGCCGTACGTTTATGCATACTTTTTCTTTGTTGATGCAGGGAAATTTTTGCTGCTTGCGTAGTTCTTCTTTTCTATTTTTCTGCATGCTTGCACAGAGATGAGCCCATGCACATGAGCCAGCAGTGGCGGCAAGCCCTGTGCTGCAGCATCGGACCATGTTCACCCTTGATGGACGTATACTTTAGTGTGCATGCCCTGGGCCAGGATCCCCTCATTCTTAATTTGTGGATTTGGACTCTGCCTGTGCGCTTGTGATTCTGGTGTCAAGCCTCCATCTCTGGTGTTGTTTCTGTCTCGTACGGAGCATTACCTCTGATCCTGAGCAGTGTGGTTTCCATCCATGGCAGCACAGCCTCGAAAGCAGCAATGCACCATGGTCTACTCCAGCACAGACCTGACGGGCCCCCACGCCGATGTGTGCATGCGTAGAGTGCCCTATTTACCATGCTTGCGCGCACGTGTTTTGCAGGACAAGATTGGGGAAGCAGCCAATATGGAGGCCGACATGGACATGGATGTGGCAATGGATGCGGAGGAGGGAGAGGCGCCCGAGCCAGTGCAGGTTAAAAGGTGTGTAGAGCCTTTCGTCATTCAATTTGTATATTTGTGGACAGGCATGGACGTGGCAGTGGATGGTTAGATGGGAAAGGCATGCAAGGCCTGTGCGGGTTTTGAAGGATTGTGTGAAACAGTTTTACGCAGGGCCGTAAAGGCAATCAAGGATGGGGCAATGAAGGCTGTGTATGGTTCTGTGCCAGAGCAAATGCAAACCAAAAGAGGTGCGTGGTGCAGCGTAGGACAGAGCGGGTGTGGAGAATTATGGACGACGTGGCCATGAATCCTCATGGGAAGATGAGGAGCAAAACTATGCAAAACAATGCTCAAGCGCAATGGTGTTCGGTCCCATTTGTGGAGTTAATGGGTGTGTGTGTCGGCCTCTGACGGAGGAAGTCAATGTGAAAGTGCGGGCAAAGTGGAAACACTTTCGCTTTGCTTCCATAGACCACAGCTACATGACCAACACATGTGGTGCATACTAGCAGGGCTGTGTTGTTTGGATACAGCCTTCTGTATGGGCATAGATTTCCGGGGAGCTTTGACTCGTGAGCTCCATACCTGCAAATTAAGTGTACCAAAACCAACTTTTGTATGTGCTGAAGTGCACCCTTGGTGAGATATATCATATACTGGAAGTCAGGAGGGTCTTGGACAGGTCTAGTTGAGAAAATCTGCACATTACAAAGGCTTCAAGGATGCACTGCTGGTGCATGTCGATACCCAACTTGCAAATTGCATTTTGGGAATTGTAGAACAGTCAAAATTTTCTCATGATATTGTGTGCCTTTGTGGCAAAGTTTGTTAAGCTGCTCCAAGTGACACGGCTGATAAAAGGCCAAGAGCTATGTGCCAGTGCCTACAAAGGGCTTGCTCAGTATTGTTTGTGCATGCTTGTTTGTGTGCATGTGCCTTTGTCTTGGCGCACGCACACTGTGCGTATGTGCATATATGTGTGTCTGAATTTGCGCGGGTCAGATGTACATGCTCCTGCCTGCCCTTCTATGTTGGCCGTATTCATGTGCTCGGACTCAGTAGAGTAGCTCTGGGGAGCTTGAGAAATGTATGATTTGTGTCTGAGTGTGCTTGTGTGTGCTTGTCTTGCAGGGAGATGCCTGAGGAGAGAGAGGCCAAACAGAAGGGCGCGCAAGAGGATGAGGATGAGGAAGGAACTCGCGCACGAAGGAAAGAGAAGGAAAGGCAACAGCGAGCCCGGGAAAAAGAGAAAGAGAGGGAGACAAGGTGGGACTTGAAATGACTGGAAAGTGGAGCAATGAGAGTGCACACGAACTGTATGAAGACGAGTATGGCCTGCGAAGAGTTTGGGCATGTCTAGAGCAACTGGGCACGCGTTTGTATCTGTACTGGGCTGTGGGTGTGGGTGTGGGTGCGGGTGTGGGAGAGGGTTGGTAAACAGGCATATGTAACTTGTCCTGATGCATTGCCTGGAGCGCCTCATGCCAACATTGTATGCGCTGGGGAATGTGTGCATGTCTATAGACCACTGGTACTTTTGTTGACCTGATGCTTTAGTCGGAATCAGCCCAGCATGCGGTGGCTGACACAAAGCTTCCCCTGTCTGAGCCTGGCCTCTGGGCACTTGTTTTAATGACTGGAGCAGGTGGAGCACCTTGCCTGGCTGACCTCCGGCACCTCTTGCATACCCTGCACGCATACCCTGCATACATACCTTGCCTGGCTTTGACCTCCGGTGCCTTGTGCATACTCTGCACGCATACCCTGCATACCGCCCTTGTCTAGCTTTGACCTCTGGTGCCTCCTGTACACTCTGCACGCATACCCTGCATACCCTGCATATATCTCTTACCTGGCCCTGACCTCCTGTGCCTCCTTTGCCCTACAAACAAATCCGATCCTGCTTGAGAAGGGCTGAAAAGGAGGACGAGGACGGGAGGCGCGAAAGGAAAGACAGGGAACGGCGGCGCGAGAGGGAGAGGGACGAGGACCGGAAGGTCAAGGAGGAGCAGGCCGTGCGCGAGGATCGGTGAGTGCAACTGAAAGGGCAAGGTAGTGCGCCCAGAGAGCTTTGGCGGCCTTTCATTCAGGGGGGGCATGGAGTTTGTGCAAGGCGTGCACACCTGGTTGGATTGGGATGGCTTACGCCGGGTGCTTAGCGACCCCGACGGAGGGTGATGGCACGCTGCCACGCATGTGTCTGCAGATGCGGCCGCAAGCGTTTGAGAGGGGCGGTCTGTGCCCGCCACCTTCTCAGTGACTTGCATTTGGCGCATCACGGCATGCCTTGCTTGGCTAACCTGGGTAAAGAGGTGACTTGGCTTGCTACTGGTGGCTTGCTACTGGTGGCTTGCTACTGGTGCTTGGCTAACCTGGGCAAAGAGGTGACTTGTGGATTGATGCATGCCAGCCTGGCAGGACATCTCCTCTTGGCTTCAGATGTGATATGGCAATGATGTGGCAAAGGTGTAGCTCTGGAGTGGTCCGCCATCCCTTTTGCTGTGCTCACAGGGAGCGTGAAGAGGAGAGAGCAGCTGCCAAGGAGCGGAAGGAGAAGGAGCGGCGGCGGGCAAAGGAGGAGGAGAGGGGGAGGGGAAGAGAGGAAGAGCGCGACAGCAGACGGGCTAGGGAGGAGGGGGGTAAGGATAGGGACAGGGATAGGGACAGGGATGAACGGAAGGAGAAGAAGCGGGAGAAGGAGGACAGGAAGGAGAAGGAGCGGCACAGCCACAAAAGGAGCCGGCGCTCGCGCTCGCCCTGAGGTCCTGGTCGGCTCCATCTGCAAAGACCTTGGGCCAATCAGGCCCTGCCCCCCGGCTGGAAGATAGTCAGGTGCATGAGGGTGGCATAGCTGGCAGTTTGTGCACCAACCAATACCCTGCCACGCAGTTGTTGGGGCTATGGCGGGGGCCCTGCTCAACAAAGCGGTTTGAACAACCTGCTTTTACAACAGGAGATTTGGCAACCAGAGCATTGGGTGCTGGTGTGGACCCAGGCATGCGTAGTGGTCTATCGACTGAGTCTGTGTGACAGCCTATCGGCAGATAAGGGCAGTTCATGCAGCACTGGAACCTGTGGGGAATATCGTGGTGGCATACAGGAATAAGGCTTAACAAAGAAAGGCTCTCAGTCAAGAAGTGTGACTACTAGCTTGCTAATAAAAGGCAATCAGCGCAGAAAGAAAAATGTCACTTATTGTTGTTCTGGCTCAGAAAAGTAGACACATCGTGGAACCTGTGGAAGGAAACATAGACGCATAAGTCCAAACAGAAACCACCTGAGGATAGATGAAGTGGAAAAGGTCATCCTGCTCATCTTTTCACTAATAGGGGAGGTCCTGTGAGTCAGGTCATTGTTTCAACTTGTAGCCTCAGCGGCTGAGGGTGTTGGCTTGAAGTCTGGAGCGTGCCATGCTGCAAATAACATCACGAGGAAGGTCAAGTTTACAAGTTTAAGTTTGACCTTCAGCCAGGTAGTTTAACTGATCAGGTTGCTGGTGAACACCAGCCATCAAAAAAACATCCATAAGCTCTGAAATAAGTTTACAAGGATAAGTTTACAAGTTTAAGCTCTGAAATAAAACGATAGGAATCATTAGTTTGTTTCTGGAAAAAATTGAAGACATCTTCAGAACAAGCTTGAGAGAAATAAAAAGCTCCAGTCTGATTGACAGTAATTTTGTGAGCCGTAGGGAAATCG
>LFIK01000456.1_pt1 | contig 30788 bp, 33 predicted proteins | sample 643401 | NCBI WGS metagenome assembly LFIK01 (sample SAMN03777447, study PRJNA286221) | soda lake metagenome | biome: soda lake; feature: Kulunda steppe; material: water; isolation source: sample T5-Br brine of Lake Tanatar-5 | place: Russia: Kulunda steppe | collected 2010-07
ACTGCGGCTTTCTCGGTAACCACGGTTACCAGCGGGTTTCCCACCCGCTATTCTAGAAACCCTGGCCTCAGTAACCCGTAGTAACCCAGCTGGAAACGCTTTACAACATTCCGACAATCTCCAGTCTTTCATCTATGCCTACTTGAATGTGCAGTTCATACATCAGAGATAGACTTCCAGAAAGGAAGTTTGGCTAGTAAATTCATGGCAGATCATGCCTGCTCCAGAAGGCAAAAAAAAAAACAGCTACCAGGTGCGTCACAGCAAGCAGCAAATGGGTTGTCCTCAGCAATTGCAGACCACCATTTTAGAACCTTTCTCCTGAGGCCTCTAGATCAATGTTTATACTAGGGCTGCTGCATAAAACTACTTTAGATTGAGCCCCTGAAGCCTTCAGCAAAAAGAAATGACAAGTGACTCTACAAGAAGTATGATCTTGACTAAATGGTTGCTCCTCAAAACTTGCCAATCTCACCCAGCTAAACTGGAAACCCACTGCAAGAAGTATAAGTAGTCCAAGTAGCTGAGAGCTTGAGTTCAGATGGAGCTGTGATGACATGGTAAGCGATTCTTACATAAAAAGATCAAACACACTGGGGACAAGCGCAGCATCCCCTGCTGCGACCGCTGGGAGAGGCTGATCCCTGGGGCTGCTCACAGCAGCATAGCTTGTGCTCTCTGCTTTGCTGTGCTGTGTATGCGGTGGCTGTTGCTGCCACGTGCCCATCTGTGAGCTCAAGTTGCCTGCAAGCGGGGCTGCAGCCCAGCGGCTGCTACAGGCAACCAAGGTTGTAGATGTGGGCATCCTCTGCTCCTCCTGGCCGGTGGCTTGGTATCCGGTGAGCTTGCTTGGTGTAGGGTGCGCATGTCCTGTGTGTGGTTGGCCATGCACCACAACTCCTACCCCCCTGGACCTCCTTCCAGCGGTATCACTGCCGCTCCTCAGGGCAAGCGTGCCTTCTGCGTTTTCTGACGCGCAGCTGCGCTCAGCAAGCCTGCAAGGTGCCTCCAATCCCTGGAGCATGCTGGGGCACTGCAGCAAGGTAGGGTGCGGCAAGGTGAGGGTCATGCAGCGGCGCTACCAAACAAGAACTGCTTGGGTTAGGGAAACACTGCATAGATGTGCCTGCCAATTAAGGGTCCGGGCCTGCAACCCAAAGCAGGACCAGAGTGAAAGGCAGCAGCTCAATCCAGCAAGGGCAAGCAAGCAGGTGGATAGCAACTATCAGGGCAGCAACGTACATGCGCGCACGTGTGAGCTAGTGCACACCCGCACAGAAAAGGGATATGCCCTAGCTCCACAACAAGCCTCCCTCACATCAGGCATTGACCTCGTCCTGCTCTATGCACCCTCTCCCAGGTTGGCTGCAGGCGTCCGCAGCCCAGATGGTTTGGCCAGATGCAGTCCGGGGAGGACTTAGATGGGGCTGCAGCACAGAGCCATGAGCGCGTGGTTTTCCAGCGCTGCAGCAGCACGCACCCGAGGCTCTGGCTGGCGAGAGGGGTGGGGCTGCACGTGCTGCTGCAGGGATGGCTGCAGCAGCCGTGGCTGCTGTGAGAGAGGCACTGCAAGCTGCACAGGCGGCTGCCGTGGGGGCTGGGACGGGATGAGTGGGGACGCCGCACTGAGGCGCGCCCGCTTGCGCTGCTCCAGGTTATCACACTGCCGCAGCAGCTCCTGCATGAGCAGCAGCATCCAAGGGAAGGCTGCGTGCCCATGCGTGGTCATGCGCACAGGCTTTATGGTGCTGCTTCGCCTTCGTGTGTGTGCATGCGTGTGTGTGTGTACCCATGCATGGTCGTGCGCACAGGCTTTATGGTGGCGCTCTGTCTTTGAGTGTGTGCACACGTGTGTGTGTGTGCACCATGCACATGTCACTGATGCGTGGCTATGCGTGTGTGCTTTTTTCTGTAAAGCAGATGGGAAAGGAGGCAAGTGTACATGGTGCAAGCGCCCTGTCCACAGCGCTGTTTGCGCACATGAATGACACGCATACGCAAACGAACACCAGAACACACACACAAACATACGGGCACAGACAGACACACAAACATGCGTGCACACACGACCTTGGTGACATGAACGCTTGCTCAGCCCCTACCGCGCCGTGCTTGGTATTTCCCAGGAGCTTGCGCTTGAGGAGGCTGCACCCCCCACTGGTGCCCTGCTGCTGCTGCTGCTGCTGCTGCTGCTGCTGCTGCTGCTGCTGCTGCTGCTGCCATGGCTCCTGCCTTGCAGGCTGGGGCCAAGCCAGTGTGTGCTGCTGGCGCTCCCGCAGCAGCTGCTGCTGCTGATGCGCATTTGCTATGTTGCGCCCCAGCACAAGCGCGCCCGCGCCAAAACTTGCCCCTAGCCCCACCCCCAGTGTGCACGCGCGCTCTGCTGCTTGCGGCTGTGGTCGCAGCAGCTGCTGTGTGGGTAGCGACAGTGGGAGTGCTTGGAGTTTGGCCGGGCTCGGGGGATGGGATGGGGATGAAGCAGCCTCATGACATTTGGGGCCTGAGCCCAGGCCTGCCGCCTCCAGCATTTCTTGCTCCAGGGTCTGAGCCATGCACGACCTCTGGGGCGATCCCAGCCAGCCACCCGCTGTGTGCTCACCCGAGCATGCAGCCGCGTGCAGCACAGGCGGGGTAGGCCTGGAAAGGCCGGCGACGGCCACTGCTGCGTGGGGTGATGGCTCAGCATGTCTGCCGTGCGCCTGATCCCTCACACCCAGCATGGGCCCCAGCGCGTCGTCCCTCACGCCGCCCGCCACCCCTGTCGCTGCCCCATGCCCACGCGCGGCTTTCGCTCCCTGCCCCAAGGTTGGAGTGCGGCTCAGGCTGGCGCCTGCATGCGCCCTGCCCAGCCGCCTCGTCCCGGCCAAGCCGGTGGCACCTGGCTGAGGCAGCACCTGGCTGGCCATGGGTGACAGGCGGGGGGGGTGGGAACTGGCCAGGGGTGCCTGGCTGGCGGCACTAAGCAGAGGTGGTGCTGCCAGGCTGGGCGCCTGCAGCTGCGGCCAGGGCTGCTGGGGCGAAGCGTGCAGTGGTGGGGCGGCTGAAGGGGCCGGGGGGGGCTGCTGACGGCTGTCGGCTAGGGAGGGGGTGTGTGCTGCTGCTTTGGGAGGCTTGCACAGGCGCACAGCTGGTGGGTAGGGCAGGGGCAGTGCGCCCTGGGCGGCGGTGTGGAGGGGTGGGCGGGGTGTGCGCTCCTGAGCCCATGCGCTCCTTGCGGGTCCTGCGGGCTGGGACGCACCTGCAGGCGTGCAGGCGTGTGCAGGCGCGCTTCAATGGAGGCCACCATGACACCACACGTCCCTTGCAGGGTCTCGAGGCGGCAGCGGTGCAAGACCGGATGCGCTCGGGCCAGGCAGCATGCACGTACGCTCGGCAAGGTCTGGCAGCATCCTGTTGCGTATGCTGGACCCAGGGCCACAGTGTCGCAGGTGTGGACGGGCTATGGACAAAGCCGTCTGCCCTCCAAAAGCCGCAGGCAAGGAGGGCGCGGGGGCTTTAGAGGATGGGGCTACAGAGCAGCACCAGGCGCATGAGCCGTAGAGGGCACAAGCACAGGCAAGGAGGCGACAGGGGCACGGGCCGCCAGCGGAGGAGGGCAACACGCAAGTAGGGGGCCTCGACACTGGAGGCAGAGGGGACCACAGGGCCACATGATGCAGGAGCAAGGAGCTTTTCCTTGAAGGCAGGCCACAGGAGAAGATAGGTCGCGGGTCACAGGCGAGCAAAAGGCGTCTGGGCAAAAGGAAGGAGAGCACACGCCGCCATCGGCAAAGGGGGGCGGCGGGGCTGCAAGCCGCAGGGGGAGGATGGCGGCAGGGGCCAGCAGGACCAGGACTGTGCTTTTTGTGTCGCGCACAAGAAGCGCAGGACCCGGCCTCAAAAGCCCACCACACCATCCTATCCACCTCATCGCCCTGCCCCAAACTGCACCTCTCTCTTTGTCCCCACTGCTCACTGCACTGCCCTGCCTCACTGCTCACCTTGCCGCCCTGCCCACCTTGCCGGCCTCCCAACTCACCATCTCGCCCATGGGTGGCCGCACCAGGCTTAGCAGGCCCCAGGCCCAGGCCCGCCCGCTGCGTGGGCGTCAGCAAGCTGCTGCCACCTGTCAGCCGCCCTGGCGCAGCTAGGGCTGGGCCGGACGCCCCTCGCGGTAGTGCCTGCTGGGGGGACCCCCGCATCATCGTGGCCCGCCTCCCCGCTGTCGCTAGTGACAAAGAAGGGGCAGGCGCGGCCTCTGCTGCTGCTGCGTTGACTGCTGCTGCCGGCATGGCTGCTGCAGCGCATGTGGACGGCAGTGCTTGCGGCTTTGGGGCTGCAAGGGGAGGCAGCTGGGGGCACAGGTCAAAGGGGGGAGGCGGGCTGGCTGCGTCGTCGCCCTCGCCCTCACTGCTGCCAGATCCATCCCAGCCATCATACTTTATGCTCTCCTCATCCCTCCCCCTCATTGCTCCCGTGCCTGCTGCATGCACCCTTGGGGCAGCAGGCAGCCCTTCGGAGACTGCAGCCCTCCCCAGCAGCATGTCAAGCATGTCACCCTGCCCCTGCTGCTGCTGCTGCTGGTGCTGCCGTTGCCCCTGCCCTTGTTGCTGCTGCATTTTCTGCTGCTGCTGCTGTTCCAGCTGGGCTTTGGACATGGGACTTGCCCCGGCCCCTTCACCTGCTTCATGTGCCCCAGCACCAGAAGCACCCTTCCCAGGCGTGTTCCGCCCCGCTCCACATGCTGCTCCCCCTCCCTTGCCCGCAACGCCTGCAGCCAGGGCCGCCTGCCCAGGCACTGCATCAGGCTTTGTGCAGCCAGCACCATGTGGTGAGCGCAGAGCCTTTACTGCATAGCTTGCAGCTGCGGCCGCATACCTGGGCGCTACGGTGGCGGCTGCTGGGGTCTGGTGGCTTGTCCCCAACCCCAAGATGTTGCCTTTCAGCGCGCTGCTGCAGCTGCCCCCTTCTGTGTTGGGTGCTGCCACGCCAGCTGGTTCGGCCACTGGCATGCCCAGGCGGCTGAGCCTATCCAACAGCACATGTGCAGCGCTCCCTGCTGTGTGCGCTCTACCTTGTGGTTGCTGCAAAGGCAGGCGGCTGCGCAGAGGGGGGTGGCATGCAAGCACAGCATTCAGGCAGGTGCCACCCTGTTCCTGGGGCTACAGGGGTGAGGGCTGACTAGGGGACTGCGACTCAACAGGATGTTTTGGGGGTTTGGATGACGAGGATGCGCCAGTCACGCCTTGCACACCCCTTGACACCAGGAGTGGTGAGGTGCAGTGCCGCGTGCATATGGCAGTTCCACGAGCAGTGCTGCGTGCAGGATGCACAGGTTGGGCTTCCAGCGCGGCTGGTTCAGGTGGATCAGGGTGGCAGCACATGTCTCAGGAGCAGCGACGTTGCCCGCAGAGCAAAATGTAGTGGCGCCCGTGATCCCATGCAACTTGTTCAAGATCACAACGACCATCTGCACATTCATTCATTTCCAGCAATGCCAGCGTGAGATTCGAATTTATAAAGGTGGAAGCACAGGAGAGGCCAGGCTTTGGCCATCTATCCTGTACCAATAATATGCCTAGACAGAGAGCCTTGCCAAGGTTAGGTGAGGCAAGGTTGAAGAGCCATATGCCAGGGGTGCAAAAGCCAGGCATGCGCAGAGCTGTGGCAGCTCTTTCCTGGAGGCAAGTATAGCAGCAAGTATAGACAGAAAACACAAAGACACATATCACGCAACACTGGCACAACAGAACCCTCTGGGGCTGCCTACTGCATCGACTTCACTGTTCTGCATCCATGCGGAGGCTGGCCAGCGCCACATATCTGGCTACCCAAGACACAAGGCAATCCATCTGATGCGGCCACGCTCAGGATTGGAGGTCCCACCAACCTGGGAAGCCTCAAGTACTGCATAGGGTGTAATTTCATTGCTTCATGCCCTGCCAGCTTTCCTTGCTGTCACATACCTGGCAAGGAAAGCCCGACTGTGAGTTAGCACGTCCCGCCCTCCCTTATTGCTGCCCTGCTTGACCGCTGCACCCGCCCCCCCCGCCTCTGCGCCTGCACCTGCGCCTGCACCGTCCGGACCCCCCGCGCTCCGGAGCACTTGCGGAGAGTCTTGCTGCAGCCCAGCAAACTCTTCTTGGCCCAGGGCGCCGCTCCTCTGATTGGCAAGCAGGTCGCCAGGGCCCTTGCTCCCCCCTTCAGGCCCCTGCAGCACCCTTGAGGGAGCAGTAACCTCCTGGGCGCTGGCATTGTGGCTGGCATGGGTGGTGTGGCTGCCCTCGAGGCTGGCATGGGCCACAGGCACGCCTGCACTGCCGGGGTCAAAGGCTTGGACGGTGTCCAGCCCCACCTACGCACGCACCCAGGCAGGGCCCCCAGTGCACCCCACCACAAGCCCAGTTGCCTTGCAGTCAGGCGTCAGCGTGCTGCCACCAGGCCAGAGCACGCACCACAGATGCTGGTATTTTTTCGACCAAGCAGTGGGAAAGTGCGTCAGCATCAAGGCACAAGTGGCACATTTGGGACGCGAGCCAAAGGCAATGGTCATTGCATGGAGTCCTTTTGGCAGGGAGGACGGCGCAAGTGCCTGCTAGCCGGCATAAGTGTGTGTGCCTGTATGCGTATGTGTATGTGTGCATTTGTGCGTGCACACCTGCCCGCCCGGCCGCGCGCCCACATAAGTGGCAACAAAGTTGTCCTCTGAAATTTGAGACAACAAGATCATGGTGCAGGCACCCAAGTATACCACTAGCTCAAACATGGATGCTTGAATGCATGACGCCCAGGAAGGCGTGTTGCATGCTCGCTGCATGGCTGACATGAAGCAGGTGAGCATGCAACTGCAGTTATAATGGACCTTTTGTGGCTTGCCGTGCGCACACAAGATGGTAAGCCACACACTGTGCCACGTTGCTAAATGTGCCTCTTGATGTTTTTTGCTATGATGATTGCGCACCAGGTGGTCAAGTATCACACAGACCACGACGCGGTGTGCAGGGGCCCCCTCATGTGCGCCGCTGGGGTGAGGCTGATTCCGTGATGGAGCTTTGGTTGTGACCTTGAACTGTACACAAGCATAAGGGATTTTCTGATGGAGCGTTGGTTGTGACCTTGAATTGTACAAAAGCACAGGGGCTTTTTGATGGGGCTTTGGTTGTGACCTTGAACTGTACAAAAGCACAAGGACGTTTTTGATAAGGCTTTGCGGCATCAACATGCGAATGAGATGTTGGGCATGCACGCTGGGATGGCTTGAGGGCAGGCTTGCAGCAGGAATCCTGATCTTTTTGCAGGCTGCGGGTTTTTGTGGACCTAGGAGCGGCAAGCGTATTGTGGGGAGCAGTTGGCTTAGTTTGCATGCGTGCGCAAGGGCAAGATATATCATGTGAACTCATGCCTCCATGCTTGCATTCACTTGTGGTCTTGCATACTTAAGGTTAGGGCTGTAATGGAGCTGTTGGATAGCACAGTCATCCCACACCTGCAAGGGTGACGGGAAACGCTCCAGGATGATAGACTTTTGCAAAAGCAAGCTGTCATCAAACGGGGTGCCCACCAGTAGGCGTGCGTATGTGGAGTGCTTGGTGGCCGTTCCAGGCTGCTGTTGGGTGTTGCCTGCCTGCAGACAGGGCAAGAAAGGTGGTGCTTTGAAACTTGGGAGAGCTCCTTGGTTGTCTACAGCAGGCATGTAGTAGCCTACGTTTTTCATGGTTGAAATGAGATGTCCGAGACAAGTTTTGCATTCTGCTAAGATGTGTCTGTGAGGATTTACACAGCGCCTACATCTCAGATCAGGTTCAGTCACAAGAATAGCCTCAACAGTTGATCTAATCCACATTGTGTGTGTGGGCTCATGTCTGAAGGCAGGTTGCAAAAGGGGCTCTAAAATTCGCCAGCGCTGTTAAGGGCAGTGCATGATAGCAAGCTGGTTTACATTACACCCGTCTTTGAGTTCAGTCAGGTCAGTCCATTCCATAAAACAAGAGCTTCATGTCACAGGGGCGTCTCTGCTCACCTGCATCACAGGTGCTGTTTGCTCTGGCTCTCTATCCAGTTCAAACTCAAAATTCACCCTCCCGCCTGTAAAGACAAAGTGGCGCTGGATGACCTGTTGTTCAAAGGACTATCCTCCAACTCTGGATTGCAGTCAGTCTTCAACGACTTAATTGCTTGTGCTTGTTTGGTGTCTCCTTTTTGTTGAGAGGGTTGAGTGGTCACATCATTACGTCAGCAAGCAAGCAGACGGTAGCAAGTTAGTTCTCTGGCAAAACAACAAACACGCAATGTGAGCTTACCGTGCACCCAACGTGTGCTGGTCACGCGAATAATGACCTTGGGCGGTAAGATGCGCATGAGCTCTCCATGCAGCTGGGTGCCGAAAGGGTATGACCGCTGTGCGATGGCTTCAATCCTTCTGGCATCCAGGGCCGCAAGAGATCTGCAACAAAGGCATGGGAGCCACGGATGCAGCTCAGGATGCGCACGTGTGGTGTGTGCTTAGGCAAGTAGGCAAGCATTCAGGCAGCATGTAAGTGCTAATGATAAGGCAAGTGCATGCACATCTGTGTGCTTCAAATGGGTTTGTGTAGCTAGGCACAGGACAGATGGGCACAGACCTGGGTTACCAATGATTTTGCAATAAGTGAGAAACCTTTGTATCACCCGAGAAATATGCATTGGTATTGGGCAGGCTCCCTGTCCAAAGCACATCACGTACACCTTTGCTGGTGATGATACAAATCAAGCTTGCCCGTGCTGTTATTTTGAGGCCTTCAGAACATGTGACCTTCACATATATGTCATATACGCAGGCCTTGTTTGGCAATTGGGACACAAAGAATACCTCTCTGCAGCCTTCGCGTGCAAAATGGAGCAGCCCCGCTTCTCAATCACATAGTTGCTAGCCGAACCGTGTGTGCCTACCTTAGGTTGCCAACGTCTGCGGCAGACAAGCGTGAGGCAATTAAGCGCCCCACATGCGGCAGCTGCCGGCACTGCTGCTGCGTGTCTGGCCACATACGGTGATGGAGGCCCTTGACCAGCTGAAGGGCGTTGCAGGTGGCTGCAAAGTGCGCTTGGTGCGCAAAGTACCTGCATGGATATTGGAATGCTTGCCGTCAGCGCTGGCAGGCTGAGCAAAAGTAGCTGCTGCTACTGAGGGGGGAGCATCACATTCCCGACAATGCAATTGCAGCAGGCAGAGGGTTGTTCCCTGGCTTCTTGACAGCGTGCAAGTCACCTTAGCATCCTGTAGCCACCAGCCACCCATCCTGCTGCAGCCACTCCCACTCCCTCATTAAAGTGCAGTGTCTAATAACCCAATTTACTACTGAAACAGCCACTCCCACTCCCTCAGCAAAGTGCAGTGCCTAATGACTCAATTTGCTACTGATACAGCCACTCCCACTCCCTCAGCAAAGTGCAGTGTCTAATGACCCAATTTGCTACTGAAACAGCCACTCCCACTCCCTCAGCAAAGTGCAGTGCCTAATGACCCAATTTGCTACTGATACAGCCACTCCTTCGGCCATGCGCTGTCGCGCCTGACCACTCACCTTGCCATGGCTGCGGCCACTCTCTCGGCAATGCGCAGGGCCTGATCCTGCTCCATGCGCATGCTGTACTCAAGGCCATCAAAAGGGGTGTCTCCGAGGGCTTCATTGAGCTGGAAGGGCAGCACAGTGACATGATGACAGCACAAGGTTGTCCATCATATGGTGAAATCACAGCACAAGGTTGTCCATCACATAATGATATTACAGCAACAGGTTGTCCATCAAAGGAGACTCGATACACAAGAGCTCCCCACGCGTTACATGGTGCGCAGGCCTTACACACAGTAGCATGGCTACATGCATAAAGGCAGCTGCTCCTGCCACACAAACTGTGTGCAGTTGGCACAGCGCGGGAGTCTTTTGAATTTTCAGAGCTTGGTGCCGCCAATTCCTTGCCTATGTAATGCATCTGTTAACAGAGGATCTGTGCACCCTGCCCCACACAGCATTCAGTGCAAGCGTAGGATGACCAGGCACTGAAATTCAAAGGCATGAGCACCTGAGGGGAGAGCTACCCCGTGGCGCAGTGTGGCATTGCGAACTGCTTCAAAAGACCGAAGTCCTTCAAACACACGCGCAGTGTTGCATTGACAGGGGATAAGGAGGGTAAGCACAAGCCCAGGTGTCCCCTCTCCTGGCTGTGGCCTCCACATGGGAGCAGAGGCATGCACAGGGCCTGGGCGTGCGCACCAGCAGGAAGATCTTCTCTACGGCTGTGGCTACCCTGTCCTTGCGCCTCCCCGCTGCGGCTCCAGGCAAGGGGTACTTGGGGCCTCCGCGTTCCAAGGGGGCTGCGTTCAGGGCGTTCAGCACCTTTTTGTCGCCCCTGCAAGCCAGGGCCCCCAAGCATATGCAGGCAGGATGGGGGGCTGCATGCATTGGAAGAGTGCACAGCAAATGCCAGTGCGCATGAGCGTGGTCTGTGCATCCACATTCGAGCCGATGCATGGGCTTGAGGCCTGCAGCCTTCAACAAGTCCTGTTGCTGCTTGAGCAGCCCATCTGCTGCTGCTCTTCAAGCTTGTGCATGGTGATGCAGCAGAGGGCTATAGTGATTTTTTCAACGTTTGCATGTCAATCCTCATGTTTTCCTTGGCACTCAAACGTGTTTAATGTGGGGAGCCAGCAAGTCAAGGTATTGATTTTTTGGATGATAATACTTTCATTTTAGGGTTTCTCGGAGCCACGGCACAGAGCATCAAAGTCAGGTACGTGCACAGTGGATATCTTTGGTTTCTTTGTCAAACTAGAATCTTGGTTGAGAGATGAGCACAGCAGCTTACCTCCGCAAGTGTATGTGTTCTAACTCTGCTGCCTGCGCAATGAGGCTCAGAAGCTTTGGCATGCCGTTGAAAGCAGGGGCTTGAACGATTCGGATCTGTGACAATTTACATAGTCAACGCACAGTTGATAAAAATCCCCAATGGATGGAGCATGGACAAGGGCAGCTTTTTGGAGGCGTGGTTGCAAAAATCTGCGCAAAGGACACCTCTCTCTACAGGGACAGAGGCATTCCCCCTAGGCACAACTTATGGCAGCACCTAATGTAATAAAGTGTAAATTTTGATGGAAAGAGGGGTAAGCAGGTGTGAGGATCTGTGCTTATTGTGTTGATTTGTTTATTATTCGTGCAACACACCCCTGGTGACCCTTGTTCCCAAAAACATGCAAGCCTTCACCGTCTCTTCACCAGAAAAGGGAAGCACTTATTCTACCCAGAGCTTTACCGCCACCACGTACAAGGGGATATCTTGAAGCTGCTCATTGAATTAGTCCACAAGTCACCGAGTCCTGTGCACTTTTTTCATTTATATCTCACGCATATTGGTGTTCATGAGTGCGCAGGCGCTCTAGCCAGATATCAGGCAACACAAGTTGATGCAAGTCATGCAGACATAAGGATGTCATAAGCTGGCATTGATGGTTACCCATGACATAACCTGGCTTGCCTCCGAAGGTGATACCCTCCCTAACACAACAATATCAAGACCTTTAAATCTACCTGCCCCAAAGTTCATTTGCATCACAAACCTCTTCAATGCTCTGAAGGAACATATGCATTCTAAACATAAGCTTGATCATGCAAACCCCAAAACTGGATACTTCTCACATAGCCAGAATCCAATAAACATCAACGCTTCCTGGATAACCCTCATACTTTTCTGTAAGATGAAGGAAAACAATTCCATCACCGTAGGTACCTTTTCCAATCAGAAGCGTGCTGTATGCGTTGAGACCTCCACCAGTCTCAAGTGCCCCCTATGTCACCATTCAGAGAATGCCTTACACGTCCAATCAGGTTGTCAACACCAGACCATCTGTATGATGCTTGAGCGCCATAACATTGCCTGTAGGTTTAGCATAAAAACTATTGAAGCAGGCTCCTTTGGGGGCTGTTTTGTCCACATGGGTATTCTCAGAATGACTGCTTGGCATGAATATTTTACAGATCCCAAAAGGATCTGCCGACAGAAGCATCCCTGGAAACCTTAATCCCCCCTGATTTCCTACAAAACAAATGCTGACTGCTAATCACCCAGATGCTGAACTAGTGACATACATGCCTGCTATAGGAAGAACCATACCTGCTGCCCACCATAGGTATGTATTAAGAGAAAGGGCAGGGTGCAATGGGGATGGGGGGCTCTCAGTAAAGCACCAGTCTACCAGCCTTTGTCTAGGGTCCAGAACTCCAGTCAGTCTACGCCCAATCAGCAGCACATCCATCTTCTGGATCCACTCCCGGAAGTCAAGTATTGTGAAGATACCAGGCCTACGAGCCAGCTTGAAGCCGCCAACCAACAGCGCAGCATGCTTTGTCTACACCTTCAACAAGCTGCAGCCAAAGTTAGCCTCCACACTATCCTTCTGGGAGTGGGCAAAATTCTTCGCAGCCATTACAGAGTGGAGCCTCTTAAGATTCTCGGTCTTTCATGCTTCCTGTGAAGCTTCATGCTCATTCAGTTCAGTATGCTTATAGACTTGCTAGTAACAAACATCATGATGCTCTCGAGAAAACCTTTGCCAACCTCCTCATCAAGATCAAGAGTGGGGCATTGCTAGTGATCATCCTAACCCCCTTTGACTTCTCTTTTCTTTTTCTGGTTCAAAAGGTGCCTTGGCTCTAGATGGCATCTTCTCCATAATTGGCGTAGGGAGTGTTTTCACCTACATAGATTTATTGAAATTTGTCATGCTTCTTGCATTTTTCTTCAACGTTAAACCTGATATAGGCAACGTGCAATGGTTTGAGCCAAGCTTTAAAGGAAGTGTGATAATGGATGGATATTGTGCAAGAGCAAGGTATGATTAATACCATTAATAATAACAATAATATTAATATCAATAATAATAAGTAGATGGGGCCTTTGCCCCAGAGAGTCTATTTCCTTGACGAAGGTTCTTAACTAAATTGTGTTGCGATGCATTTTCCTTGACCCCTGTTGAACTTGAAGCAATGACGCACCATGGTAGGCAATGCAATGTAGAGATGGGCCATGATGCGGCCAGGCTCTGCAGGCTGCAGTATAAAGCCGTCCTCATCTGTGGTGATCTGCATATGCACCAACCATGGTATGTATGCATGCATACAGCTTATGCAGGCACACACGTAGATGTGCACCTTTGCATTCCTAGTGGCTACATACCCCTCAAAATGTGTGTGTGAATGCAAGTGTGTGTCAGTGGGTGGAAGTGGGAGGGCGCGGTTGTTGACAGTTATGGGTGTGAGTGGGTATGGGTGTGCGTATGTACATGTACACATGTGTTTGTCTATGTGTTTGTGGGTGTGGGTGTGGTGCAGGTATGAAAGTAGGTGTGGGTGTGGGTGGATGGTGGTGAGGTAGGGGAATCGTGTGGGTGGTAGTGAAACTATGTGTGTGGGGTGTCTGTGTGTGGGTCTGTAGCTATCAAAGTTCCCTATTCCTTATGGGAAACAATGTGGACAGTCTGAGGCAGATGAGCAAGCTAGGTCTAGGAATACAGGATTTGAAAGTGTGCACACAAGCAAATAATGCGCATTTTTTTATTGAGCGCACCAGCCCATACTCCGCGAGCGTGCGCACACTGCGCAGCACTAGTGCCTCTTTTAATTGCTGCTCAATCTCTGCTTCTGCAATGGCTGAGGGGCTTGCTTTCAACCCAAAGCGGCATGGGTTCTGACGCATCTGCACACCAAGAATTGCATGTGCGGACCTTATGTGTGCAAAATGGGGGTTTGTTTGGGGACATGTGGATGAAGCACAAGTGTTAACGCTCTTATCATTGTTGTACTTTCATGTCAATGTGCATGAATGTCCCTCTTTTTGCCAATTTGAAGGTGCACCCATGTAGGTGGGAGTAAAATCATGTACAGTGAGTAGGCAAGGACAGAATAGCGCACCAACCCAGGTGTGTCACACTTAAAGAAAGTTGGGGCTGAAAAGCTTGCATGATAAAGCTGCAAGTTTATTCTTAATGAGAAATTTTAAGCAGTGTTTGTTAGCCAAAATCTTAAGGCTGTGGAACTAGAGCTTCCACAGAGGTGCTCTTCATTCACACCAGCATAGCTCTCTAGAGCATGCTGCAAACAGATCTAAATGATCTAAACCAGAGCACGCTCCTTAACTAGCGCCAAGGAAATGCATGCATGGGTTATGTAATAGGTAACATAGATTTCAAGCTGCTGACTGCAGGAAGCAGGACACTGCAGAGACTACGTGCTCACCCTGATGTATAGAAATGTGGTTTTGAGCCAGAGGAGGGCCTGTGCAATGTCTGGGATGGTCTGTAACACAATCTCCGCGTTAAGATGCTCTGCAAAGCAGTCCTGTTGAAAAGAAACATGAGCATTAAAGAACAAATGAGTAAGGTATGTCCATCAAAATCCTGTGCCAAATGCACATTTTGGCAGTTGTATATCCTCTACGTTCACATGCTGACTCACAAGTAGCTTACAGCAGCCCACTCACACAAACACAGCAGAAATCAGTTTAAACTATAGGAAACTTGGCTCACAAACCTCTTGTCTAATCTTCAATCACAAGAGCTGAAGGTCTGTTTGAATTAGAATTGTAACGAATTCCTATTGAGCATGCATTGCATCATACATCTTGGGGAGCTTGAGAAAATTTCAGAATACGGCGCCATCAGGCCGACCTGTCCATGCAATGTCTTTATACAACCTTTTATGGCTGTTCATCAATTGCAAACCACTCCACAGTCATCTAAGCTATCTGTTATTTCTGAAAGCATTAAAGCTAAGTCCTGAATGTGGTATAAATAGCTTTCTCGTGTTCACCTTGAGGCTGCTGTCCACCTCTTCAGCACCATTTACAAGATTTTGATACCTCTCTGCCATCTGGAAACAAGCATGAGAAGTTTGAGAGGTTGGCAATAGACCTTAAGAGTTTAAGGAACAGATTGAGTCATCTGGTGCATTAGGATTTCCCAAATCCCTTGGTTTGAAACCTCTTAAGTAGCAAATCATTGAGCAAGATCATAATCCCAACTAATAGCAAGGAGTTCAGCCCATGGAACGCACACTCTTGGTATGTTTTGTGAATTTGTACAAAAGGATACCTATATGCATAATAGGATTTGACAAATTTTGCTTTTCGTAGCAGACGTTTCCTTAATATGCCATTTAATTTTGATGATCCTTCACTTACATCCGTCTGGGTCATGATGACAGCCACGCCCTCTGTGTCATATTGAGGACGTCCTGCACGTCCAATCATCTGTATGTGCATGAGGCAGATTTTATGGCAAGTAGAGGAAGGACTGGTGATGCAATTAAAGCTTATGTTGCATAATATGCTTTGGGCACGCATTGCTTGTAAGCACACCGTTGATAGAAGGTAGATGGATAACTTTCAAGAGCACCACATGTTTCCCAGGCTTATTAAAATTGTGATGGTGCAGTATGCTGTTGCACTTCTTCTCACAAGACATGCATGCCACTTGGTGAAAAATGTCACTCATGGTTTCCATCCGAGCATACCATTTACTCAGCTATTTACTCAAGTATTTGTTAAAAAGAAAGCTTATAAAAAGGCCTTTCCACAACCTGGAGGCAAATGCTGCGATCATACTCCTTGTATCCTGTGGATGTTGTGTGGGAAGCACCGGAGGCATCAGTTGGACATGACCCAGCAGCTCCGCAGTAACGGCGTGTGCCTAAAAAAGTATTGTGAATGCAGAATTTTATCGGAATGGTAGTTTATATTGCTTTGTCAAAGGATCAAGTGCACAGGCATGGGCATGTTTCAAAAGCTTAAATTCCTTTATATTTTTGAACACAGGTCCTGCAGAGTACCTGGTTCCTTTTACAAGATCCATTGACAATGATACAGGCATGGTTTAATTTGTCCTCATTGTCAATAAAGGCATCAGTGAAATAAAGGAGACCAGGTATGCACTCGAAGAATCAATCAAGAAACTTTGCAAGCTGGTAGAGGAAAACATGCATACGTATAATTGCACGGATCAGATAAGAAGCAAGAATTACTATTGATGATTTGAGTAAATTAACAATAAGGACCAGTATTAACGCGCAGGAAAATTGCACATTTGCCCCAATACCTTTGAGAATGACTAAATAGGCAGGAAGATTCACGCCCTGTGCCAGCGTGGATGTTGTACATAACACCTGCAGGGTGTGAAAATGAGTTTAATGTATTGTAAGGAACAGACTGGCTTTTCATGAGTCGGCTGTCTAAGGTCCCTATTGGGTTTGTCATGCTATGCTTTGCACCACCAAAGCTTTTCTTTACAGAGATGTCAACGATAGTCTGAATAAAAAGAGGAGTGAATGGGCACAGTGGTTGGTGAGATACTGAACATCAGCCATATCCTAAAAAGAATCTGCCCCAAAAGGATAATGGCTCATTTCTTTGAAAAGGAATCTAGTACTTATGAAGCCTCTCTTATGAAGTTTATCAAAATTTGGAAGTTTATGACAATTTTTATCTCTGCATGAGTTTAGATCCTGGCGGTGTCGTGGAGGAGAGAATGGCTCTAGATGGTTCATGGATTCAGGCCAGAAAATCAAGGCTACCACCCCACTCAGGCAACAGGGTCATCAAGTTAACTCTTAACTCTTCCATGTGTCTATCTAATGACATGTACAATTTGCACCAAACAGGAGCACTCTCAAACTGTTGCTTACCAGCCACTCCTGGAAAGTCCCACCAGCACAGCACCAAGGATCATTGAATTTTTGCTCAGCTTCTAGATCAATAACAGTTTTCATATTCATTATGGACAACGAAACAAATATCATGAATGTGCGCACTTGCTGTCACAGGTGTGTGCATCAAGTGTACGCTCTGTTTAATTTCTACAAACTCTGAGGATTGAGGGTCTTACCAGCAGGTCTTGAGCAAGAAAAATCTGCTCCACAAGCTCACGGTCTGTAGTTTCCATGGCAGCTGCGCGCAGAAAAAAGGATGTTTTGCTCTGAGATGCCTGCAATATAAAAATCCAGCTAACTGATCCGTGCGGGATGAGCACGGGAGATCTTGGTATAAAGTCAAGATAAAAGACTGATCTGAAGAAAAAGGGGGCATAGGTTTCTTAAATAAAAAGACATCTTAATTCAACACCATCAAATCGTAGCTCACCATTGTGGAAGCCAACCCCTAACGCTAGTACAGCTGCTAGCTGCTTGTTTCGCGTCCGCGCTGCTGCTGCCTTGAGCCGGTCTGCGTGGCCCTGTAATGCAGTACCCCCCCGCCCCCGGGGCCCAAATGTTGATTATTTGAAATTTACACACACAAATAGCCTTGTTGTGAGGTGCAGGACAGGATAAGCAGAATGCATGCTATATCTTTCAGTTATGCCAGGGGTTTGTGGTTCAATACTTTGTTGGCTGTGCAATGAGGAATGAGCTGGTGCAGCGAATGTTTGAATCATGCATATCATACACAACGTATGACAAGTGGCAACAATATTGACAGCCAGTGCAATTTGTAAAGTCTGTGAGTGCTATGAGCATTGCTTCCTGGTGGGGTTTATTATCCCGTACATGATGCTCAAGGTGCAGGAATGTTGTGGAGGCCTCGGCCTTGGCTTTGGCCTTGTGCACATGTGCTGTGCTGTAGACTTGCACATCTCATGACGTTCTATTCCAGCATTGCAACTACCTGGTCTCTGATGAAGTAGCTGCCCCAGCGCGAGTTGCGCAAAGAACTGCCAAATGTGGCCACCTGGTGCGCTGTCTCAGTAGTGCCTTTGCGGGAGCTGTGATTGACACATGCAATTCATGAAACAACATTTTCAAAGCATGGCTTACTTTCATACGTCATGTCATAGGTAGAATTGAAGTCTTTTGAGGGCGGGAAGCACATGCATACAAATGCACAAAGTAGATTTGACACAAAGCTAATGGACCTTTACTTGACAGAATGATAAGCTATGCTTGGCAGACTTTCTTTCTTCAATACTGTCAACCAAAGGTGCAGCTTAATGATGGAAATAGATTTACAACAGATAACCACACAGAAAAGGCACAATACAAAAAGAACTCAAAATGCTTGAACTTCAGCATACCTGTGCTGAAATTCAGGACTGTTCTTAGCGGCCAGACCAACATGCATGATGCAATTCAGGAAAATGAACTCCCACATTTCTGCGTATGGTGCTGCTAGCATCTCCCTTAACCTTTGTGACACCTAGCAGTACAAAAGAGGCATCAAATTTTTTTTCCAGCAACTGCAGCATCCGCACCTGCAAAATACGAGTGCAGGCTTTTGTGCGCTGTAATCGAGAACAATGCTGCCCACGTGCTCGCTTAGGCGGCGCTCAAAGAGAAAATCATTCTTGGCAGGGGGAAATGATCTGGGAACAATAAGCAGGGTCCATTATTGGCAGAAACATTGAAATACAAGTGGCTGAAATTGTGAAAATGAATTTACATGTGTTATGCCATGACATTCTTATTTTGCTCTTTTAAAAGATTAAGCATTGGGCACAAGTCAGAAACAGTTGTAGAGCGAGCTGAAACAGCATTATTTGCCTGTTTGAAGAGAGCATTCTTTTTTGTGATGGGCAAGTTTGGGCGCACGAGCCTAATCTGCTGTTGCTTACAGCCGAGTATTTGCAGCAAGCAAGTGACCTTTGTTTGAGGATGCTCTTCCAGTGAAAGAAGATAATTACAAAAGCATAATTGTGAAGAATTTACCTCAGTGATGGGTAAACGAATCTTAAATGCGCCTTCTCTAAATCGGAAAATTCCTTAAACAAGTGTTGAACAGGGGCAAGATTGCTCCTTTGAAATACATTTTGCAACATACAGCTTCTGTATGGCATCGTTGCTTTGTGTCAATTGGAGCCCAAAATGGAGTCTGCACACCTACCCAAGCAAGCATGATCATTCATGGATTCATCCCAAACTTGGAACTGTTTCCAATCGTAGGACCATACAATACTGTGCAAGTACAGCATGAAATAAAAAATGCTGTGTCCAGACTTTTTTCGGCCTAGTCCAATTATTTTTTTGGAATTCTGCTCAGCTCCCTCTGAAAACAATGTATGATTGAGGTAAATCAGGGCAGAACCCTTGTCATCCTCTCATTCTTTCACACATAGCACAGCCACTTCATGCCAACTGAGACAAATGTTGGAAGCTTGAGCATGGACATATGTTTCCAAAATGTTCGGTGTGCGGTGAAGAATTGTCATAGCCTTTACCTGACATATGTTCTCAGCTTGCAAGGTCGCATTTCTTCTCCATACACGCGCAGCCCGCTGAGTGGAGCCTCTAGCCAATGCACTATGTCTTTGATGTTAGGAATTGTTGCGCTTACGGCAACAAAGCGCACGGTTGCTATTGGCAGCTGCAATAGAACAGATAACGACATGATTTGAAATCAGCAGTGCACCGCAAAAAAGGCTGTATAATTGTATGTTGATATGTGTCCTCAAAACAGGCAAGGAATGCAGTCGCCACTGAAGGTGGTATAAATACATCTGTGGTCTGCTTCCTCTCAAGACTCAAGTGAAGGAAATATGTGCCACGTGTTGCTTGCAAAACACATCTTATCATAAAAAAGCATTACACATGTCTTCAATTGGATGCGCCATCATGCTCTTTGAAGAAAAATTTGGGGCGAGAAGTGTTTTGTGCCTTCACACAACCAAGCCATGTCATAAGCTGCAAAATATAAGCCACAAAAGTGTCCGCAGACTTGCTTACGTATGAAGGCTGCCTGTGGGATGCTGGAGGCAAAAGTAGTTCAGGTGCTAGGACTCTCCCTTGCTTTGCTTTTGCTATACTTCAAAGATCTGTAATTGTGCCAAGCCAACCTCCCACCTCCTTCATCTCAGACCGCTTGGACACCATCTTGATGCGCGACACAACGCCAGCCTCCAGGGCAGGCCCACGGCCTGGTTCACCGAGTAGATGTACCTTGATAGAACAAAAGACATGATAAATTAGGTGTACTGGAAGTCTTGCAATTAAGGCATACAAGCAACCAGATAAGAATCACACCTGTATATATGCTGACCAGTAAACACAATTCCATGTTCAATTCTACAAGTTGTGCAAATCCCTGAACGCCACACGCACAGCTCAAACGTTTGATTCAGGTACATGGTGCGGGCAAAGGCTGTTCTTGCAGGAAGGCTGAAACGGATCAGACTGAGATCAGGCCAGATGCAATGCTATCTTGCAAGGTCACAAGCCTTTAGATTTATCAGGATTCAAAGCTCCAGGCAATGAATTTAAATCCATCACTGACGTCCGTATGTGCACAAAAGTGCCCTAGCACAGAAGCCCCACCTCATCAATAAGCACGAGGCCAATCTCGGAGAAGAATTGTGCCCCTCCACCTTGATTGAGCTTACGAGTTACAGCATCTGTCAAAAACGGGCAGACTTAGAGAGGATGAGGAAATTTAAGACAGAGGAATTTTCTTGCGGCCACATTTTTTCACTTAGAAGCTTTACATGCTGCACTATCCTTCACCATCATTTTGGAAGAAGATGCTGACAGGCTTTCGAAAGCATCTTCATCTCTCTTTTAAGACTAGTATTCTTGCAATGGTAGTTTCTATAACAACGCACCAAACTTCTCAGGTGTTGTGCACACAATGTCAGCCTGGTTGAGCTCTGCAGCTTCATGATCGTGGTCTCCGGACACTTCAAGGCATTTAAGGCCCAGCTTCTCAAATCTATGAGATACAGACAAAGTATTCACTTTTTGGTGTTAGCATTGTTGAAGGCTTTCGGGTGCATGGGTGCATGTGTACATTGGGTGCAAGGGTGCATGCACAGAAATTTTGCACTGTGCCAACTGCAATGAGCCATCAGCTTAGTCCCTTCAACATTGTGCTGATGCATATTTCTATGCAGCATCGACCTGAAGAGGAATACATAGTCCAAACCCAGGAAATCCTGAACCAGCAGATGCTTCTCTTAAGAAAAAGAGTTCATTCTATTTCAAGTTCATTCTATTTAGTGGAGAGTAAAAGACATCAATGGAGTATTCATGTGTCACCTGTGTCTGCCATGTCCTATCCTTGCTCTTCTGCCATAAGTAAGAAGATGTGTGTACTTGCATGCACAGGCCTCAGGATTCCCTTAACGAAAACGGGGCGCATTGGCAGGCAAACATTGAGGTCAAATTCACATTTCTCATTTCTTTGATAATCTCTTCCTATGCTACAAACTATCAGCATTCCTTTTTTCTTACACACATGGATTTGGCGAGATTTTGAAGGCCACAAATTTACCAATGCAAATTGACGCTCACCTCTCTTTCCAATCTTTGACTTTCTCTTGCACAAGAGCTCGCAATGGTGCCAAGTAGACAATCTTCCCTGTGCTAGGACCAATGTGCAGCTTCCCTGCCAGCACACATTACAATAAATGGCCAATCAATTACAAAGTAAAGGGAAAGCGGCATTCATCATTTGCAAATTGACGCGATGATGATAGCATGTGCTAGATCTATGCAAGTGTATTGCAGCTGTGCACATGCATGCATGCAAAAGAAAAGAACATAGAGGGAGAGAGAGAGAGAGAGAGAGAGAGAGAGAGAGAGAGAGAGTGTGTGTATATGTGTGAGAGAGAGTGTGTGTGTGTGAGAGAGAGAGAGAGAGTGCTATGTGATTTTATGCTTACCTACACATTCAGCATTTGCAAGTGTGCATTGTCGAAATGATTGTTTAATTATCTGTACAAGTCTGGGATTTAAAAGCACTATCTAAACCCTCGTGTTAAGTTCCAACATTTTTTCTTTGGCTGCATGTTGAGAAAACATGTCTATCAAACCAAGGGCTCAATGCTTTTGAATCAATGTACATCACATGTATCTTCACCTGTATCTGCATCAATGCCTTTACCAAGGAGCCGAAGCATTGCCAGTTCCATGACCCCTGTTTTGCCTGCAATGATATAAAGTGCATGAAAACTTGCAAGAGCATTAGCAGCTGGGTAACAGCAGAAAAATAGAATGTCATCATACTAGATTAAAGTTTAACATCACCTTTGCCATCAAATAGGATCAGGGATGCTGTGCATGCTGAATCCATCATTCCAACCTGATTGGCATATGTTGTAGAATTTTCCAAGGAAAGCAGCTTGTCTAGCTGCAAAGGCTGTACATGCAAGCTGTGGACATGGAGGTTAGATGGTGTTAAATGCTGCAAAGGGCACCACATCTGCATCAAATCCATATTTCTCAGGTCGCATAAACTGTATCTGCTTGTTCAAGTGATTGGTTCTCATCATAATATGTATATTGTTACAGCAACATGGCGGATGGCAATGCTCGCATATAAGTTTGCTGCGTCATGGCAGGCACAATTATGGTAAACACTAACACAATCATGTATACTCAATTGGGAAGTTGGTGTTGAATGGCTTGTGGCCCATCCTCTAAGAGATATCTCACAAGGCACAGTCTCTTTTAGACAGCATACTCACCTGAACCCGTTGGAGCTGCAATCACCTACAAAAATGTGGAAGAATTTGTGTAATTAGTGGATTGATTATCGCAAGGATTCTTGCAAAACGCCTCCCAAGGAAAAAGTGAGTGCATTTAGATTGGATGGACAGGAAGAAGGAGCTGCAGGGTACACGATGAGAAAGAACAGGATGTATCATTCAGCAACAAAATGATAATTGGTTTTTTTATTGCCTTGAAATGGCACAGGCAATTCTGTAAATTTAGAGGTAAGCAAAGGTAAGAAATAAAGGGGTTTCTAGGCCAAAGGCGCACCATGTTGATGTCAGAGCCGTACACTGCTTGGAAGCACTCAGACTGGACTGGGTTGAAGTACCTGACGTAAGAGAAATCGTAAGGGCTGAGCGCAATTGAAGCACCGCACAAGAGAGGTTTAAAAGCAAGAATAATGAGTACTTCTCAGCCTCCATTGATGCCCTGCAAGCTTAGCAACGCTGTAATACCCGTGTTGCACGTGCAACATCTTGGTCTAGCTCTTGTGATCAATGTTGCTTGTTGGTACGCCTACTTGTATGAATTGTAAAGTGGCTGAAATACAGCTGGCAGCTCCCGGACAGCATGCAGTGATGTGTCCATTCTTGACAAGTGCACTGCAGGTGCTTGGTGGTGCTGCAGTCCTTGTGGACAACCATTTGGACGACTGCTCTGGTTGACCGGGCCCTGCCATTGCTGCTGGCTTGCTCTATGGTAATCTTCACAAGGCTGCTTTGATCCACACGGCATTGGCTGAGCCCCCATGCCTCTGGCTTCAAGGCCCCCTTGGGACATGATCAGGTCGTGTGCTACAAGGGAAGATGGACCAGTTCTTGCTCCCCCGCTGCGCCATTGTTGCTGCTGCTGCTGCTGCTGCTGCTGCTGCTGCTGCTGGTCTTTACCAGCTCCCCAAGAGGAAGGAGCGCATGCAAGAACAGAGGCCGCTGGCAAGGGAACCCCTTGTGAAGGCTGTGGCACACTGTGACTGGGTGGTGTGGGGCCTGCAGCTATGCTCTGCATAATGTGTGTGCTGTTTTGTTGTGAAGCCTCCTGAAATGAGTTAAAACTGGCAGCATTGTTGAGAGCCGAGCTTGAAAAAAAAGGATGAGGCAGGGAGACAGCTGGTAAGGTTCGAAAAGGAGTGGAACAAAGCATGTATTTGGTTGCATTGTTGCAGTGTACTTGCGTCAAAGGCGCCTGCTGCTGCTGCTGCTGCTGCTGCTCCTGCTCAATATCTACAGGCGCCTGCAAAGCTTGCATTCTAGCTGTCAGCTCTGTAGCGCTGCTACGTAATTTAACTGTGACACATTTATTGTCGACAAATACTTACGGGCACGTAGGAGCAACAATGTAAGTACTGCGAAGGTATGCGCTCAATCAAGACGACGAGTACGACGAGATGCTAGTAAAGATATAAATGATTCAAAATTGTTGAAAATAAGGAGTGATTTGTTCGCCAAGTTATCATATTCACGATATACATCGACTGCTGATAAGAGACGATCTAGAAATTCCAAACCCCAAATTGCTAAGGGACCAACTAGAAGGAGGCATATATTCAACAAAATTAAAAAATACTTGCCGATACGTTGACCGGTGATTTAGATAGTACAGATTGCCTCGTTCAAATTACAATTGGCTGAGCTGTTCAAGTACTGTAAGAAGGGGAAGCAAAATATCGATAAAGTGCATGGCTCATATCAGAACCCGGCATTGCACTGATGCAATGGTAGTGGGGTTTGGCAGCTGGGATGAGGTGTGCCACACTGAGTTTGCCATGTGTGCATTGCGCTGGATTGCATCTTGCCTAGACACCACCGTTTACATCTGAAATTGTTAAAAAGCATCGACCCAGGAGCAATGCTGTCGCTGCTGCTCCTTCCTCACTCAATGCCTGCATCAACCAAAACCACCAGATCAGGTCCTGCAGGGCACAAAGCACTCCTGCACAGTGCACTCATATGTTGCACAAAGACAGTGCTCGCAATATCGCATTGACACTGCCTCAGTTGAGGTACAGCTTGCTCATGCCGGCCATCGTTTGGGAAGCCTTTTTTTTGCTGCATTTCCCCCTCGGCCCACCCCCATGCACAGGCAATGTGGACGGTCAATGTGGAAAGTGGGGATGTTTTGCGCTTGTGCAAGTCTACGTCCACCCTGTGCCTGCACAATTTTGACCACCCCCATTGACGGAACGTTCCGCCTGACCCGTGGGTCATTCATACCGCGCTGAACTCCTTTTGCTGGCCACCAGCGTGCTATTGCACGCACTTTTTGCCCTCTTGCCCATCGCCCCATTGGACGTATACATACGTACATGTCAAGGACATTACCATGTAACCACTTGCCCAGTCGAACAATTTTCCAAGTGTCCATCTCTAGCAGGATCCAAACGCATTTACTTTGTCCCGCAGTGCATAAATACACTGAAGTATACCAAGTATGCCAACAGAAGCATATATGCTGTCCCAATGACATTGGACCAATGTACAAATTTCGGAACCCTCCTGATCTTAATTGATGTTCTACTTCCCTGTTTGATGGTTTGCCTGGTACATGCACTTATAGTGAACTTCTCCCTTAATTCACGCGATAAGGGGTATCCCTGCTGTTGTAGTCTTATCTTCTCTGCCTTTTCGTGTGGTGCCTTCCGAACGTTCAGGTCGCAGGCCTGACAGGCTTCAGCTAAAGTACCCTCGTTCAGCGGGTACAGTTGTGTAACCTGACCACTCTTCACCATTAGTAGCCTCCCCTCCTACGTAGCCTCCCCTCCTAAGTATAAAATACTTAGTAAGATCTGGATCTTCAAGCTGATTTACGCACTCGTGTGCAGAACAGGGTATTCTCCTGCTGCCACCTCACTAATTGTGTTTTGACCTCCCAAAGCATGTTCTGAGGAATGTGAGCAGGTTTGCGTGCACATGCTCTTGCAATGGAACCCTCCTATTGGCGTGGCAGAAATTGACATTGTGACAATTGCTCTTGTGCTGCTGTGCAAAATCAGGTGCAAGTTCTATTCTCAATGTTGAGACTTGTTGTGTTCTCTCAGAAAAATGTTCGTTTCTTCTATTCCTTATTGCCTGTCTTTCTTTTCTGTGGACGCCCCTTTTATTTTTCATGCCTTGCCTGATATTTAATTCACGCAAACAGGGGTGTAGAGCCATTATGGCCATGCCGCGAGTCTGGTTTGGATGCAGCAGTCTCTCAGCGTGACAGGGGTTGCCTTGTTGGCTCAATGAGGGTCGAAAAGGGCAAGGGACACAACAGAAAAGAAAGAAATAAAAAAGAAAACACTTTGCCGGCCAAGACAGGCCGCGTGCATTCAGGAAAGGTTCCCTGACCCAAGGATCAGCAGGGTCTCACCTAAGAGCCCTCTTAGCCTAGCTTGAGCAAGCAGAAAGCTAAAGATAGAGCTGCTTATGAGGCTTTGGCAGGTTGTCAGCCATGCGCCTGGGTAAACGATGCCTCTTCTGGCTCCTCTCCACTGCCACGTCCCCAGCAACAGCCTCCCCAGAAGTCTCCTGTAGCGAAGTGCGTGTCTGGAATTTATAATTGTAAATGAATTCTGGATAGCATGGCAACTCAATGTAGGAGCTAAGCTCTCAGCTTTTTTGTCTTGCAAGGCCCAGCCTTATCAGTGGGGAAATGGTGTTATAATTGTGAATTGTGCCTGCCATTCTGAGCAGGTTGATATGTAAGGTCTATTTGTAATTGCCCCTTACGTTTCTCACACTGCGTGTTTGGAGCCTGCAAATGGTGTGAGCATGTTGAGGGGGAACTGCATGGCAGCTGAACCCTGTGTGTGCGTGATGGGGAGCAAAAGGGTAAAGCATTGAAGACATGCTACAGCGTAAGGAATGATGCAGCTCATGGTCTATGCAGTCGTGTGCCCTCTGTCGCATGGCTTTTGCGCCTCGGGCGAGCTGGGGAAGGTAAGGCCCCACGCCCAACCTCGCTTCTCAATAAGTGTGTGTGTGTATACCAAATTGTTGATAAGTCAATAACAGTGATCTAGCATGACAGGTTGGTGCTGTCCAAATCTGCTCATAAGGAGCGTAATTAGATGTATGCTTGAACATGTTGGCATGTCTCTGTGTGTAGATAGTGTCAGTGCGGTACTGAGGACGTTTATCTGATCGTTCAGTTCAATTTTAGGGTTTTTCCATAACTCATTGCTACTTTTAAGGTTGGCTTGAGGGGCCATAAGATACCTGCATTGGCGTTTGTTACTAAATGGGTTGGGAAGCTAGTTGACATGATTTTTTGGAGCTTTGTCAGCTTGTGCACTGGTATTCTGAGGTGTCAGTAGAACTAATTTTGTGCCTTTTGTGCATGCAGGCCTTCAATTTCTCTCTCAAGCTGGTAAGGTAGAAGGGTGAGATTGTGTGGGTCTGCTGTGAGTTTGAAGCATGTGCCTCAGGGAGTGCTGATGCAAGCCAAAAGGAGTTGTAAATGGGATCCTCAGCATTGGACACAACAGTTTACATGATTTGGTTCACCTTCACAAGTTTTTTGAATCAATCCAAGCCATTTGGCTGACAACTGGCTTATCTATTTTCAACTTCGCAGAGAGATTGATCCTTGGCGGTTTATACATCAACCCTGCCCAACACACGTTCATGTGACATTTCTGGACTGTATTCCATTGCTCGCATGGATGTCATGGAAACCAGCAATCTGAGCCCTCATGTTTTGTTTATGGGCAATTTCAATGTGCACTTAGGACAAACAGGAGAACCACTGACACACCCATTCAAACAGCTCTGAGAACGCTTCCCACACCTGTCCACTCCTCGTCTGAACCAGACCCTGCACACGAGATTGAACATGGCTGGCCAATGTCTCTTGTATTTAGCTGCCTCCATACCTCTAGTTTTAGCAACTGGGCGCTGGAAAGGTGATATATATCAAGCCACTTTCTCAGGGTACTCCAACGCAATCTTACCATATAGAACTGAGCACGTGGCCATGACAGCTGAGTTGTACATACGGTGCCAAGGGATCAGAAGAGTGTAAAAGTAAATGCAATGGATCACAAACTGCTCAAGCTCCAATTCTGCACCGGTGACCCCAATCACCTTGATATGCGCCCTCAACAGACATGCATGATAACAATCATGAGCAGAAGCTGGTTTAGAAGGAACAGGCTGCTGAACCTTACTAATGAGATGGTGATCCTACCCAGAACCAATTCGACTTGGCAACAGACAAGGGAAAAAGTTGGATTTGGCTTACAACATACTCGCCCACCTCATTGAGAACGCTGCATCTGATGCGAACATAATCTATAGAGGCAGACTTGCCCAAGCAAAATTGCCAATGCCATCATGGTTTGATAGTACATGCAGAGCCCTGAAAGCTCACCTGCAACGTCTTGCAAAGCTCATAGAATCTTGCGGGAAGAAACACACACAAGCAAACCAAGGCGAAACATGTGACCAATTTGATTGAAGCCCATGAAGTGCGCAAGCTTAATGACCAAACACCTATCCCAGAACATGTATGGACAGACTACTTTAATGAATTCTACACAAAAATAGACAAGTGCTCCAAGAGATCTGGTCCCTAGACTCCATTGTGCTCATCAGGCTCTAAGTGTCAAATAACGTACTAGGCAGATCACTCCCGCAGACACAGCCATTCCACCAGGACCAAGAGGCAGGTACAGAAAGGGATCCAATTTCAACATTGCCTCGCAACAGAGCCCTAACCATCCTCCCTTGTACGACGTCCCACCTGAGTCCCTACCAAGCACATACATTGAGCAAAACATAGTACGCATGAATGCCAACTCCTTATCTGGGTTTGACCCCTTTCAACCCTTGCTATAGACAAGGAGAAAAACAAAGGGCAAATGTGCTCCTTCCATTGCTCACAGATCTTTTCAACTTCTCTTACTGATGATTTACTTCCTAAGGCTTGGAATATGACAAAAATCACGCCTGTACACAAGAAAGTTGAGCCATCTCCTCCCCAGAACTGCAGGCTAGTAGCCATCAATGGATGCACGTTCAGATTGTACGCTGTGTGGTGACTGAATGGGCGTTGGCTGGGAATCAGATCTCTGACACACGTTTCGGATTCTGTCCCACAAGGACCACAAATCATCCCATCTAACTCATACGTCATATCCTAGTCAAATTTGAATTCACTGCCTTCTTTGACCTCACTGCTGCCTATGACAGCGTCCAGAGAGAAACCATGGGCCCACCTTCAAAATATCCATCTTCCTAAGTACTTGCAGTTACAGGGCTATGTACCAAGAAAGTGTAATGTCTTAATTGATGGAGACAAGGTGTCGGATGAAATTATGGCAACTCAAGGACCAAAGCAGGGATGCCTGCTGAGCTCTTTACTCTACTCTCTTTTCACAAACGACTTGGGCAAGTTCTTGAATACGTCAGGCCATGGCCCATCCACCCCGGGGGCAATGATAGCCCTGCAAACGACCAAAGTTTTCCACTGGATACGCTGACGACCTTGCACTTACTACCAATACTGCTCATAACCTGCAGCTCCATCTCGACAGATTCCAAACCTGCACGACTCGCCGGCGGACTGTGTAATTAATTGCCCTTTAAAGGGCAGACGCTGAATATGCACAAGACAAAAATAATGGCCTTCTTTTGTTTCAAACCACTGGTGTTTTGCTACAATGGCACTCCGCTTGAGAATGTGCAAGAATTCAAATATTTGGGCATGATCCTCAGCCACAATGGGAGGATGACGAATGCATTGAACTAGATGGCACGCATGTTTGATGGTGCCTTTGTCAGAGTAACAAATACTCTCACGTTCGAGTCTTCCACTAAAAGTAAATGCCCACATCCATCACATATGCTTCTATTGATGCTGTTGGGTGTGTAAAGCACATATACACATTGCCTACTGAGGGAAACAGGCCATTTGGCGGATGCCCCTGTCTTTTACTGGTTATGCTGTGTTGGAGGCAACAGCAGCAGCGACAGCAACCAAGGGAGCAGCAGCAGCAGAAGCAGCAGCAGCAGCAACCGCAACAAGAGCAGCAGCAGCAAGAGCAACAACGCCGCAGGCTGACAGCACTCACGCCGACAAAGAGGAAGGCGACCGGGACTCCCCCGGCACAGGACCATGGAGATCCATCAAGACCAGACAACCTTCAAGATCAAGCGTGTGGACTGGCTCGCAAACGTGTGAGCGCTCTGGTGGCTGGTTGGTTGAAGTAGCTAGTCAGCGAGCCTTGCTCTTTTTGATCTCTTCAGAGGTCATTCTTTGCCTTGTTCTTGCCCTTGAATGCTCGTAAACTGCCTTCGAGCGTCCTCTGGTTTTCAGCTATTCACCAACATCTGGCTTTCAGACACTACCTATTTTCTGCTTTGAGCGCTATTAGTTTCGGTTTGGGTTGCAGGCCTTTTAGGCTTCAGCTAAGCTGCCCGCGTTCAGCGGATACAGCTATGTAACCTAACCTAACCTTGTGTGAGCATGCAGCCATACCAATGCTTGCTGCAGCTCGTCGAATATGTGGGTTTGCACGGGACACTGCCCTATGTGACAAACCTTTTGCTTCCCTTTGGCTTGCTAAGGCTTATGTTGTGCCTGCTGGTATGTATGGCTGTCAGGTTTGGAGCTCAGGCCTGAGCTCACCCTAGGGTTTTTGCGCGAAGGTGATGTGTTTAGACCTACCCTCCAGACATTGCATTTGAATTTTTTTTTAAGGGCACCCTAGGTGTGAAGCGGTCTGCGCTTTACTGGGCTGTTTTACGTGAGTGTGCTCATGAACCTCTGCAATTCTATTGGTTTAGAGCTGCCATTCGGTTTTACAACGGGTTGTTATCCTCTAATAGTGCCACTCTTAAGCAGACCCTTCATGCAGACCTGAAGCTGGTGCATCGGGCTAAAACATCTTGGGCTTCGGATATTTTGCGAGACTTTGAGGGATTGCGAGGCTGTGACGCTTATACACAAGCTTTCTTGCAGGGGCTCCCTATTTGTTACTCGGATTTCACTGCTGACCTGAGGTTTAGGATAAGATAAGTGTGAAGGGTCGTGTCATGCCAGATCACTGTTACTGACTGATCATCAATTTGCCATACACACACACTGTTATTGAGAAGTTATTGAGAAGCGGAGTTGAGCGAGGGGCTTACCTTCCCCAGCTCGCCCAGAGCGCAAAAGCCATGCGACAGAGGGCACGCGACTGCATAGACCATGAACTGCATCAGTCCTTACGCTGTATCATGTCTTCAATACTTTACCCTTTTGCTCCCCATCACGCACACACACAGTTCGGCTGCCACGCCGTTCCCCCCCCCAGAGCCTCCGAGCTTACGCTGCCATCTTGCAGCACTG
>LFIK01000457.1_pt1 | contig 30779 bp, 27 predicted proteins | sample 643401 | NCBI WGS metagenome assembly LFIK01 (sample SAMN03777447, study PRJNA286221) | soda lake metagenome | biome: soda lake; feature: Kulunda steppe; material: water; isolation source: sample T5-Br brine of Lake Tanatar-5 | place: Russia: Kulunda steppe | collected 2010-07
CGGCGGCAGGTTACCTCAGGCTGATCTGCCGTCGTCTCCGTTTCACCGATTTTGTCCCTGGAACATGAGCACCCCTATGACCACCACTCCCCGTTTCGGGTTCATACCCCGTCATCTTGATCTGACCGCGGGCACCATGTTGCTCACGGCTATGGCGCTCTGCGTGTTGGTGGGCCTGCCTCTGGTCTATATTCTGTTGCAGGCCGTCTTCCCGGACATCACTCAGGGCAGCCTTGGCAATCCATTCAGTACGCTGGTCTCAACACTGAACAACCCGGCACTGATCGGCTTGATGGGCAACACCTTCCGCCTGGGTCTGGCGGTGGTGACAATCTGCCTTCTGTTAGCCGTTCCGCTGGGCGCGCTAAGAGCTCTGACACGAGTGCCCGGCGGTGCCGTCTGGGACGTGATCTTCCTGGTGCCTTTCCTGATCCCGCCCTATATTGCCGCGCTGTCATGGATGCTGACTCTGCAAAACCGAGGGTTCATGGAGCAGATGGTGGGCTTCTCCGGTGACGGCTTTCTGTTCTCTTTTCAGGGCATCGTCTTTGTGATGGTGCTCAATGTCTTTCCAGTGGTCTATTTTGCCGCTTCCCGCACACTGGCGGCGGTGGGCGGGCGGTACGCGTCGGTGGGCCGCGTCTGCGGGGCCAGACCCTGGCAGTCCTTCCTGCGCATCACCCTGCCCCTGTCCATCCCCGGACTGGCAGCGAGCAGTCTGTTGGTGTTTGTACTCACGATCGAAGAGTTTGGCACTCCGGCTACGCTGGGGGCCCAGGCCGGTTTCCCGGTACTGGTGACCGGGATCCATCAGCGCTTCTCGGATTGGCCGCTGGACATGCCGGGGGCGGCGGTGTTGTCCTTGCTTCTGGTATTGCTGGCCATGAGTGCTTTCTACTTTCAACACTGGCTGGTGAACCGTCGATCCTATGTGTCCGTGACCGGTAAACCGAACCGCATAGAACCTGTGGAACTGGGTGTCTGGAAGTGGCCGGTTCTGGCCCTGTTTTCTCTGGTCGGTTTTATCGCTGTTGGCGTACCGCTGCTGGCATCCATGGCCACTGCATCAACCGGCACGCTGAGCGGCGGTCTCGCCTGGTCCAACCTGTCTGGTCGCCACTTTGTGGCTCTGTTTGAAGATCGAGGGGGTGCCTTGCAGGCACTCACCACCAGCCTGAGCCTGGCAACCGGGGCGGCCGTGATTACCGGTGTGCTCGGGGCCCTTATCGGCTATCTGGTAGTACGTATCAAAACCCGCAGCAGTCGTGCCCTGGATTTCCTGTCGCTGTTGCCCAACACCATGCCCGGTATCGTTGTGGCGGTGGGCCTGATACTGGCCTGGAACCAAAGCCATTGGCCTGTTCAGATCTATAACACTGGTGCCATGTTGCTCCTTGCCTACGCCTGTCTGCTGCTACCCTACCCGGTGCGCTATGCCAGCGCCAGCTTTCGCCAGATCAGCGAAAACCTCGAGGCTGCCGCCCGGGTATCCGGCGCCGGGTTCATCAGGATGTTCGTAACCATCCTGTTACCGGCACTGGCTCCCAGTCTGGTGGTTTCCATGCTGCTGGTGTTCGCCATTGCTTCCCGGGAACTGGTTGCTTCGCTGATGGTGGCACCGGCAGGCATGAGCACCGTCTCGACCTTTGTGTTCAAGCAGTTCGAGCAGGGCTCACCGGGCCTCGGCATGGCCATGAGCATGGTCGCCATCTTCACCACGACAGGGCTCATTCTCGGCCTCACTGCCTTCAGCCGACACAAGCTCCCGGTCAACGCCTGATACCAGGCGCAAGGGCGCTGCCGACTCGCTGACCGCGTCAACCAGATAGAGAATGGACTGGTAGGCAATACCGGCGTGCTCGGACAGGCCGATCTCACAGGTCCGGCTGTTGGAATACCCGCTGACGCAGCCGGCCACTTCCTGCTTCAGGTCCTGCAGTGCTGATGCGTTGAGTTCCGGGTGGCTGAATCCCTTGTCACCCGCAAAGCCGCAACAGGTTACCGACGGCGGACGCACCACGGTCTTGGCGCAGACCTCAGCCAAAGCCACCAACGTATTGGTCTGCCCCATGCGTGTCGAGGAGCAGGTCACATGCAATGCCACTGGCTCTTGCCTGGGGGTAATGGACAGGCGCGGCAATGCGTGCCGGTAGACAAACTCCGCCGGCTCCATCAGGGTCAGATCACTGGCTTCACCTTCTTGCAGCCTGAGTGTACAGGGACTGGTATCACAGAGAACCGGCCAGCGTCCGTTCTCACTGGCAACACGGAGCGCATCCAGCAGGCCGGTCCGCTTCTGGTCACCAGCCTCAAACAGGCCCTTGGATTGGAAAGCCATGCCGCAACACTGAGTGTCCAGTGCCTCGGGTATGATTACCTGGAAGCCGGCCTTTTCGAGCACCGCCAGGGTAACCGCCTGGACACTGCGCTGATCCGGGTCGCCGGGCGCTGCGCCCATGGTCCGGGTGGCACAGGACGGGAAATAGATCACTTTTGGCGCCTCATCCGGTTGCGGCTTGAGGCGGGCAATCAGACGTTCCGTCCGAGGTGCGGCTTGGGGCATGGCCGGTGTCCAGTGCCCCAGCTTGCCACCGGCAATGGTGTTGGCTACGCGCGCTGCGCGGGCCATGTTGCCCTCGCCGATGAGACGCCGCCCCAGACCGGCAAGCTTCAAACCGGCCCGGGCACCCGCCGACACACCAGCAAAATGCAGCGCCACCCATTGGCCACGGCCGGCAAAACGCTGGTTCTGTTCACTGCGGATGGCGCGAACCAGATCACCCGTGTTGATATTGACCGGGCACTCGGTGGCACAGAGACCATCGGCTGCGCAGGTGTCAATGCCTTGATACTGATAGGCTGTTTCCAGTTCCGCCAGGCGTTCCGGGTCGTCGCCGCGGTTTTCCAGTCGCTTGATTTCGCGCCACAAGACAATGCGCTGGCGCGGTGTCAGGGTCAGGCGCCGCGACGGGCAAACCGACTCGCAGAAACCGCATTCAATGCATTTGTCCACAGTCTCATGAGCGGCCGGAAGGGGTTTGAGGTTTTCCACATGCAACCGTGCGTTATCCGACAGTATGACGTCCGGGTTCAGCAGATTGGTTGGATCGAAGAGCGCTTTCAGGGTTTTCATCAGGGCGTAGGCTTCCGACCCCCACTCCATTTCCACATAGGGGGCCATGTTGCGACCAGTGCCATGCTCGGCCTTGAGTGAGCCACCAAAATCCACGGATACCAGACGCGCCACATCGTCCATGAAGGCTTCGTAGCGCGCCACCTCGTCGGGGTCGTCAAAGCCCTGGGTGAACACAAAGTGCAGATTGCCCTCCAGAGCATGGCCAAAGAGTATAGCCTCGTCATATCGGTACTGTTTCAACAGCGCCTGCAACGCCAGCACGCCATCCGCCAGGCGTTCCATGGGGAAGGCTACGTCCTCGATAATCACCGTGGTGCCGATGACACGCTCTGCCCCCACTGCCGGGAAGGTGCCTTTGCGCACTTTCCAGTACAGCTCATAGGTCTCGGTATCCCGGGTAAAGTCGGCGGGATAAAGCAGCGTCCCGGGTGGCAATGAATGGCGTACATGCTCAATGCGGTGCGCCAGTTCGTCAGGCGTTTCACCGCGCACATCCACCAGCAGTGCGCAGGCGCCGTCTGGCAGTGTGCTCAGCACATCCGGCATGCCCGGCTGGGACTCGACGGCCCGCAACGCCGCCCGATCCAGCAGCTCCACCGCCGACACAGGCTCGGACTTCAGAGCCATGGCAGCCTCGCAGGCATCCCGGATGTCCCTGAAATAGAGCATGGCCGCTGATTTGTGGCGATACTCCGGCACGGTGTTGTAGGTGATTTCACTGATAAAACCCAGCGTACCCTCGGATCCGATCATCAGATGCTTGAGAATGTCCATGGGCTCGGTGAAGTCCACCAGGGCATTCAGGCTGTAACCCGTGGTGTTCTTGAGACGGTACTTGTGCCGGATCAGCTCGGCCAGCTCCGGGTTGCCCCGTGTATTCGATGACAGGTCCGACAGGCGTGCCAGCACCCGCGCGTGACTGCTCGCAAAGCGGGCTCGTGACTCGGTATCGGAAGTATCCAGCACCGTACCATCGGCCATGATGACGCGCATGTGGCGCACGGTCTGATAGCTGTTCTGGGCCGTACCACAACACATGCCCGAAGCGTTGTTCGCGGCGATACCGCCCACCATGCAGCTGTTGATGGAGGCCGGATCCGGCCCGATCTTGCGGTCATAGGGCGCCAGCACCTGGTTGGCCCGGGCGCCGATAACGCCAGGCTTGAGGCGAATGGCTGCGCCGTCTTCCAGCACTTCATGGCCGGTCCAGCCGTTGCCCAACTGCACCAGCACGGAATCCGTAACCGCCTGTCCCGACAAGGAGGTGCCGGCAGCCCGGAAAGTCACCGACAATCCGTGCTCATGGCAGGTCCGTACAACAAAACTCACTTCTTCCTCGGACTCTACCCGCACCACCAGTTGCGGAATCAGGCGGTAGAAACTGGCGTCCGACCCATAGGCCAGGGTCCGCAATGGGTCACTGATCAGCCGTTCTGCCGGAATCATGACCTGCAGCGAGGCGGCCAACTGACTATAAGGTGCTTTCATGCCGATTCTCTCTCGTTTTATAGCCGGTTCCATGGGTCCAGTTACATGATTGACGCGTCAACCATAGACAGTATGCGGCAGCCAGGTGGCCAGCGGCTGATAGAAGAACACCAGCAACAGGCCAATCAACTGCAGGACGATGAAGGGTGCCACGCCTTTGTAGATGTCCGTGGTCTGGATGCTTGGCGGGCAGACCCCCTTGATATAGAACAGCGCAAACCCCACCGGCGGCGTCAGGAAGGACGTCTGCAGACACACCGCAAACAGAATGGCAAACCAGACCGGATCAACTCCGAGACTCAATACCACCGGCGTCACCAGCGGCAACGCGATCAGGGTAATTTCCACCCAGTCCAGGAAAAAGCCCAGCAGGAACACCACCAGCAGTATCGACGCTACTATACCCATGGTGCCAAACGGCAAACTGGTTAGCGCATCACGGATAACATCATCACCGCCCAGACTGCGCAGCACCGCCGCAAATATGGTGGCACCGATAAAAATGCCGAATATGAAGGCCGTGGTGCGACTGGTCTGATAGAGCGCACTTTTCATCACGTCCATGTTGAGCCGACGATTGAACAATGCCAGCAGGGTTGCACCCAACGCGCCGACACCGGCGGCTTCTGTGGTGGTGGCAATGCCGAATATAATGGAACCCAGCACAACGAAAATCAGCGCCAGGGGCGGCAGTACGGCCAGAAAAACCTCGAAAACAACCTTGATACTCAAAGGCTTGCGGTCTACCGGCGCGGGCGCCAGGCTGGGCTTCAGGTAGGCTGCGATGAGGATGTACAGAATGTACATCAGGCCCAGCATCAGACCGGGAATCGCCGCGCCCATGAACAATCGTCCGACGGACGCCGCCGGTGTACCCAGCCGGTCAGCCATGAGCACCAGCATGATACTCGGCGGCACCAGTATGCCCAAAGTGCCCACCGAGCAGGCGGTCCCCACAGCCAGTTGCTTGGAGTACTTGGCCTGCAGCATGGGACCGATGGACAGCATGCCCAGCAGTACCACGGACGCACCGATAATCCCGGTAGACGCTGCCAGCAGCATACCCACAATGACGACGGTAATGGCGTAACCGCCGCGCAGGCCACCGAAGAGCTTGACCAGGCTGCTCATCAGCTTTTCGGCGATACCGGACCGGTCCAGCATGATGCCCATGAAGATGAACATCGGTAGCGCCACCAACAATTCGTTGGCGACGATGCTGTAGGTGCGTCGGTCGAGCACGCCCATGGAGCCGTTCCAGTTGAACCAGAGATCGGCGTTGAAGACTTCGACCATGATGTGGCCGACTATGGCAAAGGCCAGACCGATACCCGCCAGCGCCCAGGCGACAGGAAAGCCGATCAGGAGCAGCACCATAAACGATGCAAACATTGCCAGTACGAGAATTGCTTCCAAACTCATGATGACCTCTACTGCTTATTCGCTGGTTGAATCAGTGGATGAAGACTTGCCTGAATCGGCTGCTTTTCTTGTTGTGCCTTTCCAGATCGGTCTGGGAAATCCAAACAGCAGAGACGCACAGCGCAGCACTCTGGAGGATAGGGCTACCATCACCAGAGCGAAGCCAATGGGCATCATGCTTTTGATAATAAATCGATAGGGCAGACCACTGGGGGCCTGAGACCGTTCCATGGAACTGAAGGATCGATAGGCATAGGAATACGTTTCTTCCGTGAGAATGAACAACACGGGCAGCGCCAGTAGCAGAATCAACACCATGTCGATCCAGGCCCGTTTTTTTAGCGAGAAACGCTCGCGCAGGAAATCCACTCGCACATGGTCGTCGGTGACCACGGCGTAACTCAGCGACAACAGCATGGCGGCGCCAAAGAAATGCCAGGACAATTCTTCCAGAGCAATGGAGCCACGACCGAACACAAAGCGATCCAGCACGTTGGCGATGATCACCGCCAGGGTGGCCATCCACAGCCAGGCGCCCAGCTTTCCTATACCTTCTACAAGGTAATCCAATGGTCGTGAAATCACATTGGTTGGCAAGACCATACTGTTGTCCGGCACAGGTCGACCGGCCTGATCATCACGGGTTGCTTCCGTCATGGAGTGACTCCTGAAGAATAAATACGTGGTTCAAATAACACAGCCGGAAGCGTCAACTTCCGGCCATGTGGGTGCCTCTGGGCCATTCCGGGAATGACACAGAGGCCGCCTGGATCAGTTGAGGGTGCTCAACCGATCACTCGTCAGCCACTTCACCGTAGTAGGAGCGCGGCAGGTGGCCCTTGTCGTGCCAGACACCGTGGACTTCCATCCACTCACGCTGACTTTCCAGAACCCGGGCAAACATTTCATCTTCGCTCGCCAGTTCGTCCAGTGCAATCATGGTCTCTGCTTCCAGTTCTTCGAGAATCTCTGGAGACAGCACCTGCAGATTCACACCTTCGGCTTCAAAGTCGCGCATGGCCTGCGGGTTTTCCCACTCGGCTTCACTGAAGCCAAACAGGGTCGCAGACCGACAGGCGGTTTGCATCTGAACCCGAGTCAAATCGTCCAGCGCATCCCAGGCATCCTGGTTTACCAGCAGGTGGGCTGAGGTGAAGGTCTGGTGCCAGCCGGGCAGGACGTAGTTCTGCACGATGTCGGACATGCCCAAAATACGGTCTACAGCCGGTGCTGAGAACTCCATGGCATCAATGGTACCGCGATCCATGGCCTGATAGAGCTCACCGCCGGGAATCATGGTAACGGAAGCGCCCAGGTTCTGCATGACGCGACCACCGATGCCGGCGAAGCGGATACGCAGACCGTCGATCTGGTCCAGAGACGTCAGCGGGTCCGCGAACCAGCCGGCGGCTTCCGGCCCGATGATGCCGCACAGCATGGCGTGCACACCGTAAGGCTGATAGACTTCCTGCAGCAGTTCATGACCACCGCCGAAGTAGGTCCAGGCCATGAATGCGGGTGGCTCCATGCCAAACGGAGGGCCGGCGAACAATGGCAGGACCGGAATGCGGCCCTGATCGTAACCGATCCAGGTGAAGCCGGCATTGAACTGACCTTCGGAGACGGCATCCAGAATCTCGAACGGCGGAATCAGTTCGTCGGGCTCGTACGTCCGCATGGTGATGTTGCCACCGGAAATGGCGTTCACTGTCTCGGCCATGTGCGCCATGGGCGTACTCAGACCGACCAGACCGGATGGAAATGCCAGAGGCACCTGCCAACGGACGGTTTCCTGGGCCTGTGCGGTAGAGCCCGCCATAACGCCTACGGTCAGGGCAACGCCAGCTACAGCAGTGCCCAGCCCCTTCATGGACTTGCGCAAGGGATTCATTTCAAACATGGGTGTTTCTCCTGATTATTATTGTTGTCTCCGGATGGTATACTGGAGCCCTTGTTGAGCAGGGTGAAACTCCGGTTTCCGGACACCTGGTAAAAAGCGTGTGTTGCTTTTTTCGAGTTATCGCTCATTATTATTTATGATTGGTAAGACCAATTCCCTATCGGTCTGTTTGGAGCATAGGCAAAGGTCAATACGGTGTCAAGCATGTATTTGCATACCCTATATTTCCCATTGCGACACAATGATTACGTCGCAACCACCTCGCAGACCGCCTTTCATGAGCGGAGCGGGTTTGCCGAGGCATGAGCTTGGTCTGACCAATTTTATATTTAGTTACAAATTGACACAAAACCCGTATGCTCGAAGTGCGACAGCGGGCTAGTGAAACCCAGACACAGGAGTGGATTTACATGAGCTATTCGCCGGTCCGGCCGCAACGCGTGGCTGACGCAGTTCTGGGGCAGATAGAGGGAATGATTCTCGAAGGCAGTTTGAAGCCCGGTCAGAAACTGCCGACCGAGCGCGAACTAGCCAAACAGTTTGAAGTCTCTCGCCCCTCGGTCAGAGAAGCTCTGCAGAAGCTGGCGGCTCGCGGCCTGCTTGTCAGCCGCCAGGGCGGTGGTACCTATGTCAGTGTGGAAATCGGCGAGGCCTTTGCCGACTCCGTCATGGACTTGTTTGGCTCGCACCCGGAATTTCATTACGACCTGCTGGAATTCCGTCATGCCCTTGAGGGCATATCGGCCTATTACGCGGCCCTGCGGTCCACCGAGGCGGACAAGCGGATTCTCCAGAAGCGCTTCGACGAACTGGTGGCCACCTACCCGGAAATGGACCCCGAATTGGAAGCCGAAGCGGACGCAGCCTTCCACCTGACAATCTCCGAAGCGGCGCACAACGTCGTTCTGCTGCATTCCATGCGCGGTTTGTTCAGCATGCTGGAGCGCAGCATTGTCGACAACCTGTCCAGCCTGTTCGAGCGTCCCGGCGCCCGGGACCAGCTTTACAATCAGCACAAGGCCCTGCTGGACGCCATACTCGACGGTGACGCCGAACTGGCACAGCAGCGCTCACACGAGCACCTGGTATTCGTTGAGGACTCGTTGCTGGCAATGTCCCGACATCAGACGCGAGTACAACGCGCGCTGCGGCGGGTCAATGTAGGCAACCTGGGAGACCGGTGATGTCAGAGCGCACGCGCGAACCGGGGCTTGTGTCCACCTTGCTGGGCGCTGTCAGCCTCAGCCTGCTATTGTCTGTTGGCTGGGCCGATGAACCCGCCGACAACGCCCCGCCCCCCTTGCCGGACTGGCAGGAAGTCGTACACCAGAGCCCTTACTGGGTGAGTCAGGGGGTTCACGAAAACTTGCAGACCATTCGGCGTTGGGTATTGTCCCAGCAATCCTTTTGCGAGCGCCCGGAACGGCATATCCTGTTTGATTCACGGGCCACCTTTGTCGGCTACCTGGACGATGGCGATTCACGCGAGGAGACACAAACCCTCATCAATAACCGCCGTGCCCGCCTGGCAGAAGAAGGCCGAGTCGATGCCTGGGCACCGGGCGGCCTGGGCGAAACCGGCTACCCCTTTGCTCTGAGCTGTGACCAGCCCGATGCCCGTCTGTCCGAGTCCCTGGCCCGATACAGCGGTGAGGACGCCGACGCGCGCCTCTGGGGCACCTGGGATGGCATGCGTGTGGGCACTGAAGAGAACCCCATCTCCCTGCACGCGGCCATTCGCACGGTTTACGATGACCGCGTGGAACAGGGCCGTATCGATCTGCCCGAGGAAGTCCTCAGCACGCTGTCAGGCAAGACCATCATCGAAAGCGGCGGCCTGCAACGAGCGCATTCGGCAGCCGGCGCCATGGGGGTCATGCAACTGACGGCGGCGGCACTGGGTGATTGCGAAATCGAGGAACGCTTCCATTTTCATCGCCTGGCCCAGGTCGATTGCACTCTGCGCCTGCTGGAACAGAATCACCGCAATCTGGAACCGGTTTTTCAGGATACGTTCGGCCACCTGCCCGAGGCCAAGGCTGACGCCCTGTACAGCATGCTGCTGATTCAGGCCTACCATGGCGGAGTGGGTCGCGTATCGCGGCTCATGAACGATGCCGACTACAACGGTGCCGCAGAGTATTTCGCTCGCCATCACGAGCGTTTTACTGCTGGAGACATCGCCCTGGGCATGGTGTTTCACAATCTCGGGCGCAATCAACTGGGTTTTGCGTCCCTCTATTATGTGATTGATGTGGCAATTGCCACACGCGCCGCCTGTTCCGCCCTGGACGACCTGGCGGGCTGTGCCGAGCAATAACTGACACATAATTGACCTGTATCAACTTCAGTCTCGCAGGATTGACTAATATACTTCCGTTGTATTCTTTTTGGGGGTCAGAAGCCGCCGTTCAGCCGGCTTTTGACAAACCACATATTTTACCTTGGAGCTCTTGATGGAACTGGATCCTCTCTTGCTGTCCCGAATCCAATTCGGGTTCGTCGTGTCCTTTCACGCCATCTTCCCCGTGTTCACCATAGGTCTTGCCTCCTATATCGCATTACTGGAAGGCCTGTTTTTCAAAACATCCAATCCCGTCTGGGAAAAGCTGGCCAAATTCTGGACTCAGGTCTTTGCCGTGGTGTTCGGCATGGGCGTGGTTACCGGCATTGTCATGGCCTTTCAGTTTGGCACGAACTGGAGTAATTTCTCCCAGGCGTCGGCCAACTTCCTGGGGCCAGTGCTTAGCTACGAGGTAGTTACCGCCTTCTTCCTGGAAGCGGCATTCCTCGGCGTACTGCTCTTCGGTCGCGACAAAGTGCCTAAAGGCGTGCATCTGTTCGCTGCCATCATGGTGGCACTGGGCACATTCATCTCCTCGTTCTGGATACTGTCGGCCAACAGCTGGATGCAGACACCGGCTGGTGTTGAATTCCGCGATGGTGCCGTCTTCGTAACATCCTGGATGGAAGCGCTGTTCAATCCGTCCATGCCCTATCGCTTTGCTCATATGGTCATGGCCTCATTCCTCACCGGCGGTTTTGTGGTCGCCGGTGTCAGTGCCTGGTACCTGTTGCGCAAGCGCGAAATGGAAGCCAACAAGAAAGCACTGTCCATGTGCCTCTGGTTGCTGTTGTTCTTTGCCCCGGCTCAGGCCTGGGTGGGTGACCTGCACGGCCTGAACACCATGGAATACCAGCCCGTCAAGGTGGCCGCCATGGAAGGGAACTGGGAAACCGGTACCAATGTGCCGCTGCTCCTGTTCGCTATCCCGGACCAGGCCAACCAGACAAACCATATGGAAATCGGCATTCCCAATCTGGCCAGCATCATACTGGCGCATTCGGCCGACGGTGAAGTGCCGGGCATGGACATGGCACCACCGGAAGAACAACCACCCGTAGGCATTGTGTTCTGGTCATTCCGTATCATGGTGGGGCTGGGCTTCCTCATGATCGGTTTCGCTCTGGCCGGACTGATTCTGCGTCGCAAGGGCCGATTCGCCGAGAACCCGCTGTTTCTGAAAGGGCTCACTCTGATGAGTGTCACACCCTTTATTGCCGTGGTCGCCGGCTGGTTTGTGACCGAGGTCGGTCGATATCCCTGGCTGATATACGGTCAAATGACGCTGGCCGAAGGTCTGACACCGTCACTGACCGGTGGCATGGCACTGTTCACCCTGATCGGTTATGTACTGGTCTATGCGCTGATCTTCGTGGCTGGCGTGTATTACCTCATGCGTATTTTCCAGGTCGGCATGGAACCCAGCCATACCAGTGATCATATCGACGAGCCTCACAGCGCCAAGCGGCCCTGGTCCGGCGCCGACGTCACACTTGAGTCAGGAGGGCACTGAACATGGAATTATTTGATCTTGCAATGATCTGGGCCGGCATCATCGGCTTCGGCATCATCATGTATGTTCTCATGGACGGCTTTGATCTGGGCCAGGGGATTCTCTTTCCCTTTGCTCCGGACGAAGAAGCCCGCGACGTCATGATGAACTCCGTGGCCCCCGTCTGGGATGGCAATGAAACCTGGTTGATCCTTGGCGGTGCCGGACTTCTGGCAGCCTTCCCCCTGGTCTACACCGTGTTTCTGCCGGCGCTCTACATCGGTGTGTTCCTTATGCTCACAGGGCTTATCTTCCGGGGTGTCGCGTTCGAATTTCGCTTCAAGGCGAGAACGTCCAAATACCTCTGGAGCTGGTCATTCGCCATTGGTTCCATTGTGGCCTCGCTGGCTCAAGGCATCGTGGTGGGCACCTATATCCAGGGCTTTGAGGTAACCGACGGTGTCTACACCGGCGGCCCCTTTGACTGGTTGACGCCCTTTACCATCCTCACCGGACTGGGTCTGATTGCCGGTTATGCCCTCCTGGGCAGTACCTGGCTTATCATGAAGTCGGAAGGCTACGTGCAGGACTGGGCCTATCGCATCACCCTGCCGTTGCTGGGCGCCGTGCTGGCCGTCTTTGCCATCATCAGTGTGTGGACACCCTTTGTGAATCCCGATGTATGGGACCGCTGGTTCTCCAACATCCACATAATCTGGGTGCTTCCGGCCCTCACTGGGTTCTTTGCCTGGCTGCTGTTTCATTCCGTGCGCAAACGCCTGGACGGCATACCTTTTGTGGCCACCATGGGGATCTTTGTATTCACCTTCCTGGGGCTGGTCGCCAGTAAATGGCCCTACGTGGTACCGCCCAACTACACCATCTACGACGCTTCTTCAGCCTGGGAGTCACAACTCTTCCTCTTGCTGGGCCTGCTCTTCGTCATTCCCATTGTCTTGGGGTACACCGCCTGGACCTACTATGTCTTCCGGGGCAAGGTAAAGGCGGGAGAAGGCTATCACTGAGGCATCCGACCCCGCGCCGGCCAGACAGGCCCGCCTGTGGCTGGCGGCACAACGCCGCCACGCCCGGGGGGCTGACTGGCAGGCCGTTGCTGCCGGTACGCTGAACGGCTGGGCGGTTATTGCCCAGATGGGCCTTATCGCCTGGCTGGTGCATGCCGCCCTGGTGCTGGACATTCCACTGGCCAGCCTTTTGCCCCAGGTACTTCTTCTGCTGTTGGTACTGCTCATCAGGGGGGTCACCCAGAGCTTGCAGGAAACCCGAGGTCATACCGCCAGCCAGCGAATCAGACACCAGGTCCGCCTTCAGTTGATGCAGCATTGGGCGCAACTGGGCCCGGTGCATCTGGCCAGCGACTCGCACGCCGGCATCGCCAGCCAAATGGTGGAGCAGGTGGAAGCTCTGGACGGCTATTACGCGCGGTTCCTGCCCCAGATGACCTTGTGCGTACTGACCCCCCTGGCGATTCTGATCATCGCTTTTGGGCTTGACTGGCTGGCCGCCATCTTTCTCTTGCTGTCGGCTCCTCTGATTCCACTGTTCATGGCCCTGGTGGGCATGGGTGCCGAGCGTCTGAATCAACAGCATTTCGTTCTGGTCCGGCGCCTGGCCGGGCATTTTATTGATCGGGTTCGTGGCATTACCACCCTGCAACTGTTCGGACAGGCGGACAACGCCACCCGACAGGTCGTGGCAGCCGCTGACCATTATCGCCAGTTGAATATGCGCACCCTGAAAGTGGCCTTTCTATCGTCTGCTGTTCTGGAGTTCTTTGCCTCTGTGGCCATTGCCGTGGTGGCCATCTATGTCGGCTTCGGGTTACTGGGTTATATCGACTACGGCCCGTCGCCTCAATTGACCCTGTTCTCGGGGCTGTTTGTCCTGCTGCTGGCCCCGGAGTTTTTCCAGCCACTCAGACAGCTGGCCCAGCACTATCACGACCGATCAGCGGCCATTGGCGCAGCCGACAGCCTGGTGAGTTTCCTCGACCAGGACACCCCTGACGTCAGTGCCGCTTGCGAAGCCCGGGCCGCAGATGATCAGAGCATCGTGGTGCGGGGGCTTGGCGCCGGTTATCCGGGGCGGGGAACGGTGCTGCACGCACTGGATCTGACCCTTACCCAGGGCAGCTTTGTTGCCCTGGCCGGGCCTTCGGGATCAGGCAAGTCAACCCTGCTGCAGATACTCGCCGGTTTTATCACACCCACTCAGGGGCAGGTTGTCATCAATGGTTATCCTCCGGGCCGCCAACCGGTCGGTTGGATGGATCAACGGCCCTGCCTGCTCTATGGCTCCTGGGCGGACAACCTGCGGCTCACCGCACCCGACGCGTCGGACGACGCGTTGTACCGCGCCATTGAACGGGCCGGTCTGGCCGATGTGCTGGCACAACAACCCGAGGGCTTGCATACACTACTGGGGGAACAGGGGCGTGGACTGTCCGGCGGCCAGGCGCGACGTCTGGCGTTGGCCCGCGTGTTTCTGGCGTCTGTTGATCTGGTGCTGCTGGACGAGCCCACCACCGGGCTCGACGCGGTCAGTGAAGAAGCGGTTATTGCCGGACTCAGGTCACTGGCAGCGGAAGGCCGGACCCTGGTAGTAGCCACCCATCACCCGGCGCTTCTGGCGGCCGCCGACCAGGTGTATCACTTGGCTGGAGGGCATTGGGCATGAAACAGTCTGACCTGACCACACTGCGTCCCTGGCTGAAGCTCATTGCCAGGCGGCGCAACCGCTTGATCATTGGTGCCCTGCTGATGGCCGCCACGGTCTTGTCGGCGGTGGGCCTGCTGGCTCTGTCCGGCTGGTTCATTTCGGCCGCGGCCCTCACCGGGCTGATTCTCGCCGCCGGCATGGCCGCGTCTCTGGACGTGTACGTGCCCGGTGGCGGTATTCGAGCCTTTGCCCTGACCCGTACCGTCTCCCGCTATCTGGAAAGGCTCTACAACCATGACACCGTCCTGCGCCTGCTGGCCGATTTACGGGGGCGCACGTTTGAGCAACTGACCCGCCTGGATGCGGCAGCCCTGAGCCGACTGCGAGCGGTACAGTGGCTGAATCGACTGACCCGGGATGTGGACGACCTGGACAATCTCTACCTGCGCCTGCTGGCACCGCCACTGGTGGCCGCGCTTGGCATTGTGGTAGTGGGCGGCCTGATTGCCCTTTTCCTACCAGTACCGGGACTGGTACTGGCATTGGCCCTGCTGATGCTCCTACTGGCTCTGACCCTGGGCCTGGCCCGCCTGTGTCGCACTGCCAGTGCCACCCTCACCCGAGACCTGGATGATCTGCGCACCCGAACCGTCGAACAGTTGCAGGGATTGAGCGAACTCAGCGCCTTTCAAACCCTGACCCGTCACCAGACAACACTGCTCGACAGCAGTACTCGACTGGACACTCACCAGACCGTGTTGGCCCGGCGCATCGCCTGGGCAAACGCCCTGGGCACCTTTGGCGTACAGGGAATTACCGTGATCACACTGCTGGTTGCCCTTTCCGCGTACCAGGCGCAGTGGATCAGTGGCCCGGTGGCGGTGATGATGCCCCTGGCCGTAATGGCGCTGGGTGAGGTATTCGCTACTCTGCCCAAGGCCTTTGCCCACGCCGGCGGCACACTGGCTGCCGCGGAGCGCCTGAATCAGCATGACGCCGATCACGCCAGAACCCTTGCGCCCGCCCCAAAGCCCGTGGCACCGCCGACCATGGATGCATTCACACTGCACTGGCAGGCCGCTGGCGTTCGATACGGGTCTGCCTGCGGATTGCCGCCGCAGTCGCTGACCCTCAAGGCCGGCGAGCGCCTGGGTGTGGTCGGGCCATCAGGCAGTGGCAAGTCCACTCTGGCCGCGCTGGCGGTGCGGCTTCAGGACCCTGATGTGGGAGAGATGCTGATCAACGACAAGGCGCTGCCCGAAGTGGACATCCATGGCTGGCGTCACAACGTGGGCTATCTCACCCAGCAATCCGATCTGTTCAATGAAACCCTGGCCACCAATCTCTTGCTGGGTAATCCGGACGCCTCCGACGAAGCACTCTGGGAGGCTCTGACTCTGGTAGATTTTGCCGATGCCGTGCGGGCCTTTCCCGACCAGCTCAATACACAGGTGGGGGAAGGCGGGCGTCAGCTGTCAGGTGGCGAAGCGCGGCGCGTGGCTCTGGCCCGTGTGATACTGAAAGACCCGACACTGGTGATTCTGGACGAACCGTTCAGCGGACTCGACCGGGAGACTGCGCAACGCATCCGGATCAACCTGGACAACTGGCTGCATGGACGCACCCTGCTGGCCCTGGGGCACGACAGCAGCGCACTGCCATTTACCGACCGTCAGATAACGCTTTTCACTGAATGACCCTCACATTTCGAGTGCGATTCCGTTATCTTATAGGAAATGCTTTGAATGAATGGATCGGCATGGAACTGGTAGTTTTTGATCTGGACGGCACGCTGCTGAACCAGAAACAACGCATCTCCGAATACACTCTGGAGACGCTGCACAAACTGGGTGAACGCCATATCGCCTATACCGTGGCCACCGGGCGCACGCTGCATGCTGCCAGGCCCTGCCTGTCCGGCCACGACTTCCGGCTGCCCCATGTCTACAAGAATGGCGTGATCATCTGGGATCCGGGCACCAGTGATTACCGGCATCCCAATTTTCTCACGCCCGCAGAGATCGAAGCCGTCCTTGAGGCCTTTGCCACACAACATCTGACCCCTTTCATATTCACCCTGGAGCCGGACAACCAGCACGCGGTCTACCATCCGGCCATTCTGGATGAGCACAGCGCCACTCTGGTGAAAGAACTGACCGACACTCGACAACTGCCCGTTTATCCACTGGATCAGATAGGGCCCGGGACACGTATCACCAATATCAGTGCCCTCGGTCCGGAACATGCCATTCGCCAGATTTCCGACGCACTGGACGAGGAAGACCACCTCGTCGCCTACCTGGGAGACGCCATGTACACTCCGGGTCGGTTCTGGCTGGACATTCATCACAGCGCCGCCAGCAAGGGCAGTGCACTGTCCATTCTGAAGGAAGAACTCGGATTCGAGCGGATCATCTGCTTTGGCGACGGCGACAACGACATCAGCATGTTCTCTCTGGCGGATGAAAGCTACGCCCCGGCAAACGCCACTGATGAAATCAAGGGGCTGGCTACCGCCACTATCGGTCATCATGAAGACGACGGCATCGCCCGTTTTCTGCGTGAACGCTTCAACCTCTGATCCCGCTTATGCTGACCCTGTCCAACACCGTAAGCCTGGCCGATTGGGAAATCGAGATCACGCAGATCCGCGCCCAGGGGGCTGGCGGTCAAAACGTTAACAAGGTGGCCTCGGCAGTCCATTTACGTTTCGACATTCAACGCTCGTCTCTGCCACCCCACTACAAGGAGCGGCTCCTGGCGCTGAACGATCAACGCATCAGCAAGGACGGCGTTATCGTCATCAAGGCTCAGCAGTTTCGCACCCTTGAACACAATAGAAACGATGCGCTGGAACGCCTGAAATTGCTGATTCAGGACGCTGTAAGGCCGGTCAAGCAACGTCGCCCGACCCGTCCCAGTCGCTCGGCAAAACGGCGACGTCTGGACAGCAAGACACGACACGGCCGAACTAAATCACTGCGCGGCAAGGTGGACCCCTGACCCCATGGCATCAGCACTCAAGGCGGTATTGCTGGATCTCGACGGCACCCTGGTGGACAGTATTCCGGGGATTCATCAGGCGCTGACCCATGCCCTGGCACCCTACCCGGACGCCGACTGCCAGTTGGCGGATGTCCGGCGCTGGGTGGGCAATGGGCCGGCCCGTCTGGTAGAACGAGCGCTGGCGCACAACGATCTGACGGCAGACCAGGCCTCGGTGCTGTCAGATTTCTCTTCGGCCTATGCGGAAACGCTCTACAACGGCACACTCTATCCGGGGGTCACAGCCGGGCTTGACACTCTGGCGAAGGCTGGCCTGTTGCTGGCCTGCATCACCAACAAACCGTCACCCTTTACCCGACCCTATCTGGCCCATCTGGGTATTGATCAGGTGATGAAGACAGTTATTTGTGCCGACGAGGTGGCTCAACCCAAACCCCATCCGGAAAGCCTGATACTGGCCTGCGAACGGCTGGGCGTGGACACTGCAGAGGCGGTCATGGTGGGGGATTCGGTGAACGACCTGAAGCCGGCACAGACGCTGGGCATGCAGCGCCTGGCCGTGACCTACGGCTACCATCAGGACGCTGAAATGGCAGTGCACGAACCCACGGCGCTCATGGACGACTTCCCCGCTGTCGTCAACTGGTGTCTGCGCCAGACCGGCACCGACTAGTGTCCTCGTCTTCATCCGCCGCTCGCATGCGTTCCTGCCGCTCTTCCTCTTCGGCCAGGGTGGCCTGAATCTCGCGCAGCACTCCGTCCACATCGGCTTCGTGGTCGTCGTCCGGGCTTTCACCGGTGAGAGCCGCGTCCGGGTCCAGTTCGCCCGACTCGTAGAGCGACCAGATTTCCCGGGCGTAGTGGGTGTCCCGCAACTCGGGGGCAAACTGGCCGTAATAGGCCGTCATGTTGTTGATGTCACGGGACAACATGAACTCGGCCTGATTGTTGGCGGCCGCTTCGACGGCCTGGGGCAGATCAATGATCACCGGTCCGTATTCATCCACCAGCACGTTGAACTCGGACAGGTCACCGTGAATCAGCCCGGCATCCAGCATGCGCACCACATAGTGCATCATGAGTTCATGGTCTTCCCGCGCCTGCTCCGGCGTCAGGACCACCTCGGCCAATTGCGGCGCCACATCACCGGCATCGTCAGTGACCAATTCCATGATCAGCACACCGTCGACGCAACCAAAGGTTTCCGGCACCCGGACTCCGGCATCAGCCACCCGTTTCAGAGCTTCCACCTCTGCCGTCTGCCAGGTGTCTTCCTGCTGCTGGCGACCGAAACGAGAGCCTTTTTCCATGGCCCGGGCACGACGACTGTTGCGGACCTTGCGGCCTTCCTGATACTGCACGGCTTTCTTGAAGCTGCGTTGTGCGGCCTCTTTGTACACCTTGGCACAACGAATATCGTCGCCACATCGGACCACAAAAATATCGGCTTCCTTGCCGCTCATTAGCCGACTGATCACTTCATCGATCAGACCATCGTCAACCAGCGGCTGAATTCGTTTGGGGATTTTCATAGTGCCCTTACACTGACTGCATTAAGGGGTCAGAATACAGCAAACCCGGGTAAAGGAACATCGCATGACCAAACCGACCGCTCATGGCCTGAAACGAGTCATTAATGCCGCTGGCTATTCTCTCAAGGGCATACGCGCAGCCTACAGAAACGAAGCTGCTTTCCGCCAGGAACTGATGCTCGTGGGGTTTGCTGTGGTCATGGCGAGCCTTATCGCCCAAACATTGCTGCAATGGCTGCTGCTGGTGGTCAGCGGACTGTTCGTGCTGCTGGTGGAGTTATTGAATTCGGCCATAGAGGCCACCGTGGACCGACAGGGCGAAGAGTGGCACGAGCTCTCGGGCCGGGCCAAGGACATGGGCTCAGCGGCGGTGTTCATCAGCCTTCTGATCATGGCCCTGACCTGGGGTGTGATCCTGTGGGAGCGGCTATCTCACTGGCTTTCCGGCACCTGATCACTGGGCGTCAACACGGCCAGACGCTGCATGTCGGCGTCATACCAGACCCAGTCAGAGCCTTCCAGGCTGCTGAACGCCACCTGATCCAAACTGCGCAATAACGCCTGCTCCTGATCAGCCGTGTCTTCACAGTACATGCGAGTCGCCATCATCGGTCCCGACTCCAGGCGGTTTTCGTGCATTTCCACGGTGCCGCCAAAGGCGTTACAACCCGTGTTACCGCCCAACTGGAAATGTCGGTCCTCGTCTTCTGACTGCAGCCTGATCCAGGCACGGCTGTCAGACGGCAGGGCCTGATAACCGAGTTCGGTCAGGTGACTGACCTCCCAGTTGGTGGCCATCAAGGCATCAGGCTCGGGCGCACAGGTGCGAGTCGCCTCTATACCCTGAAAGTCGGTAACCGACACATGGTAGCGATCCGAACCTTCCATGGGCGAACGCCAGTGATAACGCAACTCGGCCGTCAGGTACGCATAGCCGCCCGCTGCCTGCCGGGCCTCCAGATAGGCCCGCTCGACAGCCAGCCAGTCGTCCTCCATGACGACAGGAAACGCCTCACCGCTTGTGCATTCGATAAAGAGTGCGGCATCGGCCTGATACACCAGCATGCCCTGAGAATTTTCGGTAATGGACGGCCCTTCACGGGACCAGTCCCGCTGCGCCAGTTCGGGTCCGTTGTCCGGTGTGCCCGCGCAGGCGGCCAGCGCCAGAATAGTCAGCGTTGTCACCAGACCTTTTGTGCTCGAACAACCAATGTTCATTCCCGTCGTCATTCTCTTGTCCTCCCTGTTTCAGACCAACAATGTCATCGGTTGGTAAGCTTCAACTCGATGCGTCGATTGCGTTGCAGAGCCTCTTGCGACATGCCCTCATCAACCGGGTAGTGCTCACCGAACCCGGCGGCCACCAATCGGTTTTCCGGCACGCCCTGCTCGGCCAGATACTGCACCACGGCCAGTGCCCTGGCAGTGGACAGCTCCCAGTTGGAGCTGAACTGGGCCGTGCTGATGGGGATCCGATCCGTGTGACCGTCCACTCGCAGTACCCAGTCAATATCGTCCGGAATCAGGCTGGTGAGTTCAACCACCAGTTCGGCCAGCTTGTCCAGCTCGTCCTGCCCCAGTTGCTCGACGTCGGCAGAACCGGACCCGAACAACAACTCAGACGGCAACAGGAAGCGATCGCCGTCGATACGCACGTCATCGCTGTCTTCCAGCACCTCGCGCAAGCGCCCGAAGAACTCGGACTGGTAGCGCTCCAATTGACTCACCCGGTCGGCCAGCAAGGTATTCAGCCGCTCACCCAATTCCGCCAGCTCGGTGTCTCTTGCCTGGGTCACGCTCTCCTGCAGTCGCAAGGCGGCACTGATGGCCTGCAACTGATCCTGCAGGGTCGATATCTGTTCGTTCAACCGCTCGATCTGAGCCCGCTGGGAGGCCGACAACTGCTGTTCTTCCTCAAGGGCCTGCTCGCCCTGTTCCACAATAGCCACCAGGTCTTCGATACGGACCTCGCGGTCCTCCAATTCTTCCTGAGCCAGCAGGATGCGTTCCCGCTGGTCATCCAGTTCGGCGCGCAGGGCCTGGCTGCGATCACGCAGTGCGCCCAGTTGAGCTTCCCGCTCGCCCAGGGTTTCCTCCAGCGTCTCGACATCCGCATCACGAGCCGTCAGGGCCTGGTCCAGTTCAGCCACTTCACGTTCCAGCGAATCGCGGAGCTCACGCAGCGCCATGATGTCCTGCTGCAGGGATGCCTGAGTGCCCAGCAACACCTGAATGCGCTCACGATCAGCGTCCACCTGCTCCTGCAGGCTGTCGACTTCTGTTTCGAGATCGGCTTCCCGCGCTCGAGTCGCCTGATAGTCCGAGCGCAGGCGTGACAATTCCGCCGCCAGTGCCTCGGACTGTTCTTCTTCCAGACGCAATTGCCGCGCAATCTCAGCCAGCCTATTATTCAGTTGCGCCAGCTCCGAGTCCCGGTCAGACAAGGTCTGCGACAGGTACAACTGCGTCATGGTGTAAATAAGCAGCATGAAAATGACCACCATCAACAGGGCTGACAGGGCGTCCACAAAGCCCGGCCAGACGCTGATGGCACTGCGGGAACGCCGGCGTCTCATACACCGCCTCGATCTTTCAGTTCATCACGCAGGCGCGCATTCTCCAGGCGCAGACGGTCAATCTCCAGCGCTGCCTCCAGGTCCTTGTCCTCCGGATAAATGGGCTCATCGGCTTCACCCTGAGCACTCAAACGCGCTTCCCGGGCGTCTTCCACCAGATCGGTCAAACCGGTGAGCCACTCTTCAAGACCGTCGTAGAACCGGTTTTGCGCCTGTCCGGCCTGGATATCCAGAAAGCCCAGTACCAGCGAACCGCCCAGACCCAGCAACGAGGAACTGAAAGCCGTGCCCATGCCGTCCAGCGGCGTCATCAGCCCGGCCTGCAGGGTGGCAAAGGTGGCGGCGAAATCATCGCCGTCCAGATCCATGCCGACAATCACGTCGCCCACCGAGTTGATGGTGATCAGCAGACCCCAGAAGGTACCCAGCAGGCCCAGAAACACCAGCAGGCCGATAAAATAGTGTGATATTTCCCGCTGCTCATCGAGCCGGGTCCGTATGCCATCCAGCACAGCGCGCAGGGACATGGCCGACAGGGTGAAACGGTCCTGTCTGTAGTCCTCACCCAGTTGCCTGGACAAAGGCTTTAGCAGGCGAGGTTCCTGGGCAATGGACAGCGCCGGTCGGCCGCTGCGGAATTGTCCTATCCAGCGGATTTCGGGCATCAACATGAACACCTGACGGTAGCTGAGCCCCACACCGACCAGAAAGACCATGAGTATGGTGCCGTTAAGCGCCCAGTTGGCCATAAAGGCATCAAAAAGCCGGACTGCCAGCAGCGCGCAGATAACCAGAACCACGGCCAGGAATATTGTCATCCAGAATAGCGTTCGCTTGGGATTACTCATTGCGACCCTCGGGTATTTGAATCACACTAGAAATCAGTATGACACAGTTTTGTGTCATTTCAGCAACCGGATTGCATCATGGAACAGAATGCCTATCGTCAACAATTGACTCACCGGCTGGACGCCCTGAGTGCTTGCTGCGGCGTCCCGGAGAATGGGGAGTCGGATTGAGCAACACGGTCTGGGTGGGCGACGATGCAACCCATCCGCTGACCGACAACGACTTTTCTCTGAAGGCAGGTCAGGCCTGAGAACAAGGAGGGAACAACCGTCATGCAGATCACCATCATCGGTGCCGGAGTTGTGGGAGTCACCACTGCCTGGGCACTGGCGCGGCGCGGATACCAGGTAACCGTGGTCGACACCCTGCCCGGATCGGCACAGGAAACCAGCCAGGCCAATGCCGGGCAACGGTCCTACGGATTTGTCTCGCCCTGGGCCGATCCCGAACTCTTCGGCGCCGCCCTGCGGGGACTGTTGCGTGCCCAGGGTCCGTTCAAGACGCACCTGCCCACCTCTGCACGTACACTTCAGTTCCTCTGCATGACCCTGGACTTTGCCCTGCAGCCTGACCGATTCGTGCGCAACCAGACAGCCATGCTGGCACTGGGTCAGTACAGCCGAAGCTGTTTTGATCAGCTCGACGCCACGCTTGACCTGTCCTATGAAGGCGCCCATAACGGCATGATGGAACTGGCCAGCGGCAAGCAGCGCCCGCGCACGCTCATGGCCCGCGCGCGGCTGCTCGACGAACTGGGCATCGATCACGAATGGCTGAGTGCCCAGGCCGCTCGCCGTGCGGAGCCTGCGCTGCAGGGCAAGCGACCCCTGCACGGCGCCCTGCGCCTGCCCGGAGACGGCACCGGTGATTGCCAGGCCTTCACCCGGGCCCTGGCCGAGCGGTGTGTCGAACAGGGCGTAGAGTTCAGATACAAGACCCGGGTTACGGATCTGGATATCCGTCAGGGCCGCATACAGGCCGTGCATGTACAGTCGGATACCAACCACGATCCGGCCCATCGTGAGCCGGAGGCCGAGCGCCTGGCCACCGATCAAGTGGTCCTCTGCGCCGGCGTCGGCGCCCGGGATCTCACATATCCTCTGGGCCTGTCACTGCCCATCTATCCGGTGAAGGGCTACTCTCTCACGGCGACAGTCCGGGATCATTACCGGGCGCCGCGATCGACAATCATCGACGACCATCACCACATGGCCATGACCCGAATCGGTGACCGCGTCCGGGTCACCGGGTTCGCGGAACTGGCCGGACACGACCGACGGATGCCCAAACGGCGCCTGGCCGCCCTGAAACGGGGTTTTGAAGACCGTTTCCCCGGGGCCGCTGACCTGCGTCTGGCCAAGGCCTGGACGGGCTTTCGCCCCATGACACCGGACGGCCCACCGCTCATCGGACAGTGCGGCCCGGACAATCTGATGATGAATACCGGGCATGGCACCTTTGGCTGGACGCTGTCAGCGGGCAGCGCCGAACTGGTGGCCCAATTGATTGCCGGACAACAGCCCGACTGCGACACCAGCACCTTCAACCCCAATCGGTTCAACCAGCAATAAGGTTCTGTGATGCAGACATCCCTGCCCCGACAGCCACTCTATCTGGCCATCAAACAGTACCTGCTGGAGCGCATCCAATCAGGCGAGTTTACACCCAACCACCAGATTCCCCCGGAAGAACAACTGGCCCGCCAGTTTGAAGTCAGCCGGATGACCGCCAACAAGGCCATACGGGATCTGGTGCAGGAAGGTTATCTGGTAAGGCAGGCCGGACTGGGCACCTTTGTCACCGACCGCAAGGCCGAGTCGCCCCTGCAGGATATCCGCAATATTGCCGAAGAAGTCCGTCAGCGGGGACACGATTACAGCAACCGGGTATTGATCAGTGAGGCCATTCAGGCCGATGATGAGGTGGCGTTGCGCCTGGGCGTGCGGGTCAACAGCACGGTGTTCCACACCCTGATCGTGCATCAGGAGAACGGCGTGGCCATTCAGCTGGAAAACCGCTTTGTGAATCCGCGCTGGGTGCCGAACTATCTGGATACGGATTTCAGTCGGCACACGCCGAATGAAATCCTGGTTGCCAATTGCCCCATTACCGATCTGGAGCACATTGTGGAAGCCTTGCTGCCGGACGCCCAGACCGCTGAATGGCTGGGCATGGACACCCGGACGCCCTGTCTGAGCGTGATCCGGCGTACCTGGTCAGGCGAACACCTGATCAGCTACGCCCGCCTGCTGCACCCCGGCGACCGGTACAAGCTGCGCTCAGCCATGCCGGGGTAACAACAGGTCAAGGCGCTCGGGTTCAGGCCAGGGCGACCACCATGTAGGCCACCGGCACGGCGATAAAGATACTCAGCGCCACGCGGATAAACCACACGGCCACGATACGCGGTATCGAGATCGGGATACGCGTCGCCAGAATGCAGGGAATGGACGCCGAGAAGAACAGCACCGACGATACCGACACCATCCCAGCGGCGAACCGGGCAGCCAGATCGGCTTCGGTCATCAACAGCGCCGGCAGGAACATTTCCGCCAGGCCTGCCGCCGCCGCACGTGACAGGTCCAGTGCCTCGGGCAGACCCCATACGGCTGCAAACGGCCAGAACACCAGCCCCAGCCAGTCAAATACCGGCGTGTGGTTGGCCACCACCAGGCCGATCAGGCCCACGGACATGATGGACGGCAGAATGCTGATGGCCATGATCAGGCCTTCTTTTACATTCAGGCGCACGCTTTGCACCAGTCCCGGCGACTCGGCGGCGCCGTCCAGTCCGGCCCGCCAGGCCGACGCCAGTCGCTTGCCTTTCGGCACATCATCGTCCGGACGTTCACTGTTGTTGTCCATGCCCCGCAGCGGCGGCAGGCGCACGGTGATCGCCGTTACCACAAAGGTGATCAACAGCGTCAGCCAGAAGTACCAATTCCAGATATGCATCAGATCCAGAGTGCGTGCCACGATGATCATGAAGGTGGCGGACACCGTGGAGAAGCCTGTTGCGATAATGGCTGCCTCTTTCGCCGAATACTGCCCGGATGAATACACTCGATTGGTGATCAGCAGACCGATGGAATAACTGCCCACGAAGGACGCCACCGCATCAATGGCTGACCGCCCCGGCGTTTTCCACACCGGCTTCATCAGCGGCTGGAACAGAACACCCACCATTTGCAGCAAGCCGAAACTGATCAGCAAGGCCAGGAACACAGCGCCCACCGGCACAATCAGCCCCACGGAAATCACCAGGGTATCAAACAGGAAGGGCAGCATGTCCGGCGCCTGCAGCATGGCCGGGCCCCAACCACTGATGGCCATCACGGCAGCCACCACACCCAGTATCTTGAGGACGGTGAATACCCGCTCGGTGAGCGAGCCCTTCCACTGACCCGTGACAAAGGGATAAATGGCACCGGCCACGATCATGGCCAGGGCCACCCAGGCGGCACCGTCTCCCAGCACGTCCCGCAGGCCGTTGACCATGTGGTCCAGCGGAATGGTTCGGGTATCACCGATGGTGACAGGTGCAAAGAAAATAAAAATCCCCAGTATGCTGGGAATGAGTAGCTTGAGTGCCAGTTTCCAGTCCGGCACGGCGGACGATGGCTGCGTGGACGCCTGATCTGATTTATGACGACGACCGCACGCCAGATCTGGCAGAACATGACCGTCTTTGACGGCCAGACCACACTGCCCGAGCCCATGACCGTGATCATCGCTGACGGACGGATCGAGTCCGTCGAGCCCACCGGACAGACCACCGATCATCCCGACGGCACGCTGGTTCGTGATGGCGGCGTTCTGACGCCCGGTCTCATCGACTGTCACACCCATCTGGTGTTCGGCGGTCAGCGCGCCGATGAATTCGAACAACGGCTGGAGGGTGTGAGCTACGAACAGATTGCCCGTCAGGGGGGTGGCATCCTCAGCACAGTCACCGCCACGCGCGCCGCCAGTGAACAGGCACTTTATGACCAGGCCCGTCCACGTCTTGAAGCCCTCATGGCAGACGGCGTCACCACGGTGGAAATCAAGTCCGGTTACGGGCTGACCACAGACGACGAACTGAAGATGCTGCGGGTTGCCCGTCGCCTGGGGCAGGATCTCCCGGTACGCGTGCAGACCACATTCCTCGGCACCCATGCCCTGCCCCCGGAGTTCAAGGACAGGACGGACGACTATATCGATCTGGTCTGCCACGAGATGATCCCGGCGGTAGCCGCCGAAGGGCTGGCCGACGCCGTGGATGTGTTCTGTGAAGGCATCGCCTTCTCGGTGGCCCAGAGCGAGCGTGTGTTTCAGGCCGCCCAGGCTCACAACCTGCCGGTCAAGGCCCACGCCGAGCAGTTGTCGAACCTCGGCGGGAGTGCCCTGACGGCGCGGTACAAGGGCTTGTCAGCCGACCACATCGAATGGCTGGACAAGCCGGCCGTCAAGGCCATGGCCGAGGCCGGAACGGTCGCCACGCTCTTGCCGGGCGCATTTTACACCCTGCGTGAAACCCGGGTGCCGCCCATTGATCTGTTGCGTCAGTACCAGGTCCCCATGGCGGTGGCCACCGACGGCAACCCCGGCTCGTCACCCATTTTCCAGTTGACCCTGATGTTGCACATGGCCTGCACCCTGTTTCGGCTGACGCCGCAGGAAGCCCTGCAGGGTGTGACGGCCAATGCGGCCCGGGCGCTCGGCCTGCAGTCTGATGTCGGGCGCATTGCGCCGGGCTACCAGGCGGACCTCTGTGTCTGGCAGTGCCAGTCACCCAACGAACTGGCCTATGCCGTTCAACCAGGGCGTCTCATCCATCGAGTGGTAAACGGTACAGTCCATGGAGGGTGATCACGCCGTCAGACCGGGGCCAAAGCAGGGCCCTCCGCCCTGCGTCGCACCCTGTCGAGCCTGGCGCTGCACCACCCTCATCCGCTACGCGATGTCGGCGATATTGTCTGCGCGGACGACGACCTGCCCGGTGCGCAACAGCGACTGGCCAAGGCGGTGCAGGGCCTGCTGGCGGCCGGGCAGACGCCGCTGGTCATGGGTGGCGGTCACGAAATCGCCTTCGGCACCTGGTCCGGACTGGCACAACATCTTGCCACCAACGGCACCGAACAGCCCCCGCGCATCGGCATCATCAACTTCGACGCGCATTTTGACCTGCGCGACCCGGAACAGGGCCCCTCGTCCGGCACCCCCTTTGCGCAAATTGCCGACGCCTGTGAAGACCGGGGCTGGCCATTTCGCTACGCCTGTCTCGGCGTCAGTCAAGCCGTCAATACACAGGCACTGTTTCGGCGCGCCGACGACCTGGGTGTGACTTATCGGGAAGACCACGCCATGACCATGGGCGATCTTCCAGAGCTCCGCCAACTGCTGGATCGATTCATGGCCGACTGTGACCACCTCTACCTCACCGTCTGCCTGGACGTTTTCCCGGCCGCCACCGTGCCCGGCGTCAGTGCGCCCGCCGCACGTGGCGTGACGCTGGACGTTATCGAGCCCTTGATACAGCACATCGCCGCCAGTGGTCGGCTGACACTGGCCGACATGGCCGAACTGAACCCCGAATACGACATCGACCAGCGCTCGGCCCGTGTGGCCGCGCGCCTCTTCCATACACTGACACAGCATTGGGTGTGAGCGCTCACCGACCGCCGACCCTCGGATACAGATACAGGAGATCCACCATGACCACCCAGACCAACCGACACGACCCCAGTCGTCAGATCGCGGCGCCCACCGGACCCGAAAAAAGCTGCAAAAGCTGGCTAACGGAAGCCCCCATGCGCATGCTGATGAACAACCTGCACCCCGACGTGGCAGAAAGCCCGCAGGACCTCGTGGTCTATGGCGGCATCGGCCGTGCTGCCCGCAACTGGGCCTGTTACGACAAGATCATTGAAACCCTGCAGCGCCTGGAAGATCATCAGACCCTGCTCGTTCAGTCCGGCAAGCCCGTGGGCGTGTTCGAGACTCACCCGGATGCACCGCGCGTACTGATCGCCAACTCCAACCTGGTACCGCACTGGGCCAACTGGGAACACTTCAATGAACTGGATCGTCAGGGCCTGATGATGTACGGCCAGATGACCGCCGGTTCCTGGATTTACATCGGTTCCCAGGGCATCGTGCAGGGCACCTATGAAACCTTTGTCGAAGCCGGGCGCCAGCACTTCGACGGCGACCTGCGCGGGCGCTGGATTCTCACCGCCGGTCTCGGCGGCATGGGTGGTGCTCAGCCGCTGGCCGCCAGCCTGGCCGGGGCCTGTTCGCTGAACATCGAATGCCAGCAGTCACGCATCGATTTTCGCCTGCGCACGCGCTATCTGGACGAACAGGCCGATAACCTGGACGACGCCCTGGCGCGCATTGAAGAGTATACTCAGGCCGGTGAAGCCAAATCCATCGGCCTGTGCGCCAATGCCGCCGAGGTACTGCCGGAACTGGTCAGACGCGGCGTGAAGCCGGATATGGTCACCGACCAGACCAGCGCCCACGACCCCCTGCACGGGTACCTGCCGGCGGGCTGGACCTGGGAGGAGTACGTCGCGCGCGGTGAGCGTGAACCCGACGCCGTGACCCGGGCGGCCAAACAGTCCATGGCCGTGCATGTACAGGCCATGCTGGACTTTCAGAAGGCGGGCGTTCCCACCTTCGATTACGGCAACAACATCCGCCAGATGGCGCAGGAAGAGGGCGTCAGCAACGCCTTTGACTTCCCGGGCTTTGTGCCGGCCTACATCCGTCCGTTATTCTGCCAGGGCATTGGCCCCTTTCGCTGGGTTGCGCTGTCCGGGGACCCGGAGGACATCTACAAGACCGATCAGAAGGTGAAGGAACTGATTCCCGACGACCCCCACCTGCACAACTGGCTGGACATGGCCCGTGAACGCATCAGTTTTCAGGGGCTGCCGGCGCGCATCTGCTGGGTGGGGCTGAAAGACCGCTACCGTCTGGGTCAGGCCTTCAATGAAATGGTGAAATCCGGCGAGTTGAAGGCCCCGGTGGTCATCGGCCGGGATCATCTGGACTCCGGTTCGGTGGCCAGCCCCAATCGGGAGACCGAAAGCATGCAGGACGGCTCGGATGCGGTATCCGACTGGCCACTGCTCAATGCCCTGCTCAACACCGCTGGTGGCGCTACCTGGGTATCCCTGCACCATGGCGGTGGTGTGGGCATGGGCTATTCTCAGCATGCCGGGGTGGTGATTGTGGCCGACGGCACCGATGCGGCCCATCAGCGCCTGGGCCGAGTACTGCGCAATGACCCGGGTACCGGCGTCATGCGCCACGCCGATGCAGGCTATGACAGCGCCATTGACTGCGCGCGCGACAATGGGCTGGACCTGCCCATGATCAAGGAATAACTCGCCCATGACCATGAATACATTACAGATAACGCCGGGCGACATGACGCTGGCCCAGTGGCGACAGGTTTATCAGGCACCGGTGACACTGACGCTGGATACCCGGGCGAACGAGGCCATGGATCAGTCGGTGAACTGCGTCAACAAGGTACTGGCGGAAGATCGTACCGTGTACGGCATCAACACCGGGTTCGGTCTGCTGGCCCAGACCCGCATCGAACCGGGCGACCTGGAGAGCCTGCAGCAGTCACTGGTGCGCTCCCACGCCGCCGGTGTGGGCGATGCTCTGGATGATGGCCTGGTACGTCTGATCATGGCGTTGAACGAAGGCCTGGCGCTGCTCAATGGCACACAGGTGTCCATGGCGCCCAATGCCGGACGCCGCCTGTGGGCCATGGCGGACAACACCCGTCAGGTTCTGGCCATCGAATGGCTGGCCGCCTGTCAGGGGCTGGATTTCCGCGAAGGACTGAAAACCACGGAGGCGCTGGAACAGGCCCGGGGCTGGCTGCGTGAGAGGGTCACCTATTACGACAAGGACCGGTATTTTGCCCAGGATATCAAGGCCGCCAACCGGCTCCTTGCCACCCGGTGTCTGAACGCACTGGTGCCGGACAACCTGTTTGCTCAGGGCGTCTGAGGGTAGCCCGTGGATACAATGCGATTCCGGCCGTGGGATTTGGCCTGATACAATCGGTGGTCGGCCGTGGCCAAAAGGGTCTCGGCCGATGATTCGGACACATCGGGAACGCCACTGGCTACACCGATGCTCAGTGTGAGCCGGTCATGCACATCGGAAAACTCATGGCTTATCTCCATATCCAGAATGGCGGCCTGAATCCGCCTGGCGACTATAGTGGACCCCGAAATCAAGACAATGGTTTAAGATAGTGCCAGGCCGCTTTCGAAGGACTATACAATGGCAAAACAGAAACGCAATACGCACTCCCCGGAGCTGAAGGCCAAAGTGGCACTGGAA
>LFIK01000458.1_pt1 | contig 30753 bp, 22 predicted proteins | sample 643401 | NCBI WGS metagenome assembly LFIK01 (sample SAMN03777447, study PRJNA286221) | soda lake metagenome | biome: soda lake; feature: Kulunda steppe; material: water; isolation source: sample T5-Br brine of Lake Tanatar-5 | place: Russia: Kulunda steppe | collected 2010-07
ATATGCCCGCCATGGGCGGCGATGGCGGGGTTGATCTCGCGCTCCAGCAGCCCTTGCACGGCGGACAGGAGCGCGGTGTCGGGGTCTTCCTTTGTCGGCGCGCCCAGCGGCTGGTCGGTGGCGCCCAGCACGTCGCGAACCGCGGCGGCGATGGCGGGTTTCAGCGCGGCCCAGTCGTGCGCTTCGTCCTTGCCGATCCAGATGCTTTCCCCCGCCACCTCGACCCGCTCCACACCGTCGATGGCAAACAGCGCGCGGGCCAGCGGCGCGTCACCTTCGGGGTCAAGCGGCCCTTTCGCGCCCTCCTGCACCGGCGCGTCCAGCACGAAGGCCATGGCGTTCGCGTCCTGCACGGACGCCTGCGCGCGGATGCGGCGCCGGGTGGGATCAAGAGCGGAATCGGGGGCGGGGTCAGACATCTTCCATCTCGGTGCTGGTCATGGCGCGCAGGGATTTCAGCGTGTAGATGCCGGTGTCGTGGCCGTCGGAAAAGGCCATGCCCAGCGCGTAATTCCCCACGCTCCAGACCCGCGTCAGGTCGATGTCGAAAGCCACGGTGGCCGGGTCCAGCAGGCGTGCGCCCGTCATCTCGTCCCGGCACTTGGCGCAGGGGCAGGCGATGCGCAGGTCTCGCGCGCCGAGGGTCTGCTTCGCGCCATCGGTCCAGGTGAGCGTCAGGCGCCCCGGTGCATGGTCGAGCGCGGCCAGCCGATCAGGGGCGCCGCCTTCGGTCACTGGCGCGGGCGCGGGCTTGCCCTGCGCCTCGCTCACCGTCCAGCGGAAGGGGGTGGCGAGGCCGGTGTTCCCGGTGTCCTTGCCCGAAAGCGCCGCCGCGATCTGGCGATAGGCTTCGGCCGCCGGGCCATCGGGTGCGGCTTTCAGGAGCGGCGTGCCCTCGTCGCCGCAATCCACCACCGCCGGGTCCAGCGGCACCTTGCCCAGGAACGGGACGCCCAGTTCCTGCGCGATCGCCTCGCCCCCGCCCTGGTGGAAGATATGGGTGACGGTGCCGCATGACGGGCAGGTGAAGCCGCTCATGTTCTCGATCACGCCAAGGATCGGCACCTTGACCTGCTCCATCATCCGCAGGCCGCGGCGCGCGATCTTCAGGCTCACGTCCTGCGGCGTGCTGACCACCACGGCGCCCGCGAGCGGGAACGCCTGCGCCAAGGTCAACTGGATGTCGCCGGTGCCGGGGGGCAGGTCCAGGAGCAGGATTTCGGTGTCGCCCCAGTCGACCTGCCGGACGAAGGATTGCAGGTATTTCGTCACCATCGGCCCGCGCAGGATGGCGGGGCTGTCGTCATCGGTGATCATGCCCATGGAGATCACCTTGATCCCGTGCGCCACGGCGGGTTCGATCATCCCATCCGGCGTCATGGCGGGTTTGCCCGCGGGCACGCCCAGGATGCCCGGGATCGAGGGGCCATAGATATCGGCGTCCACAATGCCCACGCGCAGCCCGGCCTCGGTCATGGCGACGGCGATGTTTGCGGTGACGGTGGATTTGCCCACGCCGCCCTTGCCGCTGCTGACCGCGATCATGCGCGGTGGGTTGGGGTGCGGGTCGTTCGGGGCCATGCGGGTCTCCTGCAGTCACGTCGGGGCAGGCGTGGGCATTCGCCCGGTGTCGCCATTGCCTGCCCTAAAGGTATCGTCTCGAAATTACCCGGCAAGCCCCCTGCAGGGCGGCGGTGCGTCATGATGGTGCCGCGCGCCAACGGCAAGGGTCGCCCGCACGGCTTGACGGAAAGAAGCGCCCCCTCGGCGGGCCTCCCGCCCACCCTCCCCGGCCCGCCTCGGGGGCGCTGCCCTGCGCAAGCGCAGGGCGAAGAGGCCGCAAGGGATGCGCGTGATCGTGGCGCGGGTCAGAAGTCGACGGCGATGCCCTTTTTCTCCCAGTCACCATAACGCACCGGCTCTGGCCCCTTGCGCCCGCCCAGTTCGCGCGGGGCGGGGTTGGCGGCGGCTTCGGCCTCGGCCAGGCGGCGGCGTTCGGCGGCCTCGGCCAGTGCGCGTTGCGCGGCTGGGGGGAGGTCGGCGGTTCGGGGGGCGTTGGGCGTGTCGTCGGGCATCGGCTGTTTTCCTTTGTGACGTTGAGAGTATAGGGAGGCATACCGCCCCAAACAACCGAGAGCCCTCATGCCCCCGCCGCCGCGTCGCCCGCGCAAACCTGCCCGCCCTCCCGATCCGCGCCCGGATGCTCGGGGTGGCGCGTTGGCGCTGCTGCGGGCAGTGCTGCAGGGCGGGCAGACGCTGGCCGAGGCCCGCGCCGCGCCCGGCACCGGATTTGCCGCGCTCGATCCACCGGGTCAGGCGCGGGCGCTGCGGCTGGCGCTGGCCACGCTGCGCCACCTGGACCGGGCCGATGCGGTGCTGGCGCCGTACCTGCGCAAGGCGCCGCCTGCGCCGGTTCGCGCCATCCTGCGGCTGGCGGTGACCGAGCGCATGGTCTTTGACGCGCCCGCGCACGCGGTGGTCAACGCCGCCGTGGCGCTGGCGCGGGCCAGCCGCAAGGGGGCGGCGCTGGCGGGGCTGGTCAACGCGGTGTTGCGCAAGGCGGTGGAGACCCCGCGCGCGGACTGGCAGGCGCTGCCGCCCCAGCGCTTACCCGGCTGGATGCGCGCGCCGCTGGTGGCCGCCTGGGGCGCCGAGGCCGTGGCGGCGATGGAGGCCGCGCACATGCAGGGCGCGGCCCTGGACCTGACCCTGCGCGACCCGGCGGACGCGGCGCACTGGGCGCAGGCGCTGGGCGCCGAGGTGCTGCCCACCGGCAGCCTGCGCCTGAGGGATGGTGCGCCGGGGGCGGTCAGCGCGCTGCCGGGCTATGACGCGGGCGCCTGGTGGGTGCAGGACGCCGCCGCCGCCCTGCCGGCGCGGCTGCTGGACGCGCGGGCGGGCGAGCGGGTGCTGGATCTCTGCGCCGCACCCGGGGGCAAGACGCTGCAACTGGCCGCGGCCGGGGCGGCGGTGACGGCGCTCGATGTGTCCGAGGCGCGCATGACGCGGCTGCGGGGAAACCTGCAGCGCACCGGGCTGACCGCGCAGGTGGTGGTGGCGGATGCGCTGGACTGGCGCCCGGAGGCGCCTTTCGACGCGGTGTTGCTCGATGCGCCCTGTTCGGCCAGCGGCACGATCCGGCGCCATCCCGACATGCCGCATGTGCGTGGGGCAGAGGACCTCGAGGCGCTGATCGCCCTGCAATCGCGGCTGCTCGACCGGGTGCTGGACCCGGGCGCGGGGTTGCTGCGGCCTGGCGGGCGGGTGGTCTATTGCACCTGCTCGCTGCTGCCTGCCGAGGGCGAGGACCAGCTTGCCGCGGCGCTGACGCGGCACACGGGCGTGCGGGTGGAATATCCGGCGCTGGACGGCGCCGATCCCGTCTGGCGCGCGCGGGGCACCGGCGGCTGGCGCACCCGCCCGGATCATTGGGCCGCGCGCGGCGGACTGGACGGGTTCTTCATGGCGCGGCTGCGAGTCGGTAAGGTGGAGCGGTAACGTCGCGCACCTGCGTTGAGGCGGCGTAACCCACCCCTGCACCGACCCCATCCACAACGCACCATCGCGGCACCATCGCGCGCGCGACGCGAATGTTGGGCGCAGCCCGAGGGCGCTTCTAGCGGCACCTCCGGGGGCACGTTCCCCGGAATGAGCATCGCCGCAAGGGCGCGGCTGCGGGCATTCGGGCCGCACCGCGCCCCGCACATGCCGCAGCGACGCCAAGGGCGATTCCATCCGCCCGCGTCATGCTCTAGGCTTGGCGCGACACCCACTTCAACGGACCCGCCCCGTGATCCAGCCCGAGGCCGATACTCCGCGCGGTCGCCGCCTGATGAACGCCATCACGGCCCGGATCTCGGCGCGGGCCACGCGCCGCAGCGCCACCGGCTTCATTTCGCAGCCCGTTCCGCGCGGGATGGGCCAGCAGGCGCGCGGGCGGCAGTTGCTGGCGAGCAACTTCATCATCGCCGGGCATGTGATCGAAGCGCCGGGAGCCTCACCCTGGGAGATCGCCGCGCCACACCCGCCGGTGGCGGCCGGGCTGCAGGGGTTCGAATGGCTGGAGCATCTGGCCGCGCTGGGCGACCGCGCCGCGCGCGAAACCGCGCAGGGCTGGACCGCTGACTGGATCGCCCGCTACGGGCGCGGGTCAGGGCCGGGCTGGACCCCGGCGCTGGCCGGGCAGCGGCTGCGGCGGATGATCAGCCATGCGCTGTTCCTGCTGGCGGGCGACCCGCCGGGCGGTCCGGCGCCGCTGTTCGCCACTCTGGCGCATCACACCGCTTTCGTTGCCCGCCGGTGGGAGGCCGCCCCCCCGGGCCTGCCCCGGATGGAAGCGCTGACCGGGCTCTTGCTGGCCGCGCTGTCGCTCGAAGGCATGGAAGGGTATCTGCACCCCGCCAAGGCCGGTCTGATTCGCGCCTGCCGGGCACAGATCGGCGCCGACGGGGCCATCGCCAGCCGCAACCCCGAGGAGTTGCTGGCCATGCTGTCGCTGCTCACCTGGGCCGCCGACGCGCTGGCCGAGGCCGAGCGGCAGGTGGACCTGGCCCTGACCGAGGCGATCGAGCGCGCCGCCATGGTCCTGCGCACCCTGCGCCACGGCGACGCCACGCTGGCGCGGTTCCACGGCTGCGACGGTGGCAATCCCGCGCGGCTGGACGAGGCGCTGGCACTGGCGGGCCCGCGCCTGCTGGCCCGCGACGGGCGCGCCATGGGCTACGGGCGGCTTACGGGCGGGCGCAGCACGCTGATCGTCGATGCCGCGCCACCGCCCATCGGGGCGGGCGTGGGGCCGGGGCACGCGTCCACACTGGCGTTCGAACTGACCTCTCACCGCCGCCCGGTGATCGTCAACTGCGGCAGCGGCGCAGGCTTTGGCCCCGACTGGGAACGCGCCGCGCGCGCCACCGCCTCGCACTCCACGCTGGCGCTGGACGGGCTGTCTTCGGCGCGTATGGCGGCGCAGGGTGGTGGCGCGGCCCCGCTGATCGAGGGTCCCGCCCATGTCGGCGTCGAACGCGAGGGGGAGCCAAGCTACAGCGCGTTCCTGCTCAGCCATGACGGCTATGTGCCAAGCCACGGGCTGACCCATCTGCGCCGTCTGGACCTGAGCCGCGACGGCCGCGCGCTTATCGGCGAGGATACGCTGGTGGCGCTGACACCTGCCGAGCGCCGCCGGTTCGAACGTGCCGCCGCCCGGCAACCGGACGCCGCCATCGGCTTCGCCATCCGCTTCCACCTGCACCCCGAGGCCGAGGCGACGCTGGACTTGGGCGGCAGCGCCGTGTCCATCACGCTGCGCATCGGCGAGGTCTGGGTTCTGCGTCAGGACGGGGCGGCGCGCATGACGCTGGAGCCTTCGGTCTATTTCGAACCGGGGCGGCTGCGACCCCGGGCCACGGTGCAGATCGTCTTGTCAGGGCGCGCGCAGGACTATACCAGCCAAATCGCGTGGAGCCTGGCCAAGGCGCAGGACACGCCGCTTGCACTGCGCGACATCGGCCGCGACGATCCGCTGGCGCTGCCCGACCTGTAACTGCCGGACCTGTGACCGCCCGCAAGGAGCCCCCATGACCCAAGCCACCCCCCTGCGCCGCGCGCTGCTCTCCGTTTCGGACAAGACCGGGCTGGCCGAACTGGGCCGGGCACTGGCCGCGCGCGGGGTGGCGCTGATCTCCACCGGCGGCACCGCGGCGGCGCTGCGCGACGCGGGGCTGGAGGTGCAGGACGTGGCCGCGCTCACCGGTTTCCCCGAGATGATGGACGGTCGCGTCAAGACCCTGCACCCCATGGTGCACGGCGGGCTGCTGGCGCTGCGTGACAACCCTGACCATGTGGCGGCGATGGATCGGCACGGCATTGCGCCCATCGACTTCCTGGTCGTGAACCTCTACCCGTTCGAGGCCACCGTGGCCCGCGGCGCCGACGCCGACGAGACGATCGAGAACATCGACATCGGCGGCCCGGCCATGCTGCGCGCAGCGGCCAAGAACCACGCCCATGTCGCCGTCGTCACCGACCCCGAGGATTACGGCCCGCTGCTGGACGAACTCGCCGCCCATGACGGCGCCACCTCGCTCCCCTTTCGCCAGCGCCTCGCGCAACTGACCTTTGAGCGCACCGCCGCCTATGACGCCGCCGTCGCCGCCTGGATGGCAAGCCACACCGGCACCCCGCCGCGGCGGCAGAGCTTCTCGGGCCGCGTCGCCCAAACCCTGCGCTACGGCGAAAACCCGCACCAGAGCGCAAGTTTCATCGTCGCCGACACCACCCGCCCCGGCGTGGCCACCGCCCGGCAATGGCAGGGCAAGGAACTGAGCTACAACAACCTCAACGACACCGATGCCGCGCTGGAGTTGGTGGCCGAGTTCGACCCCGCCACCCCCGCCTGCGCCATCATCAAGCACGCCAACCCCTGCGGCGTCGCCACCGGTGCCACGCTGGTCGAGGCGTATGCGCGTGCCTTCGACTGTGACCGCACCAGCGCCTTTGGCGGGATCATCGCGCTGAACCAGCCGCTGGACGGCCCCACTGCCGAAAAGATCGCCGAGATCTTCACCGAAGTCGTGATCGCCCCCGGCGCCGATGACGCCGCGCGCGCCGTCTTCGCTGCAAAGAAGAACCTCCGCCTGCTGACCGTCGATGCGTTGCCCGACCCGGCCGCACCGGGCCAGATGGTCAAGCAGGTCACGGGCGGCTACCTTGTGCAAGATCGCGACAACGGCGTGATCACGGCGCCCGACCTCAAGGTCGTCACGAAGCGCGCCCCCTCCGAGGCGGAACTGGCCGACCTCCTCTTCGCCTGGAAAGTTGCCAAGCACGTCAAATCCAACGCCATCGTCTATGCGCAGGGCGGCGCTACCGTCGGCATCGGCGCGGGACAGATGAGCCGCGTGGACAGCACCCGCATCGCCGCCCGCAAGGCGCAGGACATGGCCGAGGCGCTGGGCCTGTCCGCCAGCCCCGCGCAGGGCGCGGTCGTGGCCTCGGACGCATTCTTCCCCTTCCCTGACGGGCTGCTGGCCGCGGCCGAAGCCGGCGCGCGGGCCGTCATCCAGCCCGGCGGCTCCATGCGCGACGACGAGGTGATCGCCGCCGCAGATGCCGCAGGGCTGGCCATGGTCTTCACCGGCCAGCGCCATTTCCGGCACTGATATGCGGGTTCTGATCGCCACGCTGACCCTCACCCTGCTGGCCGATCAGGCCAGCAAATGGGCGGTGATCGACCGCATGGCGCTGGCGCAACGGCTCTATATCGAGGTGTTCCCGCCCTACCTGAATTTCACCATGGCCTGGAACACCGGGATCAACTTCGGCCTGTTCGGCGGCGGGTCGGAGGCGACGCGCTGGGTCCTGGTCGCGCTCGCGCTGGTGATATGCGCCTGGGTGCTGGTCTGGGCCTGGCGCGAACGCACCAACACCATGATGCAACTGGCGGCGGGGCTGCTGGTCGGCGGCGCGCTGGGCAACGTGATCGACCGGCTGCGCTACGGCGCGGTGGCGGATTTCATCAACATGAGCTGCTGCGGCATCAACAACCCCTTCGCCTTCAACATCGCCGATGTGGGGATCTTCGCGGGCGCGGGCCTGCTGATCCTCTTCGCCGGGCGCCACAAGACCCCGTGACGCCCCGCCAATCATGCGCTAAACAGAGCCCGTCAACGGCGAAAGGGGCAGGAACATGCGGCGTGCAAGGACGGTTCGCGCGAACACGGTTCCCCAGAGAACGTTTCCCCAAAGAACGTTTCTGGGGGCAGCGGCGGCGGTGGCGGTGCTGGCGCTCGCCGGATGCGGCGATCCCGACAGCCCGATGCTCATGCATGCCGCCTCCGAAGAGCGTGGCCCGGACGAATTCGGGATCGTGCCCACGCGCCCGCTGGAAATGCCCGACCGGACGGACGCGCTGCCCGAACCCGGCGGCAGCAACCGCGCCGACCCGCAGCCGCGCGCCGATGTGGCCGCCGCACTGGGCGGCAGCCGCACTGCAGCGCTCTCGAGCGCGATACCCGCCGCCGATGGGGCGCTGGTCACCCGCGCCGCGCGCTTCGGCACCAACCCGGCGATTCGCGACCAGCTTGCCGCCGAGGATCTGGAATTCCGCCGTGCCAACCGGGGTCGCCTGCTGGAGCGCATGTTCGGGGTCAATGTCTACCATCGCAACTACCGGGTGATGGCGCTCGACCGTCACGCCGAACTGGAGCGCTGGCGCGCCCGCGGCGTGCGCACCCCCGGCGCCCCGCCCGATCCCCGCGACTGATCGAACCTGCGCGTACCAGCCGCAGGTCCGACAGCCTGCCCCATCATCTGTGCAAAAATATCCTCAGGGGGTGAAACCAGCCCCCTTGCGGGGCTGGTAAGGGGGCAGAATGCCCCCTTGACGGCGCGAAGCGCCAGAAGGCTTGCGCCCGGAACGGGCGCTCTGCAAGGTCACATCCGTCAACCGGGTGCCACCCTCATCCCTGCTCGAACCGCCGCAAGCGCCGGATCAGGCTCGACGTGTCCCAGCGCCCGCCGCCCATGGCCTGCACTTCCTTGTAGAACTGGTCCACCAGCGCGGTGACCGGCAGCGCCGCGCCCACCTCGTCGGCGGCCTGCATGCAGATGCCCAGATCCTTGCGCATCCAGTCCACGGCAAATCCGTGGTCGAACTGGTCGTCCAGCATGGTTTCGTGCCGGTTGGCCATCTGCCAGGACCCGGCCGCGCCCTGCGAAATCACCTCGATCACCGCGCGCCCGTCCATGCCCGCCTTCTCGCCGAAATGCAGGGCCTCGGACAGGCCCTGCAGCAGTCCGGCAATGGCGATCTGGTTCATCATCTTGGCGATCTGCCCCGCCCCGCTTTCGCCCAGACGGCGACAGGCGCGCGCATAGGCGGCCATCACCGGCTCGGCGCGGGCGTAATCCTCGGCGCTGCCGCCGCACATGATCGACAGCGCGCCATTCTCGGCCCCGGCCTGGCCGCCCGAGACCGGCGCGTCCACGAACCCGATCCCGGCTTCGGCGGCCGCCGTGTGCAACTCCCGCGTCACCTGCGCCGACACGGTGGTGTGATCCACGAAGACCGTGCCCCGGTCCATGGCGCCCAGTGCGCCGTCGGGCCCGGTGCAGACCGCGCGCAGGTCGTCGTCATTACCCACGCAGGCCATGACGAATTCCGCCCCCGCCGCGGCTTCGGCCGGGGTGGCCCCCAGCGCGCCGCCATTGGCTGCAACCCAGGCCTCGGCCTTGGCGCTGGTGCGGTTATAGACCGTGACGTCATGCCCCGCCCTGGCCAGATGCCCGGCCATCGGCCCGCCCATGACCCCCAATCCCAGAAACGTGACTTTTGTCATTCCGATCTCCCGTGCCATAGCCTGAGCCTGCGGCTTTGATTGCGCTTTCGCTCCGGGGCGCATACGAAACCAGCACCCCGCCAGCGTCAACCACCAACCGGACCCGCGAGGAACTGGCCGCGATGTTCACCTTCTTCCGATGGCTCCTGCGCCTTTTCACCGGCCTTGTGGCGGTGATCGCGCTGGCCGCCGCGCTGTCCTACTTCTTCCTGTCCCGCTCGCTGCCCGCCTATGACTCCAACGCGGATGTGCCCGGGCTGGCGGCGCCGCTGGAGATCGTGCGCAACACCCATAATGTGCCGCATGTCTTCGGCGAAAGCGATGCCGACGTGTTCTTCGGCCTCGGTTATGTCCATGCGCAGGACCGGCTGTGGCAGATGATGCTGTTGCGCCGCACGGCTCAGGGGCGGCTGTCCGAGGTCTTCGGTTCCCGCACCCTGCGCACCGACGAGTTGATGCGCAGGCTGGACATCTACGGGCTGGCGCAGCGCGCCGTGGCGCATCAGGACGCCGACACCCGCGAGGCGCTTGAAGCCTATGCGCGCGGGATCAACGCCTGGGTGCGGTCGGTGAACGAGGGCGCGCGCGGGCGCGGCGCGCCCGAATTCTTCCTGTTTCCCGGCGAACTGGCGCTCTGGCAGCCCGCCGACAGCATCGCCATCCTGAAGATCATGGCGGTGCAGCTTTCGGACCAGATCCAGCGCGAGGTGCAGCGCGCCCGCGTTTCGCTTCTGGTCGAACCGGAGCGGCTGCGCGATATCCTCCCCGACGCGCCCGGCAGCGGCGTCGCCACCCTGCCCGATTACGCCAGCCTGTTCCCCGGCGTCGCCCCCGACCCCAGCACCCTGCGCTTCGCCGGCGATCCCCTGTCGCCCATCCGCGAGGTCGGCATGGCCGGGGCCTCGAACGCCTTTGCCGCCGCGCCAGGCCGGTCGGCGGCGGGGGGCACGCTGCTGGCCAGCGACCCGCATCTGGAACTGACCGCGCCCTCGGCCATGTATCTGGCACGGCTGGACCTATCCACGGGCGGGGTGATCGGCGCCACAATCCCGGGCATCCCGGCGGTGCTCCTGGGCCGGAGCGAGCGGCACGGCTGGGGCCTGACCACCGCCTACATGGACGATATCGACGTCTATATCGAACAGCTGGACCCCGAGGACTCGCAGCGCTACCGCACCCCCGATGGCTGGGCCGCGTTCGAGACCCGGCGCTCGATCATCCGGGTCAAGGATGCCGAGCCGATGACCCTGACCCTGCGCTGGACCGACAACGGCCCCGTGCTGCCCGGCGCGCATTACCAGCTTGGCACCGTCACGCCACCCGGGCATGTGGCCAGCGTCGCCTGGACCATGCTGACCGAGGAAAATACCTCGATGACCGCCGCGATCCGGCTGATGCGCGCGCAGGACATCGACGAAGCCATCGCCTCGGGCGAGCAGGTGGTCGCCCCGGCACAGAACCTGATCCTGGCCGATCAGGAACGGATCGCGCTCCAGACCGTGGGCCGGATGCCCCGGCGCGATGCCGGGCACCGCACTCAGGGGCGGATGCCGTCGGCAGGCTGGGTGGCCGAAAATCGCTGGCGCGGCACGCTGCCCTACAGCGCCAACCCGCGCTTCGTGGACCCCCAGAGCGGCATTCTGGGCAACACCAACAACAAGACCCTGGACCGCCCCTTCCCGATGCATGTCAGCCACGACTGGGGCGACACGCAGCGGATCAACCGCTGGCTGCGGCTGATGGGCATGCGCGAGGTGCACACCCGCGACAGTTTCATCGAGGCGCAGCTCGATACCGTCAGCCAGGCCGCGCGCACGCTCCTGCCGCTGGTCGCCGCCGATCTGTGGTTTTCCGGCGAGGCCGCGCCAACCGGCACCCGCGCGCATCTGCGCCAGCAGGCGCTGAACCTGCTGGCCGACTGGAACGGCGAGATGAACGAGCATCTGCCCGAACCCCTGATCTATGCCGCCTGGATGCGCGAATTGCAGTACCGGCTGATCCGCGACCGGCTGGGGCCGATGGCCGCCAGCTTCACCCAGCTGGAGCCGGTGTTCATCGAACGCGTGTTCTCGGACACCGACGGGGCGTCGGAATGGTGCAACATCATCCAGTCCTCGCAGCGCGAAAGCTGCACCGAGATCGCGCAGATGGCGCTGGATGGCGCGCTGGTCTGGCTGTCGGAACGCTACGGGCCGAACCCGGAAAGCTGGCGCTGGGGCGATGCGCATACCGCGACGCACCGCCATTCCGTGCTGGGCGAGGTGGCGGGGCTGGGCTTCTTCGTCAACATCCGGCAGTCCACCAGCGGCGGCGATCACACGCTGATGCGCGGCCAGACCTCGGGCGAGGAGCCGGAGCCCTTTGCCAATGTCCATGGTGCGGCCTTTCGCGGGGTCTATGACTTCGCCGACCCGGACAGTTCGGTGTTCATCATCTCCACCGGGCAGTCCGGGCACCCGCTCAGCCGCCATTACGATGATCTGGGCGATCTGTGGCGGCGGGGCGAATACATCCCCATGTCGCTGGACCCGGACCTTGCGCGCGGCGGCGCGGTGGGCATCACCCGCCTGACCCCGCGCTGAGGGCTGCCGCTGGAAGCGCCCTCGGGCCGCGCCCACCCACCCACCCTTGCACGCCCCGAGGGCGCTGCGCCCGCTGGCGCGGGCGCGGGGGAATATCGAACCGGAATGCGCCCAGCTTCGCGTTGAAGGGCCCTTCGGTTCAGGCGGTTTCCAGGGTGGCGCGGGCCTCGTCAAGGATGCGCTTCGCCTCCATCCCCTGCAGCCGGGCGATGTCGTCCTGATACTTCAGCACCGCGCCCAGCGTGTCGGCGATCACCTCGGGCGAGAGCGTGAGGACGTCGAGCGCCAGCAGGCATTTCGCCCAGTCGATGGTTTCGGCCACGCCGGGCTTCTTGAACAAATCCTCCTCGCGCAACCGCTGGACGAAAGCCACCACCTCGCGCGAAAGCTGCGCCGATGCCTCGGGCGCGCGCGCCTGCAGGATTTCCAGTTCGCGCTCGAAGCGCGGATAGTCGACCCAGTGATAGAGGCACCGGCGCTTGAGCGCGTCATGCACCTCGCGCGTGCGGTTCGAGGTCAGGATGACAATGGGCGGCTCCGGCGCGCGGATGGTGCCCAGTTCGGGGATGGTCACCTGAAAATCGCTCAACGCCTCCAGCAGGAAGGCCTCGAAGGGCTCGTCGGTGCGGTCCACTTCGTCGATCAGCAGCACCGGCGCGCCGACGGGTTGCGGGCGCAGGGCCTGCAATAGCGGGCGCTCGATCAGGTAGTCCGAGGTGAAGAGCGTTTCGCGCAGATGCGCCGCATCGGCCCCGCCTGAGGCCTCGGCGCTGCGGATGGCGACCATCTGCGCGGTGAAGTTCCACTCATAGACCGCCTGCGCCGCGTCCAGCCCCTCATAGCATTGCAGCCGTATCAGGCGGCGGCCCAGCGCGGCGGCAAGGGCCTTGGCGATCTCGGTCTTGCCGGTGCCGGCCTCGCCTTCCAGAAACAGCGGTCGGCCCAGCCGCAGGGCCAGAAAGGCTACCGTGCCCAGCGCGCGCCCGCAAACGTAGTCCTGCGCCGCCAGCGCGGCGATCACATCGTCGATCGAGGATACCTTGTCGGCCACATCCGCTCCCACATCTTTGCGCAACCTTCGGGCGCGTGCTCGCAAGGGTCAAGCCGCGCCTCCCGGTTTGCGACCAATGGAGGGGGTCAGTCGCCCGGAGCCCCGCCCAGATCTACGCCAAGGTCGACCGAGGCGATGAAGCGCTCCAGGAGCCCCGTGTCGATGGGTTTGTAGAGGATAGCCACCCCCGCCCGCGCCGCCGCCGCGCGCAGGCTCTGGCTGCGGTCGGCGGTGATGATCCGCGCGGGCACCGGTCCGTGCAGGGCGCGCAGATCCTCGATCAGGTGCAGTCCGCTGCGCCCGCCCCCCAGCCGGTTGTCCACCAGCAGGAAATCCGGCGCGATGTCGATTTCCGAGACCAGTTCCATGGCCTCGGCCGCAGTCGTGGCTTCCAGAACCGAATGCCCCCAGCCATCGAGCAGCAGCCCCAGCGCGCGGCATAATTCTGTGTCGTCCTCGACCAGCAGGCCCAGCAATTCGCGACTCGCAAGGCCTGGGCCGTCATCAGGCGCCGTCGCCGGGGCGGCGACCGGCCCGGTGCGCGGCAGGGTCAGCGAAAACCGCGTGCCGCGCCCGGGCACCGAATGCAGGTCCAGCGGATGGTCCAGCAGCTTGGCCGCCCGCTCCACGATCGCCAAGCCCAGCCCCAGCCCCTCGCTCGCCGAGGCGGGCGCGTTCAGGCGGTGGAACTCGCGGAACACGGCGCGCTGTTCGCTTGCGGGGATGCCGGGGCCGGTGTCGATCACCTCGATCCGAAGCGCACCCGACCCGGCGCGGCGCACGCCCACCAGCACGCCGCCCGCATCGGTGTAGCGCAGCGCGTTGGCGATCAGGTTCTGCAGGATGCGGCGCAGATAGCCCGGGTCCGAGCGCACCGTGGCCTCGGCGGGTCGCACGCGCAGCCGCAGCCCGCGCGCCTGCGCCAGATGAGCGAACTCATCGCCCAGCCGGTTCAGCATTGGGCCCAATGGCACCGGGCGTGTGGTCAGTGCGGCCTTCCCGGATTCCAGCCGCGAGATGTCCAGCAGCGCCTCGAGGATGGTTTCCACACTGTCGAGCGCCGCCGCCGCCTTGCCCAGCGTTGCCTGCGCGCGCTCGGGCGTGGTGTCATCGCGCGCGGCGGCCACGAAGAGCTTGGCGGCCGACAGCGGTTGCAACAGATCGTGGCTGGCCGCGGCGACGAAGCGCGAGCGCGCGGCGCTGGCGCGTTCGGCATCGGCGAGTGCAGCCTGCAACGCCTCGGTCCGTTCGCGCACGCGGGCCTCAAGCGTCTCGTTCACGCGGCTGAGCGCGGCGATGGCGTTGCGCTCGGCGGTGACATCGGAAAACGAGATCACGAAGCCCGTATCCGGCATTTCCTGCGCAAAGGCATCGAGCACCACCTCGCCCCGGCGCAACTCGAACCGCAGTGGCGCGCGCCCGCTTTCGGCTGTGGCCCATTCGCGCAGGGTGGCCAGCGTCATGCCCTGGCCCAGCCGGGTGGTCCCCGCCAGCCGCGCGGCCAGATCGTCGAACACCATGCCCAGCCGCAGCCGCCCCGGCCCCAGCGCCAGCAACTCGCCCAGCCGCGCGTTCCAGCCCACCAGCCGCGCCACGGAATCGAAGATCGCCACCCCCTGCCGGATATGGTCCAGCGTGGCGCGCACCATCTGCGCCTGGCTGTCCAGCAGCTTGCCACGCTCGGCCCGCTCGGCACGGATCAGGTCTGAGACATCGGTCTGCAGGATCACCGTGCCGCCGTCCGGGGTGCGGTGCTCGGAGACCTGTACCCAGCGGTCCGGCGCCATCCCGATGGTGAACATCAGGTGCCGTTCGCGGTGCCGCCGCAGGCGCTGCGCGGCCCAGGTGCCGCGCTCTCCGCCCTGGGGCAGGCGCAGGTAGCGCGAGCCGCTGACAAGCCGCACATAGTCGCGGAACGCCAGTCCCGGGCGCAGGTGTTCGCGGATGTCCGGCATGTGCATCCCGAAGCGTGAGTTGCACATCACCAGCACATCGTCAGGGCCGAAAAGCGCGAAACCCTCCTGCACCGCCTCGATCGCATTGGCGAGGTTCTTCTGCGCGGCGGCGGTTTCGCGCCCGGCCTTGGCCAGTTGCGCGTTGGACTGGTTCAAGAGGTCCAGCGCCTGTTCCAGTTCCCGCGTGCGCTGCCGCACCTGCTCTTCCAGCATCGCGGCGCGTTCGAACTGGGCATAGGAAGCGCCGGACTCGTCGGCGGCCTGTTCGACCCGGCGCATGAGCACATCGACGATGGTCAGCAGCTTCTCGCGCTGGCGCTCGGGTGGGTCGGCGGGGTTGATCAGCGGATGGGTCATGGCGCCTGCGTCATCCCGGTGGCGGGTAGATCGCCACCCCGGTCAGGGTCTGGTTGACGTGCATGGCATTGTACTGCTCGCCATACGTGGAGAACCCCCGCACGCCATGGGCGCCCAGCAGGCGCGAGAGCGCGTGCGCGGCCTGTGTCTCGCGCGCCTCCATCCGGCGCAGGACGCAGTCGCAGGCCAGGATCGCGCCGGGCGCGCCGTCGTTGGCGCCCCCATGCGTGCCGTCCTGCGCCAGCCCCTCAAGCACGCCGCGCAGATGGGCGGCCATGTCCTGCGGCTCGGCCAGGGTCAGCACCATGCCCTCGCCGATGGCGGCATAGAAGACCAGGTCGCCATTGTCCGCCACCTGCCGGATGGCGCGGACGTGGTGGCGCCCGCCGATGCGCACCACTACCGGATGCGCGGCAAAGGTAAACGGCGTCAGTTGCGCCGGGTCCTTGCCCAAGAGCCGCGCGTATTCCAGCGCCGCCGGTTCGGCGTTGATCCGGCGCACGATCCTGCGGTCCGGGTCGGCGGCGGTGACCACCATGCGCGTGGCGGTGGGGCGCAGGTGGTCGGACTTGAACACCCGGATCGGGCAGCGGGTGCGCACCAGCGCCAGCACGGCGGCGTTGCGGTGCCATGCTGCGGACGGGGTGGCGGATGGTGCGGCGCCGTTGCCCGCCCCCGGCCCATGCAGCACCCGGGTTTCCAGAAACCGCGTGCCGTCCGCGGCCGAGCCACCGAAGAGCGGCACCGGGCCCAGCCCCGTGGCCAGAAGGCCCGCCAGCGCGTCCTCGCGGTGGGACAGCCCGTCCACCAGCAGGAAGGCGAATTCATGCTCCCAGTCCGGCCGCGCGGCCTCCAGCGCCCCGCGACGGCGGATCACGTCGCTGATGATCGCCTCGCCATCCAGTGCGCTCAGGTCCCCGATCAGCAGGGTTTCGGCCGCAAAGTCGCGCGCGGGCAGGCCGATGCCCTGAATGCTGCCCTCGGTGTAACCCGCCGCGCCGATCTCGCCTGCCGTGGTGCAGCCGATCACCGGGCCGGGGCCGCCCAGGCGCGCGGGCATGGCATCGAATGCCGCCTGCGGCGAGGCCAGCACGATCGACAGCGCCAGCGGCTCGGCCGAGAGCGCGGCCTGCACCCGGTTCCAGGCGTCGGGGGCGCCGGCCTCGGCCTCGACGGTCTGCAATAGCGGCTGGGGCATGGGGCCTGCCCTTGCTTGCTGTGATCCTCCGGCGCGCGGAGTTACGCCGCGCGCCCGCGCAGCTTGGCCGCAACCCGACCCACTGGCAAGTGTCCTGGCTGCGCGGCCTAGCGCGCCGGGTCGTCGCGCCTCGGACGCGCCGCCATGCGCTTTTCCACCGCCGCCCCGGCCAGCATGGCCAGCACCGCCGCCACCAGCAGGCCAAGGTTGAAGGGCAGCGACACCAGCGCCAGCGCCACCACCACGGACACCGCCGCTGCCGTGACATGCGCGAGTGTCCGCAGCATGGGCAGGATCAGCGCAATGAAGGTGATGGGCACTGCAAAGTCGATGGGCAGCCCCGGCGGCACCGCCGCGCCCAGCACGCCCCCGGCCCAGGTCGCCAGATACCACGGGAAACAGACCGGCGCGACGGTGCCGAAGTAATAGGCCAGCCGCTGCGCGGGCGTGAGGGGCGGCCCCGTCTCGTACCGCAGGATGCTGACGGCATAGGACTGATCGACCATGAAATACGCGGCAAAGGCGCGTTTCCACCAAACCACCTGCCCCAGATGCGGCGCGAGCGAGGCCGAATACATCGCCATGCGCAGGTTCACCGCCAGCGCCGTGGTCAGAACGATCAGCGTGGGCGCGTTGTCGATCATCAGTTGCAGCGCCACGAACTGCGCCGCCCCGGCGATGACCAGCACGGAAAAGCCCATCACCTCGGCGATGTTCAGCCCCGCTTCGGTGGCCGCGACGCCAAAGACAAGGCCAAAGGGCACGATGACCAGCAGGAAGGGCAGCGAATCGCGGAAACCCTGCCAGAAGGGGGAGCGGTCCATGATCGGCACCCTCCATTTCGGCACCCGTTTGGCCCCGCGCACGCGGAGGCGGTTTCTTCACCTGTGCAGCAATAGGCGAGCCACCCCGCGGGTGCAATGCCTGCGGCCAACAGAGGCATCGGCCCTCGGTTGATTGGTTCGCCAGAGTGTCGAGAAAGCGCCCTCGGGGCGTGCAGGTGGTGGGTGGGGGCACGCCCCGAGGGCGCATTCGTGCCGCTGGCCTGCACCGTCGGACGCAACCGGAGAATGGTTCAGCGCCCGAAGGCGCCGGTCACGCGGCCCAGCAGCATGAAGGCGCGGGCGCTGCGGGTGTCGGTCAGCCGCGCCAGCGCTTCGTCTTCCATGGCGGGGGTGACCTCGGCCAGGCACTGATCGAATGCGCGCAGGAACCGGTGCGCGGCCTCGCGAAAGGCCGGGTCCTGCCGCATCCGCCCCACCGCCAGCGCCATGGACGACCGGTCGCGCACCCCGGCCAGCCCTGCCACCGCCGGGCCGCGCAGCCCGGCGGCAAAGGCGCGCCACAGTTCGGGCCGGGCGCGGTCGGGGCGCAGGTCGTCCATGAAGATGCCTTCCTCGGCCAGTCCGGTCAGCACCTCCTGCGCGCTGCGGATCAGCCGCCCGGTGGCGTGATGCGCCAGCGCGCGCTGCAGGGCTTCGAAACCCTCGCGGTCGTCGGCATCCTCGGGGAAGTGCAGGGCGCGGATCAGGTCATGCTGCTCGGGCGGCGTGCCGGTGGCGGCGCGCGGCGCGGGGCCCAGGGCCAGGGCGGGCTGCGCGGCGGCATCGGCCCCGGGCGCCTCGGCGCGCGGGGCGCGGGCGCTGGAAAACACCGTCAGCGCGTTTTCGGTGGCCCGTCGCGCGCGGTCGAGGCTGTCTTGCCGGGGGTCGGGCTCGGGCATGGGCCGCGCGCGCGCCTGCGCTTGCGCCTGCCAGGCCAGCCGCAGCCCGTCGACACTGTCCTGAAGCGCGGCAAGCTGGTCCTGCAGCGCCCGCACCTGCCGCAGCGCCATCAACACCCCGCCCAGCGCCACCAGCGGCAGCATCAGAACCACCAGAATCGCCGCCAGCGCTGCCCCATCGAAACCGGTCAACCCGCCCCGGAACAGCAGCACCGCCAGCACGCCGACCCAGATGGCCAGCAGGAATCCCGCGACCCATTCCGCCGCGTTGCCCGTGCGTCGGCGGGCGCGCGCGCCATTGGCGGGTCGCCGGGGTGCGGACGGCGCGCGGTCTGCTGTCATCGGACGGCTCGGGGTTGCGGGCTCACTCGTAAACGATCTCGACGACCTCGTAACTGCGCTGACCGCCCGGGGTGCGCACCTCGACGCTGTCGCCTTCTTCCTTGCCGATCAGCGCACGCGCCAAGGGCGAGCGTACGTTCAGTCGCCCTGCCTCGATATTCGCCTCGGGCTCGCCGACGATCTGGTAGCGGTGCTCTGCTTCGGTGTCCTCGTCGATCAGGGTGACCTTGGCGCCGAACTTGATCGGCCCGGACAGCCGCGCAGTATCGATCACCTCGGCCCGGCCGATGATACCTTCCAGCTCCTTGATCCGGCCTTCGATGAAGCTCTGCTTCTCGCGCGCCGAATGGTATTCGGCGTTTTCGGACAGATCGCCATGCTCGCGCGCCTCGGCAATGGCGCGGATGATGGCGGGGCGCTCTTCGGATTTCAGCCGCTTCAACTCGGCCTCGAGCTTCGTGTAGCCGCCGCGCGTCAGGGGTATCTTGTCCATTGCACACCACCATGATGTAAAAAACCGCCCGCGACAGGTGCCGGGGCCGTTCCGAAACTTGAATCATCTGAGCGCAGGCGTGCCACGAATGCAAGGGTTATCGCATGTGGCTTACTGCGGATCGATGCTGACGAGCACCTCGGCCGGGCCGATGGCGGCGCGGATGTCGCGGGCCAGCGCCGCTTCCAGCGCGGTTAGCCCGGGGATCCCGCAGACCTCGGCCCGCACGCGGCAGTCCACCGCGTGATGCTGCGGCAGACGGCGCAGGCGCAGCACCAGCACGTCGCGCACCTGCGGATGCGCCTGCAGGGCCGCCAGCACCCGCAGCGACAGCGCCGGGTCGGTGCGGTCCAGCAGCATGTCCACCGCCCGCGCCCCCACCCGCCAGGCGGTGAAGCTCAGGAAGCCGGCCACCACCAGCGTGGCCAGCGTATCGGCCACCGGAAAGCCGAAATGCACCGCCAGCAGTCCCAGCAGAACCGCCGCCGAGGCCATGGAGTCGGTCAGGAAATGCGCCGCATTCGCTTCAAGCGCCATGCTGCCGGTTTCGCGCGCCGCGCGCCGGATCATCACATGGCGCCAGTAATCGGCCAGCACCGCCACCAGCACCGCGCCCAGAAACCACGGCTCCACCGTCACTTCGGCCACACCGAAGACCAGCTTCATCAGCGCCAGATACCAGATGCAGATGGCGATGATGGCCAGCAGCGTGGCTTCGATCAGCGCGGCCAGCGCCTCGATCTTGTCGCGCCCGCAGGTCCAGGCCGGGTCGGCACTGCGCCCGGAAACCGCCACCACCACCACGGTGACGCCGGTGACCACGATATCCACAAGCCCCTGCAACCCATCGGCGATCAGCGCCAGCGAGCCCGAGATCACGCCGATCACCAGCTTGCCCACCGTCAGCACCACGGTCGTGACCAGCGAGATCAGCGCCACCGTGACCTTGCGCATGGTGACGTCACGCAGCCCGGTGGCGGCGGCGCCGGTTTGATCGCTGCTCAGGTCGCTCATGCGATTCGCGGTTGCTCCACTCGTCCTTGGCGGCGGGCATGACACGGAATTGAGGCATGATCCCGGCATCTGCGCGGTCAGGACGCGGCGTTCGGAGCCCCGGTCACGATTGACCCTCTTGCGCTGGCTGCGCTATCGCCTCAAGTCAACAGTGTTTTCCGACCCTCACCGAAGGAGCCGTCATGTCCGGGATCGAACGCGAAGCCATGGAATACGATGTCGTCATCGTCGGCGCGGGGCCTGCGGGGCTGTCGGCGGCGATCCGGTTGAAGCAACTGGATGCCGACCTGAACGTGGTGGTGCTGGAAAAAGGCTCCGAGGTCGGTGCGCATATCCTTTCGGGCGCGGTGCTGGACCCGGTGGGGCTGGACGCGCTGATCCCCGACTGGAAGGACCGCGGCGCGCCGATCAAGGTCGAGGTCACCCGCGACAATTTCTACATGCTGGGACAGGCCGGGCAGATCCGCGTGCCCAACTGGCCTATGCCGCCGCTGATGAACAACCACGGCAATTACATCGTCTCCATGGCTAATGTCTGCCGCTGGATGGCCGAACAGGCCGAGGCGCTGGGGGTCGAGATCTTTCCCGGCATGGCGGCGTCCGAACTGGTCTATGACGGCGATCGGGTGAAGGGCGTGGTCGCCGGCGAATTCGGCAAGAACCCCGATGGCACGCCGTCGGACGCCTATGAGCCGGGGATGGAACTGCACGGCAAATACGTCTTCCTGTCCGAGGGCGTGCGCGGGTCTCTGTCCAAGGAGGTGATGGCGAAATACGACCTGTCCAAGGGCAAGGAGCCGCAGAAATTCGGCCTCGGCATGAAGGAAATCTGGGAGATCGACCCCGAAAAGCACCGCGAGGGGACCGTCACCCACACCATGGGCTGGCCGCTGGGCAAGAACGCGGGCGGCGGCAGCTTCATCTACCACTTCGAGAACAACCAGGTGCTGATCGGCTTCGTGGTGCATCTGAACTACGAAAACCCGCATCTGTATCCATACATGGAGTTCCAGCGCTTCAAGCATCACCCGATGGTGGCTGAGCTTCTGGAGGGCGGCAAGCGGGTGGCTTACGGCGCGCGGGCGATTTCCGAGGGTGGCTGGCAGTCCATCCCCAAGGTGGTCTTCCCCGGTGGTGCGCTGCTGGGCTGTTCGGCCGGGCTGGTCAACGTGCCGCGCATCAAGGGCAACCACAACGCCATGCTCTCGGGCAAGGTTGCTGCCGAGGCCGCGCATGAGGCGATCAAGGCCGGGCGCGAGGGCGACGAGCTGACCGCCTACGAGACCGAGTTGCGCGAGGGGCCGGTGGGCCGCGACCTGAAAAAGGTACGCAACGTCAAGCCGATGTGGTCGCGCTACGGGCTGACGGCCTCGCTCGCGCTGGGGGGGCTGGACATGTGGACCAACACGCTGGGCTTTTCCGCCTTCGGCACCATGGCGCATGGCAAGTCCGACGCCGAAGCCACCGGCAAGGCCGCCGATCACAAGCCCATCGACTACCCCAAACCCGATGGCAAGCTGTCCTTCGACCGGCTGACCAACGTGGCCTATTCCTTCACCAACCACGAGGAAAGCCAGCCCGCGCATCTGACGCTCAGGGACGCGTCGGTGCCGATCAAGGTCAACCTGCCCACCTACGCCGAACCCGCGCAGCGCTACTGCCCGGCGGGAGTGTACGAGGTGGTGGAAAAGGACAACGGGCCGGAGTTCGTCATCAACTTCCAGAACTGCGTGCACTGCAAGACCTGCGACATTAAGGATCCCAGCCAGAACATCCACTGGGTGACCCCGCAGGGCGGCGATGGGCCGAATTATCCCAACATGTGACGGCAACATCTGACAGCGGGGAGCGGTCACGTCTGCCTCACGCTTCCGCAAGAATGCCTGCGCAAACCGGCTATTGCGTGTGCGGGCGATTGTCAGCGTGCCAGCGGCGCACTAGGGTTGCCGCTGTGAAAGCCACGGGAGCCGCCCTTGTCCGTCCGTATTGCCGCCCTGTTCCGCCCCCACGCAATTGCGCTGTTCCTTGCGTTCTGCGCCGTCCCGGCGACTGCCCAGACCGAAGCCCGTGACGACGGCCCGCTGGCCGGGGCGTTCCTGGCCGGGCGGGTCGCGCAGGCCGACAATGATTTCGCTGCACAGGCAACCTATTACCAGCGTGCATTGCGGGCGGACCCGGATAACCCGCTCTTCATGGACGCGGCGATGCTGGCGCTGCTGGCGCTGGGCCGGATTGACGAGGCCGCGCCGCTGGCGCAGGCGCTGCTGGACCGCGAGCTTGAAAGCCAGGTGGCTGCATTGGTGGTGCAGGCCGATGCCTTTGCACAGGGTGACTACACCGCCGTGCTGGACGCCGGGATCGCGGCCGCGGACGCCCCGCCGGGTGTGGCCGCGGGCACCGGCCCGCTGACCGATGCGCTGGCCCCGCCCTGGGCGCAGATCGGTGCCGGGCGCATGTCGGATGCGCTGGCGGCCTTCGATGCGCTGATCGACGAGGGGCAGTTCGTGCCCTTCGCGCTCTATCAGAAGGCGCTGGCGCTGGCGCTGGTCGGCGATTTCGAGGGCGCCGAGGCCATCCTGGCAGGTGACGACTCCGGGCCGATCAACATGGGGCGGCGTGCGGTGCTGGCGCGGCTTCTGGTGCTGGGCCAGCTTGAACGCTTCGACATCGCGCTCGACCTGATCGACGAAAACTTCGGCACTGAGCCCGACAGCGCCGATATCGCCGCCCTGCGCGATGCGTTCGGTGCCGGTGAAGCGCCGCCCTTCGACATGATCACCTCGGCCGCCGAGGGCATGGGTGAGGTGTATTCCGTGATTGCCAGCGTTCTGGTCGGCGACGAGGGCGCGACCCTGCCGCTGTTCTACGCGCGGCTGGCGCGGCACCTGAACCCGCGCAACAGCGATGCGCAGATGCTGGCGGCGCAGATGCTGGAATCGCTGGAACAATACACGCTGGCGGATGAAGCCTATGGCGCCATCGCCGAGGATGATCCCGCCTTCCTGTCGGCGCAACTGGGCCGGGCGCAGGCGCTGTCGCGCGCGGGCGACCCCGATACCGCAATCGCGCGGCTGCAGGAGATCGCGGCCGATCACCCCGAAGCACTGTCGGTGCACAGCACGCTGGGCGATCTGCTGCGGCGCGAGGAGCGCTTCGACGAAGCGGTCACCGCCTATGAGCGCGCCATTGACCTGGTGGAGACACCGGAGCAACGCCATTGGGTGCTGTTCTACACCTACGCGATCTCGCTCGAACGCGCGGGACGGTTCGAAGAGGCCGAACCCTGGTTCCGCCGCACGCTGGAGTTCGTCCCCGACAATCCCAGCGTGCTGAATTACCTCGGCTATTCGCTGATCGAAGAACGGCGCAACCTGGACGAGGCGCTCGACATGATCGAACGCGCGGTCGAGGGCGATCCGAATTCGGGCTATATCACGGACAGTCTTGGCTGGGCCTTCTATCGGCTGGGCCGCTATGACGAGGCGGTGCCGGTGATGGAACGCGCGGTGGAACTGCTGCCCAACGATCCGATCATCAACGACCATCTGGGCGATGTCTACTGGATGGTGGGCCGCGAACGCGAGGCGCGCTTCCAGTGGCGCCGGGCGCTGTCCTTCGCGCCGCATGCGGATCTGGACCTCGACCGCGTGCGCCGCAAGCTCGAGGTCGGGCTGGACGTGGTGCTGGCCGAGGAAGAGGCTGGGGCAGATTCGCGTGAAGACGCCGACGCCGACGCCAACGCCGGGAACGGGGGCTGAGTCAGTGGCGGTGGCCGCGCGCGCGTCAGCCTTCCGCGCGCTGGCTCCGGCCAAGGTCAATCTGGCGCTGCATGTAACCGGGCGGCGGGCGGACGGGTATCACCTGCTCGACAGTCTGGTGGTCTTTGCCGATATGGGCGACGTGGTGACCTTGCGCGACGGGCCGGGACGGGCGCCGGGGCTGGCGCTGTCGCTGGCCGGGCCGCAGGCGCCGACCGTGCCGCCGGGGCCCGACAATCTGATCCTGCGGGCGGCACGCGCCATGGGGGCTAAGGGGGCGGTCGAGGGGTTGGCCTTCACCCTGGAAAAGCACCTGCCCGTGGCTTCGGGTCTGGGCGGGGGAAGCTCTGATGCGGCGGCGGCGCTGCGCTGCATGGCGGCACGCAGCGGTGCAGCGCTGCCGGGGGGCGATGCGCTGCTGCGCCTGGGCGCCGACCTGCCGGTTTGCATGGCCGCGGCGCCCAGCCGGATGCGCGGGATCGGCGAGCGGATCGATTCGCTGCCGGCCCTGCCGCCCCTGTGGATGGTGCTGGTCAACCCCGGCGTGCCCCTGTCCACCGCCGCCGTCTTCGCCGCGCTGGCGCTGCGCGACAACCCGGGCCTGCCCGATCTGCCCGAACGCTGGCCCGACACGGAAAGCTTCTGCGCCTGGCTGCAAGGCACCCGCAACGATCTGGAATCCCCTGCCTGCACCATCGCACCCCCGGTGCGCGCGGCGATCCATGCGCTGCGCCGGACCGAAGGTTGCCTGCTGGCCCGGATGTCCGGGTCCGGGGCCAGTGTTTTCGGGATCTTTGCCGATGCCGGGCACGCAGGCCGGGCCGCCAAGGCCCTGCGCGCACATGCCCCGGACTGGTGGATCGCCCCGGCCGGGTTGCTGCCCCCCGAGGGCGCGGCGCCCAAGGCTCTTGCGCCCTGATCCGGCGGCCCCTGCGCGCCGCAACTGCACCCCACCGCGCCCCCTGCGACAATCTGCCCACCCCGGGTTGAATCATCCGGAACCGGTGCCGGTCCGTAATCCCCCCCAATAACAGGGAACGGAACAATCACCGGAGGCCGAACCATGCCCCTCGACTCGTACGCTGACGACCGCCGCCTGTCACGCACGGCCATGAAGGCCGAATTGCTCGATGCAGAGACCGAGCGCGCCCTCGCATACGCCTGGCGCGATCATCGCGACGAGGCCGCGCTGCACCGCCTCATCAATGCCTACATGCGTCTGGCGATCTCCATGGCCGCCAAGTTTCGCCGCTACGGCGCGCCCATGAATGACCTGATCCAGGAGGCCGGTCTGGGGCTGATGAAGGCCGCGGACAAGTTCGACCCCGACCGGGGCGTGCGCTTTTCCACCTATGCCGTGTGGTGGATCCGGGCCAGCATTCAGGACTATGTGATGCGCAACTGGTCGCTGGTGCGCACCGGGTCGACCTCCAGCCAGAAGTCGCTGTTCTTCAACCTGCGCCGTGTGCAGGCGCAGATCGAGCGCGAAGCCGCCGCGCAGGGCGAAACGCTGGACCGACAGACCCTGCGCGAGCGGGTCGCCGCCGAGGTGGGCGTGCCGCTCCACGATGTCGAGATGATGGAAGGCCGCCTGGGCGGCATGGATTTCTCGCTCAACGCCACGCAGTCCAGCGACGAGGACGGGCGCGAGTGGATCGACACTCTGGAAGACGACAGCGACGCGGGCACCGAATTGGTGGAGACGAAGCTGGATCAGGCGCAGTTGCGCGAATGGCTGTTGGTGGCGCTGAACGCGCTGACCGACCGCGAGCGCTTCATCGTCCGCGAGCGGAAACTGCGCGAGGACCCGCGCACGCTGGAATCGCTGGGCGACGAGCTGGGCCTGTCCAAGGAGCGCGTGCGCCAGCTTGAAGCGGCGGCCTTCGCCAAGATGCGGCGCAACCTTGAAGGTCAGTCGCGCGAGGTGCAACACTTCCTCGCATGAGGTCTGTTGTATTCGGCGACAAAGCAAGCGCCCCCGGGTCGCACCCACCCCCCCACCCCGTGCGCCCCGGGGGCGCTGTCTGTGCGGGACGCACGGACAAGGCCCACTGGTTCGGCTTGATCGCAACTTTGTTGTGGTCCGCAGGCCCCGGGCAGGCTTCGGAAATTTCGTCCGCAGAGCTTGACCGCCTTCCGCAGGCGCAAGTCTACCTTCTGGGCGAAGTTCACGACAATCCGGTGCATCACGAGAATCAGGCCCGCGCCGTGGCTGCGTTGGAGCCGACGGCACTGGTGTTCGAGATGCTGACGCCGGAGCAGGCGGCGCGAGTGACGCCCGAGACGCGCCCGGATGCCGACACGTTGGGCGAAGCGCTGGAATGGGACGCTTCGGGGTGGCCCGACTTCGCCATGTATTTCCCGATTTTCGAGGCCGCGCCGGACGCAGGGATCTTCGGCGCGGCCGTGCCGCGCGAGGCCGCGCGCGCTGCGATGGAACGCCCCTTGTCGGAGAGTTTCGGCGCCGACACCGCGCGCTTCGGCCTCGACCAGCCGCTGCTCGAGGCCGATCAGCAGGACCGCGAAGCGACGCAGGCCGCTGCGCATTGCGACATGCTCCCCGACGAGATGCTGCCGGGGATGGTCGCCATCCAGCGCCTGCGCGACGCCATGCTGGCCCGCGCCGCGCTGGAGGCGCTGGAGGCCACCGGCGGCCCGGTGGCGGTGATCACCGGAACCGGCCATGTGCGCACCGATCAGGGCGTGCCGCTGAAGCTGTCCCGCGCCGCGCCCGCGGTCGACGTGCTGGCACTGGGGCAACTGGAGGCCGCGCCGGACGATGCGCCTCCCTTCGACCTGTGGATCGTCACCGACCCCGTGGACCGCCCCGACCCATGCGAGGCGTTTCGGTGAGGCGTTGGGGCCGGTGTGATGCGCCTGAAACGGTCGCTTGACGTCGCGCCCGTTGGTCTCTGTAGGGGGGCGGAGTTGTCTATGCGTTGACTCAGGTCGATCCAGGTCGGCGTGGCGGCCAGGGTGTTTCGCGAAGGTCGTGCCCGGCATTCAAGGCGTTTGGCACCGCGCCGCAAGGGGGTGACCATGGGAACGCCGCGCAGGTCGCAGCGCATCCGAAGCGTGCGCGTGGGCGCGACCGGCATCGCCAGCATGCACCCCGAGCATCGCTATGGCTCGCGGCTGCCCATCCTGATCTGGGTGCTGCTGTCACGGTGCTGGGTCGATGGCGTGCCGGTGCATTTCTTCGCCATCGATCACCGCGACGGCCTGGTACTGTTCGACACCGGGCTTGACCCTGCGATTGCCAGCGACCCTCGCGGGTATCTGGGCAGCGCGCTCGGCGTCTTCTTCCTGCACCGGCTGTTTCGCTGGCAGATCGCGCCCGAGGACAATGTCAGCGACGCGCTGGCGCGCATGGGCCATGATGTGGGCGACGTGCGCAAAGTGGTGTTCTCGCACCTGCATTTCGACCACGCTGGTTGTATCGACCATCTGCTGCATGCCGAGCTTCTGGCGCCGCAGCGCGAATGGCAGGCGCTGACCCGGCCCAGGGCTCAGCGTAACTGGTATCTGCGCCAGCATGTCGACCGCCCCGGCGCGCGTTGGACCCTGTTCGAAATGGCGCCCTGCGACGACCCGGACCTTGCCCCGTTCGGGCGCTGTTTCGATGTGATGGGGGATGGCTCGATCGTACTGCTGCCGACACCGGGCCACACGGCCGGGTCGGTGTCGATGCTATTGCGCAGCGCGGGTCTGCCGCCAATCCTGCTGATTGCTGATCTGGCTTTCGAGCTTGGCATGCTGATGGAGGATCACCTGCCCGGCGTGGGAGAAGATTTCGCGGAGATGCGCGAGTCCTACGCCCGGGTGCGGGCGCTGCGCCAGCGCCTGCCGGGGCTGGTGATCCTGCCCAGCCATGATCTGGAGACCGCCAGCCGCCTGGCCGAGGCTCAGTCCGACCGCGCTTAGCAGGTTGCCGAAATCCCGGGGCTATGGACGCGGGACATGGCTGGCCGGAAAGCGCCCGCCCGGGGTGGGCGCATGTGTTTCGCCAGCGCGTATCCGCAACGCTGCGTCAGCGATCCTTCGGTTGCACGGCCCTTATGGAGCATCCGCTCCATCCGCATGTCTGCCTGCGCGCCACAGTCGCGGGACCCGCGACTGATGGTCTGGCCCCTTGGTCAGTCCTGAGTGTTCATGTTATGTTCTGCCCATGCCGACCGATTCCCCCGCGCCTTACGCGGAACTCTGCGTGACCTCGAACTTCAGCTTCCTGCGCGGCGCCTCGCACCCCGAGGAGCTGGTGGCGCGGGCCGCCGAACTGGGGCTTTCGGCGATTGCCATGACCGACCTGAACAGCGTGGCGGGGGTGGTTCGGGCGCATGTCGCGCTACGCGAACTGGCCCGCGCGGCGGCCGAGGGCGGGGGCATCGCCATCCGTGGCCAGACGCGCGTGGACCCGTCCAGTCGGCAGGTCGAGGGCGGCGCCCCCCTGACCGCCGCCGGGCGGCTGCCCCGGCTGATCCCCGGCGCGCGGCTCGCCCTGCGCGACTGCGCCGCCCACTGGTTGGCGTTGCCCACCGACCGGGCCGCGTGGGCGCGGCTGTCGCGGCTGCTGAGTCTGGGCAAGATGCGCGCGGCCAAGGGCGATTGCGACATTGCGCTGGCGGACCTGCTGGAGCATGGCGCGGGGCTGATCCTGATCGGCCTGCCTGCCGCAGAACCCGCAGACGCTCCCGAAGACGTTGCCGCCCGCACCCTTGCCGCGCGCTTTCCCGGCAATGTTTTCCTGGGCGCCGCGCCGCGCTATGACGGGCGCGACCGGGCGCGCTTCGCCGCCCGTGCGGTGCAGGCGCAGCGACTGGGCCTGCCCATGGTGGCCTGCGGCGATGTGCTGATGCACCATGCGCGGCGCCGCCGCCTGGCCGATGTGCTGACTTGCCTGCGCGAAGGCTGCACCATCGACACCATCGGCACCCGGGCGCTGCCCAACGCCGAACGCCGCCTGCGCAGCCCGGCCGAGATGGCGCGGCTCTTCGCCGAGCATCCCGCCGCGCTCCGCCGCACGCTGGAGATCGCCGACCGCTGCGGCTTCGCCCTCGATGACCTGAGCTACGAATACCCCGACGAGATCACCGACGGCGAGGCCCCGCAGGCGCGGCTGGAGCGGCTGACTCATGCCGGGCTGTGGCGCCGCTTCCCGCGCGGCATCCCGCCCGAGATCGCCAAGAAGACCGCCAAGGAGTTGCGCATCGTCGCCGCCCTGGGCTTCGCCGCCTATTTCCTGACCGTGCATGACATCGTGGCCTTTGCGCGCGGGCGCGGGATCCTGTGCCAGGGGCGCGGCTCGGCCGCGAATTCAGTGATCTGCTACGCGCTGGGCATCACCGAGGTGGCGCCGGACACCATTTCCATGGTCTTCGAGCGTTTCATGTCCGAAGCGCGCGGCGAGCCCCCCGATATCGACGTGGATTTCGAACACGAACGGCGCGAGGAGGTGATCCAGCATATCTATGACCGCTATGGCCGCCACCGCGCCGGGCTGACCGCCACCGTCATCCATTTCCGTACCCGCGCGGCCATCCGCGAGGTCGGCAAGGTCATGGGCCTGTCGGCGGATGTGCTGGGCGCCATGGCGGGGCTGCAATGGGGCTGGTCTGCCGCCCCCCCCGCCCCGGAACAGTTGCGCGAGATCGGGCTGGACCCCAGCGACCGGCGGCTGATGCAGACCATGGCGCTGATCGCCGAGATCATCGGCTTTCCGCGGCATCTCTCGCAGCATGTCGGCGGCTTTGTCATCACCCGCGGGCGGCTGGACGAGTTGTGCCCCATCGGCAATGCGGCGATGGAGGGGCGCAGCGTCATCGAATGGGACAAGGATGACATCGCCGCGCTGGGGATATTGAAGGTGGATGTGCTGGCGCTGGGCATGCTGACCTGCCTGCGCAAGGGTTTCGATCTGATCGCGCAGCACGAAGGGGTGGCGTTCACGCTGGAGAACCTGCCCCGCGAATGCCCGCAGGTCTATGACATGTTGTGTGTGGCCGATGCCATCGGTGTGTTTCAGGTGGAATCCCGCGCGCAGATGAACTTCCTGCCCCGGATGCGGCCGCGCTGCCTCTATGACCTGGTGATCGAGGTGGCGATCGTCCGCCCCGGCCCCATCCAGGGCGGCATGGTGCACCCCTATATCCGCCGCCGCCAGGGCAAGGAGGCGGTGCACCTGCCCTCGGCCGAGTTGCGCGGGGTGCTGGAGCGCACCCTGGGCGTGCCGCTGTTTCAGGAACAGGCCATGCAGATCGCCGTGGTGGCGGCAGGCTTCACCCCCGAGGAAGCCGACCGCCTGCGCCGGTCGCTCGCCACCTTCAAGCGCATGGGCACCATCGGCAGCTTCCGGGACCGCTTCATCGGCGGCATGCTGGCGCGCGGCTATGACGCCGATTTCGCCGCCGCCTGTTTCGCGCAGATCGAGGGGTTTGGCGAATACGGCTTCCCGGAATCGCACGCCGCAAGCTTCGCGCTGCTGGTCTACGCCTCGGCCTACCTCAAGCGCCACCACCCCGCGGCATTTGCCTGTGCGCTGCTGAACGCGCAGCCCATGGGCTTCTACGCCCCCGCGCAGATCGTCCGCGATGCGCGCGAGCACGGCGTGGAGGTGCGGCCGGTCTGCGTGAATGCCTCGGCCTGGGACTGCACGCTGGAGTCCCGCGCCGACGGGCGGCTGGCGCTGCGGCTGGGGTTTCGGCAGATCAAGGGGTTGAAGGCCGAGGATGCCGACTGGATCGTCGCCGCGCGGGCCAACGGCTATCCGGATGTGGAAAGCCTGTGGCGGCGGGCGGGGGTGCCGGTGGCCGCGCTTGAGCGGTTGGCCGAGGGCGATGGTTTCGCCGGGCTGGGCCTGACCCGGCGCGCGGCGCTTTGGGCGGTGCGCGCGCTGCGGGCGCCCAAACCCCTGCCGCTGTTTTCGGGCATCGACGGCGAGGGGATCGC
>LFIK01000459.1_pt1 | contig 30715 bp, 25 predicted proteins | sample 643401 | NCBI WGS metagenome assembly LFIK01 (sample SAMN03777447, study PRJNA286221) | soda lake metagenome | biome: soda lake; feature: Kulunda steppe; material: water; isolation source: sample T5-Br brine of Lake Tanatar-5 | place: Russia: Kulunda steppe | collected 2010-07
GAGCAGAACGATTTGCGGTGGCTGCCCGTCCACCGCTCCTGGCGCCTGAACGAACGCCATTACGGCGCTTTGCAGGGGCTGAACAAGGACGAGATGCGCGAGAAGGTCGGCAAGGAGCAGGTGCATGAATGGCGTCGCAGCTACGCGACCCGACCGCCAGCACTCGAAGAAGACGACGAGCGCCATCCGAGGCGCGACCGACGCTACAAGCATGTGGCCGGCACGCATCTGCCGAGCTGCGAGAGTCTGAAGGATACGGTCGATCGCGTGCTGCCCTACTGGCTTGAGCGCATCGAGCCGGTCCTGATGCAAGGCCGCACGCCCATGATCTCTGCGCACGGAAACAGCCTTCGCGGGTTGGTGAAATACCTCGACGACGTTTCCGACGACGAAATACCGGGCTTCGAGATTCCGACCGGCAAGCCGCTCGTCTTCGAACTGGACGACAATTTGCGGCCGACCGATCGCTACTATCTCGAAGGAAAGGATTGACCGGTCGGCTCCGGGAGAGCCGGCCTCACTCCTCGCCTCCGATCGCCACGTTTTTCGGCTCGCCCTTGATAAAGCCTTCGATGTTCTCGTACGTCGTGTCCAGGATGCGGCGCACGGCTTCCTCCGTGCTGAAGGCCGTGTGCGGGGTGACGATCACGTTGCGCATGCGCAGGAGGATGTGGTCGGCGAGCAGGGTGTCCATCTTGTGGGTCTCGCGGAAATACGAGCGCAGCAGCTCCGCCTCCTCGCGCACGACCGGCTCCTCGGGCAGCACGTCGAGCCCCGCCGCGCGCAGCTTGCCGTCGGCGAGGGCGCCGAGCATGGCGCGGGTATCGACGACCGTGCCGCGGGCGGTGTTGATGAGCGCCGCGCCGTGCTTCATCGCCGCGAATTCGTCCGTCGAGATCATGTTCTTCGTCTTCTCGCTTCCCGGCACGTGCAGCGAAACGACGTCGGAGCGCGACAGGAGTTCGTGCAGATCGACGTATTCGTAGCCGATCTCGCGGGCGATCTCTTCGTTCGGCTTCACGTCGAAGGCGAGCACCTCCATGCCGAAGCCCTTCGCGATCTTCGCCGCATGCTGCCCGATATCGCCCGTCCCGACGATCCCCATGGTGCGCCCGGCGAGATCGAAGCCGACGAGCCCCTGCTGCGAGAAATCCCCCCGCCGCGTCCGGTCGGCAGCCTCGACGATCTTGTGGCTGATCGCCAGCAGCAGCGCGAAGACATGCTCGGCGACGGTGCTGCTGCCGTAATCGGGAACGCTGGCGACCTTGATGCCGTGCTTCTCGCAATAGTCAGCGTCGATGTGATCGACGCCCGTCGAGCGCGAGGCGATGAACTTCAGATCGTCGAACTTTTCCAGCACCTCTGCTTCGAGGCCCGAATAGATGAAGACGGACAGGATTTCGGCGTCCTTGAATTCCTCGGCGAGTTCAGCATCGAGCTGGCGCTCGTCGAAGACGACCTCGTGCTCGCCCTCCAGTCCCTTGAACGCATCGCGCTCCCAGGGCTCGATCTCGAAAATCGCTATCTTCATGACGTTCTCCTGTCTGATGCGCTCCTGTCTGATGCGCTCTCATCTATCCGCGTGCGTCCGCCGCCCGCCGCTGCCCCTCGGCTTCGGCGATCTGCTGCTTGACCTTCAGGAAGCTGTCGGGGCTCACGGAGACGGAATCGATGCGCTGCTCGACGAGAAAGCGCGTGTATTCCGGATGGTCGCTCGGCACCTGCCCGCAGAAACCGACCTTGGACTGCTGCGCATGCGCGTCCTCGATCAGGCGTGAGATCATGCGGGCGACGGTCGGATCGCGCTCGTCGAACAGGCTCTTCAGCTTGTCGGAATCGCGGTCGATTCCGAGGGACAGCTGCGTCAGGTCGTTGGAGCCGATCGAGAACCCGTCGAAGCGACGGGCGAATTCCGAGGCCAGGATGATGTTGGAGGGAACCTCGGCCATGACGTAGACCTGCAAGCCCGTGCGCCCACGCAGAAGTCCGTGTTCCGCCATCACCTCCAGCACCCGGTCGGCCTCCTCGAGCGTGCGGCAGAACGGCACCATGACGACCACGTTGTCGAGGCCGATCTCGTCGCGGGCCCGCGCGATCGCCCGGCATTCCAGCGCGAAGCCGTCGCGGTAGCCCTCGTCGTAGTAGCGGCTCGCCCCGCGCCAGCCGAGCATCGGGTTGACCTCCTCCGGCTCGAACTGCCGCCCGCCGATGAGCTCGGCGTATTCGTTCGTCTTGAAGTCGGACATGCGCACGATCACTGGATTGGGGTGATGCGCCGCCGCGATCCGGGCGATGCCGCGCGCCAGCTTGTCGACGAAGTAATCCGGCTTGTCCTTGTAGCCCTTCGTCAGCTCCTCGATCTCGTTGCGCGCCTTCTCGTCCTCGACCTTGTCGAAATGCGCGAGCGCCATCGGGTGGATCTTGATGTGGTTGCCGATGACGAATTCCATGCGGGCGAGGCCGACGCCGTCCGTCGGCAAGCGCCACCAGCTGAATGCGGCTGCGGGGTTTGCAAGATTGACCATCACCGCCGTCTCGGTCTCGGGAATGGATCCGAGATCCACGTCCTCCACCTCGATATCGGCTGCCCCGTCGTAGACAAAGCCCTCGTTGCCTTCCGCGCAGGAGACGGTGACCTCCTGGCCGTCCTTCAGCACCTCGCGCGCATTGCCGGTGCCGATCACCGCAGGCAGTCCCAGTTCGCGGCTGACGATCGCGGCGTGCGAGGTGCGCCCGCCCTTCTCGGTGATGATGGCCGACGCCCGTTTCATCAGCGGCACCCAGTCGGGATCTGTCTGCTCGGTCGCCAGCACGCCGCCCTCGGGAAACTTGTCGCCGTCGCCCGGGCTGTCGAGCACGAACACCTTGCCGCTCGCCGCCGCATCGCCGACGCTGATGCCTTCGAGCAGCAGCTCGCCCTTGTTCTCGACGTGGTAGGTCTGAAGCGTCTCCGCCGCCTTCTGCGCCTGGACGGTTTCGGGCCGGGCCTGAACGATGAACAATTCGCCGCTCTCGCCGTCCTTGGCCCATTCAATGTCCATGGGCTTGCCGTAATGCTCCTCGATGGCGCAGCCCCAGCGCGCCAGCGTCAGGACTTCCTCGTCTTCCAGCACGAAACGGCCACGCTCGTCGTTTTTGGTCTCCACGAGTTCCGACGATCCCTTCTTGGCGTAGATCATCTTCTTTTCCTTCGCCCCGCGCCGCTTCTCCACGATGGGCTTGAACCTCTCGTCGTCGAGAAGCGGCTTGAAGACGTGGTATTCGTCCGGATCGGCGGAGCCCTGGACCACAGTTTCGCCGAGGCCCCAGTTGGCGTTGATCAGGAGGGTGCGCGGGAATCCGGTTTCGGTGTCGATCGAGAACATCACGCCCGCGCCCGCCCGGTCCGCGCGCACCATGCGCTGCACGCCGACGGAGAGCGCGATCTTCATGTGATCGAAGCCGCGATCCTCGCGATAGGCGATGGCGCGGTCGGTGAAGAGCGAGGAGAAGCAGTGCTTGCAGGCGTCGAGCAGCGCCTCCTCGCCGCGCACGTTGAGAAAACTCTCGAGCTGGCCCGCAAAACTCGCTTCGGGCAGATCCTCGGCGGTGGCGGAGCTGCGCACGGCGACGCCTGGATCCTTCTCGCCGATCCGCTCCGCCATCTCCGTGTAGGAGCGCGTGATCGCCTGGGCGAGTTCCGGCGAGAACTCCCCGCCGAGGATGAGCTTGCGGATAGCCTGCCCGACCTGCCGCAGGTTGCTCCTGGCACCCTTCAGCTTCTCGACCTGCGCGGCGATCTTGTCCTGCAGTTCGTTGGCCTCGATGAAGGCCCAGTAGGCGGCGGCGGTCGTCGCGAAGCCCTCCGGGACCGCGATCCCTCGCTCGCGCAGGGCTCCGATCATCTCGCCGAGCGAGGCGTTCTTGCCGCCGACGCGGTCGTTGTCGTCGCGGTCGAGATCGGCAAACCAGCATACGAGCGCGTCACCGTCATGTCGGTTGTTCGTCATGGTAATCTCCTGCGAGATGTCGGTTTCATGTTGCTCGACTGCCCCTTCGACCGGCAGCGAAGGCTTGCTCGGGTCCGCGACGATCGGCGTCAGCGTGCCGGGGAGGGCTCGATGCCGTTTTCTTCGAGCCAATCGTTGAAGTGGCGGTTGACGCTTCCAGTCTGCGAAATGCGCCGTCGCCGTATCCGTGATGACGCCGTCCATGTCGAAGAGAACGGAAGCGGGCCGCTCGTTCGACGCGGCCCGCCCCGGCCTTGCAGTCCTCGATGCTCATTCCTCGTTCCGCTTCGTTTCGTCCTTGTCGCCCTTTCCCTTGCCCTTTTCGCCGTTCCCCTTGCCGGATTTCCCTTCCTGGAGTTCGGCCTCGATGATCTTCTTCTCCGCCTGTGCGATCTTCCTTTCGGCTTCGGCGATCTCGCGTTCCTTTTCGGCGAGCAGCTTCATGGTCTCCGGCGACTGCCCGCCGGTATCGCCGCCTTTGCCGTCGCTCTTCTCCTTGCCATTGTCCTTGTGTTTCGCGGCGTCGGAAGCCTTGCCTTCCTTTCCGCGACGCTCGCCGGGCTTTTCCTGCTTGTCGGCGTGTCGCTGCTCGTCCTCTCGCTTTTCGTCCTCTTGCTTCTCGCTCATGTCCTTGTCCTTCTTCGTCTTGTCCCTCTTCTCATCGGCGTGGTTTTCATCACCCTCGCCCTGCGAGCGGATCGAGCCCGCCAGCGGATGCAGGTCCTTGCGGATCATGAGCTTCTCGAGCTCCACGAGGACGAACACCCCGACGCCCACGCCGACCACCCACACCCAGGCGATCGGGTCCAGAGGTGTGGTCTCGAACAGGGTGTTCATGAAGGGTACGTAGGTGAAGACCAGCTGCAGCACGATGCAGACGCCGATTGCGATCAGCGCCACCCTGTTGCCGATGAACCCTTCCACCGTGACTGCAGGGGCATAGAAGAACCGGGTGTTCAGCAGATAGAAGATCTGCCCGAGCACAAGCGCGTTCACCGCCATCGTGCGCGCGTAATCGACGGTGGCGCCGTCCTGCGCCTGCTCCTGCAGGAAGAGATAGCCGGCGCCGAGCAGCAGCAAGATACCCACGAAGCAGACGCGCCAGATCACGAAGCCGGTCAGCAGCGGCTCGTCGGTCGGATGTGGCGGGCGGTTCATGAGATCGCCCTCCGCCTTCTCCCAGGCAAAGGCGATGCCGAGCGTAACAGCGGTGATCATGTTGACCCACAGGATTTGCACCGGGGTGATCGGCAGCGTCATGTTCAGCAGGATCGCCCCAACCACGATCAGCGCCTGGGCAGCGTTTGTCGGCAGAATGAAGAGAATCGCCTTGCGCAGGTTGTCGTAGACATTTCGTCCTTCCTCCACCGCCTTTTCGATCGAGGCGAAGTTGTCGTCGGCAAGCACCATCTCGGAGGCCTCACGCGCCGCCTCGGTGCCCTTCTGGCCCATTGCGATGCCGACATCTGCGCGCTTGAGGGCCGGCGCGTCGTTGACGCCGTCACCCGTCATGGCGACGACCTCGTCCTCCTCCTGGAGCGCTTGGACCAGGCGTAGCTTGTGCTCCGGGCTGGCACGCGCGAAGACATCGACATCCATGGCGATGTTGCGCAACTCGTCATCGCCCACATCCTCAAGCTCTCGCCCGCTCATCGCCTTGCCGGAATTCTCCAGGCCGAGTTCGCGCGCCACCGCGCTTGCGGTCGTGACGTGATCGCCCGTGATCATCTTGACCCGGATGCCCGCGTTCTGGCAGGCATCGACGGACTGGATCGCCTCGTCGCGGGGCGGGTCGATGAGGCCATACAGGCCGAGCAGGACGAGATCGCTCTCCGCGTCATCCTCGCTCAGCTCCGTCATCTCGCCGACATCCTTGCGGGCCGCCGCCAGCACGCGCTGCCCGCGCGAGGCGATCTCCTCGGTCCGTTCGAACCAGACGTCGATGTCGATATCCACGACCTCGCCGCCGCGCATTTCACCGGTGCACATCTCGAGCACTCGCTCCGTAGCGCCTTTGACGTATATGAAATGGTTGCCATGATGGTCGTGGTTGAGCGTGGCCATGTAGCGCCGTTCCGAGGCGAAGGGGATGACGTCCACGCGCGGGCAGTCGCCGTTCTCGCGGTCCGGCTCAAAGCCCGCCTTGCGCGCCAGCACGATCAGCGCCGCCTCCGTCGGGTCGCCCTCCGGCTTCCACGCGTCGTCCTTGCGCTCAACCACGGCATCGTTGCACAGGAGCCCGGCGCGGATTATCTCGCAGGCGATATCGTAATCCTCGATCCGGATCTCCTCGCCGTCCAGCGTGAAGCCGCCATGGGGTTCGTAGCCGACCCCTTCCGCTTCGATGTCGTGATCGGCGGTGCGCACCGTCTTCGCGGTCATCTCGTTGCGGGTGAGCGTGCCGGTCTTGTCTGCGCAAATGGTGGTGAGGGCACCCAGCGTTTCGACCGCAGGAAGGCGGCGGATGATGGCATTGCGTCCGGCCATGCGCTCGACGCCGATCGCCAGCGTCACGGTCATCACTGCGGGCAGTCCCTCGGGAATGGCGGCCACCGCGATAGAGACGGCGGCGAAGAACATCTCGGTCCATTCGCGCTCCCAGAGCAGCGTTCCGATACCGAAGGTCAGGATTGCGAGCCCCACGATGATCACGCTCAGGACCTTTGTGAAGGCGTCGAGGCGCTGCATCAGCGGCGTCTTGAGCTTCTCCACGTCGGACAGCATGCCGCTGATGCGGCCGATCTCAGTGTCATCGCCGATCGCCACGACGACGCCGGTTCCCTGGCCGGCGGTGACGACGGTTCCCGAATAGGCCATGCTCGCCCGGTCGCCAAGTTCGGCATCATTCTCCACTGGCTCCGTCGATTTCTCGACCGCAGTGGATTCCCCCGTCAGCGCCGCTTCCTGGGCCTGAAGATTGCGCGTCTTGACCAGGCGCACATCGGCCGGCACGCGGTCGCCGGCTTCCAGGATCACGATGTCGCCCGGGACGAGATCCTCCGAGTCGATTTCGCGGCGTTTGCCATCACGCCGCGTCCAGGCCTTTTGCGAAAGTATCTCGCGAACGCTGTCCAATGCGCGCTCGGCCTTGCCCTCCTGGACAAAGCCGATGATCGCGATGATCAGCACGACAGCGAAGATGACCCCGCTGTCGAGCCACTCTCCGAGCGCTGCCGTGACCACGCCGGCGATGAGCAGAAGATAGATGAAGAGATTGTTGAACTGGCTGATGAAGCGCCGAAACGTCGAGCTTTGGGAACTGGGAGTGAGACGGTTCTCGCCGTAGTTTTCCCGGCGTTTCTCGATCTCGTCGTCACTCAGCCCCTTTTCCGCATCGACGCCGAGTTCGTCCAGCGCCTCGTCGGGCTCGAATGCGTGCCACGCCGGCCCCTTGTCGCCGCCTTTGGAATCCTTAGCCATTATTCCTGCGCCTTCCAGCCGCTACTGCTGCGTCATGTTCATTGCCTGGCGCAGCATCTGCGCGGCGTAGGCCCACTCGTTATCGTACCAGCTCAGGATCTTGACGAGATCGCCGTCGACAACGCGCGTGCTGTCCAGATCGACGATCGAGGCGCGTGGGTCCTTGATGATGTCGGAGGAAACGAGCAGGTCGTCGCTCGCACCGAGGATCCCCCGATAGCGCTCGCTTTCCGCTTCCTCGCGAAAGATGTCGTTGATCTCCTCGACGCTCGTCGCGCGCTCCGTCACGAAGGTCACGTCGGCGATCGAGCCCACCGGGATCGGCGCGCGGATCGCGAGTCCGTCGAACTTGCCCTCGTGCTGCGGCAGTGCTTTCGTCGTCACCTTCGCCGCGCCCGTCGAAGCCGGCACGAGATTGGCGGCGCCCGCCCGGCCCCGCCGCATCTTCTTGGCCGGGCCATCGACGATGCTCTGCGAGATCGTGTAGGCATGCACCGTGGTCATGATCGCCTTGTGAATGCCGATGCGCCTGCCCATCACCTCCACGACCGGGGCGATGGCGTTGGTCGTGCAGCTGCCGCAGGAGACGATATCGACATCCCCCTGCGTCTCGTTCACGCCGGGAATGACCGTCGCCATCTCGCTTTTGGCGGGCGCAGACAGGATCGCCTTCCGGGCTCCCGCTTCCGCGTGCTTGCGCAGCTCCTCCGCCTTGGTGAATATCCCGGTGCACTCGAAGACGATGTCGACTTTCATGTCGCCCCAGGGCAGCTTCGCGGGATCCTTCTCGCTGAGCACCTTGATGGCGCGGCCGTCGATCCGAAGCTCGTTCTCGCCGGTTTCGACCGACTTCTCGTAGCGGCCGTAGACCGTGTCGAACTTCAAGAGATAGGCGAGGTTTTCCGAGTCGGCGATGTCGTTGACGGCGACCAGTTCCAGCCCTGGATCCTCCAGAACCAGCTTGAGCGTTGCCCGGCCGATGCGGCCCAAGCCATTGATGGCGACGCGTGCTGTCATTTGTGTTCTCCTTGAAACTTGTGAAGCGACTGGACGCGAGAGCGCGTCCGGTTAGGCTCGCAGCGCCTCGACGCCCGGCAATTCCTTGCCCTCAAGCCATTCGAGAAAAGCGCCGCCGGCTAGCGAAACGTAGGTGAAGTCGTCCCGCACGCCCGCCTCCGCGAGAGCGGCTCCGGTCTCGCCGCCGCCGGCGACGCTGATCAGGCTCTCGTCGCGGGTACGTTCCGCAACGTGCTTCGCCACCTCGTGCGTCGCGCGCTCGAAGCCGGAAACCTCGGCCGCGCCGAGCGGGCCGTTCCAGACGAGGGTGCGGGCACCCTTGAGGATTTCGCGGATACGGGCGATGCTGTCGGGGCCGAGATCGAGGATCATCGCATCGTCGGGGACGGCATCGATCGAGACGGTCTCGCTCGGCGCATCCGCCTGCATTTCCCGCGCGACGACGACGTCGCTGGGAAGCACGATTTCGCAGCCGTGCTCGCGCGCAGCCTCGCTGATCTCCCGCGCCTCGTCGTGCGCATCATCCTCGCGGATCGACTTGCCGACGCTCTTGCCCTCCATGGCGAGAAGCGTATTGGCCATCCCGCCGGCCAGCACCAGCGTGTCGACGCGGCGGATCAGGCTCCGCAGCAGCCCGAACTTGGAGGAGATCTTCGCGCCGCCCACGATCGCGGCGAAGGGCCGCTGCGCATCGGCGAGATGCTCTTCGAGACTGCGGATCTCGCGCTCCATCAGGCGTCCGGCAGCGCAAGGAAGCAGCTTCGGCACGCCCACGATGGAGGCATGCGCCCGGTGCGCGGCCGAGAACGCGTCGTCGACGTACTCGTCGCCCAACCCGGCCAGAACCTTGGCGAAATCCTCGTCATCGTCCTTTTCGCCGGAATGAAAGCGCAAATTCTCGATGAGAACGGCCTTGCCTGGCTCCAGATCGTCGAGAAGCGCGTGGGCCTGATCGTAATTCTCGGCGAAGACGACGTCGATGCCGTCGAGCGCGGCGGCGAGTTCGTCCGCCACCTGCCGCAGGGAGAGCGAAGGATCGCGCTCGCCCTTGGGCTTGCCGAAATGCGACATCACCACCGGCGTACCACCGCGCTCCACGATTTCGCGGATCGTCGGCGCGGCGGCGCGGATGCGCTGGCTGTCCGTCACCTTCCCGTCCTTGATGGGAACGTTCAGATCGGCGCGCACCAGCACGCGCCGTTCCTTGATCTGGAGGTCGTCGAGGGTGCGCAGCATGTCGTTTCCCTGAGCTCAGACCACCGACCCTCGACCGCTTTTACGGCAGGCCCCGGAGGCTCGGTAACTTTTGCAACTGTGCTGGAACGCAACGACACCGCCGAAGTTCCCGGAGAAAATTGACCAGACAATTGACTGCGCCGTCACGTGAAAATACTTACCTGATCTTCGGCCGCACCAGTTTTTTCATGTGCGAGAAGTGTTTGGCGCTCCGCGTAACGTCACCGGATCCTTTTCACTGTTGGTTCGATAACCGCATCTTCGGCGCGTTCTCGCCTCTGCGCTCATCCCCCGGACAGTTCTCGTCGCGATTTCGCTCTTTGGGCTTTACGAAGCGGAAGCCGTACCTGCCGCGAGGCGCGCGGTCGCGGCAACGACCCCGACAGGCGATCCTGATGGCCTTTGAGCGGAACGCGCCTCGGCTTTGCGTCGTTGTCGCAACGACCACCATTTTCCGGGTCGGTTGGCTCGTCACACGTATCCCCACCGCCCGACGACAAACGACGTACCGACAGCAGGAGATCACGATGAAGGGTTCAGACGTATCGCTCAAGCACCTTCAGCGGGCGCTGACGATGGAGTTGACGACCGTCAACACCTACATGTTGCAGGCCGCCAAATTCGAGGATTGGGGGCTCGAACAGCTGGCCCGGCGCATGGAAGCCGAAATCGAGGAAGAGCGCGCGCACGCCAAGCGTTTTCTCGACAGGATCCTTTTTCTGGAGGGCGTGGCCAATGTCCACGATCTCGACGATATCAGCCAGGACGAGACGCTGCGAGCGGTGTTCGAAACCCAGCTCAAGATGGAGAACGAAGCGCGAGACTACTACGACCGCGCTGCCGCCGAGAGTCGCGACGCCGGTGATCTCGGCACCTTCGACCTGTTCCGCTCCGTTCTCAAGGACGAGGAGGAGCATATCGATTTCATCGAGACCCAATTCGACTTGATTGAGATGATGGGTGAGCAACTCTACGTCTCACGGCAGGTTTCGTCGACCGTTGATCGGGGCGAACGCTGACGGAGAGGTTGAACAAGGCGCCGACAGGCGCGGGTAGGGCAGAGCGGGCGGATCATCCCCCGTCGAGGCTTGCGCCCGCCGGAGCGGTCGATCGCCTCGGGTTTCGAGCATTTGGAGGACTGGATTGGAAGTCAGCAACGCGTTTCTGCCGCGCCCGGGGTGCATCCCAGCGTACCCGGTGGCGATCACGGTTCCGCTCACGCTCTGGACGATCATCCTCATCCCAGTCTACTGGCACTATTACGGCCCGACCAACTTTCTCTGGTTCTCGGACATTGCGCTGTTCGCGCTCGTCATCTGCGCCTGGACGGGCAACCGTCTGCTCTATTCTATGATGGCAGTCGGAGTGCTTCCGATGGAAACGCTCTGGCTCGTCGACTTCGTCACGGGGGGACACGTGACCGGGCTCGCGGCCTACATGTTCGATCCGGATCTGGAGCTGTACCTGCGCATCCTTTCCGGCTTCCATTTCGCGCTGCCACCGCTGATCATCTGGATGCTGTACTGCCAGGGCTACGACGAGCGCGCCCTGTTCTGGCAATGGCTGCTGGGCTGGATCGTCCTGCCCGTGACTTACCTCGTCACGGATCCGGAGGCCAACATCAACTCCGTGTACGGCCTGACCGATCCGCAGGACACCTTGCCGGATCTGATCTATCTCGGGCTCTTCATGCTGCTGCTGCCGATCGTGGTCTATCTGCCGATGCATTGGCTGTTGAAGCGGCTGTGGGGCAAGGCGGGGCGCTGGCGGCGGACGAAACCGCTGGAGGCTTGCGGCCCGACCGCAGCGGACTGAACCGCTGGCCGGGCCGGACGCTTCAAGGTTGCTCCGGACTGTTCGGATTCTCGAGGGCATGACGCGCGAAGGCCTTCTCCAATCCCTCCAGCATATGTTGGCTGGTCTCCAGCACCGCGCGCAGCCCCTCGTCCCGTGTTGAATCGATGTCGTTGCGCACATGCCCGGAAAGCTGCCTCAGGCGCTCCTGCATTTTCCTGGCGACTTCTACGCGGTTGTTGGTTTCCTGGTGCATAACCCCTCCTGTCGGCCTTCGACGCGTTCCTCTTTTCGCAATCAACCAAGCCTCGTTTTGTTCCGATCCTCCAGATGCCGCATGAAGCCGCATACGGACAGAATCTCTCTTTTCCGGAAAGGTTGTCCTGACCGGAAGCGAAGGGAAAGATCATGCGAATGCACCTCTCGCCGGCGCTGATCTCGTTTCCTCTCATCGCCATATCCGCCTTGCAGGGGCAAGTCGCGCCAGGGCCAGTATGAGGCTGCCCCCCAAGGTTACGAAGCGTTCAACCGCGCTCGATCGCGAGCGGCTTGAGCTGGCTCGAAAGATCGCACCCGGTCTCGATCTCGAGACGGAGCTCGCCGTTGTGCACGTGCTCGGCAAGCCGCGGAAAACGGTCGAACAGGCGCGCGCGCAGGCGCTCCTCATCGATTGCGGCGCCGATGCGCAGGGTCAGGCGCTCCGGGCGCTCGCGCCGATCGAGGCGAATGGCAACGCGCAAGCCCGGATCGTCCACGAGCCTCCGCGCCTCGTCGGCGATCTCGGCCGCAGGAAGGTTGCTGCCGGCGACGAGGAGGAGTTCGTCCATGCGGCCGAGCACTTCGACGGCGCGAAAGGCGTAGGGCGCCCCGTGCGGGGCAAATCGTGCGCGATCACCCGAGCGGTAGCGCAGCAGCGGCATCATGCGCCGCGCCAGGGTGGTGTAGACGAGCTCGCCCTCTTCGGCCGGCTCGCCCGTTTCCGGATCGACGATTTCGACGCCGACCGCGAGCTCGTTGAAGACGATCGCGGTTTCGCTGTCCCAGCCCGTCCCGAGCCCGACGCCGAGTTCGGTCGTGCCGTAGGAACTGTGGATCTCCGCCCCCGGAAAGGCCTCGGCGAGCTCCCGGATCGTCTCGCGATCGAGAACGTCGGCGCCGAGCACTATGCGCGATAGCGGCGGTCGCTCGCCCCGCCCGAAGGCCCGCGCAAGCGAAAGCGCGAAGGAAGGGGTCGTCATCAGCTGGTTCGTGCGGTAATGCAACATGTTCTCTGCCACCGCCCCGGCATCGTGCGCGCCGAGCGTCAGCGCGAGACCGCCGGCGCGCTCGATGGTCCAGACGACGTGCCGCCAACCGATCCAGAGACCGTGCTGCAGCGGCATCGCGATCGCAGCGGCGACCGGACCATCCCCGACTTCCGAGCGCATCAGAAGCGCTCCGGTATTGGCCGCCGCCTGAACGTCCCCGAAGCAATAATCGATGCGTTTGGGCGCGCCCGTCGTCCCTGCGCTGAGGAAGCTCGCCGCCGCCTCCCGCTGCGGCGCGCAGCGGATGTGCGCGGGGTCCTTCTGCAGGTCGCCCCCGGTCGTAAAGGGCAGCCCCGCGAGATCGCCGAGCTTCTCGACTCTCTCCGGCTGAATCTTCGCCTCACGCAGCCGCGTCCTGTAGAACGGTGAGTGCGAGGCCACATGCGCGACGAGGTCGCGAACGCGGCGCGCCTGCAAGGCGGCGATCTCCTCCGCGTCCATGGCGCGCAAACGACCGCCGGTCATCCGGGCCGCCCACAGAATGGTCGCGGGCGAATGCATCCGACGCTCGAAGCGCCACGAAAGCGCATGCGCGAGATGTTCCTTCAGGCGGTTCGTCATGATCGATGCGCCTCACGGATCACGAAGGGCGAGGCTGTCGCAAAACACGGGTCTTCCTGGCGGGTATTTCGCCTGACATCGCGGTTGTTGCCTGGGTGTTTGTGCATCAACTCTCGACCGGCGGCGATCGGCTGACGAGACGCTCGGTCAAGACGTGGTCGAACGCGTCCCGCGCGCCACTGCGGAAGCGCGCTCCTGCTTCGTCTCGCCGCAGCAGGCGATCGCGACGGGACCGGCGCGACGGGCGGCGGGGATCTTCCCTGTAATGAAATCGTCGCTCTCTCCGTCCTGCTGCGGGCGCCCTTCAAGCCTGAAAACGCGGGCGGATGCGCAGGGGTTCCCGGCGTCGCGAAGCCGGCTCCGATCGCTCCTGCGCCTCCAGCGACAGCATTGCAGCGCGCAGGAACGCATGCCCGAGGGGAATTTGCCTGCGCAATCCCCGGCATGTGCAATCCCTGGTACATATAATGCTGCGTCCACCGTCTAAGGTCGACGACATCGAGGAGAACCCGCCATGGTCCTGACGGCGCGCTTCGTGAGCCCCAACGGCAGGAGTTGCGTGCGCAACGTGGCCGAGACGATCACTGCAGCCGCGTGCCGCCGTCCTACCAGAAAAAGAAGACCGCGCCTGCGACCAGGCACACCACCAGCAGGGGGAGAACCGTCTCGAGGATCACCTCTCCCTCGCGCGACTCAAGCCCTGCGGCGCCCGACGCCATGGCGATGTTCGAGAGCGAGATCATGTTGCCCACCCCGGCCCCGATCAACTGGAGCCCCAGCAGAACCGCCACCGGTCGACCGAGCGCCCGCGCGGCATCTTCCTGAAGGCTGGCGAAGAGCAGATTTGAGACCGTGGCGCTGCCGGTCATGAAGGAGCCGAGCGCACCGAGAAAGGCGCCGAACATGACGAAGACATCGCCGAGGAGATCCGCGAAGCCCTCGCCGAGCACCTGCGGAATCGAGGGCAGATCAGCCTCGTTCATGTCGGAGATGACGAGGAGCTGGGTGAGCGCGATGATGAAGATCAGAACGATCGCCGCCGTGCGGATCTTGTTCCAGGTGGCCGAGACGGCCTCCACGAGATTGCCCCGATCGACAGGCAGGAGGACGAGCGCAGTGACTAAGGCGAGCGCCAGATAGAAATAGGGCGTGTAGAGCGGCGTGAGGCCTTCGAGCTCGGCTCCGGCGAACTCACCGAATGCGATCGTCACGCCCTCGAGCCATTCCCGCAGGCCGGGCGCCGTGCGCGAGACGATGAGCGCGATCGCCATCACGATGAAGGGCGCGAAGCTGCGCAGGATCGTTCCGGGCAAGACGCTTTCCCGCGACTGCGCGCGCTCGCCCTTGTCGCCGCGCTCGCCGTCTTGCTCCGCCCCGGATGCGTCGATCTTCAACTCGTCGGGCGTGGACGGGGCGAGGAAGCCGCGCCGCGCCGCGAAGGAGATCAGCACGAGCGCCACGATGCCGCCGATGATGGCGGGCAGCTCCGGCCCCACCAGCGCGGCCACCGCGAGATAGGGCAGGCTGAAGGCGAGCGCCGAGAACACGGCGAAGGGCAGGAAGGCGCTAAAGCTCCCCTTCGGCTTTTCCATCGTAACGATATAGGCGATCGCGCCGGTGATGACGATCGATGCGGCCGCGTGCGCGGCAGCGGCGTAGAGCACGGCGTCGGAGATCGTCGCATCGTCGAGACCAAGCCCCGCGAAGCCGATCACCACAGGGGTTCCCGCCGCGCCGAAGGGCACCCCCGTGCTGTTGCCGATGAGACAGATCGCCACCGCCTTGAGGGGGCTGAGTCCGAAATATACCAGCACGGGGGCTGCGATGACGGCGGGTGTGCCGAACCCGGCAATGCCTTCGATGAAGCCGACGAGCGCCCAGGCGAGCAGCATCGCGAGCACGCGCTTGTCCTCGGTGATCGACGCGATCACGGCCTTGACAGTGTCGAGCGCGCCGGTCTCGATCATGACGTTGAGTACCAGCAGCGCGAAGACGACGATCAGGAGAAGTTCGAGGAAAACAATCAGCGCGTTGATCACGCTGGCCGCGACGACGGCCCCGGACAGATCCCAGAGGAAGAGCGCGATCGCGACGCTGATCGCATAGGCAATCGGCGCGGCCTTGTAAGCCGGGAGGCGGAACGGGATCAGCAGCGTGAACAGAGCCGCGAAGGGAACAAGCGTGACGAGGAACAGGGTCATGAGCGCGCCCTCAATCCTGTCTTACCCGCTCGCGCAGCTCCAGGATCGCGTCGCGCGTCGTGACCTGCGTGCCTTTGGTTTCGACGGTGGCGGCGGCGGCCGCGACGGCGAGGCGGACGGCCTGCTCAAGGCTCTCGCCCTGGGAAAGCGCGTGCACGGCGGCCCCGAGGAAGGCGTCACCGGCCCCGACGGGGCTCTTCTCCTGTATATGGGGCGGGCGCAGGCGCAGGCGTGCGCCGTCGCGATCCGCGGCGATGGCGCCCTCGGGGCCGAGCGTTACGATCGCGATATCCGCGCCGCGATCGAGGAGCGCGTCGAGAAGTGCCTCCTGGTGCTCGCGCGCCTGCGCTACGTCGCGCCCCGCGAGCTCGGAGGCCTCGTGCATGTCGGGCTTGATCAGGTGGACGCCCGCACCCACCGCCTCCTTCAGAGCCGCGCCCGACGTATCGACGACGAAGCGCGCGCCGGCATCCCGAACGCGGCGGGCGAGCCTGGCGTGAAAATCCGAGGGCATGTTCGGCGCGAGGCTCCCGCTCGCGACGACCCACTCGAAATCGCCGGCGAGCGCGCCGATTCGATCGAGGATCGCGTCCTGGTCCCGCGCCTCGATGGCGGGACCGGGAAGCACGAACCGGTACATCTCGCCCGTGTCGCACGCGAGGACCTTGAGCAGCTCGCGGGTACGGTCGGGGATCTCGAACCACTCCGTCTCGAGCCCTTCCTCCTCGCACAGCTCGCGCAGCATTTTTCCGGAGGAGCCGCCCGCGACCACGAAGGCGCAAACATCTCCACCGAGATTCGCGATCATGCGCGCCACGTTGATGCCGCCCCCGCCGGGATCGTAGCGCGGCGGGGCGCAACGCAGCTTCTTCTTCGGCTCAAGCGCCTCGACCTCGGTGGTAACGTCCACCGCAGGATTGATCGTTACCGTCAACACCTTGCGAACCATGAGAGCGCTCCCATCCGATCTGTCCGATGACGTTGCTGCGGCGGCGGGAGCGCGCATAGACGCTACCAGCCGAGCCGAAGCGCTTCAGATTGAAATCACGACGCCTGTTCCAAATCAGGCGACGACGGACGATCGTCGCCTGACCTCTCAGATTCGGGCATCATGGCTGAAGCAAATGGGCTTCACCGCAGGCGCGCCGAACAAAACATCCGGGCGCCACCAAAAAGCGTTCCGGCACCAGATCACATCGGCGGTGGCGTCGTTGCGGCCCAAGGAATCCAGACGGCAATGAGGCCAAACCAGAACAGAAAGATCAGGAAAAAGGCGAGGAGGCCCATAATTGCGCTCGGAGCATAAGAATAACGCGTGTTGTATGGCCATCTATCACGTGTATAAGACCAAGACGGCAATGCCAGGATGGCAATCAGGAGCAGGATCACAATCAGCCAAAACCAGAAGATTTCCATGCTCGCCTCCTTTATCGATAATGATATCTTTCAATTTGAAGACGGCCTCCAATGTTCCAAGCTTTATTGTGTGAGATTAGTTTTTTTGAAACAACAGTGCAGGTTTGTTCCGTCGGCGGATGCGGTACTGGGGCGGATGGGTCGGGGACGGATGGAAAGCGGGTATGCCACCCACGCTTCGCCTCCTGATTGCACTGTAATCTGTTGAGCCAGCCTGAAAGCCGGTTGGTTTGTGCCGCATTCGTAGCTGGTGCTTTCACGACAATTCGGAGAATGCAGACTAACCGGTTTCAGGGTCGAGTCCCGGGACGGTGAACGACCGGAATGGGGCGCATTGCTGACATTGAAGCTCTGCGGTCCCCGATATTTCATCGCGGTCAAGCCGCATATGCGGCGGCCGGATATTGCGAGCGGATTCCCCATCAACCCATAGCCGTCAGAAACTCCATCAACGCCGCGCTGGTCTCTTCCGGTGCCTCCTCGGCGAGGTAATGGCCGCCATCGATGCCGCCGCCGCGGACATCGTCGGCCCAGTCGCGCCAGATGCCGGGCACGTCGTACCATCGCGGCATGTGCCCCCGTTCGCCCCACAGGGCGAGGACCGGACATGTGATGCGTTTGCCGGCTTTGCGATCGGTCTCGTCGAGGGCGAAATCGAAGGTCGCTCCGGCCCGATAATCCTCGCACATCGCGTGGATGGATGCGGGGTCTTCGTAGCAGCGTTTGTACTCGGCCATCGCCTCCGGGGCGAAGACGCCCCGCCCGCGATGGAAGAAGAAGCCGTCCGGGTTGCCGGCGATCACGCGCTCGGGGAGGTCATATTTCTGAGCAAGAAAGAACCAGTGCCAGTAGCCGAGACCGAAATCCATGTCGGCCCGGCGAAACATCTCGCCCGTGGGCACGATGTCGAGAACGGCAAGCGATGCCACGCATTCGGGATGATCGAGCGCCATGCGGTAGGCGACGCGTCCGCCGCGATCATGCCCGACGACGTGAAACCGCTCGAAACCCAGTGTCCGCATCATTTCGACCATGTCGCGCGCCATCGCACGTTTCGAATAGGGCGCGTGGTCCGGCGCGCTCGGCGGTTTCGAGCTGTCACCATAGCCACGCAGATCGGCACAGATCACGGTGAAATCCCGGGCGAGCCGTGGCGCGACGCGGTGCCACATCACATGCGTCTGCGGGTATCCATGGAGGAGAAGCACCGCCGGCCCCGCGCCCCCGATCCGCAAATTGATCGTCGCCTCGGCGACTTCGATACGATCAAGACGAAATCCCGCGAACATGTGCGCCTCCCTCGCCATGGAACCTGACACGGGGCCGGAAGCAGGACCAGTGGGTATCTGCTGTGTCGACGCACGCGATGAGGCGATCATCACAATGTGTATCGATGCTGGCAGCTGGCCATACGGCCCACGCTAATGGACAACAGGGCATCACCCGGAAATTCGTCGCTTATTTGCTTGGGATCCGTGCGCAAGCAGTTGCTTGAAGAGATTGCGTTTGGTGGAGCCAGAGATGGCAATCTTTGCCTGTTCTCGCTCGCCTAGCCGCGCCCGAGCCTAGGCCTTGACAGAAGCCCGCCACGTAATCCACCTTACCTGCACATACGGCAGTCCGGCGACGTCAACCATTTGATTTCACTGACGTCTTGGATCCGACTTTCTGGCTTCTCAGGATCCAGGTCCCCCAGCCAGTTTTTTCGAATAAAATACAAATAAATCAGACACTTGAAGCTCCGGGCTCTGCACCATCTCAAGGGGCTTGATCAGTGTTGTCCCCGGCATAAATCGCCGTGCAATCGCCGGTCACATCGACCCTTCTGCGAGCCGGACGGCGCGCTCTTGCGCCGGGGTGTCCGTGCTGCGCTCGGGCTTGCGAGAGACGACGAGACACCCGGCTTGCGTTCATGCGGCATCGCAGGCCCTGCACATATGCTCGGACATGCCATTATTCCGCAAAGTGGTACAGGCACCACTCATTCAGCATCCCGGTCGCGGCTCCCGATCAAACCGCAAGCACCATGAACGCCCGTTCCCGAAGAGGTCGCTTCTGGGCGCCGGTCGGCGGTCTCGTTCCAATGCCGTTTGACAGGTTACTTTTCGGATGCGGCCTTCGCCATACCGAGCATCGCCGCATCGTGGCCGAGAGACGCTTTCGCCCAACCGAAAAAGTCGCGATGCGCCGTCGTCTCACTCGCTCCGGCATCTTGCACGAACCAGTAGCTGAAGCGCGAGGAGATGACGTTGCCGAATGGTGCAACAAGCCGCCCCGCGCGCAGATCGTGTGCGACCAGAGCCGATCTGCCCAGAGCAACCCCGGCCCCGACCGCCGCGGCTTCGAGCATTGCGGCATCGTCATCGAAGAACAGGGCGCCGGGGCGTCGCGGCATTGCGTATTCGGATGACCTGAACCAATGCTCCCAAGTCACGGGATTATCGCAATGCAGCAGGGGAATCTCACTGAACGCGTCGGCACTGTGCGGATCAATCTGCGCGAGGAGGGAAGGAGCGATCACCGGCGCCAGCAACTCGTTGCACAGGAGCCGTGAACGAACATTGACCCAGTCTCCGCGCCCATAGCGGATCGCCGCATCGACCTTGTCGCGTCGAAAATCAACGAATTCGCGCGAAGCTGTAACACGCAGATCGAGCATGCGAAATTCGCGCAACATTTCCGCGAGCCGCGGCGCGAGCCACTTGCTGGCGAGCGCGGGCAGCATGCTCACGGTCAGCGAGCCGGTGGACCGACGTCGACCGATCGATTCGAGCGCGTCTTCGAGCGAAGTGAAACTCGAACGAATTGCCTCGGCAAGGACAAGAGCGGCGGGCGTGGGTTCCAGCTTTCGTCCGACACGCCGAAACAGAGGCTGGCCCAAATCCTCCTCGAGTTCGCGGATGCGGTGGCTGATCGCAGCCTGGGTAATGTTGAGTTCCTCGGCAGCGAGTGTCGCCTTCCCGAGACGCACGACCGCTTCGAGCGCCCGCAGGGCCCGTGATCCGGGAATGTACTTATTAGGTTCTTTCATGAGCTTATGAGAATTTCGCGTTTTCATGCAACCGAAGGTGACACTATAGGTGGAAAGGCGTCACGTGGCGAGCGGACAAACGCAGACCATGCAACGTCGGTTCGTGCAGGAGAAGGTGCAATCGTCGGCGAAGCTTCTCGTTGCGATGCATGCCTTCGACCGGAATTGAATCCTCGTCATTTCGTGGGCTGTTTCGATGAGCACGCGTGTTTCGCAAACCAGGCCGAGAGAGCCGGGAGCGTCAACGTTTCAGGCTGTCGCGCACAATTGGAGAAAGGCTGGATCAGAATGGCTGATGCTGTGACTCACGCGGGAACCGCCAAAACGCAGTTCATCCCGGATCTGCCGCTTGTGATCTGGCTGATTCTGGCGACATTGGTTCTCGGTTTGGTAGCCGGTTATGATGCCAATCAGCTTATCAGCAATTTCAATACGGGCTATGGAGCATTTCTGGGCGAATTCGCACTGATACTTGTCGCGTCCTTCATACTCGCATCTGCGCTGGATCAGCAGACGATCACCCTGCCCTCCGGAGTTCCCATCGGAATCGCGCCGTTCGCCGGGGCCGGCATGGTCTGCCCCGACACTGCCTATGCCGCTCTGGCGCCCATGTGCCGCAGGCGCAAACTCCCCATGGCATTCGGGGCTTATGCCGGCTTTAAGCTGCTGTTTCCAGCCAGCCCACTGATCATCGCGACACTGTTTGGCGCGGACATCACCACAATGCTGGTCCTGTGCCTGATCGTCTTCATCCCGGTCTGGGTAGCCGGACTGGTGTACGGCCGTTATGCCGAAGACCGGTTCGTCGGTTACACAGCCCCGGTGCAACAAGCCGAACCGGCGCGATCCACATACGGCTCTCTGATACCGTTTGCACTCCTTGCCGTATTGATCGTCATCGGGGTGGCCGTCGATATGCGCTTCAATGCCTGGCTCGACTTCCTCACGAGTCCGAAAGGTGCGCTGATCGCCGCTGCAATCTGGGCGCTCGCCATGATTCCCTACGCCGGTCGGCGCCCGGCAGTGGACCGGGGCATACGACGCGCAGCCGGCCTTCTGCTGATCATCGGAGCCGCGAGCGCGTTCAGTCGCGTGCTCACCGAAGTGGTGCCGATCGCAGATCTGTTTGCCGGGCGCACCGGCTTCGTCGCCATCATTTCGCTGTTTCTCATGACTGCTGCGTTCAAGTTGATACAGGGATCCAGCATGTCGACTCTGGCTGCCGTCGGTCCCGTTGCCGCGCCGATCGTCGTTGCGTCAGGCGTATCGCCCGGGCTGGCCGTCATCGCGGTATGCCTTGGCTCGTTCATCGCGATTCTGCCGAACGACAGCTACTACTGGCTGGTCCGCCAGGATGCGCTGGCCGAGCTATCGGAACGCAAGTCCATTCCGATCCTCTTCGCGGGTGCGCTGCTGCAGGCCATCGTTGGTCTGGCGGTTCTTCTGGTCATCACAGCTTTCGCGATCGTCTGATCGCGTTTTTTAACACAACCTAGAAATGCATCATCAATACAACTTACACAATAAGGAGGCAGTCGATATGGGCTCTTCGGTTCTTGTTTCCATCTTCGAGGGCGGGTACCAGCCGCTGAACGCGTTGACGGGCCTCGCCGCATTGCGAAGCGCAGGTCATGACACCGACTTCATCGACGCCTATGTCGAAGGCGTCGATATCGCGAGACTTAGCCGCTACGACACGATCATCTTTCCCGTTCCACTCTTCGACAGCCTGATGTCGGCGGTCCGGATCTGTGAAGATCTGGAGCGCGCCGGCTGCACTGCGGAGCGGGTGATGTTCGGGCAATACGCGACCATCAACGCTTCGTTCCTGAGCAGCCGCTACGCCGATCACGTCGTTACGGGCGAGTGGGAGGCACCGCTGATTTCATTGCTCAACCGCAAGCGCGGCTCGGAGGAACCGGTCATCAACGTCTTCAGCCGCGGCGGAGAGCCCGAACTCACACTCGCGACGAAGAAGCTGCGCGGCACGATGGCTCAGCCGTTGCGCGACGCTGCGCCGCATCTGTCGAAATACCCGCAGCCTCAGTTGTCGCGTCTGCTCGGCGCCGAAAAGGTCGTCGGCGGGCTGGAGCTGACACGTGGTTGCCATCACAAATGCACGTATTGCTCCGTCTTCGCAGCCTATGACGGCAAGGTGGTTCTCGGGGATATCGACACCATCATCGCGGACATCGATGCGCTGGTCGATCAGGGCATGGAACACATGACCTTCATCGATGCCGAGTTCTTCAATGCGACACGTCGCAGTTTCGATGCGCTGGCGAAAATCCATGCCCGTCATCCGGAGCTCACCTTCGACTTCACGACCCGCGTAGATCATATTCTCGAAAACAGGGACCGCCTGCGCGAGCTGTACGATCACGGTGTGCGCGTCATCACTTCCGCCCTCGAATGGCCGAAGGAGGAAGTGCTTCGGCAGGTTCGCAAGGAAGTCACGGTCGCGGACCTGAAAGAGTCGGTCCATCTCGTGCAGAATTCCGGTATCGCACTCAATCCCACATTCATCATGTTCAATCCTTGGGTCGGTCTCGAAGATTTTCCCCGCTTCAACGACTTCCTGGTCGAAACGAAGATGGAGGATATCGTCGACCCGGTCCAATACGAGACGAGGCTGCACCTCTATAAAGGGTCACCGCTTCTTGAAAACGAAACCATTCGTGCATTGCGGCTCGAGGAACACGAATTTCATTACGAATGGTTCCATTCCGATCCCCGCGTCGATGAGCTCTACCGCGCATCTCTTACGCCGGTTGCGGAAGGCGAATTCAAACGCTGCTGTCTGAAGTGCTGAGGGCGAGGCCATGAACAAGCTCTCGAACCTGATCGGAAACGCAGCACGGCTGGCAACGTCGATGCCAGTCGGAGACGAAGTCCTGGACTGGCGAGGAGCGAGCCTCGTCCGTGAAGTCGCGACCTGGCACCGGTCTCAGGCCGTCCCCGGCGAGGCCGTCCTCCTCGTCGATGTACCTCAAGAGCATCTTGAGCTGTTCGTTGATGCCCGAAGCGTTACGCTGCTGTTGTCGGACAAGGAACGCGGCGATGCAGCGCCTGTTGCCGATTGGCGGGTCTCTCGTCGCCTGCTAAGCGATGCAGCACTTGATGAGGGTGCCGTACTTGAAGCCGTCAGGTCCGTTCCTTCGCTGGGTGCGCTGCGCGAAATACTCGATCAAGAGATCACGCAGCCTTGGTGCGGGTCGGGATCGATCCAGCGAATCGTTGCGCCTTTCCTTCTGAATCGCGGCAACGCGGATGCGCGCGCGCACGCCCTGCGAGAGGCTGCACGCCTTCTGGAAAAGACCGGCAGTTTCGAGACGTTGGTGCTGGCTGCCGACGAGGCCCTCTCGCCGCGCCCGCTCACCGTTTGCGAGACGAAGCTGGCGCAGTTTCCCCTGGAGTCGGAGCTTGCCGAACTCTTCGCCGCTGCGGGATTGCACGGCTTGCATCTCACGCCGCTTCTCGACGGCCCGATATTGACGGTCGCCGGTGTGGAACTTCGGCTCTTCGCGGCTTCCGCCTATTCCGGGACGAAGGGCGTATGCCTGGATCAGGGTGACGCCGCGATCTATCTCGGCCCGTGGTCGAGCGTCTGTGACGATGATGGCCATACCTATCCACGCGGGGCTCGTATCGCCGTCTGCGCCAAGACTGCCGCCGTTCTTCGCCGCGCTCCGTATGCCGGCTCGTTTCTCATCATTCCAGCCCATCTGCCTCCTTCGCTCGAGAATGCGCCGCCTTTCGACTGCTCCCGCGATGTCGCGCGGCCTCCGGCGGAGACGAAGGGGCGCGTTGCGGGAAATGCAGCTTGTGGCGGAAGCGCGGGGGATTGCGGCTGTTGAGCCTCCCGATCGTGCCGAAGAAGTATTGAAAGGTCATTGCGATGAATATTCTCGTCTTGTGTACAGGGAATTCCGCCCGCTCGATCTTGCTGGAAGCGATTCTTCGAGAGCGGGGAGAGGGGCGTATCCATGCTTTCTCGGCAGGCTCGCGCCCTGTCGGTCGTGTCAATCCCGCAGCACTCTGCGTGCTGGCCGAGAACGGTCATGCGCTCGACGGCTTGCGCTCGAAGAGTTGGGACGAGTTTGCCGGAGCAGATGCAACGACCATGGATCTCGTCGTGACGGTTTGCGGCAATGCGGCAGACGAAAGTTGCCCGGTCTGGCCCGGTGAACCGATTCGGGCGCATTGGGGTATCGAGGATCCGGCTGCGGTAGTCGAGCCGGAGAGCGCCGTGCGCGCGGCCTTCACCCGCGCCTATGCTCTTCTCGACGATTGCGCCGAACGGTTCTTCGCCGGCGAACCGTTGAGCTTGTCGCGTCGTGAACGCGCAGCTCTCGCTGCGAGCATCCGCCCCGATCTTCAACTCATAGAGATGAACGCCCGCGCGTGAATGCGCAACGGTTCTTGATTGTGACGTCCCTTCAGGGAGTGGCCGGCCATGCCGAAATTCGTCAATACCGCGCTGCCGGCATTCGCACTGGCATTCATTCTGGGAAGCCCCGGTCCGGCGAAGGCTCTCGATATCCGGGTCACCGGTTCGAGCACGATCGCGCCGCTGGTCCTCGAATTCTCAAGGGGTTTCGAGGATCGCAATCCGGACGTCCGGGTTTTCGTCGAGACAGGCGGCAGCAGCAAGGGCATCAACGACATTCGGCGCGGGCTCGCAGATATGGCGATGGTCTCGCGTGCGCTTCTTCCCGATGAAACCGATCTCGTCGCCCATACCATTGCCCGAGACGGAATTGCGCTGGTTGTAGGGGCCGATAACCCGGTTTCGACCCTTTCCGACGACCAGGTCCGTGCGGTCTTCATGGGTGAGGTCGACAACTGGTCGGCACTTGGTGGCGATGATCGCGCGATCGTCGTCGTCTCCAAGGGGGAGGGGCGCGCCACGTCCGAGGTGTTCAATCACTTCCTCGGGCTGACCGCCGACCAGATCAGAGGCGACCTTGTCGCCGCAGAAAATGCACAGATGATCAATACCGTATCGGTGACGCGCGGGAGCATCGGCTACGTCTCGATCGGCGCGGCGTTGCTGGATATCGAATTCGGCGTCCCGGTCAAGCTGATCGGGCTCGGTGAAGTGCCGCCGACCGCGGAGGCTGTCGCCGACGGGCGCTATCAGGCGACCCGTCCGCTCAACCTCGTAACCGAAGGCGAGCCCGGTGATACGTTGGGTGCGTTCATTGCATTCAGCAGATCGCCCGATGTTGCCGATATCGTGACCTCCCTTACGTTCGTGCCGGTGCGGCAATGAGTGCGCCATCTTCATCTCTGCGCATCGGCGATCATCCTCCAAGGGTATCTTTTGCAGATAACATACTTACAGCGATACTTGCGGTCGTGTTCACTGTCGCATGTGCGTTGGTTCTCTTGATATGCTTTGTGATCGTATCGGGAAGCCTGCCGATTCTGAGCGCAGTCCCCTTCCCGCGTTTCCTGAGTGATGCAGGTTGGCATCCGACCGTCGGCGTCTACGGGCTCGCGCCCATGGTGGTCGGCAGCGGACTGGTCGCGTCGGGAGCGATCGTCATTGCTCTTCCGCTGGCTATCGCCATTGCGGCCGCCCTCCACTTCTTCCTGCCACCGGTCGTCGCAGGGATATTGCGGAGCTTCCTGTTCGTGTTCGCGGCGACGCCGACCGTAATCTTCGGGCTGTGGGGACTGACGCAACTCGTACCGGTCATCGGGAGCATCGCTCCCCCGGGCGCGTCGCTTCTGGCAGGAATCATATTGCTCGCTCTCATGATTCTGCCGACCACGACACTTCTGATTGATGGCGCTCTCGCGAAGGTCCCGCGGGGACTCGTCCACGGTGCGCAAGCCCTCGGTGCGTCACCACGGCTGACCTGCTTCGCCATGGCGATACCCACTGTTCGCACGGCGGTGATTTCGGCGGGACTTCTCGGTCTCGGACGCGCACTCGGAGAGACGATGGTCGTCCTCATGGTCACCGGCAACCGGGCGGAACTCCCCGGCAGCCTTCTCGATCCTATCCGGACCCTGACTGCGAATGTGGCCCTCGAAATGGGATACGCTCAACCATTGCATGCTTCAGCCCTCTTGCTCAGCATCCTGTTCTTGTTCGTGATCGCAGGGGGGCTCGCTCTGGCAGTCCACCTGATCGAGCGCCGGCAAGGACGTCTGACCGTGGATGTCTGACATGCCGGCGAAACAAATCCTTCCCTCGGGCCGTTCCCTAGACCGCATCGTGGCTGCATGCCTGATCGTCCTGGTATCTCTGGTCTGCATCGCATATCTGCGGGTATTCCTCGACATCGCCGCCGCTGGTCTCGACCGCATCGACATCGCCTTCCTGACACAGGAGCCGCGGATGTCCGGGCGGGCGGGTGGCGTTTTGCCGATGATTGTATCGACGCTCGTCGTCCTTGCCGTAGCAGTTGCGGTTGCGCTTCCGATCAGCCTCGCATGCGCTTTGTTCGTGACAGAGTATTTGCCGCCCGGTTCGCGCTGGAGCAATGTCTTTCGCGCAAGCATGCTGATCCTCGCATGCGTGCCGTCGATTGCCTTCGGCTTCTTCGGGAGCGTCTTCTTCGCCGAGATACTCGGGCTAAGGACGTCGCTTCTGACCGGCGGGCTGACGCTCGCGACGATGATCATCCCGATTTGTGCATTCGCACTGGAAGAGGCGTTCCGGCTTCTGCCATCCGGTTATCGGTACGGTGCCTATGCGCTCGGTGCGAGCCGTGCGCGCTTCATATTCCTCGTGCTGATTCCCGTGAGCGCACCACAGATCGTTACCGTCGTTCTGCTCGGGATGGGCAGGGCGCTCGCCGAGACCGCCGCACTTCTCTTTACGAGCGGTTATTCGGACCGCATGCCGACGAGCCTGCTGGATCCGGGGCGTGTGTTGTCCGTGCACATCTACGACCTCGGCATGAATATTCCCGGAGGAAACGCGATGGCGTCGGCCTCGGCACTTTTGCTGCTCGGCATGTTTCTGACGATCAGCGCCCTGGGTCTCATGTTTTCCCGTCACCTGAGCTTCGCAGTGAGGACCTGACATGCTGGAAATTCGCGATAATCCGATCGCTCAATTCGCGATATCACCCGAGGCGCAGACTCTCCGGGCCCGATCTGCACTCGAAGCGCGCGGCATCTCCGTTCGATTGGGGCATCGCTATATCCTGCGCGATATCAGCTTAAGCATCCGGGAGGGAGAGGTGCTCGCCATTATCGGCCCGTCAGGCTGCGGGAAATCGACATTCATAACCGCGATGAACGGGATGATCCGCCACACCCTTCCCGAAGCGAGGGTCGAAGGTGAGATCCTGCTCGCCGGCAAGGCCGTCACGCCCGGGCGGGCGGGTCAGGAGTACCTGCGCCATCGTGTGGCTATGGTCTTCCAGCGCCCCAATCCATTTCCCTATTCGATCCGTCGAAACGTGGAGTTCGCCCTGAAGGCAGCAGGGCTTTCCGACAAGTCCGAGATGTCGGACCGGATCGAGGAAGCGCTGCGCGCGGTTCATTTGTGGGACCGTGTCAAGGATCGCCTTTCAGATCCCGCAACGCGCCTTTCCGGTGGCGAGCAGCAAAGGCTGTGCATCGCCCGGGCGCTGGTCAGCCATCCGGACGTCATTCTTCTGGACGAGCCATGCAGCGCTCTGGATCCGATCGCCTGCAAAGCGATCGAAGAGCTGATCTGTGATCTGAGGTCGCGCGCCGCGATCGGCATCGTCACGCACAATCTTGCCCAGGCACATCGCCTTTCGGACCGGTGCGCGGTGTTCTGGCCCGAGGAAGACGAGGGACGGGTGATCGAAGCCGGTAGCACCGACGATATCATCCGGCGCCCGACCCACCCGATTACCTGCGGCTATGTGGCAGGTGAGTACTGCTGAAATCCGTTCAAGGCCGGACACGATACCCCTTCCGGCGAACAATCTTCGCTTTGCAACAAGGAGCAGATCAATGAGCAATATAACGAATGTCGTGCAGGAGGACTATACTGCCCGCGTTACGGGCACGGCAGTTGAAGCAGAGGTGTTTCGCCAGAGCGTCTGCTGTACGGAACGGTACGATAATACCTTCCTCAAGAAGGTGCCGAAAGCGATCATCAACGCCGATTTCGGTTGCGGCAACCCCACGAAATATCTTCGAGCGGGGGATCGCGTACTCGACATCGGCTGCGGCGCCGGCATGAATTGCTATATCGCTGCGCAGGTTGTGGGACGGGAAGGTGAGGTCATCGGGGTGGACTTTACGCCCTCGATGCTCGACGTCGCGCGTGGCTCGCTGGATGCTTTCAGCGATGATGTGCCCGAAGCGGCGCCGATGCGCTTCATTGCCGCCTCCGCGAATGATCTGGCGCTCGACCTCGAATGGGCTGACGATGCTCTGCGCAGCACGCCGGTCAACAGCCAGAAGGCGATGCAGGATCACGTCGCGCGCGTGCGCGACAAGAAGATCATGCAGCCCGCGATCGCCGACGCATCCGTCGACATGGTCATTTCCAATTGCGTGATCAATCTTCTGGATGACGTCGACAAGCCATCGGTCTTCAAGGAGATTGCGCGCGTGCTGGTGCCCGGCGGGCGCTTCGCAATCTCCGACAATGTCTCGAATGTTCGCGTCCCCGATCACGTCAAGGCGGACCGGGTCATGTGGTCGGCCTGTTACGCCGGCGTTCTCCAGGAGCAGGAATTCTATGCTCAGTTGGAAGCAGCCGGTTTCGTCGACATTCGAATCGAGGTTCGCAATCCTGATCCGGCGCATACCATCGAGGACCTGGTCTTCTATTCGATTACGGTCACCGGTGTGAAGCCGCGGGAGCCGTCCGCACAGGAGAAGAACGCGCAGGTCCTCTATCGTGGGCCCTTCAAGGCTGTGGTCGGTGAAAGTGGCAAGGTCTATCAACGCGGGATGATCGCAACGATGGCGGATGAGGATCGATTGATCGCAGCAGAGCCTGACGCTTGTGGCTTCGTGATCACCGAAGGGCATGCCCAGCAGGATGAGCCGGCGAGCAAGACGTGCTGTTCGTGACCGATTTCGCGCTGATGTCCGACAAGGGCACCGACCGGGCTGCGACCCGGTCGGTGCCGACGCAACTATTCGTCACGACACAAGGATGTGTTTGCCCATGACCGATGATCATCTGCCACGCGCCACCGCAGCGCAGGCGCAACCGTTTGTCCGTGATGCGACCGAAGCCGACATGGCGGTGGTGCGTACGATCTACGCGCATTATGTCGAGCACGCGCTCGCCACATTCGAAGAAGTCGCGCCGACCGTCGATGACATGAACACGCGAAGGCTGACGGTGCTCGCGTCAGGTCTGCCCTATCTCGTTGCGACGGTTGACGAGCATATCATCGGCTATGCCTATGCCACCCCGTACCGTCCGCGTCCGGCATACCGGCACACGATCGAGAATTCCGTCTATATCGCCGCCGGGCATCACGGTCGCGGCTACGGCTCTGCGCTGCTCGGCGCTCTGATCGAACGATGCGAGGCCGGGCCCTGGCGGCAGATGCTCGCCGTCATCGGCGACAGCGAGAATGCGGGCTCGATCGCCCTGCACGGTCGGTTCGATTTCGAGCCGGTAGGTACCTTGCGATCAGTGGGTTTCAAATTCGGGCGGTGGGTTGATACCGTGTTGATGCAAAGGTCATTGGCGCAGGGGGATCAGATGGAGCCCTGATCTGCGCAAAGCCGCGCAGATGCGGCTTGGATATGCTCGATAGCAACACCCGTCGGCTGCAATAAATCGCAGCAGACTACTTCTGTGCCGCATGCATATGCTCGGTTTCGAGCAGTGCCTGATCAATCTGCATCGAACCCGACGACGAAGTAGTTGGCGCATTCAGTCTGTGTGAACACGTCGATGGGATTTCTGATTACCTTTGATATACGGTTGACAGTCCGCACTGCGGCCTTTCGCAGAATCGCCTTTTCCGGTGGGTGGGCACATGAAGTTGGAGCGCATGGTTGAATTCTTTAGCATACGCAGTAAATCCCTTGCCAAGGGCAATGTTTTCATCATGTTTCGTACGAGCAGAAAATGCTAGATCAGGAGAGATTTATTCCTGATTAATCTTGTACAAGCACATTGCACGTGCCATTTGACGGGCATCATCATCTATCAGAGTAGAGGTATTTTTGAGATGGAAGAGAACCTGCCCGACAACATCCAGATCCAGCTCGCCGCCGAGATTGTCGCGGCTTATGTAAGCAACAATCCGGTCCCTCCGGCTGATCTGCCCGGTTTGATCGAATCTGTGCACGCAAAACTGGAATCGATCGTTTCGGGCGCTCAGGAAGAGGTCGTCGAGGCCCCTACGCCAGCAGTATCGATTAAAAAATCCGTCACGCCGGATTTCATCATCTGTCTTGAGGACGGCAAGAAGTTCAAGTCGCTCAAACGCCATCTGCGGACGAAGTTTGATATGTCCCCGGAGGAATATCGCGCCAAATGGGGACTCCCGGCCGATTATCCGATGGTCGCGCCGAATTATGCCGCCGCCCGCTCCGAGCTCGCCAAGGCAATGGGCCTTGGTGCGCAACGCAGCAAAGCGAACAGCGGTGCCGAGCCAGCACGCAGAGGCCGTCCCCGCAAGAGTGCGTGATCGGCGGCAATGCCAGCGACAACCGTGGGCGTCACGGGCTTTCCAAAGGGGCGCGGACGCTTACCTCCGGGCGGATATCACTTGTAAACAATAAGCGGCTCCGCGGATATCCCGAGGAGCCGCCATTGGGTTCAGA
>LFIK01000460.1_pt1 | contig 30714 bp, 28 predicted proteins | sample 643401 | NCBI WGS metagenome assembly LFIK01 (sample SAMN03777447, study PRJNA286221) | soda lake metagenome | biome: soda lake; feature: Kulunda steppe; material: water; isolation source: sample T5-Br brine of Lake Tanatar-5 | place: Russia: Kulunda steppe | collected 2010-07
CCGACGACGCCGTGCGATGGCTCACCGCCAACGGTCGGCCCGCCCGCCGCTACATCGACGGCGTCGTCGAGTGGAGGCGCGCCGGAGGTGCGGTGACGGGTGGTGCCGCCGTGACCTCCGAGGCTGGCGCCTGACCGGCCCCTGACCGGCGTCTGCGCCGGCTCGTCAGGCGTGCGCGCGTTCCGCCGCTGCCGCGATCTGGTGCAGCATCGACGCCTCGGGAGCGCCCATACCCCAGAAGGCGTGCTGGGAGGCCTGCCCGACCTGCTCGTACATCTCGGCGAGGTGCCAGGGCATGGGATCCCACACCCCGATCGCCCGGAGGTAGCTGCGGCCATCATGGGTGTAGACCACGAGCTGGCTCTTCGCGCGCCCCGCACGGCCGTTGGTCGTGGGAGGTTGCCCATGGTGTAAACCATATTTATGATGCATACGTGTCACGTCACGTCGTCTCATGGGGGTCGCCCCAAGCCGAACGGGGCAGCTCATGTCCGGCAACAACGCACGTTCGTACCGGCGCGAGAAGACGGCTGTGCGGATCGCACAGGACATCGTGCGGCAGATCCGGCGGGACGGACGCCAGCTCGGAGCGCACCTGCCGCCGGAGCGCGTCATGCTCGAGGAGTATGGCGTTGGTCGTGGCACGCTGCGCGAGGCGCTCCGCTACCTCGAGCTCCAGGGGGTGCTCGACATCAAGCCGGGCCCTGGCGGTGGCCCCATCGTCAGGGCCCCGGACTCTGCCAACCTGGAGAACACGCTGGCGCTGCTACTGGAGTTCTCGGACGCCCGTTTCCGAACCATCGCGGAGACCAGGCTTGCTATCGAGCCGATGGTCGCACGGCTGTCGGCCGACCGGATGAGCCCCGAGCTGCTTGATGAGCTCGAGGAGTCCGTCGAGCTTATGGAGCAGCAGGTCGAGGATCGCGCGGTGTTCCTCGAGCAGAACCGTCGGTTCCACGACCTGATCGCGTGGGGGTCCCGCAACCCGCTCTTCGCGAACCTTATCGAGTCGGTCATCGCCATCTCTGACGGATACGCCTTCGGGACGGACTACCCGTTGCACCGCCGAGAGAAGGTGTGCACGGCCCACCGGGCCATCTACGAGGCGATACGGGCGAAGGATGAGGACGCTGCAGCGGACCGCATGCACGCCCACGTCGCTGCGTTCCTGCGCTACGTAGAGGTGAAGTACCCCGAGGTCCTGGACGCGCCGGTGACCTGGGAGGAGTTCATCAGCTGACGGTCCGCGTCCCGTCGGGAACTCGCTCGGTACGGGTGTGGGGTGCGGGTCTCGTGCAGCTTGGGTTGCGCGTGGCAGCCTTTCTATGATTATGATTATGATACGTTGAACGTGCATGGGAGGTGGGAGCCGTTGGACGTGTTGACTGAGCGACGTGGCGACGTCGCATGGATCCGTCTGAACCGCCCAGAGCGGATGAACGCCTATGACCTCGAGACCGCTGAGCGGGTCACGCAGGCGGTGCTCGAGGCAGAGGATGCCGGTGTGATCGTCATCACCGGCACGGGCCGGGCGTTCTGCGCGGGGGGCATGCTCACCGACCTCGACGCGGCGGACGAGCCGACGATGCGCGGGCTGTACCGCGCGTCGCTCCGGATGCTCCAGACCATCCGCGAGTCGCCACGGCCGGTCATCGCGGCGGTGAACGGTGCGGCGGCCGGCGGTGGGAACGAACTGGTGGTCGCGTGCGATCTCGCCATCGCCGCGCGCAGCGCCACCTTCGGTCAGACCGGACCGAAGGTCGGATCCTCTCCGGTCCTCGGCGGCAACAACCTGCTGGCGACGCAGATCGGGGAGAAGAGGGCCAAAGAGGTCGTGTTCCTGTGCCGGCGGTACGACGCCGAGACGGCCCTGCGGTGGGGGTGGGTCAACGCCGTCGTCGCGGATGACGACCTCGAGGCGGAGGTCACGACCTGGTGCGAGGAGATCCTGCGGATGAGCCCGCGCTACCTCGAGATCTCCAAGGTGAACTCCAACGTGTGGTGGAACACGGCCGCCGACTCCTTCCAGAGCGGCCTGGGCATGCTGGTCCAGGCGATCGGCAGTGAGGACATGAAGGAAGGGGCCCGGGCGTTCCTGGAGCGTCGACGGCCGCGGTTCCGTGAGCGTCGGCGTGAGGACGGATGATGCAGTCGTACCGGGAGCTGGTCCCCACCTTCGCTGATCGAACCGACTGGGCTATGCCGACCGTCCTGCGCGAACGTGCCGCCAGCCACGGCGACCGCACCTACCTCGACGCCCCTGAGGAGGGGCGTCGCTGGACCTACGCCGAGACCCTCGCGGCGGCCGAGCGGGTCGCCGGTGGCCTCATCTCCGCCGGGATGCAGCCGGGCGACCGGCTCGTCCTCCTGACACCCAACTCATCGACGATGGTGTTCAGCTACCTCGGGTGTGCCTTGGCTGGTGGGGTCCAGGTCCCGATCAACACCGCGTACCGCGGCTCCTTCTTCGAACACCAGGTCCGCACCGTCGAGGCCCGGTTCGCGGTCACGACGTCCGAGCTCGCGGAGCGGTTCCTGGAGAGCGCTTCGGCCTGTGGGACCGTCGAGGTCGTGTGGGTTCTCGGAACCGAGGAGGAGGTGACCGCACTGCGTGACGCCGCCAGCGATCTCCACTTCCGGATCGAACCCGCGGACGCGCTGCTGGCTGCGCCCCCTCCGCCCGCGTTCCCCGAGGTTGCGTCGACCGACCTGGCCTCGGTCTTCTTCACCTCAGGCACCACCGGACCGTCCAAGGGCGTGATGATGCCGCACGCCCAGATGCACTTCTTCGCAGAGGAGGTCGTCAGCCTCACGCGGCTCACCGATGACGACACCTACATGACCGTCACACCGCTGTTCCACGGCAACGCCCAGTTCATGGCGGCCTACCCCGCCATGGTCGCGGGCGCAGGGTTGGTCCTGCGCAGCCGGTTCAGCGCGTCTCGTTGGGTGGACCAGTTGCGCGATGGCGGGGTGACGGTCACCAACTTCGTTGGTGTCATGATGGACTTCGTCTACAAGCAGCCTGCGAGAGCGGACGATGCCGAGAACCCACTGCGCTGCGTGTTCGCTGCTCCCACCGCGTGGTCGATCCTGGACGACTTCACGGCGCGTTTCGGTGTCGAGGCCTTCGTAGAGGTCTTCGGGCTGACCGAGACCTCCGCGCCCATCCTCACCCCGTACGGCGCGCAACGGCCGCCCGGAGCCGCAGGGCTCGAGGCCTCCGACTGGTTCGAGGTGCGACTCGTCGATCCTGAGACGGACGAGGAGGTCCCCGTCGGTGAGGTCGGCGAGCTCGTCGTACGTCCGCGTCTGCCGTGGACCTGCAGCCTCGGCTACTACGGGATGCCCGAGAAGACCGCGGAAGCCTGGCGGAACCTGTGGTTCCACACCGGGGACGGTCTGCGCCGCGACGAGGACGGCTGGTTCTACTTCGTTGATCGCCTGAAGGATGCCCTGCGTCGTCGCGGCGAGAACATCAGCTCCTACGAGGTGGAGCAGGCCATCCTCGGTGCGGATGCGGTCCTCGAGTGCGCCGTGATCGCGGTTCCGGCCGAGTTCGATGCGGGGGAGGATGAGGTCATGGCGGTGCTGGTGACCGATGGTTCGATCACACCCGACGAGGTGTGGCAGTTGTGCGACCGACGGCTTCCCGACTTCACCGTGCCGCGCTACCTGCGCTTCATGGACGCGCTGCCCAAAACGCCGTCGGAGAAGGTCCAGAAGGCGGAGTTGCGTGCTCTAGGCCTCGAGGGGCAGGTCTTCGATCGTCGTGCTCACCGGGGAGGCCAGGCATGAGGCAGCCCTGCCGCTCGATCCTGTTCATGCCGGGGCATCGGCCGGACCTCATCGAGAAGGGGATCGCGGCCGGGGCCGACATCATCGTGCTCGACCTCGAGGACGCGGTGCCCGTCGCAGAGAAGGCAGCTGCACGGCGCACGGTTGCCGCCGCCATCTCCGACGTCCGGGCCGAGGGCCACGAGGTCGGGCTGTTCGTCCGGCCCAACGCGCTGGATACCCGGCTCTCCGGGAGCGACATCCTCGAGGTGGCGGTGCCAGGCCTCGATGGCCTGTTCATCCCGAAGGTGACCAGTGCGATCGACGTGCATCGGTACCTGGCCCTCGTCGAGCACGCGGAGCACGTCGGTGGCCTCGACGACCTCGATCTGATCGTGCCTGTGGAGATGGCGCGAGCCATCGTCAACATCCATGAGATCGTCGAGGTGCCGCGCGTGTCCGCGGTCATCGGCCCCACGGCCCGGCACGCGGACATCGCGCGTGCCATCGGCTTCGAGTGGACCCCGGAGGGCACCGAGACCCTGTACCTCCGTAGCCGCATCCTTGTCGCTGCACGTGCCGCCGGGGTGGTGCCGCTGACCGGCCTGTGGGAGGACGTCCATGATGTCGAGGGGCTGTCCAGGTTCGCGCGGCAGGGTCGGGGCATGGGGTTCAGTGGTCAGATCGTCATCCACCCCTCCCACGTCGCGCCGGTGAACGAGGCCTATACCCCCGCGGAGGAGGAGTTCAGGTTCTACGAGGGGATGATCGCGGCCTTCGAGGAAGCGGAGCGCGGCGGCAGCGGCGCACTCGTGTACAGGGGGCGCCACATCGACATCGCTCACGTCCAGACCGCACGGGACTGGCTCACGTCGATGGCGCCCCTGCGTGGTCACGCCGGTCGGTGAGCGTCGTGCCTCTCGCCTACGCCGCGCATCCCCGGGACCAGGGCGACGCGCGCACGACTTCATCGCGGCGACCGAGGATCGACCGTGTCGGGGCCGAGGAAGCGCCACAGCGCACAGATGACGACCCACGGCGGGCGGATGCATCGCCTGCCGAGACCGAACAGGAGAGCCGATGAGCGCAGTAGCGACGGCGCCGTCAGAGATCGAGCAGGACATCCGCGCCGCGATCCGCGACCTGTGCGCCGACTTCCCCGACAGCTACTGGCGGGAACAGGAGCGCACCAAGACCTTCCCCTGGGACTTCTACCGTGCCATCGCCGAGGGCGGGTGGCTTGGTCTCACCGTCCCTGAGGCGTACGGCGGCGGAGGGCTCGGTGTCACCGAAGCCGCCATGCTCGAGTTGGAGATCGCCTCATCCGGTGCAGGCATGAACGGCTGCAGCGCGGTTCACGTCGGCATCTTCGGCTTCGATCCGATCATCAAGCACGGCTCCGAGGAGATGAAGCAGCGCTACCTCCCTCGGCTGGTGAGCGGTGACATCCACGTCTCCTTCGCGGTCACTGAACCCGACGCGGGTACCGATACCACGCGGATCTCCACCTTCGCGCGCCCGGTCGAGGGCGGTTACCTGGTCACGGGCAAGAAGGTCTGGATCACCAAGGCCCTCGAAGCGGAGCGGATGCTGCTGCTCGTGCGCACGACACCGAGGGATGAGGTCGACCGCCGCACGGACGGGCTCACCCTGTTGTTCGCGCCGATGGATCGGGACCGGGTATCGATCCGCCCTATCCCGAAGATGGGCCGCAACGCCGTCGACACCAACGAACTGTTCATCGACGAACTGTTCGTCGCTGAGGAGGACGTCGTCGGTGAGGTCGGAGGTGGGTTCCGCGCGATCCTGTCCGGTCTCAACGCGGAGCGCATCATCGCCGCCAGTGCCGCGCTGGGCATCGGTCGGGCGGCGCTGCGGCGTGCTGTCAGCTACGCCCGGGAGCGCATCGTCTTCGACCGTCCCATCGGCATGAACCAGGGGGTGCAGTTTCCACTCGCGCGCGCGATGGTCGATCTGGACGCCGCGGAGTTGATGATCCGTCAGGCAGCGTGGCTCTACGACCAGGGGCTGCCCTGCGGCAAGGAAGCGAACGCCGCCAAGCTGTTGGCCGCCGAGGCCGGCTTCAAGGCGGCTGACATCGCGGTTTCGGTGCACGGCGGCTACGGCTACGGCCAGGAGTACGACGTCGAGCGCTACTTCCGCGAAGCGCGTCTGATGCGGATCGCGCCGATCTCCGAGGAGCTGATCCTCAGCTACCTCGCGGAGCACGAACTCGATCTTCCCCGTTCCTACTGAGCAGCAAGAGGAGCACACGATGCCGGGTCTGTACTACGAGCAGATGGAGGTTGGCCGGACGATCCAGCACGAGGTCACACGGACGGTGACCGAGATGGACAACGTGCTGTTCACCTCCCTCACGATGAACCCACAGCCACTGCACCTGGACCAGGAGTTCGCCAAGACCACGATCCACGGGAAGCCGCTGTTCAACAGCCTCTTCACCCTCGCGCTCATCGGCGGCATGAGCGTGACTGACACCACCTTCGGGACCACGCTCGGCAACCTCGGCTACGACTCCATCGAGTTCCCCAACCCCGTCTTCCATGGCGACACGCTGCGGGCGGAGACCACCTTCACCGACAAGCGTCGGTCCAAGTCGCGCGATGACGCCGGCATCGTGTGGTTCGAGCACCGGGGCTACAACCAGCGGGACGAGCTTGTCTGCCGATGCTCGCGGGTCGGCATGGTGCTGTACGCCCCAACCGACACGGCGTCCTGACGACGCACCCCTGCAGGAGGAGGCAGGTATGGAGCTCGAACTCGACGATGCAGCCAGGTCGGCGCAGGATGCCGCTCGAGAGGTAGCCAGGGCAGTAGAGCCTCGAGCGATCGAGGTCGATCGTCTGAGCTCGATCGACGAGGGGCTCGTGGAGGCTCTGCGGGACTCGGGCCTTGCACGCTACGTCGTCCCGCAGGAGCACGGTGGGATCGACCCCCAGGTCGATCCGCTGCACGTCACCCTGATCCGCGAGCAGTTGATGCGGGTCTCGACAAACCTCGACTCCCTGTTCGGCCTCCAGGGCATCGGCAGCTTCGCGATCTCCAGTGCGGGGACGCCGACCCAGCAACAACGCTGGCTGCCGGCCGTCGCGAACATGGAAGCGATCGCGGCGCTCGCGCTGACCGAGGACGCTGTCGGCTCCGACCTGCGGAGTCTGGCGACCTCGCTGCGAGCGGAGGGTGACCAGTTGCTCCTCACCGGCGAGAAGACCTGGATCTCCAACGCCGGTCGTGCGGACTTCTACGTCACGCTCGCGCGGGAGGGGGAGGGCCTGACGACGGTTCTCGTGCCTGCGGACGCGGACGGCGTGCACACCGAACCCATCGACGAGATCATCGCGCCCCACGCCCTCGGCACCGTCCGTTTCGACGACGTCCTCCTCCCGCCGGACGCACGGATCGGGGAGCCAGCGGACGGTTTTCGGCACGTGCTGGCAACGCTGGCAACCTTCCGGGTCTCCGTCGCTGGCGCCGCGCTCGGGCTGGCGCAAGCCGCGTTGGAAGAAGCGGTCCAGCACGCGAGACAGCGTGAGCAGTTCGGCCGACCGCTCCTGCGCCTCGGTCCGGTCGCGGCCCTGCTCGCCGACTCCTGGGCGGAGCTCGAGTCCGCGCGGTTGCTGACCTACCAGGCGGCGATCCAGGCGCGACACGATCCGGTGTCGGCGATCGACCGGTCCTCGATGGCGAAGCTGCACGCGACCGAGATGGCCTCCCGGGTCGCGGACCGCTGCGTGCAGGTGATGGGTCGGTGGGGGCTGGTCCGCGACAGCCGGGTCGAGCGGGCTTACCGGTCGGCCCGACCGATGCGGATCTACGAGGGGGCGTCGGAGGTGTTGCGGCTCGGCGTCGCCCGCCGGCTGGGGACCGAGGTGGATGCATGGACCTGATGCTCGAGGATCGCGTCGGTCTGGTGACCGGTGCCAGCCGTGGGCTGGGTCAGGCGATCGCCGTCGCCCTGCTCGAGGAGGGGATGCGGCTGTTGGTGGCCGCGCGCAGCAACGCTTCCCTGGAGGCGTTGGCGGTGCGCTTCCCCGGTCAGGTCGAGCCGGTCGCGTGCGACATGGCCGATCTCGACACCGTCGTGTCACTGCCGGCACGAGCCGTGGAGCGTTTCGGTGCGCTGGACGTCCTCGTGAACAACGCTGGTGTTGCACCCGCAACCCGCTTCGTCGACCAGGAGCGCGACGCGTGGGAACACACCTTCACCGTGAACGTCACCGCTCCGGCCCTGCTGTGCCGGGAAGCCGGAGCGCGCATGCGTGACCAGGGTCATGGCAGCATCATCAACGTCGCCTCCACCACGGGGCTGCGCGGGAAGGCGTGGCTCGCGGCCTACTCGGCCTCGAAGGGTGCAGTACTCCGCCTCACCGAGTCCCTCGCCGCCGAGTGGATGCGCGACGGCGTCCGTGTGAACGCCATCGCTCCTGGTGCCTTCGTCACCGAGGCGCAGCAGGCGGTCCTCGACGACCCGGAACTGCACCAGCGACGCATCGCCAAGATCCCTGCCGGTCGCATGGGCGACCCGGGCGAGCTGACCGGGCTCGTCCTCTATCTCGCCTCGGAGCAGGCCAGCTTCGTGTCGGGAGCGACCTTCGTGATCGACGGTGGAGAAGCGAACCGCCTGTGAGAACTCCCAGCACCCCAGGAGCTGACCATGAAGCGTGTGGTGACCCGTCGCGATGCGGACGGTGATCGGTTCGAGCGTGTCGATACCCCGGGCACGGTCGTGCGGTTCGGGCCGGGTTTCGAGGTCCACGAGGTGTGGCGGATGGACGCCCCTCCGAGCGATGTCGTGGCGGGTCGCGATCCCGAGAGCTACGCCTTCGAGCCAACGCAGGGGATGGTGTTCCGGACCGTCGTCATCCCGCCGGATGAAGTGGTGCACGCCTCCCTGCAGCGCGGCGAGAAGTGGGGACGTAACAGCCCCTACCGCTCTACTGGCGAGGACTACGGCCTCCATGCGACCGACACGCTCGACCTGGTCACCGTCGTGTCCGGGTGCGTCGATCTCCGCCTCCCGGACGGGTCGCAGGAGCATCTGGAACCCGGCGATGTGGTGGTGCAGCAGGGGGCTGAGCACGCGTGGCGCAACCCCGGGCCCGACGATCTGGTGCTGAGCGTGGTGATGGTGGGCGCGCGTCACGCCGGCGCGCCGCCCGCGGAGAGCGACCGCTAGTCCCCGAGGTACTCCCGAACGACCTCCGCGGTGTCCTCTCCCAGTCGGGGCGCCGGGGGGTAGCTCGGCAAGGGCAGCCTCGAGGTGCGCAGAGGTGGACCGGGGACCATCGCCCCGTCACCGAGGGTGCCATCCGCCACGGGGCGCAGCGTCCGTGCGAGGAAGTGCGGATCCCGAACCACGTCGCTGGCGTCGTTGACGGGGGCAGCGACCACCTCGTGCGCTTCGAGCTGGGCGAGCGCGTCCGCGCGCGTCCGTGCACCGATCCACTCCGTGAGGATCTCCTGCAGTTCGGCGTCATGCACCAGACGTGCCGCCGGAGTGGCGAAACGGGGATCCTCGCACAGTTCCGGGCGGTCCATGGCGACGAAGAGTCGTTGGGCGATGCGCTGGGCCGAGGCCGCGACGGCGATCCATGCCCCGTCGCTGGTCTGGTAGATGCCCCGCGGGGACGCGGCACCGGTCGAGTTCCCCTCGCGTTGCGAGACCTCCTGCAGCGCGGTGTAGCGCAGGATCGTGTCGCCGAGGATGAACATCAGCGGCTCGTACAGCGCGACGTCCACGAGCTCGCCCTCGCCGGTCCGCTCACGGTCGTACAGCGCGGCAGCGATCCCGAAGGCGGCGGCGAAGCCCGCGATGGAGTCCGCGAACCCGAAGGGCGGCGCGGTCGGTGGGGTCGTCGGCCACCCGTTGATGAACGCGAAGCCGCTCATCGCCTCGGCGATCGTGCCGAACCCCGGCCGGGCCCGGTAGGGCCCGTCCTGGCCGAACCCGCTGATCCGGGCCATGACCAGGCCGGGGTTGACAGCCCGCAATCCTTCCCAACCGAGGCCCCAGGACTCAAGACGGCCGGGCCGGAAGGACTCGAGGACGACGTCCACCTCGGCCGCGAGTCGGCGGACGAGGTCCTGGCCGCTCGGCTCCCGGAGATCCACGGCGATGGAGCGCTTGCCGCTGTTCAGCCGGGTGAAGCCGAGGCCGACCCCGTCACGTTGGGGTACCCACGCGCGTGCGCCATCTCCGACGGCCGGGTCCTCCACCTTGACCACGTCGGCCCCGAGATCGCGCAGCAGACGGCCCGTTGTCGGTGCCGCGTACAGCCCGGCGAGTTCGAGCACGCGGATGCCGGCGAGGGGTGCGTGGTGTGCAGGGGCGTCCATGCGGTGTTCTCCCGGCCCGTAGGCCTCACAGTCGCTCGATGATGATGGCGTTGGCCATACCGCCGGCCTCGCACACCGTCTGCAGGCCGTAGCGCGCGTCGCGCCGGTGCAGTTCGTGGACGAGGCTGGACAGCAGCTTTGCGCCCGTGGCGCCGAGCGGATGACCGTTGGCGATCGCGCCACCCTTGACGTTGAGTCGCTCGGGGTCGCCGCCAAGTGCCGAGAGCCACGCCAGCGGGACCGATGCGAAGGCCTCGTTCACCTCGTAGAGGTCGATCTGATCCAGATCGAGCCCGGCGCGCTCGAGGACACGCTCGGTCGCCGGGATGACCCCGGTGAGCATCAGCAGTGGGTCCGATCCTACGACCGCGGTGGCCACGACCCGCGCCAGCGGTTCCAGGCCGAGTTCCTCAGCGACCGCGCGCTCCATCAGCAGTACCGCGGCCGCGCCGTCAGAGATCTGTGACGCGTTGCCGGCGTGGATCGACCACGACAGCGTCGGGAAGCGCTCAGCGAGCTCGTCGGTGCGGAAAGCGGGTTCCAGCCGCGCCAAGGACGAAGCCGAGGTCCCGGGGCGGACCCCCTCGTCCCGCACGACCGGTCCCTGCGGGGTGTCGACGGGGACGAGTTCGCGGTCCAGCCAGTGCTGCTGCTCTGCCGCCACCGCCAACGCGTGGGAACGGGCGGCGAAGTCGTCGAGCTGTCCCCGATCCAGCTCCCAGCGGTCGGCCACCAGTTCCGCTGCGACGCCCTGGCCGACCAGCCCTGCCGGGAAGCGGGCGGCGAAGCGCGCACCGTAGGGGTCCTCGTCGCCGACGGCGGAGAACATCGGCACCCGGGACATGGACTCGACGCCGCAGGCGATGACCGCGTCGTAGGCCCCCGCGAGCACCCCCTGTGCAGCGAAATGCACCGCCTGCTGCGAGGAGCCGCACTTCCGATCGACGGTTGTCCCCGGTACCTCGACCGGCAGGCCGGCGGCGAGTGCCGCGACCCGCGCGATGTTGGAGCCCTGCTCCCCTGCCTGGGAGACGCACCCGGCGATGACGTCCTCGATCCGCTCGGGCGGCAGGCCCGTGCGCGAGAGCACGTCGTCGATCATGCCCGCGAGCAGATCAGCGGGGTGGACGCCCGCGAGTTGGCCGCTCGCTCGACCTCGGCCCGTGGGCGTGCGCAGCGCCTCCACGATGACGGCCTCCCGGTGGTTCTCCATCCGTTGCACCTCGTCTCCGGCTTGCCTATGATTATAATACGCATAGATAGTGGGAGGGAGGCGTATGGGCAACGTCACCGTCGTCGGTGCCGGCATCATGGGCAGTGGGATCGCGCAGTTGGCAGCGACCCACGGTCATCGGGTCGTCCTGCGTGACATCGACGATGCGGCGCTCGACCGCGGGGAGGAGCGCATCGCGGACAGCCTGTCGCGTTTCGTGCGCAAGGAGCGCCTCTCGGCAGGGGAAGCTGCCGAGGTACGGGCTCGCATCCGTCGTGAGCGTGACCTGGAGGCGTCGGTCGCCGAGGCGGACGTCGTGATCGAGGCTGTCCCCGAGGTGCTCGAGCTGAAGCGCTCGGTCTGGGAGACGGTCGTGGCGGCTGCGCCCGGGCAGGCGCTGTTGGCCACCAACACCTCGCAGCTGAGCATCACGCGTCTCGCTACGGCGGTGGGGGCAGCGAGTGACCGCTTCGTGGGGATGCACTTCTTCAACCCGCCGGTGATGATGCGGCTGGTCGAGCTGGTGCGAGGCCTGGCTACCAGCGACGCGACCGTGGACCGCGCCCGGGCCTTCGCCGAGGGCCTCGAGCGTGAGGTGGTGGTGTGTGCCAAGGACAGCCCTGGCTTCATCACCACGCGGGCCTACGCCGCCCTGCGCATGGAGTGCCTGCGCATGGTCGAGGAGGGCCTGGGGACCCCCGAGGACATCGACCGGGCCCTGAAGCTGGCCTTCAACCTGCCCATGGGGCCCTTGGAGTTGGCCGACTTCAACGGCCTCGACACCGTCCTCGCAGCGATGGAGTCCCTCCACGAGCACTTCGGCGAGCGTTTCCGGCCGACCACCCACCTCAGGAACACCGTGACCGCCGGGCGGCTGGGCCGCAAGAGCGGTGCGGGCTTCTACCACTACGACGAGGTGGCCACATGACGCCCCCGCCCGCAGCCCCTGAGGACCTCGCGGCCGTCAGCTGCACCGTCGACGGCGGGATCGCCTTCGTCACGCTCGACCGACCCGCTGCGGCGAACGCACGGAACCAGCGCATGCGCGAGGACCTGAACCGTGTCTACGAGTGGATCGAGCGTGATGAGGCCGTCCGTGTCGTCGTCCTGACCGGCGCCGGTACGCGGTTCTTCTGCGCTGGGATGGACCTGAAGGAGGCGGGGCAGCCCGAGGCCGCGGTGCAGCGTCGCGAACGCCTGCGTCGCAGCCGTGACATCGAGCGTCTGGCGGCGTTGCCGGTGCCCACGATCGCGGCGATCAACGGGTACGCCGTCGGGGGCGGGTTGGAGATGGCGCTGGCCTGTGACCTGCGCATCGCTGCCGTGGACGCGGAGCTCGGCCTACCCGAACTCGACCACGGACTGATCCCGGGGGCGGGCGGGACGCAGCGCCTCCCGCGCCTGATCGGCGCAGCTGCCGCGACGGCTCTGGTCCTGCTCGGCGAGCGTGTCTCCGCCACCCGGGCGCTTCAGCTCGGGCTGGTCACCGCCGTGGTCGACGCCGACCAACTCCAGTCGGAAGCGACAGCACTGGCACAGCGGCTCGCGATGCGCTCACCAACGGCGCTGCGCGCAGCCAAGCGGACGCTGCGTGCAGCGATGGAGCTTCCGCTCTCAGCAGGACTCGAGAGAGAACTGGACGAGTTGATCTTCCTGCTCAACGAGCGGGATCAGGCCAGCCGAGACAGCGAGGATGTGTCGTGATCGATATGGACCTGACCGATGAACAGCTCGCGCTACGCGAGGCCGCCGAGCGGGTTGGCGAGGAGATCTACGCGCCCCTGGCGCAGCAGTGGGATCGGGATGCGACGCACCTGCCTGCCGAGGAGCGGACCCGCCTCGCAGAGCTCGGCTTCCTCGGTATCGCGTTGCCCGAGCGCTATGGCGGTGGCGGCGCAACGCTGCTCGACGCGCTGCTGGTCATCGAGGCGATCGGCAAGCACAACCTGGTGGCCGGGTTCCAGGTGTTCGAGTCGAACACCGGGCCCATCCGGGTCATCGACCTCTTCGGGAGCGAGGAACAGCGGCAGCGGTTCATCCCCCCGGTGGTAGAGGGCCGGACCACGATGGCCCTGTCGATCTCTGAGCCGGAGGCCGGGTCAGCCGCCACCGATCTGGCGACACGCGCCAAGCCGGTGGGGGATGAACTCGTCATCAGCGGCACGAAGCGCTGGTGCTCGGGCGCCGGGCACGCTGAGCAGTACCTGGTGTACGTCCGTCTGGAGGACATCCCGGGACACCGCGGTATCGGTGCGGTGGTGGTGGACGGCGATGCGGACGGGGTCGAGTTCGGGCCCCAGGAGGTCCTCATGGGTTTCCACGGGGTCGCGTCCGCCGACATCACCTTCAACGATGTGCGGGTGCCGCGGGAGAACCTGGTGGTGCCGGCCGGTGCCTTCCGGGACCTGTTCAGCGCGTTCTCGATCGAGCGCATGGGCAACGCGACCATGTCGTTGGCCACCGCGCAGGCCGCACTCGACCGGACCGCCGCCTACGTGCAGGAGCGGGAGCAGTTCGGGAAGGAACTGATCGACTTCCAGGCGGTCCAGATGGCGTTGGCGGACATGGTCATCAAGGTGGAGGCGAGCCGGCTGCTGAACTGGCGAGCGGCTGCCAACGCGGGTTACGGCGCGCCCCGGCCCTTCGAAGCCTCCGTGGCGAAGTGCCACGCCAACGAAGCCGCGAAGCAGGTGACCGACCTCGCGATCCAGCTTCACGGTGGCTACGGCTACCACCCCGAGTACGACGTCGAGCGCCATCACCGGGACGCGCATGGGTGGGCGATCGCCGGCGGCACGCCGGCCATGCAGCGCACCCGCATCGTGTCGGAGTACCTCGGTCGGCGGTTCGATCAGCGCTCGTGACGCGGCATCGTGGTGGAGAGCAGGAGGGAGCAGCGCATGGTCGACGCGACGCACACGACCTTCATCGATGGACGTTTCGAAGCGAGCGAGGGCAACGTCCTGTTGCAGACCGTCAATCCGGCCACCGAGGAGGCGCTGGCGGAGGTGGTGGCCAGCTCCCCCGCGCAGGTCGAGCGCGCGATCGCGTCCGCTCGAGCGGCCTTCGACCACGGTGCGTGGGCGGGCTGGGGTCCAGATGAACGGGCGGACCTGCTTCTGCGCATCGTCGACGTCCTTGAGGAGCGGCGCGAGGAACTCGTCGAGTTGATCGTCTCCGAGGTCGGTACACCCATCAGCCTCGCGCGCGCGCTGCAGGTCGGTGGTCCGATCGCCAGCCTCCGGTGGTATGCCGGGGCGGCACGGCAGGGCCCGCGGGGTGGCTACGTCGAGGGATTGCCGCTGCACTACGACCCCGTGACCACCGCCAGCCACCTCGTCCGTGAGCCGGTCGGCGTCGTCGCTGCGATGACGGCGTACAACTACCCGCTCAACCTCCTCGCCTGGAAGCTCGGGGGGGCGATCGCGTCGGGATGCACCACGGTGGTACTCCCGTCGCCCCGAGGCGTACTGTCGACCGTCGCGTTCCTGCGCTGTCTCGATGCAGCCGGGGTCCCACCCGGGGTGGTCAACCTGGTGGTCGGGGGACCGGACGTTGGCCAGCGATTGACCAGCGCACCGGACATCGACCTCGTCACCTTCACCGGATCGGATCCGGTGGGGGCCCAGATCATGAAGCAGGCTGCCCCATCCCTCAAGCGGCTGGTGTTGGAGCTTGGTGGCAAGTCACCCAACATCCTCCTCCCGGACGTGGATCTGGACACGGCTCTCGAGCCCTCCCTCCTACGCTTCGTGCGCAACGCCGGTCAGGGCTGTGCTGCAACCACCCGGATCTTGGTCCCGGCTGACCGCTACGACGAGGTCGCCGAGGCTGCTGCCGAGGTGCTGGGGCGCCTCGCCGTCGGCGATCCGATGGACCCTGCCACGGTCGTCGGGCCCGTGATCACGGCAGCACATCGTGAGGGCGTCGAGCGCAGGCTCGACGAGGCGGTGGCGGCGGGGGCCGAGCTCATCGCCGGGGGCGGTCGGCCCGACATCCCCCGCGGCTTCTATCTGGAACCAACGCTCCTGGGCGGGCTCCGCAACGACCACCCGGTCTGCCAGGATGAGCTGTTCGCACCTGTTGCCAGCCTCCTCCCCTACCGCAGCGTCGACGAGGCGGTCGCGATCGCCAACGACTCCCGGTACGGCCTCGCTGCCACGGTGTTCGGCTCGAACGCGGCCGCGCTGGAGGTGGCTGGGCGCCTGCGCGTGGGATCGGTGATGGTCAACGGCGGGGGTGGCCTGCGCCCCGACGCACCTTGGGGCGGCTACGGGATGAGCGGCCTCGGGCGCGAGATGGGCCTTGACGGCTTCTCGGAGTTCTTCGAGGTCAAGCACATCCAGTGGCCGGTCGACGGCGCCGGTAGGCCACAGGCATGAATCGCCGGGTGAGCAGCAGTTGTGTCGGCGCGGAGCGGGCATGACCGAGGACGCTGTGACCGCCGCACCCCCCGATCTGCGTGGGCCAAAGCGGGGCGTGATCGCGGCGACCGCGGCGGTTACGGTCGCCGGGATGCCCTCCTTCCTCACAGGGGCGTCCTCCACCATGATGGCCCAGGAGTTGGGCTTCGGCGCTGACGGTCTCGGGTACGCGATCGCCGTGTACTTCCTGGTGTGCGCTGTCGCGTCCCCGCTCGGGGGGCATCTGTCGGAGTGGCTCGGTCCGAGCGCGAGTCTGCGACTGGTCGCGCTCGGATCCTCGGTGGTCATGTTGGCCATCGCGGGACTGGCGCGGAGCTTCACCCATCTCCTCGTACTGCTCGGTTTCGCGGGTGCCGTCAACGGCGTCGCGCAGCCAGCATCGAACCTGGCGCTGGCCCGGACGGTAGACCGTCGGCCGGCCTTGATGTTCGGCATCAAGCAGTCCGCGGTGCCGATGGCCACGTTGCTCGCAGGTGCCTCGGTACCGCTGGTCGGGGTCGTGCTCGGGTGGCGTTGGTCGTTCGCGGCGGCTGCGCTGTTCGCACTCCTGACGATCGGTCTGGTGCCGCCCATGGGGCCCCCGCGCCGCTACGGCCGGGAAGCCCGCATGCTCCGCCCCCGTACGGTGAGCGCCCCCCTGGTTGCGGTCGCGGTTGCTTCCGGCTTCGGCACGGCCGCAGCGACGGCGATGGGTATCTTCCTCGTGGGCTCCGCGGTCGCCAGCGGAACGCCGCTTGGCCTGGCCGGCTGGTTGATGACCGCAGGCAGCGTCATCGGCGTGCTTGCCCGCATCCTCGCGGGCTGGCTGTCGGACACCGGCCGGGTCCGGGCGCTGCTGAGCGTCGGGCTGATGCTGTGCGTCGGATCGGCCGGCTACCTGCTCATCATCACGGGCAACACCCCGTTGCTGGTCCTCGGCACGATCCTCGCGTACGGGTTCGGTTGGGGCTGGACGGGACTGATGATGTTCGCCGTGGTCCGCATCCACCCCGAGGCGCCTGCGGTCGCCACTGGCATCGTCGGTGCCGGAGCCTCGGCCGGAGCAGCCCTCGGGCCGCTGGCCTTCGGCCTCGTTGTGGCCTCGGCCGGCTACGACGTCGCGTGGATGGCTGCCGCCGCCGCCAGCCTGGTCTCCGGGATCCTGATCATCGGGGCACGGGTCATGATCATCAGGATGCTCTCCCGTCGTGGCGATCCGGAACAGCTCGGCGACACCCCACAGTGAAGTACCACGACCACCCGCTTGGCGGGTACCGGTAGGAGGATCCATGGATCTCGGTCTGATGCTCACCGACGCACCCAGTACCCGCTCAGCTGCGGACCAGTTCAGCGATGCGCAGCGCCTCGTGGCGGCGGCGCAGGAGGCGGGGTTCCGCTACGTGGCGATCGGACAGCACTTCCTCTACGGCTCATTGCGGTGGCTGCAGCCGATCCCGCTGCTTGCGAGGTTGGCGGCCGACACCGATCCGGACGTGCGTCTGGCGACCAACATCATGATCGCGCCCCTCTACCACCCCGTCCTCCTCGCCGAGGAGATCGCGACGCTGGACGTGATCACCGGTGGACGGTTCGTCTTCGGTGCGGGTATCGGCTACCGGCAGGAGGAGTTCGACGCCCTCGGTGTCCCGAAGAAGGAGCGCGGTGCCCGCATGGATGAGCTCCTGGAGTTGCTGCCACTCCTCTGGAACGAGGAGGAGGTCACGTTCGAGGGGCGCTTCTGGCAGCTCGAGGGTGCCCGCCCCCATCTGCGTCCCATCCAGCGACCGGCACCGACCACCTGGATCGGCGGGGTCGCCATCGCCGGGGCTCGGCGTGCCGGCCGGTACGGGGACGGCTACATCGCCAACCCTGAGGCGGACGCAACGGCCCTTGCAGAACGGTACGCGGCCGTGGCCGAGGGGTTCGCCGTGCGCGGCAAGGCATTCATCCCCCAGCCGCTGCGTCGCAACGTGATGCTCGGTGACAGTTACGACCAGGCGCTGGACACCTACGTGGAGTACTCCCAGGCCCGGTATCAGACCTACGCCGGCACGGGCCTCGGGCTCTTCGGTGACGACGAACTGGGGGACAACTTCCGGGACACCGTGGCTCGCCACGCGATCTTCGGTACCCCCGAGGACATCATCCGCCAGATGACCTGGTACGCCAACCACCTGCCCGTCGATCCCCTGATCGTACGACTGCAGTGGCCACACCTCTCGCTCGACCAGGTCCTCGAGCAGATCGGGGTGCTCGGCCGCGAGGTCGTGCCCGCGCTGCGGGATGTCCAGCCTGCAGCTGCCGTCTCGTTGCGGTCGGAGTAGGACCAGGTGCCTGCGGCCAGGAAGCACGCAGGCCGCACGCACCGTATGCACTGTTTGCCCGAGGAGGAACGCACATGGACCACGATGACCCGGTCTCGAAGGATGTCGACCGTCGCCTCGTCGCGCCGGCCGACACCGCGTTGATCGACGGGGAACCGGTGACCGGGGCAGGCGCACCCATCGAGATCCCCAACCCCACGACCGAAGAGATCATCGCCACCGTGCGCGCGGTCGACGCTGCCCAGGCGGATCGCGCGGTGCAGGCAGCCGTCGCTGCCTTCCCGAGCTGGTCGCGGTGGACGGGCGAGGAGCGTCGGGCGATCCTGCATCGCTGGGCCGACCTGATCGAGGAGCAACTGCCGGTTCTGGTCGCTGACGCGGTGAACGTCCTGGGGACACCGATCTCGCAGGCCGAGGTGTTGCAGGTCCGCCTCGGCCTGTCACATCTGCGGTGGAACGCTGATGCTGCTGCGGTCGATCGAACCGAACGACTGGAACCCTTGCAGCAGCCGTTCCCCATGGCCAGTGAGGTCCGCTACGTGCCGGTCGGGCCGGCCGCGGTGATCGTGGCCTACAACGCGCCGAACAACATGGCGTTGTTCAAGACCGCGCCGGCGTTGGCAGCTGGCTGCACGGCTGTCCTCATGCCTTCGCCACGCGCACCGATGTCCACGCTATGGCTCGCGCAACTGGCCCAGGAGGCAGGTGTCCCGCCGGGCGTCCTGAACGCCGTGGTGGGCGAGGCGGACATCGGGCAACGGTTGACCGGGCATCCGCAGATCCGGAAGGTGTCCTTCACGGGCTCCGTCTCGGTCGGATCCGCCATCATGCAGCAGGCCGCGGGTCACCTCGCGGACGTGACCCTCGAGCTCGGTGGCAAGTCGCCGGCGATCGTGCTGCCAGACGTCGATGTCGCCGAGGTTGCGGAGCAGGTCCACAGGCGGTGGTCCCGCCTGGCCGGTCAGGCCTGTGCGGCACCGACGCGGGTGTTGGTCCACCAGGACATCTGGGAGGAGTTCGCTGCTGCGTCGGTGGAGACCATGGGGGGCATCGTCACAGGCGATCCGTGGGATCCTGCCACCGACGTCGGTCCGCTGATCCGGCCGGAGCAGGTTGCGCGAAGCGGACGGTACGTCGACACCGCTGCGCGTGAGGACGGTGGGTTCGTGCTGGCCCGTTCACCCGCACCACGGTCTGCGCGTGGCTGGTTCGCGACACCGACCCTGATCGCGGGTGTCACCAACGAGGCCCCGATCGCGCGGGAGGAGATCTTCGGCCCGGTGGCGGTGATGCTGCCCTTCCGAACGGCCCATGAGGCCGTCGCGATCGCGAACGACTCCGAACTCGGGCTCGCTGCAAGCGTCTTCAGTCGTGACGAGGAGCGCGCGCAGCGCCTCGCCGACGACCTGGAAGCCGGAACGGTGTGGATCAACGGTGCGGGTGCCATGCGCCCGGATGCCCCCTTCGGTGGGATGAAGCGCTCCGGTATCGGACGCGAGTTCGGTGAGTGGGGGCTGCGGGAGTACCTCCATCCGAAGCACGTTCAGTGGCGCCTGCCCTGAGGCTGTCGAAGAAGATGGTGGACGTTGCGGCACTTATCCTTATAATGATTAGGAGCGTACTGGTCACGGGAGAGCGCCGGTACGGGAGGTGTCCCGCTCAACGGGCGGGCTCGTTCGCCGTTCGTCGGGAGGGAGGTGACGATGATGCGGTTCGGATTGGTCATCCCGAACGATTTCCCGCCGGGCACGGTGCCTGCGGAGATGGTTGAGGGGATCGTCTCCACGGCACAGGCCGCGGAGGATGCCGGCTTCGCTCATGTGTGGATGCTGCAGCACTACCTCAGCAACATGCCGACCCTCCAGCCGCTGCCCACCCTCGCCCTCGTCGCGGGCGCGACCCGGCGCATCGGCCTCGGGACGAACATCTTCATCCTGCCGCTCCACCCCACCATCGAGGTCGCAGAGCAGTTCGCGACGCTCGACCACCTCTCCGGGGGTCGGTGCATCGCCGGGTTGGGCCTGGGCTACCGGCAGCCGGAGTTCGACGCCTTCGGTGTGGATCTGGACGAGCGGGTGGCGCGCTTCGAGGAGGGGGCACGGCTGTTGCGCAGGTTGTGGGCCGGAGAGGAGGTCACCTTCTCCGGGGAGCACCACCGCTTCGAGGAGGTGCGCCTGAGTATGCCGACCCTCCAGGCGCGGATGCCGCTGTGGGTCGGCGCCGGTGCCCACGAGACTGGCGTTCGTCGGGCCGCCCGGTGTGGCGACGCCTGGATCGTGCCGCCCCACACCCCGGTCGAGCGGATCGCTGCGCTGTACGGACCTCATCGGGAGGAACAGCAGCGGCAAGGTCGGCCTGAGGCGCCCCGGTACGTGGTCCGGCGCGAGCTGCTCCTTCACGAGGATGCCGAGGTGGCCTTCGAGACGGGCGTCCGCGTCCGGGGGGACGTCTCCGAGCAGTACGCGGCCTACAACACACCTAACCGGACACGTGACTACCGCCATCTGGCGGATGGGACCGTCCGGGAGGGCGTGAGGGAGGTGGCCGCCAACGCGTACCTGTTCACCGATCCGGCGACCTGTCGGGATCGACTCGACGAGCTGGCAGCCATCGGTGTGACCGACGTGCTGCTGCGCATGCAGTGGTCAGACCTCCCAACGGAGGCCGTCGCACGTTCGATGCAACTCTTCGTCGAGCAGGTCATGCCGGCGTTCTCGGCGCAGGTGGAGGGTGCCACCCGGACGGGCCACGAGGTCCGCTCCGGTTCTAATCGCAAGGCCGATGGAACGTAGAAACCGGGAGAGGAAGATGAAGATCACCAGGATGATCGCCGCGCTTGCGGCGGTGTCGCTACTGCTGGCAGCGTGCGGGGAGGAGGATGCAACGACCGAGGGGCCGGAGGAGGCTCCCGAGGCGGCCGAGGACGATGACGGGGACGAGCCAGCCGAGGAAGCGACGGACGATGGCGAGGAGGCTGCTGACGATGGTCTCGAGGCGCTGATCGCCGCGGCCCAGGAGGAGGGTGAGCTCCTCTGGTACACGAGCATCCCTGAGGTCGTCAACGACGCGGTTGCCGAGGGCTTCGAGGACGCCTACGGCATCAGCGTGGAGTACATCCGCCTCGTCGATGGGCAACTCACGCAGCGGTTCGCCTCGGAGCAGCAGACCGGGGCGTCGGCCGTGGACTTCATGAACGTCGCCCAGCAGGCCTTCTTCACCACAGCGCTCGAGGAGGGTTGGTTCGCCAGCGTCGACGCGAGTGACGTTCCGAGCCTCGCCGAGTACCCCGCAGATGGGCTGTTCAACGACACCTACGCGCTGCTGAACATCCAGCCACTCGGCTTCGCCTACAACACCGACCTGGTCGATACCGAACCGCGTGAGTGGGAGGACCTGACGGGCCCGGAGTTCCAGGACAACACCTTGTTCGGCGACCCGGCCATCCCTGCGTACCTCGTGCTGTACGACATGTGGCGGGTTGAGTACGGGGACCAGTACCTCGAAGACCTCGGTGCGCTCAACCTCAGCGTGGTGGAGAGCATGGTCCCCGGGGCGCAGTCCCTGGCAGCCGGTGAGGTAGCCATGACCGTGCCGGGTCTGGCGTCGGTGGTCAACCCGCTGATCGCCGAGAACGCCCCTATCGAGTTCGTGATCCCGGATACCACCACCGGTGTGGAGCAGTACGGCGGGGTCGTCAGCGATGCCCCGAACCCCAACGCGGCACGGCTATTCATGCACTACCTGTTGACCGTTGAGGGTCAGGAGCGGCTGACCAACGGGGTCGCGGCCTCGTTGCTCGAGGATGTCCCGGGTGCGTTGGACCTCCCCGGTAACTACCAGTTCCCCGATGAGGCCGGTTCGCTGGAACGGGAGGACGAGACGGTCGCCCTGTTCGGCCTGTAGCACCGTCGTTGGGGGGGGTGGCACCGTGCTGCCATCACCCCCCGACGGCCATCATCCATCGATCGGAGTGGTCGTGGTGAACGATGACGCAGCCGCAGGGTTGCTGATCGAGAACCTGGAGAAGCATTTCGTCCGTGCCAGTGGGGAGCTGGTTACGGCGGTCGACGGTGTGTCACTCACCGTCGAGCCGGGAGAGTTCTGTGTGCTGCTGGGACCCAGCGGGTGCGGGAAAACGACGCTGTTGCGCTGCATCGCCGGCCTGGAGCATCCGTCGGCCGGTCGGATCTCGATCGGCGATCGAACGGTCTTCTCGTCCGCCGACGGCACGATGATCGAGTCCCGCAACCGCGGCCTAGGCATGGTCTTCCAGAGCTACGCACTGTGGCCGCATCTACGGGTGCGTGACAACGTGGGCTTCCCCTTGACCACCGGCGCGCGTCGCTACAGGCCCTCCAAGAAGGAGGTCCGAGAGCGCGTCCAGCACGCACTCGAGGTGGTCGGGATCGGTGACCTGGGCGATTCCAGCGTGGGCGCACTGTCTGGCGGGCAACAGCAGCGTGTCGCCCTTGCCCGCGCCATCGTCGGAGGGAGTGAGGTGGTGCTGTTCGACGAACCGCTGTCGAACGTCGACGCCAAGGTCCGGATGCAGTTGCGCGAGGAGATCCACCGACTCCACCGCGAACTCGGCTTCATGGCGGTGTACGTCACGCATGACCAGGAGGAGGCGATGGAACTCGCCGACCGTCTGGTGGTGCTCAGGTCGGGAAAGATCGATCAGGAAGGCGCGCCCAAGGAGATCTACCGGGCGCCCAAGACGGACTACGTCGCGGACTTCGTCGGCACCACCGACCTCCTGCGGGGCGAGGTGGTCGCGGTCGAGGAGCACTACCTCGCGATCACGACCGCCGTGGGTGAGGTGCACTGCGCGAGAACAGCGGACGCACCCGGCGTCGGCCACCCGGCCACCGTTGCCATCCGGGCCGAGGACTGGGTCATCGAGCCGATGCGCGATGCCAACGAGGGAGCAGCGGCCAACACCTGGGTGGGCAGCGTCGAGCACTCAGCGTTCCTCGGTGCCTTCACCCAGCACGTGGTGGACGTCGGCGAGCAGCACTTCCGCGTGCGCACCAACGGCAGCCGTGACCTGACGGATCGGAAGATGCGCATCACCATCGAGCCGGAGCTCTGCCGCTTGGTGGTGTCATGACCGTAGCGACCGTCCATCACCGTCAGGCAGACCCGTTCCGGGTCATCGGGCTCGCGATCTGCTTCGGTCTCGTTGGTGCGATCCTCCTGCCGTATCTGCTCGTGGTGCTGGATGCAACGGGCATCACCGGTGACTCCTTAGCGGCTGACGCCTTCGCGGCGGCCACCTCGGCCAGCGGGCTGCAGACGCTGCGCAACACCGTCATGCTCGTCTTCCCGGCCACGATCGCGGCCCTCACCGTGGCTGCGGTCCTGGCGTGGTTGAACGAGCGGACCGATGCACGGCTCGGATGGCTCTCCGAGATCATGCCCGTGCTACCGATGTTCGTACCCCCGATCGCTGGTGCCATCGGGTGGGTCTTCCTCGCGGCCCCCACCGCAGGCATGATCAACGTCTGGGCGCGACAGATCGCCGCCTGGTTCGGTGTGGAGATCGCAGGCGTCTTCAACATCTTCAGCTGGCAGGGGCTGATCGTCGTCTACGCCCTCTACCTCACTCCTTACGCCTACGTGTCCCTGGCAGCGGGGCTCCGCAGTATCGATCCAGCGACGGAGGAAGCCGCTCGGGTCGCCGGCGCAGGGGCCTGGGAGACCATGCGTAGGGTCACCCTCCCGAGCCTCGGACCGTCCATCGGCGGTGCGCTGCTGATCGTGGTTGCGATGGGTTTCGCGCTCTTCTCTCTGCCGATCGTGATCGGGACGACGGCAGGGATCGACGTACTGTCCGTCGAGATCGTTCGGGCGATGACGCGGACGTTCCCTGCGGACCTCGCAACGGCGTACGGCTACTCGGCGCTCCTGATCATCATCGTCGGCGGCGCTTGGCTGGCGCAGCGCAAACTGTCCTCGGGGCTGGGCTTCGCGACCATCGGAGGTCGGGGTGTCCGCCAGGATCTGATGTCGCTGGGACCACTGAAGTGGGTCGCGCGCGCCGTGATGCTGATCTACCTGGCCCTGACGTCAGTGCTTCCGGTGCTCGGCCTCCTCACGGTTGCGCTGCAACCTTTCTGGACCCCGAACATCGACCTGTCCAACCTCACCCTCCAGAACTTCGAGGCCGTGCTCAGTCGCGGCACCGTTGGTGGGGCACTCCGAAACAGCGTGTTGATCGGCGCAGCGGTCGCCACCGTCGGTATGTTCGTCGCCGCTGCCGTAGCGTTCTTCACGTTGCGGCGACGCAGCCGTCTCGGGACGGCCGTCGATGGCGTCACCAAGTTGCCGGCTGCCATCCCCAACATCGTGACGGCGCTCGCGATCCTGCTGGCCTTCGCCGGGCCGCCCTTCCGCCTCGGCGGAACGTTCCTGATCCTCTTCCTGGCCTACATCGTGGTGTACTTCCCGCACGCTTCCGTCAACGCCAGCGCCGCCTTCCTACAGGTGGGACCGCAGTTGCGGGAGGCGGCATCGGTCTCTGGGGCGAACCAGGGCGCGGTGTTCCATCGCGTGCTGCTACCGCTGATGCTGCCTGGTCTGGCTGCCGGATGGGCGTTCCTCTTCGTGCTGGTTGCTGGCGATGTGAACGTCGCGGCACTGCTGGCGGGGACCCGAACGCCGGTGACGGGCTTCGTGATCCTCGACCTCTTCGGCAACGGCACCTACCCGCTCCTGGCGGCGCTCTCCGTGATGATGACCGCGCTGACGACGATCGTGGTCACGTCGATGCTGATCTACACCCGCCATCTCGGCCGCAGGCAGTCGGGCTGACCCGCTACCACGACAACGAAGCTGTTCTCGAAGGAGGATGACATGATGAGGCTGCAGGGGCGGATCGCCGCGATCACCGGCGCTGGGTCCGGCATGGGGCGGGCCGTGGCACACCGGTTAGCTGCTGAGGGGGCGCACGTCATCGTCGTGGACCGGGATCCGGCGTCCGCGGAGGCGACCGTCGGATCGATCCAGGAGGCGGACGGAACCGCGCAGGCCGAACTCGTCGACGTGACCGACAAGTCTGCGCTGGAAGCACTCTTCGGGCGGATCGAGCGAGAGCACGGCGTCCTGCATGTGCTCCATAACCACGTCGGTATCCCTGGCGCGTCGGGGCTGGATGTCACCGAGGAGGACTGGGAGAGATCGATCGCTGTCAACCTCAAGTCCGCCTTCTTCGGTTCGGCAACCGCGTTCGACCTCATGAAGCAGGCCGACGGACACGCGTCGATCATCCTGACCGCGTCCACATCCGCGATCGTCGGCTCACCCTTCAGTCCGCTGTACTCGCTGGCGAAAGGCGCCCTGCCCGCGTTCGCTCGGTCTCTCGCGTTGATGGGGGCACCCTTCGGCATCCGCGCCAACGTGATCTGCCCGGGCATGACGGACACGCCGATGCTGCCCACCTTCTTCGGCCGAGAGCCGGGCGCCGACGTTCGGGATCTGATGGAGGCGTTCCAGGCCAACATCCCCCTCGGAAGGCCGGCGCAACCGGCGGAGATCGCGGGCGTGGTTGCCTTCCTCGCGAGCGACGACGCCAGTTACGTGACCGGTCACACGCTCCCCATCGACGGGGGACTGACCATCAAGTGAGCAGCCGGTCGGCGTGTAAGCGGACGACCGACGCACGGTAGTGCAGACAGCAGCCCGCACCCCAAGAAGTCGGCAAGTGAGGAGAACGATGGAACCGTCCTACGAAGTGGTCGGCGAGCGTCGCGGGTGCCCCGTGACCGGCTTCGACCACAACTCATCAGAGCATGCGAGCGATCCGGTCGCGTCCTACCGGCGACTGCGCGCCACCGGCCCGTTGACCTACACCAACGCCCACGGTGGCTACTACGTCCTCGCGAGCTACGAACATGTCTTCGAAGCCGCGCGCGATGATGGAACCTTCAGTTCTGCGCGCTCTGACCACGGCGGCGATGGACTCGCCATCGTGATCCCCAAGGTCCCGATGCACCACCACATCCCGATCGAGTTGGACCCCCCGGAGTTCCGGCCCTACCGCAAGGTCCTCAACCCCAAGCTGACGCCTCAGGCCGTCGAGGACTTCCAACCCATAATCGACCGGTGGGTGGACTTCTTCATCGACAACGTGATCGAGGCTGGGGAGTGTGACTTCGGGGACATCATCGGCGTTCCCGCGGCCATCACCATCGAGTGGTTGGGGATGGACGCGGACAACTGGAGGCAGTTCTCACGCGCGATCCACCTGACCCTCGCGTCGATACCCGGCAGCAAGGAGGCCGCAGAGGCCCGCGACCACGCGATGCCCTGGTTGCAGGACCAGGTGCGGGAACACATCGCGTATCGGCGTCGGGAGCCGGGCGATGATCTGGTGAGCTACCTGCTCGCGTCGGAGGTCTTCGACCGTCCCCTCACCGACGAGGAGGTGTTCTCCATGGTCGAGCTGCTCATCTCCGGCGGCGTCGGCACGACGGCATCGCTGGTCGGGCAGACGCTGGTCCATCTCAGTCAGCACACCGACGACCGTCAGGCGCTGATCGACGACCCGTCGAAGATGGACATCGCCGTGGAGGAGTTCCTCCGGGTCTTCTCTCCCACGCAGGCCTTGGCACGGACCGTCACCAGCGATACGGAATTCAAGGGCTGTCCTATGTCTGAGGGGGACCGGGTCCTGCTGAGTTGGGCATCGGCCAACCGGGATCCGGCACAGTTCGAGGACCCGGACACCGTGGACATAGAGCGCTGGCCGAACCGGCACGCCGCCTTCGGCGTTGGGATGCACCGCTGCGTGGGCTCGCACCTTGGTCGTGCGATGTCCCGCACGCTGCTGCAGCAGATCCTCGAGCGCATGCCCGACTTCGAGATCGACACCACCCGGTTGGTGCCCTACGCCAACCAGGGCACCAACACGGGGTACACGAGCATCCCCGCGACCTTCACGCCAGGCGCCCGGAAGCGGGCCGCGACGCAGGAGCGATGAGCATGGCTGCACACGTCAAGGTGGACGAAGGGGTGTGTCAGGGGCACGGTGTGTGCCAGATGATCGCACCGGACCTCTTCGCGTCCAGGGAGGAGGACGGCCACGCGATCGTCGTCGTGGATCCGCTGGCCCCCGAGCAGGTCGCCGACGCGGAGACGGCCGAACAGGGTTGTCCTGAATGGGCCATCACCGTCATCCACGACTGAGGATCACCCGCACCACGTGACCCAGTCGCACGGCCACGGGGTGGCTGCTGCAGCCTTCGGGAGTACGCATGACTGTTGACCTGCCGCGGCTCGATCTGAGCCGCCTGTTGCATCCGCGCTCTGTGGCCATCATCGGTGCCTCTCCGAACCCGGCCGGTCACGCAGGGAGGTGCCTCGCGAACCTCGAACGGGGCGGCTTCCGCGGTGACATCCTGCCGGTCAACCCCAAGTACGACGAGGTGTCGGGATACCCCGCGGTCCCGAGCATCGAGGCGGTGTCCGATCCGGTCGACACCGCCTACATCCTGCTACCTGCAGCCAAGGTCGAGGCCGCCGTCGAACAGTGCGTCGCCCAGGGGGTCGCGAACGTCGTGATCTGTTCCTCCGGCTTTGGCGAGCTCGGGGCGGAGGGTCGCGAAGCGCAGGCGCGACTGACACGCTTGGCGCGTGCGTCCGGGACCCGTCTCCTCGGACCGAATTGCATCGGCGTCGTCAACGTGCCCGGCCGGTACCTCGGCACGCCCACCTTCAACATCACCACCGAGCATCGCTCGGGCGGGCTCACCATCCTGAGCCACAGCGGTGGGATGGCCGCGGTCATGTTCAACCGCGCGCAGGCACGGGGGATCGGTGTTCGTGCCGTCGTGAGCTTGGGCAATGAGGCCGACCTTGAGCTCGCAGAGCTTGTGGACGCGCTCGTGGATGACCCGGAGACACACGTCATCGGCGCCTTCGTCGAGCAGTTGCGGTCGGCGGAGCGTTTCCTGGAGGCCGTCGCTCGTGCGGAGGCTGTCGGGAAGCCGGTCATCGTCCTCAAGACCGGGCGGTCAGAAGCCGGTCGACGCGCTGCCTTCGGGCACACGGGCGCGTTGGCCGGGGAGCACGAGGTCTTCTCCGGCGTGATGCGCCAGGCAGGAGTCATCGAGGTCGCAACCCTGGATGAGCTGCTGACCACTGCGGATCTGCTGGGCCGTTTCGGCCGGATCGACGGCTCGCGCATCGGAGTGGTCTCGCCGTCAGGAGGTGAGGCGTCCTACGTGGCCGATGCGGCCAGCGGAGCTGGTCTGGAACTCCCGGAACTGGCCGAGCAGACCCAGGTTCGGCTCCAGGAGCTGCTTGAGCTCGGCAACCCGGGTAACCCGCTGGACTCCACGGGCAAGGTCATCGGTGATGCCGACCTCCTTCGAACCGTGCTCGAGGTCTTCGCTGCTGACCCCAGCTTCGATGCGGTGCTCGTCGCCATCCCCACCTGGGGTGACTACGACAACCGTGCGCTGCTCCCCACCGTCATGGACGTAGCCCGCAACGCAACGAGGCCGATGGTGGTCAGTGCGTGGCAGGCGCGTGGCCTGACGGATCTCGGCGACCAGTTGCTTCGCGATGGGGACGTTGCGCACGCGCCGACACCCGACGCCGCACTGACGGCGCTGCGGCACGTCATGGATCCACCGCGCAGCGCCCACCGCCCTGACGACGCGCTGCAAGAGGCGCGTGTTCCGGTGTTGCGTTCAGACCCCGAACTGGGGCGACAGCCCGATGAGCACCAGGCCAAACGCATGCTCGCCGAGGTGGGTCTCCCGGTAGCTGAGGAGATCCTGGTCGAGTCCCCGCAGCAGGCCGCAGAGGCCGCAGGTCGCATCGGCGGACGGACCGTGCTGAAGCTCTTGGTCTCCGGAGTGACCCATAAGTCGGATCTGGGTCTCGTGCGCGTGGGACTCGCTTCGCCGGTCCAGGTGGAACGTGAGGCAGTTGACCTCCTGGCGCTGGCTGAACAGCACGGTCTGGCGCATAACGGGCTGCTCGTCGCCCGTTACGTCGCCGGTACAGAGGTCATCGTGGGGGTCACCCAGGACCCCACCTTTGGCCCAGTGATCATGGTAGGTGCCGGTGGGATCTACGCCGAGGTGCTCCACGACGTGGCCTTTCGGCGTGCGCCGCTTACGCCTGTGGATGCAGAGGAGGCGGTCTCTTCCCTACGCGTGGACGGGGTTCTCCGCGGAGCCAGGGGCAAACAGCCCGATAGGGCTGCGCTCCTGCGGTTGCTCTGCCATCTGTCCGAGGTTGCTGCGATCTCGCCGGAGCTCATCGAACTCGACTGCAATCCCGTGATCGTCTCCGACATGGCTGATGGTGGTGGCGCCTGGATCGTCGATGCCGTAGTGGGCTTCGACCAGGCAGATTGAGGGAACGGCTGTCTGGACGTGTCCGCACCGAGGACGGGCGTTCTCCCTGCTGATCGGAACCGTCCGCGCTGTGGACGTGCCTCGCCTGTTCGTGCACTCGAGCGGTCATCCGTCTATCCGCTGCCGTTCCACCGCTGCTGCGATCTGGTGCAGCATGGACTCCTCGGGAGCGCCCATACCCCAGAAGGCGTGCTGGGACGCCTGCCCGACCTGCTCGTACATCTCGGCGAGGTGCCAGGGCATGGGATCCCACACCCCGATCGCCCGGAGGTAGCTGCGGTCAGCATGGGTGTAGACCACGAGCTGGCTCTTCGCGCGCCCCATGAAGTGGCCCTCGTGGCTGACCAGCGCCAGGATCGCATGGACCTCGGCACGCTCGGGGAGCGGCGGTTCCTCCCCGCGGTCGGTGAAGCCGAGGCGCAGCTGGGTGAGCCAGGCGTCCCTGGCCTCCTCGTCATCAGCAGCGGTGGCGAGCTGGTCGACGGTGACGTAGGACCGCATCAGAACGGGGGTCCGGGGGCTCGGGAAGCCCACCACCTCGATCTCGAAGGTCTGACCGCGCAGGCCACCGGGCCGCAGGGCCGTGAACCGGCCGAGCTCGCTGCCGTACTCCGGCCAGCGTTCGACCGCCTGTAGGGCCGCGACGGTCTGGCCCGCGTCCGCCACCTCGACGGGTGGGTAGGTCGACCAGACCTGGTCCGTCGCGGGGGCGATGGGCGGGGTCAGCGGTCCGGGGTGCGTCTGCTCCAGTCGGACCTGTGGGTCGTAGGCCGCCAGGTCCGCGGTCGTGCGGAACACGATGCCCCAGCCGCGCCGATCCGGGTCCTGCGCCGCCTTCGGGAACCACTCGCCGAACAGCTGCGCGCCGCCGGTCAGCAGCGCGTCGGTGTCCAGGGTCCCCCTGCGCCCTCCCGCCCGTTGGAAGCGGGCGGTGCCGAACGCGCGGTGGAAGCCGACGAGGTCCCGCGCGCCGATCGACCGGTGGCCCTGCTCGTGCCAGAAGGTGGTGACGATCGCGAAGGCCAGGCGCAGATCGTCGAGGGACCGTTGCTCCTCCGGGCGGGCGTAGTAGGCCGCGTTCAGGAAGTCGGTGACCCACAGCGCCGCGGTGGGGGCCGCGACGGTGGTCCCGACCTGGCGCGCGGTCGTGCCCGGCCGGGTACCCCGGAGACGGTTGGCGAGGCGGTCCGCGGTGAGCGCGGCGCCTGCTCCCGCGGCGGCGGTGAGCAGATGGGTGATGGCCATCGAGGTACTCCCTCAGTAACGGCGTC
>LFIK01000461.1_pt1 | contig 30642 bp, 30 predicted proteins | sample 643401 | NCBI WGS metagenome assembly LFIK01 (sample SAMN03777447, study PRJNA286221) | soda lake metagenome | biome: soda lake; feature: Kulunda steppe; material: water; isolation source: sample T5-Br brine of Lake Tanatar-5 | place: Russia: Kulunda steppe | collected 2010-07
CGCGCGGATCGCTGGCGATCTCAGGATCGCATGGACGAGTCTGCGCGCAAAGCGCGCGGCTCATTGCCGGGCGATCAGCCGCCACTGGCCGTCCTCGACGACCGAGATGGTGATGTCGTTGGCGCCCTGGTGGTTGTCGGGGCCATACGAGATATGCATGTCCATCAGCTCGTCGAAATAGTCGAGGCTGTGCATGCCCGCGCGAAAGCTGTCCTGGGTCAGATCCGGCCCGGCGGCCTCCAGCGCCTCGACGACGGTCCGCGCGCCCGCATAGCCCAGCATCGCGAAGCCGGTCGCGGGCTGGTCGTAGCGCGCGGTGTAGGCCTCGATGAAGGCGTCGGGGGCCGGGTGCTGCGCCCGCGCGGCCAGATCGACCCAGCCGGCGGCGGCATAGAGCCCCTCGGTCACACCGCCGGGTACCTCGGCCACCGCGGCCAGAAAACCCGCCGAGGTGGTGAGGAACTTCACATCCTCCCAGCCGAGCTGGCGCGCCGTGCCCACAGCGGTTATGCCCTGGCGTACGCCCAGCGCCTGGGTGACGATCTCGCAGCCATCGGAGCGCAGCCGCTGGATGGCGCCGGCGAAGTCCTGCTCGTCCGGGCGGTGCGTCGTCTCGCCGGCGAAGGTCAGGCCCATGCGCTCGGCGGCCTCGCGCGTGCCGGCGGCGATCTCCTCGCCGAAATCGGTGGGCAGATACATCGCGCAGACATTCTGCAGCCCGTATTCATCATGCAGATACTCGATGCCCGCGATGGTCTGGTCGAAATAGCTGGAGAACAGGATGAACTTGTTGTCCACCGGTTCCTGCAGCATCTCGCGGGCCGCGGTCAGCGGGTTGATGTTGAAGATCCCGCGCGGGTCCATCAGCCGGAAGCCGGCCAGATTGTGGGGCGTGCCCAGCGACAGCAGCATCGCGAACACCTCGTCGCGGTTGAGCAGCTTGTTGTAGGCCTGCGTAGCGCGCGGCAGCTGATAGCCGTGATCCTCGACGATGAAGCGGATCTGGCGGCCATGCACGCCGCCCTGCTCATTGATCATGTCAAAATACATGTTCGCACCGTTGACCGCGGGCACCCCGACGGCGGCGAAGACGCCCGACAGGTCGTTGACCGAGCCGATCACGACCTCGTCATCGGTGACACCCTGCGTCTGGGCGGCTGCGGCGCCCGCAAGGGCGAAGGCGGCGGCGCCTGCAAGCAGGCTGGCGGTGATCCGTGTCATGATGATGTCCTCCCTGGTGTCATGTATACATCGCGTCGATGAGCGCCTTGTGCTTTTGTTCCACGAAGCCGCGCTTGAGCTTCATGGTCGGGGTCAGCTCGTCGTCCTCGGCGGTCAGCAGCACGTCGATCAGGCGGAAATCCTTGATCTGCTCGACGCGCGCGAAGTCCCGGTTCACCGCCTCGACCTCGGCGCCGATGAGCTCCACCACCTCGGGCGCGCGGCACAGCGAGGCGAAATCCGAAAACGGCACCTTCCGGTCCTGGGCGAACTTCTCGACATTCTCCTGATCGATCATGATCAGCGCGGTCAGATACTTGCGCCGATCCCCGATGATGACAGCATCCGAGATGTAATGCGAGAACTTCAGCCTGCTCTCGATCTCGGCGGGGGTGATGTTCTTGCCACCCTGGGTGATGATGATGTCCTTGAGCCGTCCGGTGATCGTGACGAACCCCTCGGCGTCGATATGCCCGAAATCGCCGGTGCGCAGCCAGCCATCCGCGGTCAGGGTCTCCGCGGTCTTGTCGGGCTTGTTCCAGTAGCCGCGAAAGGTGTTCAGCCCGTGTGTCTGCACCTCGCCGTCCTCGGCCACGCGCACTGCGACGCCGGGCACGGTGCGCCCGACCGTCCCGGTGCGGTTGTGCGCGGCAGTGTTCAGCGTGGCAAGGCCCGAGTTTTCCGTCATGCCATAGCCTTCGAAAAGCGGCACGCCGATCGCCCAGTACCATTTCAACAGCTCCGGCGAAATCGGTGCGGCGCCGGATGTGCCCTGGCGCATGCGGTCCATCCCCAGCATGCGGCGCAGATTGGCCAGCACGAGAAAGTCCCAGATCCGGTAGCGCAGCGCCAGCGGGACGGGCAGGGGGCGGCCCGCCAGCACGCGCTCGGCGCGGGCGCGCCCCGCCGCCAACGCGCGCGCGAAGGCCAGCCGTCCGATCCAGGTCGCCTCCTGCGCCATGATCGTGACGCGCGAATACACCTTCTCCCAGACCCGCGGTACCGCCGTGAAGTTGTGCGGCGACACTTCGCGCAGATTGTCGAACACCGTCTCCGGGCTTTCCGCGAAATTGACCGTCGTGCGTGCCCCCAGCGGGAAGTAGATCGAGATGTTGCGTTCCAGCACATGGCACAGCGGCAGAAAGCACAGCTGCTCGACATCCGAGTCGATCGGCAAGGCGTGCAGCGCCGACTCGGTCGCGGAGATGATGTTCTCATGCGTCAGCATCGCCCCCTTGGGCGGGCCGGTGGTGCCGGAGGTATAGATCAGCAGCGCGACGTCCTCTGGCCGCGTCGCGTCGATCTGCGCGTCGAAGTCGCCGGGCGCCTCGGCGTCGTGCTCGCGCCCCAGCGCATAGAGGTCGTCGATGAACAGGCAGCGCGGGTCCTGCAGATCCTCCAGCCCCTCGCGCTCCAGGATGATGACATGCGCCACCTGCGGTGCGCCGTCGGGAATCTCCAGGAACTTGTCGAGCTGCTCCTCGTCCTCGACGAACAGAAAGCGGCTGCCCGAATCGCGCAGGATGTAGTCGAGCTGCGCCGTGCTGTCGGTGGTGTAGACACCCGACGCGATGCCGCCGACGCATTGAATGCCGAGATCGGCATACAGCCATTCCTTGCGGTCCTCCGACAGGATGGACACCACCTCGCCGCGCGCCAGCCCCAGCTTGCGCAGCCCCATCCCCAGCCAGCGCGCGTGATTCCAGTAATCCGCCCAGCTGAAGGCGTGCCAGATCCCGAGGTGCTTTTCGCGGTGGGCGGTGCGCGCGCCCAACTCGGCGCAGCGCGCACGAAACAGCCTGACGACCGTGTCATGGCCGTCGACACGCACCGGGCGCTGCCCCGGCTCGGCATTCAGCCGCACCCCACTGACGGTGATCTGCCCGGCGGCTGCGGCCCCTCCCTGCATCATGCCCTTGCCCTCAACGCCATGTCTTGCGCCGCTTCCAGCGCTTTTCGCCGCGCGCCCCTTCTGCCTGCGCGCCCAGATAGAAATTGCGGATGTCCTCGCTTTGCAGCAGCTTTTCGGCGGGGCCGCTCATGACGATGCGGCCCAGCTCCATCACATGGCCCTCATCGGCCAGTTCCAGCGCGGCCTGTGCGTTCTGTTCGACCAGCATCATGGTCACGCCCTCCTCGCGGCCGAGGCGGTGAAGGATGGCAAAGATTTCCTGCACCAGCACCGGGCTGAGGCCCAGCGACGGTTCGTCGAGCAGCATGATGCGCGGCTGCTGCATCAGCCCGCGCCCGATGGCGAGCATCTGCTGCTGCCCGCCCGAGAGCGTGCCCGCCTCCTGATGGCGGCGCTCGGCGAGGATGGGGAAATAGGTAAAGACCAGCTCGCGGCTGCGCGCCACCTCGGCGCGGTCGCGGCGGGTATAGGCGCCCATGTCGAGGTTCTCGTCCACGCTGAGCAGGGGAAACACCTCGCGCCCCTCGGGCACATGCGTCACCCCCCATTGCACGACGCGGTGCGGTTCGCGGCCATGGATCGGGCGCCCTTCAAGCAGGATCTCGCCCTTTTCCGGGTCGATGATGCCGGAAATCGTGCGCAGCAGCGTCGTCTTGCCCGCGCCATTGGCGCCCAGCACGGCGACGGTGCGCCCCTCCTCGACGCTCAGGCTGATCCCGCGCAGCGCCATGATGGGGCCGTAGAAGGATTCGATGTTGCGCAGTTGCAGCAGCGGCGTCGCGGTCATGGCTGCGCCTCCGCCCCCAGATAGGCCTCGATCACGGCGGGATGCGCGCGCAACTCGGCGGGGGTGCCTTCGGCCAGCCGGGCGCCGTCGGCCATCGCCAGCACCCGGTCGCACAGCTTGCCCACAAGACCCATGTCATGTTCGACCATCAGCACCGTGATGCCCATGTGGCGGCGGATGTCCTGGATCCACCAGCGCATGTCCTGCGTCTCCTCGGCCGACAGGCCCGAGGCCGGTTCGTCCAGCAGGAGCAGGCGCGGCCGCGCGGCCAGCGCGCGGCCCAGCTCGACCACCTTGCGCACGCCGTAGGGCAGTCCGATGATGCGCTTGTCGCGATAGGCCTGCAGGTCGAGAAAATCGATGACCTCCTCGGCGGCCTCGCGATGCGCCAGCTCCTGCTGGCGCGCGCGCCCGGTGAACAGCGCCTCCTCCAACAGCGTGGTGCGCCGATGCCGGTGCCGACCGACCAGAAGGTTGTCGAGCACGGTGGAATGTTCGAACAGCTCGATGTTCTGAAAGGTCCGGGCGATTCCGAGGCCGGCGACATCATGCGGACGCAGCCCGGCCAGGTCCGTGCCATCGAAGCGGATCGTGCCCTCAGCCGGGGCGTAGAACCGCGATATCATGTTGAAGACGGTGGACTTGCCGGCTCCGTTGGGGCCCACGATCGCGTGGATCGCACCTGCCTCGACCTCCAGCGACAGCCGGTCCACCGCCGTCAGCCCGCCGAATCTGAGCGTCACGTTATCGAGGCTCAGCAGACTCATCGCAGCCGCTCCGTCTTCAGATAGGTCTTCTGGCGGCGGAACATATCCTTGCGGGCGAAGGGAAACAGTTCCAGCCAGGTGCGGATCTTGAGCCAGCGCCCGTAAAGCCCCATCGGCTCGAACAGGATGAAGATCATCAGCAGCACGCCGAAGGCGCCCATCTCGATGCCCGGTATCGCGGCACCGCGTCCCAGAAGATCGGACAGGATCGACAGCGCCTGCGGCAGGAAGGCAATGACGACAGCACCCAGAAACGCGCCATGCACGAATCCCAGCCCCCCGATCACGATCATCATCAACAGCTGAATCGCGATCAGGAAGGAGAAGGTTTCGTTGTTGAACGCGCCCGCGAAGATCCCCATCAGCGCACCGCCCAATCCGGTGATGGCGCAGGACAGCCCGAAGGCGGTCGCCTTGGTGCGCGCCAGGTTGATGCCCATCGCCTGCGCCGAGACCTCGCTGTCGCGTACCGCCGCAAAGGCGCGCCCCAGCGGCGCCCGCAACAGATTGAGATAGAGCAGCGTGACCAGCACCGTGACCGTCAGCACCAGGTAATAGAAGGCGGCCGGCGTCGCCCAGCGGTCGAAGGTGAGGCCCAGAATAGTGATTTCGGGCGCGAACTTGCCGTTCACGCCGCCCGTCCAGGGCGCCAGCATGACGATGATGTCGTCGGCAAGGATGGCCAGCGCCAGCGTCGCGATGGCCAGATACACCCCGTGCAGTCGCAGCGCCGGAATCGCGATGATCGCGCCGGCCACACCCGTGACCAGCCCCGCCAGCAGGAAGGCGGCGACGAAGGGCAGCCCGGCCTCCATCATTAGCACGCAGCTGTAGCACCCCAGCGCCATGAAGGCCGAATGCCCCAGGCTGACCTGTCCGGTCTGCCCGGTCAGCAGCATCAGCCCCAGCCCGGCGATGGCCCAGATCAGCACATTGGTGACCTCGCCCAGAAAGAAGCCGCTCAGCACCAGCGGCAGCGCGATCATCACCGCAAGCAGGGTCGCATAGAGGCCGAAGCTCCACAGATCCGCAAACAGCCGGATATCCTGATTGTAGCCGGTCTTGAAATGCGTGCGCATGGGTCAGACCTTCTTGCTTCGGACCTGGGCGAACAGGCCGTGCGGGCGGAAGATCAGCACCAGGATCAGCAGCACATAGGGCGCAAGCTGCGACACGCCCGCCGCGAGATACCGCGCCGCGAAGGGTTCGATCACCCCCACGATCAGCCCGCCCAGAAGCGCCCCGGGCAGGCTTCCGAAGCCGCCGATCACGGCCGCGGCGAAGGCCTTGATGCCGATGAAGCCCGCCGACGGATCGATCGCGCCCTTCGAGGCATAGAGCACGCCCGCCACCCCGGCGACGATGCCGGCCAGCGCCCAGACCATCCCCTGCACCCGTTTGACCGGGATGCCCATGTAATAGGCGGCCATCTGGTTCTGGCTGGAGGCCTGGATGGCCAGCCCGATGCGCGTGCGCTGGAAGAACTGATAGAGCATCACCGTCAGGATCACCGTCACGACGATCACCGACACATCCGCGAAGCCCAGCACCAGCGGCCCCATCCGCACATCGCCCAGCGCCAGCGGCGAATGCAGGGTCTGCGGCTCATGCCCCCAGATCGCCCCGGCAATGAAGCGGATGAAGAAGCCCAGCGCGATGGTCAGGATGATCACCGCGGTCTGGGTCTGGCCGAACAGGCGCCGGATCAGCGTCAGATCCAGCAGATAGCCCAGCGCCCCCATGATCAGCAGCGCCAGCGGCACCGCGATCCAGAACGGGATTCCCATGTATTGCGGGTTGACCAGCCCCAGCGTGACGAAGGCGCCGAGCATCATGAAATCGCCCTGGGCGAAATTCACCGCCTCGGTCGCCTTGTAGATCAGCACGAAGCCCAGCGCGATCAGCCCGTAGACGCAACCACTCGCGAGGCCGCTGACGAGCAGCTGCAAGACGTCCAAATGCACCTCCCTGGCGGGGCGCGCGGTTTTTCGGTGCGCGCATCTCCGCAGCGGACCGTTGCGGCCCCCTCCAATCCGGACTGTGACCGATCCCCGCACATGATTTCAAACAAAAAAGCGCGCGCTCCCGCAGGGGCGCACGCAAAGAAGGTGTTCGCCGTCCGGGGCGGGGGCGCCGCCGGAATGTGGATGGTGTCAGCGCGAGATCAGCACCGAACACTGCGCATGGCGCACGACCCGCGCCGCGGTCGAGCCGATGAAATAGTCGCTCAGCCCCGGACGGTGCGAGGCGATCATGATCAGATCGGCGCCATTATCCTCGGCGGATTGCAGGATCTGCCCGGATGCGGCGCCCGAACGCACCTCGGCGAGAACCTTGGCATCCGTGCCCGCGCCCTGCGCCATTGTCTTGAGCTCGACCATGGCTTCCGCGTTGCGCCGCTCGCCGATGTCGCGGGGCAGTTCGGCGGCCACATAGGACGGCACCTCCTCGAGGACATGCACGAGCCGCACGGTGCCGCCCTCATCCAGAAGCTCGATGGCGCGGCCCAGAAGCGCCTTACCCAGGTCGCCATGGGCCAGGTCAACGGCGACGATGATGGATTTGTACATATCTTCCTCCGGCTGTTTGATGTCACTATCATCCGCGCAGGAGGCTTACGCAACCCCCGGCGCGGCCGCCTTGATTCAGCGCAAGCCCCGGCGCGTCCGCGGTTGGTGCCAGAGTGCCTCAGCCCGCCGGACCGCGATATCCTCTCGCCACGACGTATTTTTCCGAGCTGTCGGCGCGGCTTGCCGGGGGTTTGACGTTGACCACCTTGGCAAAGCGCGCCTTCAGGGTGCGCTGCAGGCCCGCCTCGGCGCCGCCCTCCAGCACCTTGGCCACGAAGGTGCCCCCTTCGGCCAGAACCTCGAAGGCGAATTCGGCCGCGGCCTCGCACAGCGCGACGATGCGCAGATGGTCGGTCTGCTTGTGCCCGGTCGAGGCCGCGGCCATGTCCGACAGCACCACATCCGCCGGCCCGCCGAGCCAGTCGCGCAGCGCGTCATCCGCGCCCTCTTCCATGAAGTCGAGCACGCGCGCCTCGGCGCCGGCCACCGGTTCGATCTCGCGCAGATCGATGCCGATCACGCGCCCGGCCGGTTTGTGCGGCTTCTGCCCCAGCGCGTTGCACCGGTCTGCCGCGACCTGCAGCCACCCGCCCGGCGCGCAGCCCAGATCGACCACGCGCGCGCCGGGACGCAGGAAGCGATGCGCGTCGTCAAGCTCCATCAGCTTGTAGGCGGCCCGCCCGCGCATCCCCTCGGCGCGCGCGCGGGCCACATACGGATCGTTGAGCTGACGCTGCAACCAGCGCGTCGAGGAGGGTTTGCGCCCGCGCGCGGTCTTTACCTTGACCTTGAGATCGCGCCGCCCCCGTCCGGAGCTTCCCGGTGCCTTGACCATGTGTCAGCCCTGTTCCTCGCCCAGCACGCCGTCGCGGTTCATCTGTGCGTAAAGCAGCCCCTCGCGCAGGCCGCGATCGGCCACCGACAGCCGGTCGGTGGGCCACACGCGCAACAGCGCCTGCAGGATCGCCGCGCCCGACATGATTAACGAGTGCCGGTCGCGTCCGATGCAAGGGTCGCTGCGACGTCCCTCGGGGCCCAGCGTCAGATACGCCCGGATCACCTGATCGATCTGGTCGCTGGTCATCCGCAGCCCGTCCACCTTGTTGCGGTCATAGCGCCGCAGGCCCAGATACGATGCCGCAACCGTCGTCACGGTGCCCGAGGTGCCGATGATCTGGAACCCGTCGCGCGCCTGCATCCGGTCATAGGGCGCGAAATCCGCAAGCTGTTCCTCGAAATACCAGCTCATCAGGGCGAAGCGCGCGGCGTCATCGTCGACATCGCGGAACTGATCCTTGAGCGTCGCCACCCCCAGCGGCACGCTGATCCAGTCCACCACCCGCGCTGCCGGGCGGTCCCCGATCTGCTGCGCACCCGCAAACCCCGAATGCAGCCGCATGATGGCGCGCGCGCGTTCGGATTCGGGGACTTCCGACAGGTCCAGCCAGACCAGCTCGGTCGAGCCGCCGCCGATATCGACCACCAGCAACTGTTCGGTGCGCCGCGACACCAGCGAGGCGCAGGACACGACGGCCAGTCGCGCCTCCTCCTCCGGGGCGATGACCTCCAGCGTCAGCCCGATCTCGCGCTGCACCTTGCGCATGAACTCGCCGCCATTGCTGGCGCGCCGGCAGGCTTCGGTCGCGACGAGGCGCATGCGCTCGACACCGTGCTGGCACAGCTTGCGGTGACAGATCCGCAGCGCCTGCACGGTGCGTGCCATCGAGGCGCGCCCCAGCCGGCCCGACGCCTCCAGCCCGGCGCCGAGCTGTACGCTCTTGGAAAAGCTGTCTATCACGCGGAACTGGTTGCCCGCCGGGTGGGCAATCAGCATGCGGCAACTGTTGGTGCCCAGGTCGAGCGCAGCGTAGGGCGCCGGCCTATCGGACGTTCTGGGGCGCGGCGGCTCGACCCTGAGAGGGAGCGCGCCGGCACCCGCCGGACGTTCGGGCGTCATTCTTCGCCCTCCATTTCAACTTGCGGTCAATCTAGGCAAGGCGGGGCGTTGGTGCAAGCGCAGGTTGGGGCCGCGCCCCGCACGGATCCCGTTCAGGGCCGGCCGCCGTCGCCAAGGCGCCGCATATCTGCTAGATGCGACGGGGTTTTCAGCAGGAGGAACGGCGATGACATTTCGGGCACTGGTCGTGAACAAGACGGCCGATGGCGATGCCGAGGCGCAGGTGCAGACGCTCGACGAGGCGCAGCTGCCGGAAGGGGATGTGACCGTCGCGGTGGAGTATTCGACGCTCAACTACAAGGACGGCTTGTGCCTGTCGCCCGGCGGCGGCGGGCTGGTGCGGTCGTGGCCGCATGTGCCGGGAATCGATTTCGCCGGCACGGTGGAACACAGCGACGACCCCCGCTATGCGGCGGGCGACAAGGTCGTGCTGACCGGCTGGCGCGTGGGCGAGGTGCATTGGGGTGGCTATGCCGAAAGGGCGCGGGTGCGCGGCGACTGGCTGGTGCCGTTGCCCGACGGGCTGACCACGCGCCAGGCGATGGCGGTGGGGACGGCGGGGTTCACCGCGATGCTGGCGGTGATCGCGCTGGAGGATCACGGCCTGGCGCCGGGGCAGGGACCGGTGCTGGTGACCGGAGCGGCCGGGGGCGTCGGCTCGGTGGCGACGGCGATTCTGGCGCAGCTGGGCCATGAGGTGGCCGCCGTGACCGGCCGCCCCGAATCCGAGGCCTATCTGAAGGGGCTGGGCGCGCAGCGTATCGTGCCGCGCGCCGAACTGGCCGAAACCGTCAAGCGCCCCCTCGAATCCGAGACCTGGGCGGGATGCGTCGACGCCGTGGGCGGCGCCATGCTGGCGCGCGTGCTGGGGCAGATGAAATACGGCGCCTCCGTCGCGGCGGTCGGGCTGGCAGGCGGCGCGCAGCTGCCCGCAACGGTGGTGCCGTTCCTGCTGCGCAACGTGAACCTGCTGGGCATCGACAGCGTGATGCGCCCGCGCGCCGATCGTCAGCGCGCATGGGCGCGGATCGCGGGTGATCTGCCGCTTGACAAGCTCGACGCGATGATCCGTCCCGCCACGCTCGAGGAGTTGCCGGCGCTTGGCGCGCAGATTCTGAAGGGGCAGGTGCAGGGACGGGTCGTGGTGGACCCACGCGCTTAGCGCATGTCGCGCCGGAGCGGATTCGGGACCGCCCGGGGCGCTTGCGGCCCGGGCATGCGCCCGCCCGACAGTCGGGCGCATGCCCTCTTTTCCACCGAGACCAATCCCGATCAAACACGACACGCTGTCGCGTCGTGGCGGACTCACGCGACCAGGGTCGTGACGGACCCATGCGGTTGCGGGAGCCGCGGCGCAATGCCGTTGGGGGTGGTTGGACCCGCGCGACTGACAGAACGCGGGTCCAGCCGGCGCCTGCGGGCTCAGCCGAAGCTGCAGAGCCTCTTGAGCGGGCGCAACGCGGTGTCGCGCGCTGTCGTCGCGGGTGCAATCGTGATGCAGTCTTCGCCCGGAAGCCAGTCGGCCGGGGTCGCCGCGGATTGCGCATCACCGAATTGCAGCGCCTCGACTGTGCGCAACAGCTCCTCGGTGCTGCGCCCGATCGTGATCGGATATTCGAAGATCATGCGCACGCGAAGTTTCGGGTCCACGATCACGGTCTTGCGCACGGTCAGCCCCGGCGCCGCGCGCGGGTGGATCATCCCGAGTGCGCGCGACAGCCGTGCCGCACGATCTCCCATGAGCGGGAACCGCGGCGGTGTTTCGGTCTCCTGCGCGATCTCGTCGAGCCAGCGCTTCTGGGTCGTCACATCGTCGCGCGACATGCCCAGGAGCTTCACACCCATCTGCTCCAGCTCGTCCTGGGCCGCGGCCATGCCGCGCAATTCGCTTGTGCACACAGGGGTGAAGGCTGCGGCAAAGCTGAACAGGACGCACCAGGAACCCTCGGCCCATGGATGAAATGTCAGCGGCCCCTGCGTCGAGTCCGCGCTGAAATTGGGAAAGCTGTCGCCGATGCGCGGAATCCAGCGCGTGGTCGTGCGGTAGTTGGGCGGAATCTCGATCCAGTGATCGCTCCGCTGGCGGTTGAAGAAAGGTACAAGGGTCATCCTGGGCCTCTTTCCTGCCGAGGTTTCGGGGAAACAGACAACCTATTAATCACTACGGGACCATATAGTCGCCCCAAGGTTGACCATATCGACGATTGTGGCCGAATTTTGACCAGCCTGCCACAAAAGTGTGCAGCCATGCCGTTACCGGTATGGGAGGCATCCGCCCGGCGCGCGCGGCGCGGCGATGGCGATTCGTTCAATATGAATGGGATTTCGGGCTATCAGTCGACGGTCAGCGGCGCGTCGAGCCAGTGCTCCTGCAGGTTGGTGCCGGGGCCGATGCGATCGATCACGGCGAACAACCCGGGATTGTTCAGCGGCGTCAGCACGCCGTGCCACACCCCGCGCAGATAGTTGACCCCCTGTCCCGGCGCCGTGAGAAAGGCGCGCGGCGCACCGGGCCGGTCGCCGGCATCCGGCGCGACGATGACCAGAAACGGATCCGTGCCCATCGGGATGAAGGCCTGACTGCCGTCGGGGTGGCGTTCCAGCATCTCAAGGCGCAGCGGCAGGGCGCGCGGCTCGGCCCGAAAGAGCGAGATGCCCGCGCGCCCGTCTTGGCCGAAGTCGAGCCGCGCAAGGTCGTGCCAGCGCCCGCACAGGCCCTGATTGATGATGCGGTCCGGCGCGTCCACCGCTTCGAGCACATCGCCGAAGGGGGCGAAGGCCTCCGCCGTCAGCGGTTCGGTGGCGATCTTGCGGCTCATCGCGGCGCGCCCAGTGCGGGGTGGCGGTTCACGTCCTTGTAGAGCAGGTAGCGAAACGGCTCCGCCCCGCCGGCGTAGCAGGCCTGCGGACAGAAGGCGCGCAACCACATGTAATCCCCGGCCTCCACCTCCACCCAGTCGCGATTGAGCCGATAAGCCGCCTTGCCCTGCAGCACGAAGAGCCCGTGCTCCATCACATGCGTTTCCTCGAAGGGGATCACCCCGCCCGGCTGAAACGTGACGATGTTGACATGCATGTCATGCGCCAGATCGTCGGGGTCGACGAAGCGGGTGGTGGCCCAGCGGCCCTCGGTGTCGGGCATCGCGATGGGGGCGATGGCAGCCTCGGATGTGACGAAGGGGGCGGGCGGCGCGATCCCCGCCGCCGGCGCGTAGCGCTTGCGCAGCCAGTGAAACCGCAGCGTATCGGTGGCTTCGAGCGTCCAGCCCGCGCCGGGCGGCAGATAGGCATAGCTGCCCGCTTCCAGCCCGTGCTCGACCCCGTCGAGCCGCAGCCGCCCCGCGCCGCCCGTCACATAGAGCACGCCCTGCGCTGCCGGGTCGGGTTCGGGTGTATCGCTGCCCCCGCCGGGGATGACCTCCATCAGGTAATGCGCGAAGCTTTCCGCGAACCCCGACATCGGCCGCGCCAGGATCCAGGCGCGCGTGCCCGTCCAGCCGGGCAGGTTCGAGGTGACGATATCCGACATCACGCCGCGCGGGATGACGGCATAGGCTTCGGTAAAGACGGCCCGGCCGGTGTGGAGCGTCGATTGCGCCGGCAGCCCGCCCGGCGGCGCGGGGTAGCGGGTCATGGCAACATGTCCTTCAGTCGCAACTCGGCGATGCGTTCGACCTGGCGGCATGCTTCGTCGAACTCGGTTTCGGGGTCGCTGGCGAGCCGGCGCTGCATCGCGGCCAGGATGCCCGCCTTGTCATGGTCGCGCACCGCGATGATGAAGGGAAACCCGTGGCGTGCGACGTAATCGGCGTTGAGCGATTCAAACTGCGCCCGCTCGGCGTCGGTCAGCGCGTCGAGCCCGGCGCTGGCCTGTTCGCGCGTCGATTCGGCGGTCAGCCGCCGCGCTGCCGCCAGCTTGCCGGCCAGGTCGGGATGCGCGCGCAGAACGCCGAGCCGTTCCTGTCGCGTGGCGCTGCGGAACACGCGCGCCAACGCGTTGTGCAGCCCAGCCGCGCTGTCATGCGCCGGGCCGAGCTCCAGCGCATGCGCGCGCTCGGCGATCCAGGCCGAGTGTTCGAAGACACCGCCGAAGCGTGCGACGAAGTCCGGCTGCGCCAGCATATGCGGGCGGTCCGGGCGCGCATCCGGCGGGTGGACGCTGCGCCAATGCGCCGCGATCTGGCTGCGGGTGGCGAACCACACGCCCGCATGCCCGGCGGCGTAGTCGAGGAACCGGCGCAGCGCCATGACCCGGCCCGGCCGCCCCGCCAGCCTGCAATGCAGCCCGATACTCATCATGCGCGCCATGCCCTCGCCGCCCTCGGCATAGAGGCAATCGAAGCTGTCTTTCAGGTAATCGAAGAACTGCGTCCCCGAGTTGAAGCCCTGCGCGGTGGCAAAGCGCATGTCATTGGCATCGAGCGTGTAGGGCAGCATCAGCCTGTGTTGTCCGTCAATGCTCATCCAGTGCGGCAGGTCGTCGTCGTAAATGTCGGAATACCAGTCGAAATCCCCGATCTCGGCGGCCAGCCTGATCGAGTTCATCGAGGCGCGTCCGGTATACCATCCGCGCGGCGGCTGCCCGGTGACCTCGCGGTGCAGGCGGATGGCCTCGGCGATTGCGGCACGCTCCTCGGCCTCGGGCATGTCCTTGTGTTCGACCCATTTGAGCCCGTGCGAGGCGATGTCCCAGCCCGCATCCTGCATGGCGCGGGTCTGTTCCGGGCCGCGCGCCAGCGCCGAGGCCACCGCGAACACCGTCACTGGTATCGCGCGCGCCGCAAACAGCCGGTGCAGACGCCAGAATCCCGCCCGCGCCCCGTAATCATAGAGCGATTCCATGTTCCAGTGCCGCTGCCCGGGCCAGGGCTGCGCGCCCACGATCTCGGACAGGAAGGCCTCCGACGCATCGTCGCCGTGCAGCAGGCAGTTTTCGCCGCCTTCCTCGTAATTGAGCACGATGGACACGGCGAGCCGGGCGCCGCCGGGCCAGTCGGCGGGCGGCGGGGTCGGGCCGTAGCCGCGCAGATCTCGGGGATATCGGGTCATCGGGTCTTTCGCCTTGCGGTCGCCTGCAGCGCTTACCCTGCCGTGGTAGCCGATGCCGCGCCAGCGGATTTGCAAAAAAACCGGAAAGGACTTATCGCGCGACATGGCTGGCCCGGTGCGCGGCGATGGCGCATCAGGGGGCGGGGCGCGGGCGGTGACGCGATGCGCAGCAAGGAGGTGCAAGATGAGCGGCGGATTCCTGACAACCCATGTGCTCGACACGGCGCGTGGCGTGCCGGCCGCGGGGCTTGAGATCGTGCTCTGCCGGCTGGATGGCGATGCGCGGGTCGAGCTGGCGCGCATGCGCACCAACGCCGACGGGCGCACCGACAGCCCCATCCTGCCGGCGGACAGCTTCGCGCCCGGCCGCTATGAGCTGGTCTTCGCCGCGGGCGACTATCTGCGCGCGACGGGGCAGGCGGGCGATGCGCCGCTGTTTCTGGACGAGGTGCCGGTGCGCTTCGGCATCAGCGACGCGGCGAGCCACTACCACGTGCCGCTTCTGCTCTCGCCCTTCGGATATTCGACCTATCGCGGCAGCTGAGCGGCCGATCACTTCAGGTAGTCGTTGGCTTTTCTGTTGATCTGCAGATGCAGGCGTCGATGGGCGGTCCTGAAGCCGAGCCGACGCGTGATTTTTTCGCCGAGCACCAGAAACAGGCCGAAGCGGCGCACCGCGAAAGAGTACACATACGACTTGTTGCGAAGCCAGAGCAGGCGCCGCCGCAGTTGTCCGGGGACGTGGCCTTGCCCCTGGGGCGCGTAGCCGCGGGCCTGCATCAGGGCAGCGGCCTTGCCCTCGACAAGGGCGATGTCCGCGGGGCGGGCCTTGCGGCGCCATTGTTCGATCAGCTTCGGATCGGGACGGCCATAGCTGCTGGTCTCATGATAGCTCAGCATGGCCGGGCTGTAGGCCACCCCGAGGAATGCGGTGACGCGGCGCAATTCCTGCTCGAGGTCAAGAAACAGATCCTCGTAGCGCAGCGTCATGGTCTGATCCGGGCGCAGCCGGTGTGCCGCCCGGTCCCAGGCGGTTTCCGTGGCCACCCAGTGATCAACGCCGTGATAGAGCGTTCCGGCCCAACCCATGGCGATGGATGATCGCGCAACATCCCGTGGGTCGCGCAGCAAATGGATCACCCGGGCCCTCGGCAGGACCTGCAGCAGCTGATCCAGACGCCGATGGAGGTTGAGCGTGGTGACCTTCGCGGTCGGATCGGTGAGGCGATCCAGGAAATACAGCAGCAGATCGCGGCCATCGAGGTCGTCGGGGATCGCGATTCCCTTCGCAAGAAACACCCGGTCGACCGCCAGATCCGACTTGCGATAACGCCAGCCACTCGGATGTGTGCTGTCGGGGTGCAGGTGATCGAGCAGGAAATCCGCCTCGCCGGGATTGGCGATCGCCTCATGAGCGTCGAGCATCAACCGAAAGACCGTGGTTCCGGACCGCAGCGCACCATAGATGAAAACCGGAATGCCGCGTTCGATGTGTGTCACCCGTCGGATAGGTGGGTCGTGCCGGCTGCCGGCCCCGGCGCTGCGGCCCGCATTGCCTGACCCGGCTTGTCCCGAGCGCCGATCATTCCGGCGAAAGGATTGCCCAATCCTGCGATCCGATCAAGCCCGTCGCGCGGCGTGGTGTCGCAAGACCAGCGCAGTCGTGCCGGGCCACGGGCGGACGGGACCGATCGGGCGTCATCCCTCCCGTTGCGCCTAAGCGGTATCCAGCGCCGCCCTGATCCGCTGGATGATGAAGTCGGCGAACAGTCGCGCCTTGGGGTCGGCAAGGCGGCGATGCGGTGTCAGGCAGGCCAGCCGCACGGGCAGGGGCGGTGTCGTCTCGGCCACCGGAACCAGCGCGCCGCTGCGCAGATGCTCGGCCACCTCGAAAACCGGTTTCAACACGATGCCGCGCCCGTCGAGCGCCCAGCCCGTCAGCACATCGCCGTCATCGGACTCGAACGGCCCCGAGACGGCAAAGCGCCGCTCGCCCTGCGCGGTGCGCAGCGTCCAGCGGTATTCCCTGGCGCCGGGAAAGCGCAGATTGAGGCACTCATGCCCGTCGCGCATCAGCGCGTCGCCATCGGCGGGGTGGCCCTTGCGCGCGATGTAGGCGGGCGCGGCGCACAGCACGCGCGGACAATCGGCGATCACCCGGATCTTGAGGTTGCTGTCCGCCAGCGGCCCGAGCTGGAAGGCCATGTCCAGCCCTTCGGCCGTGACGTCGATGCTGCGATCCGACAGCCGCAGCCGCAGGTCGATGGCGGGGTAGGCATCGCGAAAGGCCGGCACATGCGGCGCGATGAAACGCCGCCCCACACCCAGCGGCGCGGCCACGAACAGGGTGCCGCGCGGGTTGCGCGCCGCGTCGCCCACCGCCGCTTCGGCGGCAGCGATGGCGTCGAGAACGCCCTGCGCCCCCTCGTAGAAGATGCGCCCGCTTTCGGTGGGGCTCAGCGCGCGCGTGGTTCGGTTGAAGAGCCGCACGCCCAGATGCTTTTCCAGGTCGGCGATTCGCGCCGACGCCACCGCGGGCGATGTGCGCTGGTCGCGGGCCGCGGCGCTCATGCTGCCCAGTTCGAAGACGCGCACGAACATGCGCAGATTGTTCACGTAGGACATCGGATTTTTGGGCGTCGTTTGAAAGTCCTGAGTGATTTGCAGGCTTAACAGAAAGGTCACGGGTGGTATAGCTGCCCCGAAACGGGAGTGCCGTCATGTATGATCTCGCCATTCTGGGGGCTTGGCTCGAATTCGCGGTGCGTTGGCTGCATGTCATCACCGCGATCGCCTGGATCGGGTCGAGCTTTTACTTCATCGCGCTCGATCTGGGGCTGCGCAAGGCGCCCGACATGCCCAAGGGCGTGCATGGCGAGGAATGGCAGGTCCATGGCGGCGGGTTCTACCACATCGAGAAATACCTCGTGGCGCCGGACCGCCTGCCCGAGCATCTGACGTGGTTCAAATGGGAAAGCTACGCCACCTGGCTGTCGGGCTTCGCGCTCATGGTGCTGATCTATTACCTGGGGGCCGAGTTCTACCTGATCGACCGTGACGTGGCCGATATCGCCGTCTGGCAGGGGGTGGTGATCTCGGTGGCGTCGCTCGGGCTGGGCTGGCTGCTCTATGATGCGTTGTGCAAGTCGCCTCTGGGGCGTCACAGCACCGGGCTGATGCTGGTGCTGTTTGCCATTCTTGTAGTGATGTCATGGGGGTACACCCAGGTTTTCACGGGGCGTGCCGCGCTCTTGCATCTGGGGGCGTTCACCGCCACCATCATGTCGGCCAACGTGTTTCTGGTCATCATTCCCAACCAGAAGATCGTGGTCGCCGATCTGAAGGCCGGGCGCGAGCCCGACCCGAAATACGGGCAGATCGCCAAGCAGCGCAGCACGCACAACAACTATCTGACGCTGCCCGTGATCTTTCTTATGCTTTCACACCACTATCCGCTGGCCTTCGAGACCGGCTGGAACTGGGTGATTGCCAGCCTCGTCTTCCTGATGGGGGTCTCGATCCGGCATTACTTCAACTCGATGCATGCCGGACGCGGGCATCCGCACTGGACCTGGGCGGTGACGGTGATCATCTTTCTCGTCATCGCATGGCTGTCCACCGAGCCGGGGCTGCGGGCCGAGCGCGACGCCGACACAGCCGAGATGCGCGGCGCCGCGCTGCGCTTTGCCGAGGCGCCGGGGTTCGACGCCGCGCGCGACATCACGCTGGGCCATTGTGCGATGTGTCATGCCGACAATCCGGCCTGGCCCGGGTTGCACTGGGCTCCCAAGGGCGTGGTGTTGCAAAGCGATGCCGATGTCGCGCGCCAGGCGCGCCAGATCTACCTGCAGACGGCGCGAAGCCATGCTATGCCGCCGGGCAGCACCGTCCCCATGACGCAGGACGATCGCGACGCCATCCGCGCCTGGTTCCACGCCGCGCAGGAGCAGGGGTAAGGTTGCGCCGCCGCCAGGCGTGGCGGCGGCGCGGATCCGTCAGCCCGCGTCGGTGACGCAGTCTGCGATGGCGTCGGCGAGGTTGCGCATCATGTCACCGTAGAGCGCGGCTCCCGGCTCCATGGCGCTGCCGGACGGGTCGAGCATCTCGCCCACACGCACGCCTGTGCCCTCGACCACGACATCGACATAGCGCGAGCTGTGCTGCACCTCGGGAAAAATGCAGACGGCACCGTCCTCGGCGAGGCTCTGGCGCAGCTCCGCGATGCGTGCGGCCCCGGGTGCGGCGGCATCGCCCAGCGCGATGGTGCCGGCGACATTCACGCCGAACTGCGCGGCGAAATAGCCGTAGGCGTCGTGGAACATGACCAGCGGGGCGTCGCCCACCGGCTCCAGCGTGCTGCGGATGTCGGCCTCCAGCGCGGTTAGCGCCTCGCGCGCTGCGGCGGCGTTCGCACGGTAGGTGTCGGCGTTGCCCGGGTCGGCATGGGCAAGCTCCTGTGCGATCGCGTCAAGCCAGACGGCGGCATTGCCCGTGTCGAGCCAGGCATGCGGGTCGGTGCCGTCATGCGAATGATCGTGGCCGTGATCGTGCCCATGGTCGTCATGGCCGTGATCGTGCCCATGGTCGTCATGGCCGTGATCGTGCCCGTGGTCGTCATGGTCGTGATCGTGCCCGTGGTCGTCATGATCGTGATCGTGCCCATGGTCGTCATGGCCGTGATCGTGCCCGTGCGCGTAATCGCGCAGCGTGACGCCGTCCGCCGCCAGCAGCGAGATCACGCTGGCCGCGCCTTCGCTTCCGTCGAGAGCGCGCTGCAGCCACGGCGTCAGCTCGGGCCCGACCCAGAAGACCAGATCCGCCTGCTCCAGTGCGCGGGCGTGGCTGGGTCGCATCTGGAAGCTGTGCGGATCGCCGCCCTGATCCAGGATCAGGTCGGCCGAGCCGAGATCGCCCATTACCTGTTCGACGAGCGAATGCACCACCGGGGTGCCGGCGACGACGTTTGGCGCATCGGCCAGCGCCGGGCCGGCGAGGGTGGCGCCGAGAAGTGCGATCGGGTAACGCATGGTGTTGTCCTTCGGTTGTGTGCACGCTGGACGTTTCATATGTTATACGATAACATGTCAAGGGAGACGAAGATGACGCGCGCCCCCGATGCAGATGCCGCAGCCGCCCCGTCGCAGGGCGCGCAGGACGGGCCGGGCATCGCGTTCAGCGCCCATGATCACGATGGCTGCGCCGCGCAGGTGCTGGCGCAGGCCGATGCGCTGGCGCGGGATGCGGGGCTGCGGCTGACGCCGGTGCGGCGGCGTACTCTGGAGATCCTGCTGGAGGCGCATCGCGCCGTCGGCGCCTATGAGGTGCTCGACAGGCTGGTGGAGGCGGGCTTCGCGCGACAGCCGCCGGTGGCATATCGGGCGCTCGAATTCCTTGTCGAGCACGGGCTGGCGCATCGCATCCGGCGGCTCAACGCCTTCGTGGCCTGCATGCATCCGGGCGAATCGCATCAAGCCGTGTTCCTGATCTGCCGCGACTGCGACGCCGTGGCCGAGGCCCCGGGCGCGCGTATCCGCAGCGTCCTTGAAGCCGGCGCTGCCGAGGCAGGGTTTCGCGTCGAACGCGGCACGGTCGAGGCGGTCGGGCTGTGTCCCGCCTGCCAGAACGCGCAATGAGCCTGATCGAGGCATGCGGGCTCGCCGCCGGGTTCGGCGGCCCGCCGGTGCTGCGCGATGTGGATTTCACCATCGCGCCGGGCGAGATCGTCACCGTGGTCGGGCCGAACGGGTCGGGCAAGTCGGTGTTGTTGCGCTTGCTGCTGGGCATTCTGCCGCCCCTGCGTGGGACGGTGCACCGCAAGCGGGGATTGCGGGTCGGTTATGTGCCCCAAAGGCTGCATATCGACGCGGCCCTGCCGATGCCGGTGCGCCGTTTCCTGGCGCTGCCGTGTGCGCAGAGCCGCGATGCCATCGCGCGGGTTCTGGCCCGGGTCGGGGTGCCGGGCGTCGAGGGACAGCAGATGACCACCCTGTCGGGCGGGCAGTTTCAGCGCGTGCTGTTGGCGCGTGCCCTGCTGGCCGATCCCGAGATCCTGGTGCTGGACGAGCCGACCCAGGGCCTCGATCAGCCGGGAATCGCCGCCTTCTACCGGCTGGTCGAGCAGGTGCGCGCCGAATTGGGCTGCGCGGTGCTGTCGGTGAGCCACGACCTGCATGTGGTGATGTCGGCCTCGGACCGGGTGATCTGCCTGAACGGGCACATCTGCTGTCAGGGCACGCCCAGCGTGGTGTCGAACGCGCCGGAATACCGCGCCCTGTTCGGGCTGGGCACGGGTGGGGCGCTCGCGCTCTACCAGCACGCGCATGACCATGATCATGACCATGCCCCCGCCGTCGCGGGGCAGGAGATCGGGGCGCGCGATGCTGGATGACTTCTTCATGCGCGCGCTTCTGGCCGGTGTCGCGGTGGCGGCGGCAACCGGCCCGCTGGGGTGTTTCGTGGTCTGGCGGCGCATGGCCTATTTCGGCGACGCCACGGCGCATGCCGCCATTCTGGGGGTGGCCCTGTCGCTGGCCTTCGCGCTGTCGATCTTTGTCGGAACGCTGGTGGTGGCGCTCCTGATGGCGATGATCGTGGCGGCGCTGGCGGGGCGCGGCTGGGCGATGGACACCACGCTGGGCGTGCTGGCGCATTCGGGGCTGGCCTTCGGGCTGGTGGCGGTGTCGTTCCTGCCCACGGTGCGGGTGGATCTGTCGGCCTATCTGTTCGGCGATATCCTGGCGGTCGGGCGCTCGGATCTGCTGGTGATCGCGGGCGGCGCGGCGCTGGTGGTGGGGTTGATGCTGTGGCGCTGGCGCGCGCTTCTGACCGCGACACTGAGCGAGGACCTGGCGCATGCCTCGGGGCTGCGGCCGGGGCGCGAACGCATGGTGCTGACCGTGGCGCTGGCGGTTGTCGTGGCGGTTGCGCTGAAGGTTGTCGGGGCGTTGCTGATCGCGGCCATGCTGATCATCCCGGCGGCCACGGCGCGCAATTTCGCCCGCTCGCCCGAGTCGATGGCGGGGCTGGCGGTGGTGATCGGAGCTGTGGCGGTGGTCAGCGGGCTGCATGCCTCGCTGATCTGGGACACGCCGGCGGGGCCGAGCATCGTCGCGACGGCCGCCGTGGCCTTCGCGCTGTCGGTGGTGCTGACCGCGCTGTGGCGGGGCGTGGCGGCGGGGCGGCGCTGACACGCGCGGCTGGCCGGGCCGCCCCTGCCACCCTTTTCGCCCGCGCCGTTCCGCGCTAAGGGGACGTGCGTTCGCGCGCACCCGTCATCCGCCGCGGCCGGCCGCGGCCAGCACAAGGATCCCGCTGCATGAAAGCCGCCGTCGTCACCTTCCCCGGCTCGAACTGTGACCGCGACCTGCTGCGCGCCTTCGCGGCGGCCGGGGCGCAGACCGTCGCGGTCTGGCACAAGGACACCGCGCTGCCCGAGGATGTCGATGTCGTCGGATTGCCGGGCGGGTTTTCCTTCGGCGATTACCTGCGATGCGGCGCCATCGCCGCGCAGGCGCCGATCATGCCCGCGGTCGCCGATTTCGCGCAGCGTGGCGGCATGGTCCTCGGGATCTGCAACGGGTTTCAGGTGCTGCTCGAAACCGGCCTGCTTCCCGGCGCACTGATTCGCAATGCCGGGCTGAAATTCATCTGTCGCAACAGCGCGCTGCGCGTCGAAACCGCCGACAGCCCCTTCACCGCAGGCTGGGCGCCGGGCGCGCGGATCACGCTGCCGGTGGCCCATCATGACGGCAATTACGTGGCTGATGCCGACACGCTGGCGCGGCTGCGCGAGGAGGACCGTATCGCGCTGCGCTATCTGGACAATCCCAACGGATCGATGGACGACATCGCCGGGATCCTGTCGCCGAATCGCCGGGTCCTCGGGCTGATGCCGCACCCGGAGCGCGCGATTTCCCCCGCCCTGGGCAGCACCGACGGATCGGCGCTGTTTCGCTCAATCCTCGAATCGCTGGCTGCGGCATAGCGGGGCGGCAGCTGCCGCTTCTTGTGGGGGCGGCCGCGGCGGCGTAATCTCGCGACATGAGTGACACCCGCGACAGCGCTTCCTCCGCGGAGCCTGCAGGTACGGCCGCGACGCCCTGGCGGGCGCGGCTCGTCGTGGCTGTGCTGATCGTGATGGCCGCGATCGTGGTCTGGGTTGCGAACAACTGGCTGATGGACCGCTTCACCGAGGCCACGCGCAACCGCGCCGAGCTGCGGCTGGTGCTCTATTCGGGCAACATCCAGAGCGAGCTGCAGCGCAACTCGGTGGTGCCCCTGCTGCTGGCGCGCGACCCCGAGCTGATCGGTGCACTGCGGCTGGACGAATACATCCACACCTCGCAGCGGCTGATGTCGCTGCAAAGCGAGATCGGCGCGGCGGCGATCCGGCTTCTGGATGCCGAGGGGCGCGTGGTGGCCGCCACCGATCGCAGCCTTCTGGGCAGCGACATGGGCGACGCCAAGCCGTTCGTCGAGGCCCGTCGCGCCCGCGATACGGTGTTCACCGTTGCCGATCGGAAGGATGGCGGTATCGAATTCGCCTATTCCCGCGCCGTCGTGGCGAACAACCGGGTTATCGGGGCGGTGGTCGTGAATGTGGACCTGATGAAGCTGGAACAGGCCTGGGCGGGGTTCGCCGATGCCGTGGCGGTGACCGACAGCGAAGGGCGGATCATCCTGGCGACCGAGCCGCGCTGGCGCGGGCGCTCGATGGAGGAGGCGCTGGCGCTGCGCGACGCGCCCTCGGCGATCCGGCGCGCGCTGCAGGCCACCGCCGACTGGGCGCAGGAGCCGCCCGATGCGCGGCTGCGCGGCGAGGCGGTGCTGCGCTCGGAGGCGCGGATTCCGTTTCATGGCTGGCGGCTGGTATCGTTCACGAAATACGCCTCGGTGCGCGAGCGGGTCAACGGCGTGCTGGCGCTGGTCATCATGGGCTTTGCGATCCTGCTGACGCTGACCTTCTACATGCTGTCGCGGCGGGCATGGACGCAGTCGGCGCTGTTTCAGCGCGAATCCGCCGAGCTGCGCCAGCTCAACGCGCGGCTGCAGCGCGAGGTGGCGGCGCGTCAGAAGGTGCAGAAGGATCTCGCCGTGGCCGAGCAGACGCTGGCGCAGTCCTCCAAGCTGGCGGCGCTGGGCGAGATGTCGGCCGCCGTCAGCCACGAGCTGAACCAGCCGCTCGCGGCGATGCGCACCTATCTGGCGGGCGCGCGGCTGCTGCTGCAGCGGGCGCGCCCGGCCGAGGCGCTGGCCTCCTTCCAGCGCATCGACGATCTGATCGAGCGCATGAGCGCGATCACGCGCCAGCTCAAGGGCTATGCCGGCAAGGGAGGCGACAGCTTCGAACGTGTCGATCTGCGCGACAGCGTTGCGGCGGCGCTGTCGATGATGGAGCCGCAGTTCAAGAGCCGCCGCGTCGAGCTGGTGCGGACCATGCCGCGCCATCCGGTCCTGGTGATGGCCGACAAGGTGCGGCTGGAGCAGGTGATCGTGAACCTGCTGCGCAACGCGGTGGACGCGGTCAAGGGCGTTGCCGAGGCCCGCATCGACATTCTGGTCAGCGTGGGGGACACGGCGACCCTGACGGTGCGCGACAACGGGCATGGGCTGGAATCGCCCGAAAACCTGTTCGAGCCGTTCCACACGACCAAGAAGCCCGGTGAGGGGGTGGGGCTCGGGCTCGCCATCTCCTCGGGCATCGTCGCGGAGCTGGGTGGCCGGCTGACCGCGCGCAACGGCGAGGAGGGGGGGGCTGTTTTCGAAGTCAACCTTCCCATATTGAATGAACCTGACACCATGCAGGCGGCGGAGTGAGGGGTACGTGATGTCACGCGCAAGATGCGTTGCAATCATCGACGATGAACAGGACATGCGCCAGTCGATCAGCCAGTGGCTGGCGCTCTCGGGTTTCGAGACCGAAACCTTTGCCAGCGCCGAGGACGCGCTCAACGTCATCGGGCCCGAGTTTCCGGGCGCCGTGATCACCGACATCAAGATGCCGGGGATGGACGGGATGACGCTCCTGCGCCGGGTGCTGTCGCTGGATCCGAATCTTCCGGTGATCATGATCACCGGGCATGGCGACGTGCCGATGGCGGTCGAGGCGATGCGTCTGGGCAGCTTCGACTTTCTCGAAAAGCCCTTCGATCCGGACAAGATGACGGATCTCGCCCGCCGCGCCTGTCAGGCGCGTCAGCTCACGCTGGAAAACCGCGCGCTGCGCCGCGAATTGTCGGACGGCACCCAGCTGATGGGACGCCTTGTCGGCGCGTCACCCGAGATGGAGCGCCTGCGCGAGGAAATCCTCGATCTGGGGCAGGCGGACAGCCATGTGCTGATCGATGGCGAGACGGGAACCGGCAAGACGCTGGTCGCGCATGCGCTGCACGCCGTCGGCCCGCGCGCCGGGCGGCGTTTCGTGGTGGTGTCCTGTGCCGGCCAGGACGAGGAACGGCTGACGCAAAGCCTGTTCGGTGACGGGCTGGGCGACGGGGGGCGGTCGCTGGTCGAGGAAGCGCGCGGCGGCACGCTGTGCCTTGAGGATGTCGAAGCCCTGCCGCAGGCGCTGCAGGGGCGGATCCTGGCTTTCATCAACGAACAGGACCAGCCTGCGGAAACTCGCATCATCGCCGTGAGCAACCAGAACGCGCCGGGCACCACGCTGGAGGAAGCGCTGCGTCCGGATCTGTTCTACCGGCTGGCGGCGCTGCGGCTGACGCTGCCGCCGCTGCGCATGCGCGGCGAGGACATTCTGACGCTGTTCACCCATTATACCGCGCAGTTCGCCGAGGAATACGGTTGCGAAGCCCCCGAGCTGACGGCGCCGGAGGCGGCGCAGCTTCTTCAGTCGCCCTGGCCGGGCAATGTGCGCCAGCTCGTCAATGTCGCCGAGCGCGCGGTGCTGCAGACCCGGCGCGGATCGGGCGGCATCGCGTCGCTTCTGATGGCCGACAATGCCGAGGCCGACCCGGCCGTCACCGCGGAGGGCAAGCCGCTCAAGGAGCATGTCGAGGCGTTCGAGCGCATGCTGATCGACAACACCATGCGCCGTCACAAGGGGTCCATCAGCGCGGTCATGGAAGAGCTGGGGCTGCCCCGGCGCACGCTCAACGAAAAGATGGCCAAGCACGGCCTGCAACGCGCCGACTACGTCTGAACCGGGGGGCGAAGGATGCCGCATGACAGCACCGACGCCGATGGCGGGCACGAGAACGACCTCGACCCGATGAGCGCGCGGGTGCGCGCGCTGGAGACGATCCTAACACAGAAGGGGCTGGTCGATCCTGCCGCCATCGACGCGATCGTGGACACCTATGAACATCGCGTCGGCCCGCGCAATGGCGCGCAGGTGGTGGCGCGCGCCTGGGTCGATGCGGATTTCGCTGCCGCCCTTGCGCGCGATGCGACGGCGGCGATCGCCGGCATGGGGTTTGCCGGACGCCAGGGCGAACACATGCAGGCGGTTTTCAACACGCCGAAGACGCACAACCTCGTCGTGTGCACCCTGTGCTCGTGCTATCCGTGGCCGGTGCTCGGGCTGCCGCCGGTGTGGTACAAGTCGCCGGCCTATCGCAGCCGCGCGGTGATGGATCCGCGCGCCGTGCTGGCGGAATTCGGACTGACCCTGCCGCGGGACACGCGCATCCGGGTGTGGGACTCGACGGCCGAGCTGCGCTATCTTGTGATCCCGGTGCGCCCCGCCGGCACCGAGGGCTGGAGCGTCGAGGCGCTGGCCGGGCTGGTGACCCGCGACAGCATGATCGGCGCCGGCGTCGCGCGCGCGCCCGACTGCGCGTCGGACGCTGCGGCAACGCCGGATGCGCGGGGGCCGGCATGAACGGGCCGCAGGATCTGGGCGGGCAGATGGGCTTTGGTCCGGTGCGCCCCGAGCCCGACGGCGCCCCGGTCTTTCACACGCAGTGGGAGCGGCGCGCCCTGGGGCTGACGCTGTGCGCCGGCGCGCTGGGCCGCTGGTCGCTGGATGAAAGCCGCCATGCGCGCGAAAGCCTGCATCCGGCAATCTACTACAATTCGAGCTATTTCGAGATCTGGATCCGCGCGCTGGAGGGGTTGTTGCAGCGCCACGGCATCGTCACGCCGGCCGAGCTGGCCGCGGGCCGGGCCCTGGACCCGGCGGCCCCTCCCGGCCTGTCGGCGCCGCTGCGCGCCGCGGATGTGCCCGCCGCGCTGGCCGCCGGCGGCCCGACGGCGCGCCCGCTCGAGACCGCGCCGCGCTTTGCGGTCGGTGCGCAGGTGCGTGCACGCAATCGGCACCCCGCCGGGCATACGCGGCTGCCGCGCTATGTGCGCGGCCATGTCGGGACGGTGATCGCGGATCGCGGTGGCCATGTCTTCCCCGACAGCAACGCCCATGGCCGCGGGGAGGCGCCGCAGCGGCTCTACACGGTGCGGTTCGACGCCACCGAGCTGTGGGGCCCCGAGGCCGACCCCTCGGTCGAGGTCACCGTGGATGCCTGGGAGAGCTATCTCGATGCCGTCTGAGCAGCCTTTGGACGCGCCGCCGGGCTCGGCGGCGGGCGACCCGGCTGAGGCGCCCGTCTTCGACGCGCCCTGGCAGGCGCAGGCCTTCGCGATGGTCGTGGCGCTGCACCGGCAGGGTGTGTTCACCTGGGCCGAATGGGCCTCGGCATTGGCTGCGGCGCGGGCCCGGCCCGATGCCGCGCCGGACGGCAGCGATTACTACGATGACTGGCTCGCGGCGCTGGAGCGTCTGCTGACGGCGAAGGGGATCGCCGCGCATACGGATATCGCGCGGCTGACGGCGGCGTGGCAGCGGGCGGCCCGGGCGACGCCGCACGGCCAGCCGATCACGCTGGAAAACGATCCCGGCGGTGCGGCGCCTGATGGCGGCGGGTAAGGCCCGTCAGCCACGAACCGGGCATGCGTCACGCCGCCGGCCTGCATCGCCACGGCAAGCCAGTTCCTGCGGGGCAGGGCACGGGGCACCCGATCAGGGGAAACGCACCGCCACCGGACTCCGGTGACGGACGCGCCCCGCAAGGGTCGTTCGGTCGGTGTCGCGTCAGTCGCCGGCGTCGTCGAGGTTGCGCGCCAGCCAGTCCTCCAGCCAGTGGATCGAATACGACCCGCGCTGGATGTCCGGCTCGGCGAGCAGCGCGTGAAACAGCGGCACCGTGGTTTCGACGCCATCGATGATCAGCTCGCCCAGTGCGCGGCGCAGCCGGGCCAGCGCCTCGGGGCGGTCGCGACCATGCACGATCAGCTTGCCGATCAGGCTGTCGTAATAGGGCGGGATCCTGTAGCCGGCGTAAAGCGCCGAGTCCATTCGCACGCCCAGTCCCCCGGGGGCGTGGAACACATCCACCCGGCCCGGACAGGGCGCGAAGTCGGGCAGCCTTTCGGCGTTGATGCGCACCTCGATGGCGTGACCGCGCAGCACCAGATCCTCCTGCGTGAAGGACATCGGGTGCCCCGCCGCGATGCGGATCTGCTCGCGCACGAGGTCAATGCCGAAGATCGCCTCGGTCACCGGATGCTCGACCTGCAGGCGGGTGTTCATCTCGATGAAGAAGAATTCGCCGTACTCGTACAGGAATTCGATCGTGCCGGCCCCGGAATAGCCGATGCGCGCCACAGCGTCGGCGCAAAGCGCACCGATCCGGGCGCGCGTCTGGGCATCGACCTCGGGGCCGGGGGCCTCCTCGAAGACCTTCTGATGGCGCCGCTGCAGTGAGCAGTCGCGTTCGCCCAGATGCACCGCGTTGCCCTTGCCGTCCCCGAAGACCTGGATCTCGATATGCCGCGGATTGGCAAGGTACTTCTCGATATAGACCTCGTCATTGCCGAAGGCGGCCTTCGCTTCGGCGCGCGCGGTGCGGAAGGCGCGCTCGAACTCGTCGGCGGTTCGGGCCAGCTTCATGCCGCGCCCGCCGCCACCTGCCGTGGCCTTGACGATGACGGGAAAGCCGATGTCCTCGGCGATCTTGTGCGCCTCGGCCGCGTCGCGCACACCACCGTCCGACCCCGGCACGCAGGGGACCCCCAGCGCCTTCATGGTGTCCTTGGCGGTGATCTTGTCGCCCATCAGCCGGATGTGCTCGGCCGAGGGGCCGATGAAGGTCAGCCCGTGATCCTCGACGATCTGCACGAACTGCGCATTCTCCGACAGGAAGCCATAGCCGGGGTGGATGGCCTCGGCGCCGGTGATCTCGCAAGCCGAGATGATTGCCGGGACCGACAGGTAGCTGTCCGTGGCCGAGGGCGGGCCGATGCACAGCGCCTCGTCGGCCATGCGCACATGCATGGCGTCGGAATCCGCGGTCGAATGCACCGCGACCGACCGGATGCCCATTTCGCGGCAGGCGCGGATGACGCGCAAGGCGATCTCGCCCCGGTTGGCGATGAGGATCTTCTGGAACATGCCCCCGCCCTCAATCGATGATCATGAGCGGCGCGCCGAACTCGACGGGGCTCGCATCATTGACGAGGATTCGGCGCACCGTGCCGCTTCGCGGCGCGGGAATGTGGTTCATGGTCTTCATCGCCTCGATGATCAGCAGCGTCTCACCCTCGGTGACCGTCGCGCCGACGCTCACGAAGGGATCGGCGCCGGGCTCGGGCGCCAGATAGACGGTGCCGACCATGGGCGAGGCCACCGCGCCGGGGTGTTCGGCCGGGTCCTGCTGCCCGGCCGGCGCGGAGGCGGGCGCCGGCTCGGGGGCAGCCTGCGCTGCCGCGGCCGGCGCCGGTGCGGCCGGGGCGGCTGCGGCTTGCGGTGCCGGGGGCGGGGCGGCGTGCTTGGAGATGCGGATGTCGAGGCTGTCGTCCTCGCCATATTCGCGCCGGACCTCGATTTCGGCGAGCCGGTTGCGGTCCAGAAGCTCGGCCAATGCCTCGATGAAGGCCACATCCGCTTCGTTGCGTTCCTTTGTCATTCCCGTCCCCGATTGATCCCCTTGCTCTGCTGCGGTGCCGCCGGCAGAGTTGCGGGGCTTATACGCGACATGGCACGGGCTGAAAAGCCGCGACTTTGCCGGGCCGCGCCGCGAACGCCCGGCGCATCGGCCCGCAGCGGGCTTTTCGTGTCGGCGCGGATGCGCGATTGTGACGCGATGCAAGGGCCCGATGGCGGGCTCCGGGGAGGGCTGCTGGCGATGTCGCGCACCGGACTGATCGGCACACGCATTCGCGAAACCCGTCTGCGCAAGGAACTGCGCCAATCCGATCTGGCACGGCGCGCGGGGATCTCGGCCTCATATCTCAATCTTATCGAGCACAATCGCCGCCGGCCCGGCGCGGCCCTTCTGGACCGCATCGCCGCGGTGCTTGCGGTTCCGGCGGTCACGCTCAGCGAGGGCGGGCGCGATCCGATCTTCGACGGGCTGCGCGAGGCCGCCGCCGACGGCGCGGAGGTCGCCCCTGCCGAGCTGGAGCGCATCGAGGAATTCGCCGGGCGGTTTCCCGGCTGGGCCGAACTGGTCGTGGCACAACGGACCCGGCTGTTGCAGCTCGAGCGTACGGTCGAGCGGCTGACCGACCGCATGATGCATGACCCCTATCTTTCGACGGCGTTGCATGAGGTGTTGTCGGCGGTCAGCGCGGTGCGCTCGACCGCGGCGATCCTGTCGGAGACCGAGGATATCGACCCCGCATGGCAGCGCAAGTTTCACGCCAATCTGCATGACGACAGCGTGCGTCTGGCCGAAGGCGCGCAGGCGCTGGTCGGGTACCTCGATGCCGCCGGGGTCGAGGAGAGCGGCCTGGCCGCGCCGCAGGAGGAGCTGGAGGCCTGGCTCACCGCACGGAACTATCACCTGCCCGAGCTGGAGGCCGACGATCCGCCCGAAGCGCAGGCGCTCATATCGGATGTGCCCGAGCTTGCCACGCGCCCGGCGCGGACCCTGGCGCGGCGCTTCATCGAACGCTACCGCGACGACGCGCATGCGATGCCGGTGCGCGATGTGCTGGATGCCGTTGCACGGCAGGGGCCCGATCCGGCGCGCATCGCGCATGAGTTCGGCGTGTCGGTCGGGCGCATGTTGCGTCGTCTGGCGATGTTGCCGCCGCAGCCGGGGACGCCCGACGCCGGGCCGGGACAGCAGGTGCTGGCGGCGGCCGGGCTGGACCGGACGGGGCTGGTGGTGTGCGACGCCTCCGGGACGCTGGTGCTGCGCAAACCCGTGGAGGGGTTCGCGCTGCCGCGTTTCGGCGCGGCCTGTCCGCTTTGGCCGCTCTATGATGCGCTGGGCGATCCGGGGCGGCCATTGGCGCGGCGGGTGGAGATGGCGGGCCGCCTGCCGCGCCGTTTCATGACCTATTCGGTCTGCGAGCAGGTGGTACCGCCGCAGTTCAACGCGCCAATGATCGTCGAGGCCACGATGCTGATCGCGCCTGCA
>LFIK01000462.1_pt1 | contig 30598 bp, 25 predicted proteins | sample 643401 | NCBI WGS metagenome assembly LFIK01 (sample SAMN03777447, study PRJNA286221) | soda lake metagenome | biome: soda lake; feature: Kulunda steppe; material: water; isolation source: sample T5-Br brine of Lake Tanatar-5 | place: Russia: Kulunda steppe | collected 2010-07
AGCAGTTGACTGTTAATCAATTGGTCGTAGGTTCGATCCCTACCGCCGGAGCCAAAACTCTCTAAGCTACTGAAAACACGTCCTAAGTCATAAGTGGCATCGGACGTGGCAATCTAAAGTGTACCGCTATGGCGGTGTCTGCCAGTACAGTATTCCAAGATAGGAAGCGCAGTCAGGTTCCGGCTGGACCTGGTCGCATCGGGATCGCGCGCGCCATCTCGCTAATCTCACTGCCCTCATCCTTGTAGTTACAGGGTGCGGCTGCACGACGAAACGGCCAAGGAACCTGAACAAGAAGAATCAAGCCGGTTTGACCTTAGTTCACCTCACGATTGAGGAAGAGAACCCCGAACGCGTCGCCGCGCACCAACCACATAGCAAGCACAGAATCGGATCTGACGTCAGCACCTGCTGCGTGCTGATAGTGTGTGCCTAAAGCCAGCCCGCCTGTTTCAGGTCTGGCCGGAAGGACCGCCCCACAGGAACAGACCGCCCATCGACAAGGCGCAGAAAATGACGTTGACCATTGCGCGCAATGGCCTCGACAGCGTCTTCGGCAACCCACCAAGAGCGGTGAACCCGGCGGCCGGTCCCACCGAGTTCGCGCGCTGCGTCCTCCATGCGGCACAGGATCATCTCGGTTCCGCCGGTTGTGTGAACGGCAAGATAGTGATCCTGCATTTCAAGGCACAGCAACCGCCCGTTGAGTGGGCCGCGCAGTCGGGCGAGAAACAGGGCAAGGCCAATCGCATCCGCACTCTCAGGGTTTGAGGGCGTGCCACCTTTGGCGGCTGACTGCACCTTGGTCGCGGCGTAACGCATGTCACCCCAAGCGTAAACCGGCAATGAAATCGCCGAGAGCAGGACGAGAACCTGCCAATAAAGGGTCAGCACAGATTGGGGCCAGCCAATTCCCGACAGCCCGTTCGCCAGCACCACAACCCCGGTGGCCGGGACCGACACGACCAGCGCCCCCAGTATCGGCACGCTGAAACGCGGCGCAGGCAGGCGATCACTTGCCAACGCCTCGACGCGACGAATGCCTGCATCGGCCAACACCCAGTTGAATGAGACAACCGCCAGCCAATACCCCAGCCGGGGCAAGAGCGGCAGCAGATCATAGGTGCCAAACGGACCAATCAGCCCCAGCACGCCCCCGACCCCCATCGGCGCGACAAGGCGCGGGGCGATATTCCTGATCCATTCACGCATCGTGAACGCATCTTATGATGTCGTTCGCGTATTTTCTCAACCGTTTCCGTAGCTTCTCTGGCCAACTAGCAGCGCCCCAGATTAACGCTTTGCCAAGACGCCATACAAGACGGGAGTTTTCGACATGACCACCGCTATTTTGATCCTGCACATCCTCGCGGGCGCGCTCGCATTGGGAATGGCCGGAACCGCCATAGGGACGACCAAAGGCGGGATCTGGCATCGCCGGGCGGGCACTAGCTATGTTCTCTCGATGCTGGTGGTCACCCTGACCACATTTGCGCTGGTGGCGATCCGACCCAATCTGTTCCTGTTGGTGATCGGCATCTTCAGCTTTTATCTGGTGTTCACGGGCTGGCGGGCCACCCTTCTGCGCGATGGCTGTCCCCGCTGGCCGGACCATTTGGGCGGGTTGGCGATGGCTGTGACAGGGCTGCTCATGATGGGGCTTGGACTGCGCGGGCTCGTCGGTGCAGGCGGCGCGCAGCCGGTCATCCTGCTGGTCTTTGGCTCTATCGGGTTAACCATGGCCTTGTCGGACTGGCGCGATTGGCGCTCCGGGCCGGTTACGGGCAAGGCACGGATCGCACGGCACCTGACGCGGATGCTGGCCGGAACCATTGCTACGATCACCGCGGCGGTTGTTGTCAATTTCACCTTCCTGCCCGCGCTCGTCACTTGGCTGGGTCCGACGGCACTGATAACGCCGCTTATCTTCTGGTGGAACGCCCGTATCATGCGCGGCAGCGTCTCGGCATGATTTCCAAAATTGATGTCGAAGAGATGTGACACTGATCGTAAAGCTCGTTACCCCTGTCCATAAAGGTGTCACACTGTCCAATTTACTGTGCCGGCGAAGCTGTTTGCATCCCTCAAACCCGTCCTTCATCGTGACCCAGCATTGTACGCCATCCGAATGTCCTTCTCCGAACTCGATGATGGCTTGCATGCCGCCGGGTCCAGAGTCTGGCAGCACGCTCACGACCTCGAAGTTCAATATCCAAATCATTCTGATTGGTCGCTTTCAGATTTTGCGTTATGCGCACGCTCGTGGCTTCAACACCTATGGAGAACGCACCTGATGACATTTCATTACTTTGCATATGGCTCGAATATGCTGCCTGCGCGGCTTATCAACCGATGCCGCTCAGCCAAACTGATTGGGACCGGAATTGCACGTGACTTTCGTCTTGATTTTACCAAGCAGAGCAAGGACGGATCGGGAAAAGCAGCCCTGCGCGCCGCGCCGGGTGCGCATGTTCCGGGCGTTATCTTCAAAGTTGACCTTACCGAGCGCTCCACGTTGGACCAGCACGAGGGCTTCGGCTATCGCCGCGAGGACGCCTTTGTGGTCGAAGACAGTGTTCCCGGCAGCACCCGCATGACGAATACCTATCTGGCGACGCTGTCTGACCCGCAGGTCAAACCGTTCGATTGGTACCTTGCGACGGTCATTGCTGGAGCGATGTTTCATAAAATGGACGACGCACATGTTGCCGCGCTCAAGGGCATCGCCTTCATTGAAGATACTGACAAGGAGCGGAAAACGCGTGCTGCCGCACTTGCCGCCATGCACGCGCATGGCATAGACGACTATCGCACATTGCTTGAGTGGCCAAGGTAACTGTGGCGCAGGCGCGACCTTGCGACCGTTGCCGAAGGACGAAGCGCGTCAGGCACCATCTTGCCCGCGACCTGTTAGGTCGCCGCCCACCAACCAGTCCCGAAACTCTGCCACCCCGGAGCGGTTGAGCGCGTCGCTGTCGATAATCATGAAATAGGCTTCGCGGATTGGCAACCGAAACGAGAAGGGGCTGACCAACAGACCCTTATCCAGATAGGGCGTGGCAAAACTTTCGTGTATGATACCTGCACATCCGCCGCCCAAAAGCATCTGCAACGCCATGAGCGAGGAATCTGCTTTCGCGCTATGGTGTGCCTTCCCAAGCCCGAATTGGTAATGTGACGAAAGCCTTTGCCACTCGACCTCTGAGCCCATCACCGAAACGAGGCGATCGGCTGCCATAGCCGCAATATCCGGTGGGTCGCCAAACCGCGCCGCATGGGCGCGAGTACAGATAACCATGCCGGTTTCATGCGACAATTGCCACATATGCGGCTCTGTCCAGTTGCCGGTGCCATAGCGAATGTCGATATCGATGCGCCTGTCGTCCAGCCGGTCGGACCAGACTGCGGTGGTCATGTGCAGCTCCACATCCGGGTGCAGCGCAGAAAATTCCGAGATTTGCGGTGCCAGTACCAACGCCCCATAGGTGACAGAGGTTCGGATATGCAGATGCCGCTTTCTGCGTCGTGCGAACAGACCAGAGGTCGCATCCTGCATTTCGCTAAAGGCTTTGCGGATGGGCAATGCATAAGCCTGCCCCATATCTGTTAACGCAACACCATGTGGCAGCCGCGTGAAAAGATTGACACCAAGGTGTTGTTCCAAAAGGCGGATATGTTGACTCACAGCAGCTGGTGTCAGGTTCAGATCTTCCGCCGCGGCAGAAAAGCTGCTGTGCCGGGCGGCAGCTTCAAAGGCACGCAGCCAGATGACATGGGGCAATCTTGACATAGGCATCGCTCCTGTGAGGCTGACGCAGTATGTACCGCAAACCGGTATCATGAAAATGGTGCCTTTGGGCGTACGCTTAAAAATTAAACACCCCTTAGCCAGAAGAGCCGTTGTTTGCAGCGCATCCATGCGCAGGCCAGACATACTCGGAACCCTATAGGGGAAGTGGGTGACGGAATATGACTACATCATTGTTGGGGCCGGATCGGCGGGCTGTGTTCTTGCGGATCGGTTGAGCGCGGATAAGCGTACGCGCGTTCTTGTCCTAGAGGCGGGCGGTTCGGACAAGCGTTTCTGGATCAAGGTGCCGTTGGGCTATGCTTTCGCCCATACTGATCCGCAAATATCGGTTCAATGCGCGACACAAAGTGACGCAGGGTTGGCGGGCCGGCGCGGTTCATGGCCGCGCGGTCAGGTCGTGGGAGGATGCAGTTCCATCAACGCAATGGCCTATATGCGTGGCCTTCATGTCGATTTTGACGATTGGGCAAGGTCGGGCGCAAATGGGTGGGGTTGGCAAACAGTTCGCGCCACTTATGACAGCCTAGAGGCGGCAAACGACACCCGCGCAGCCGGTCCTGTCCGGGTCAGTGACCTGTCACGACATATGCACCCATTTTCCAAGGCCTTTCTGGACGCCGCAGCCGAGATCGGATGGCCTCTGCTCGACGATCTGAATGCGGGGGCTGAAGGGCTTGGCCGTTATCGCAGCACCGTGTGGAAGGGGCGGCGCTGGTCGGCGGCAGATGCGTTTCTGCGCCCCGCTTTGAAAAGCGGTGGCGTCCGGCTTGAAATGCATGCGAAAGTGCAGCGGATCGAGATCGAGGGAGGCGCCGCGCAAAGCGTGCTCTATCGCCAGCATGGCGCGATCCTCAAGGCAACGGCACGCCGTGAAATCATCATCTCTGCCGGCGCAGTACATTCACCGCAAATCCTTCAGTTGTCCGGCATCGGTCCGGGAGCTTTGCTGCAATCACACGGGCTTGCCGTCCATAACGCGTTGGCAGAGGTTGGACGCGGGTTGCAAGACCATCTTGCCGTAACCTACAGCTTCGCGGCCCACTCCAGAACGCTCAACGCCATTCTTGGCACGCCGCAGGGGCGGATTCTCAGTGGGTTGCGCTATCTTGCGACGCGCGGTGGGCCACTTTCAGTGCCGGTCAATCAAGTGGGGGGGTATGTTGCCTCAGACCGCGGGGCTGCGCCGGATACACAGATCTACTGCAACCCGATGGTGCATTCCTATGGCGCAAGCGGGCCGAAGGTGGCGCGCGCGTCGGGCTATATTCTGTCGGCGCAACCCTGTCGGCCCACCAGCCGCGGCGAAATCCGCATCACGTCACCCGCGCCGGACGATCAACCGGGGATCTGGCCCAACTCGCTGGCCACGCAGGATGATTGCGAAAGCGTCATTCGTGCGGGGAGGCTGCTTCAACGCCTCGCCCAAAGTGAAACCTTGTCGCGGGCAAAGCGCGCGGCCATTGGCCCCGACCTGCTGGCGCTTGATGATGATGCTTTGCTTGATGACTTTCGCGCGCGCGCCTCGACCGTGTTCCACCCAAGCTGCACATGCCGGATGGGGGATGACCCCGCGCGTTCCGTTCTGGATGCACGGCTGCGGGTGCATGGCACGGGTCGTTTGCGCGTGGTTGACGCATCGGCCTTTCCCAACATCACCTCAGGCAATACAAATGCCCCAACCATGATGCTGGCCGCCCGCGCGGCCGCGCTGATCCTGGAGGATAACCGATGACCGAAATCAATTGTTTCTATATCAACGGGGCATGGGTCGCAGCGCAAGGCGGGCAGACCATGCCAATCCTCAATCCCGCGACAAACCGCCAGATCGGGGTGCTGACGCTAGGGGATGCGGCGGATGTGGACCGCGCCGTTGCCGCGGCGAAATCTGCGTTCGAGAGTTGGGGGTTCACACCGAAGGCCGAACGCCGCGCGTTTATGGTGCGCCTGCTGGCAATCAGCGAGGAACGCGAGGAAGAGATGGCGCAGGCCATCACCGCCGAGATGGGCGCGCCCATCACGCTCTCGCGGGAACAGCAGGCCGCCTCTGGCACCGGACATCTGCGCGCCTTTCTGGATGCGTTCGATGCGGTGGAGGAAGAAAAAACCCTGCCCAATGGCGATATTATATCTTACGAGCCGATTGGTGTTTGCGGATTGATCACCCCTTGGAACTGGCCGATCAACCAGATCGCGCTCAAGGTTATTCCAGCGCTTGCCACCGGCAATACCTGCGTTTTGAAACCATCCGAGCACACACCTCTTTCGGCGCGGCTTTATGCCGAGATGATCCATGAAGCGGGGTTCCCCAAAGGCGTCTTCAACCTTGTGTTCGGTGATGGCCCGACTGTCGGATCAGCGCTGTCCCGGCACCCCGATATAGCGATGATGTCTTTCACCGGCTCCACCCGTGCTGGTATCTCTGTCACCAGAAATGCCGCCGAAAACGTCAAGCGCGTGGCGCTGGAACTGGGGGGTAAATCGCCCAACATCATCTTTGCCGATGCCGACATCGAAGCGCGCGTGCCCGAAGGTGTGTTCGAGTGTTTCTCGAACACCGGTCAGTCCTGCAATGCACCCACACGGATGCTGGTAGAGCGCAGCGTGTATGACCACGCCGTGACCTTGGCGGCACAAGCAGCACGTTCGCAGGCGGTGGGCGACCCGCTGAAAGAGGGCGACCATATCGGCCCGCTATTCGACCAGGTTCAATATGACCGCGTGCAGGCCATGATCCAAAAGGGGCTTGATGAGGGCGCGCGGCTGGTTGTCGGCGGCACAGGCAAGCCTGATGGGTTCGAGACGGGCTGGTATGTGAAACCGACGCTGTTTGCCGATGTGACCAACGGCATGGCCATCGCCCAGCAGGAAATCTTTGGGCCCGTCTTGGTGATGATCCCTTTTGACAGCGAGGACGACGCCGTAGCAATCGCCAATGATACGCCGTTCGGGCTGGATGCCTATGTCTCGACCGCAGATGAGGCCCGCGCGCTGCGCGTGGTGCGGCGCCTGCGTGCGGGGGGCATTCATATCAACGGGCGTGCAACAGACTACGGATCGCCCTTTGGCGGGTTCAAGCACTCTGGCAATGGCCGCGAAGGTGGCGCGCACGGGCTGGCCGAGTTCTACGAGGTGAAGGTCCGCCCGCCCTTTCAGGCGTGATCCGGTAACAGAAGGGGTCAGATCGCGCAGTCCGGACCCTTATTCAGGCGGTTTCACGCTCTGGCAGGGCCATGCCGTCAAACCCATGCTTTGCCAACACGCGATACGTGCTGCGCAGCGCGCCACGGTCACAATAGCACCCGCGCAGGTGCCGCTTGCCACTGTCGGCCACATATCCTTCGCGCCCATGCACGATGCGGTGATTGTCGAACACGACACAATTGCCTGCTTGCGAGCGGAATCGCACAAGAAAGCGGTCCTCTTGCATCAAGCGTATGAACTTGATGAAGGCCGGGTAGTAGTCGTCCAGTAGGTCTTGTGGCAGGTCCAGCGTGTCTTGCAGGTGCTGAGAGATTGTCACCCCCGTCACATCGCCCTGCTGGTCCGTCTCGATCACCCGTTGATGGGCGCGGTAATCGAGCGTGTCATGCCGATAGAAAAAGGGGATGTCATATGTGGCCAGAAGCCGGAACGCCTCCGGGTCTTGCGCGCGTAAAGCTTCCGCCACGGCGGCACCATCCAGGAACAGCGACATGCCACCTTCGACTGTATTCTCCAGACAATGCAGAAATTGCAGGCCCGGTGCCGCCTCTTCTCCGGGAAGGTCGGTGTGCATCTCGAGCGGTCCGGCAGTGAAGGCAAGATTGGTCGGTGCAATCTCAACACGCACCTCGAAGAAATACCCTTCGGCTGACGGGGTGATGCTGCCCAAGCTTTCGACCAGCGCGGTCAGGCTTTCCTTGCCCGCCTCCATTCCTGTAACAATAGCGATGCCATCCTCGATCAGCGCCCGACAAAAGCGCGCGCGCCCGTCATCGCTGTCGAGTACGGCAGATTGCGGGATGCGGGCGATGCGCGGCTCAAAGTCGCTCAACCACAGATTGCGCGGCAAATCGGCAGGGTCACGTGGCCGCCCCTGCTTGACCATTTCGTGCAGCAGTGCCATCGGGACACAAGTGATCACCGCCTCAGCCGCCCAAGAGATACGCAAGCCGTCATCTTCAATCCATGCGGCTGAGGCCCGTGGCGGGTTTTCCAGCGCCGAGCTGTCGAAAATACGCTCGCGGGTTTGCGGATCAATGCAACTGGTGCAAGCATCGCGCAGCCAGTAATAGTTGAAATACTGCGATACAGCCCCGACCTCCAGCGTCAGGCCGCGTTCAGAAAGTGAGATGCAGTCGGTCATGGCGCGCCTTTCTCAATTGGCGTAATCGGGGTCGTCGCGGTCAAGGATACGGCGAATTTGGATCAAATGTGCTTGCGCCTGACCGGGGTAGTCATCAAGCTCGCGCGCAGTCTTTTCCGCAATCTCATCAGACAGCAGGCGCAAGGGTTGGCCAGTCTGCAGCGCGCGGATGTAAGTCTCGGCGGCGCGCTCGAAATAATAGAGCCGGTTGAATGTGTCAGCCACAGTGTTCCCAATCACCAACACGCCGTGATTGCCCATGATAATCACCTTTATGGCGGGATCAGAAAGCAGGGCCGCACAGCGCAAACCTTCTTCCTCAAAGGCCAAACCCCCAAACTGGTCGTCAATCACATAGCGGTTGAAGAATGTGGCCGTGTTCTGGTCGATGGGTGGCAAACGGCTGTCTGCGAGCGAGGCCAGAACTGTGCCAAAGATCGAATGTGTGTGCATGACACAGCGCGCATGCGGGCACAGCCGATGGAACGCGCCGTGCAGTCCCCAAGCCGTTGGGTCCGGCGCGTCCGGCTGGTCGAGTGTCGCAGGGTCATTCGCATCAATCACCAAAAGATCCGAGGCACGGATCAGGCTGAAATGTACCTGATTTGGGTTCATCAGAAAGCGTGTTCCATCCGCGTTCACAGACAGGCTGAAATGGTTGGCAACGGCCTCATGCAAACCCAGCCGCGCGGCCCAGCGGAACGCCGCCGCAAGGTCGCAGCGCTCCTCCCAATGATCTAAATTCGGACGCATGTTCATGCCTGCTACTCCGCCGCAAGGGCGGTGGCGCGACCTGTTGGCACGACTTCATACCCCTGCCCTTCGGGTTCTTCATCGGTCAGCTGCGCTGGAAAGCCTGGCGCAAGAATGCTCAGACCCGTGGCCTGCTCAAGGCGTTTGATGATGTTGGGTGACAATTCGCGCGGGCCAAATCTGGCAATCGCATCATCGAAAATCGACACCATCAACGGGCTGATTTCCAAAGGCACGCCCGCATCCTCGGCGATCTGCTGGAACAGGCCAATATCCTTTTTCACCAGATCCATCGTAAAAGAAATGTCACGCGACCCGTTCAGGATGACCTGACTTTCGGTTTCATGCACAAAGGACGTCCCGGAAGAGATTTTGATCGCCTCATAGGTGGTATTCATGTCCATACCAGCGGCTTTCATTGTCACAAGCGCTTCGCCGATGCTCAGCAGGTTCGCCGTGGCAAGGTAATTGGTCATCACCTTCAACACAGATGCAGTGCCAATTTCACCGGTGTGCAAAACGCGGCGGCCCAATGTTGTCAACAACGGCAGAACGCGCTCGAAGCTTGCCCGGTCACAGCCCGCGAAGATCGAGATATTGCCCGTATCGGCCCTGTGACACCCGCCCGAGACCGGGCATTCCACAACTGAACCGCCTGCCGCCTGCACCTTTTGCGCCAATGTTTTCATGACACGCACATCGGTGGTGGACATCTCCATCCACGTCTTGCCACCCCTCACCTCGGGCAGCATTTCCGCTACCGTGGCGCGACAGACTTCAGGGGATGGCAGGCAGGTGATCACAACATCATTGTCACGCATGAGGGCAGCCGCGTCATGTGCGCGCCGTGCGCCCAATGCAACAAATTCATCCACCTTCCGCGCATCGAGGTCAAAAACCGTCAGTTCATGGGCATTGCGCAGCAAGCTTCCTGCCAATTTGGACCCAACATTCCCCAACCCGACAAAGCCTACCTTCATGTCCCATCCCTTTCACTTCTTTGTTGAAAGGGTGCAAAACCTTGGGCCAGAAGTGAAACGACCGATGATGCGGCACAGGGGTCGTTTTTGTAGCAGCAAGCCGCATATTAAACCTCAGAAGCGTATCTCGGTCGGTGGGTGGGCACCTTGTTCGCCTGCGCCGAACACGGCATTCGCCGGCCCATTGGTCGCCAGCTGTGTCAGAGTCCCTTATATAGGATAGAACCAACGGCGCGGTTGCGCCCCAGCACGGAGGATTTCACATGCCATCCGGACTTCATCACCTGACCGCCATCACTGCGCGGGTGCAGGCAAATGTGGATTTCTATGCAGGTTTTCTGGGCTTGCGGCTGGTCAAACAGACCGCCGGTTTTGCCGATGGCGCGCAGTTGCATCTGTTTTATGGCGACGCGGCTGGCAGCCCCGGCAGCCTGATCAGCTTCCTTGTATGGGAAGGGGGCGCGCGCGGACGTGCCGGGCATGGGCAGGTGTTCGAAGTCGCCCTTGCCGTGCCGCCTGCAAGCATTGGCGACTGGCTGGCCCGTGCCCTGCAAGCCCAGATCCCGGTTGAAGGGCCTGTGCGCGAATTTGGCGAACCGGTCCTTCGGCTGCGTGACCCTGACGGGACTATTGTCAAGCTGGTGGGCGTCGATCTGCCTGCTGCTTCCCCCCTGCCCGACCCCATTGCGCCAACGCGTCTGCGTGCCGTCACCCTGCTAAGTGACAAGCCAACGGCCAGCGCCGATTTCCTTGCGCGCTTTGGTTACAGCAAAGGCCCAGCTGAGCGCGCAGTCCAGCGCTTGGTGTCACAGAGTGACGTGATTGATCTGCGCGACGGCAGCGGGTTCGTGCCTGCGATCTCCGGCACCGGGATGATTGATCATGTTGCTTTCCGTGCCACTGACCCAGACGCCGTGCGCGCCATGCGGCGCGACCTTGGCACCGCTCAGGGGCTGACCGAGATGCATGACCGGCGTTATTTCCTGTCGCTATATTTCCGCGACCCCGCAGGGCATTTGATTGAATATGCAACCGATGGTCCAGGCTTTGCTGTGGACGAGCCGCCAGAAGCCCTTGGCCAAACTCTGTTTATCCCCCCACATGAGGCCGAGCGCGCGCAAGACCTGCGCGTGATGTTGCCACAATTCGCCCTGCCGGGCGAAGAAAGGATACCTATGCGCGATCTACCCTTTATCCACCGCTTTCACACACCGGATGACCCTGATGGATCAGTCATCGTGCTGCTGCATGGCACCGGCGGGAATGAGGCCGATCTCATGCCGTTTGCCCATCGCATCGCACCAAACACCACGCTGCTGGGCGTGCGCGGGCGATCGAATGAGGAAGGTATCAACCGCTGGTTCCGCCGCTACGATGCCGTGACCTATGATCAGGCCGACATCCGGGCAGAGGCAGAGGCGTTCAAAGGCTTCATGGACGGTGCGATCCAAAGCTACGGGCTTGATGCAACGCGGATCAGCTATCTGGGCTATTCCAACGGGGCGAATATTCTGGGGGCCTTGATGCTGCTGCATCCGGGTCTGGTGCAGCGCGCGATCCTGTTGCGCGGGATCAACGTGCTGGAAGGTGCGCCGACGCCTGATCTGACCGGGACAGATGTGCTGCTGCTTTCAGGCACGCATGACCCCTTCGCCCGCATGGCCCCTGCTCTTGAAGCGGCTTTGCGCAGCTCCGGTGCCACGCTTGATGCGCGCACCCTGCCCGCAGGTCATGACCTAAGTGCCATGGATCTGGACGCGGCCAAAGCATGGCTGGACCAGCACAAACCCAGTTAAAGCGCACAGTGAAACGGACCCCGTCCAATAATCTGGGCGGGGGCCTCCCGATTCCCGTCAGATGACTTTCGCAAATCCATCCATGAAAGCCGCCAGCCGCTCCCGACTGTCGGTATCGGTCAGATTTCCATCCTCATCGAACAAATCACCTGCCCGCGACACCATCAACCGCCCCTCGGCCCAGAAATCGGCCTTGAGCGTACGCAGCACAGGCAGCCAGTGATTCTGCGCCATAATCGTGCCAAACCCGCCGGGCGATGCGCCGATCAGCGCAACCGGCTTGCCTGCCCACATTTGCAATCCCGGGCCGCGCGACATCCAGTCGATGACATTTTTGAACACACCGGGAATGCCGTTATTGTATTCCGGCGTCACCAACAGCACCCCGTCCGCGGCCTGTAACTGGGCTTGCAGCACCTCGACAGCAGGCGGCAAGCCAGAGGCTTTTTCCAGATCACCATTATAAAGCGGCACCTCATGGATCGCGCCGATCTCGAGTTTCACACCATCGGACACCACTTCGGCTGCGGCACGCAGCAAGCCTGCGTTGAACGATGCGCGGCGCAAACTGCCGCTAAGGCCAAGAATCGTTTTTGTCATCTTAGATTTCCTTTCGATAAGCGTTTGCCAAAGGTTAGCATCCTGCCTTGCCTCGACAGGATATCACCCTTCACCTGTGCGGTTAGGCGCGGCACCAAGGTAAGCATTGCGTCCCGTATTGAGAACCGCCACCGGGCCAACAACTTGCCCCTTGGCAACTGAAACGCCCATGCGCAGAACGCGCCTTTTGTTGCTCAAGCGGCGTTACCAGCCGCCGGGACATCCGGCGGCTGGTGATGGGTCTTTCATTCCAGCGGCTTTAACCCCGCCTCGATTGCCGCGCGGCGCGGCTCTAGGAACGGGGGCAGTGACAGCGCCTCGCCCATCGTCTCGAATGGCTCGTCCACTGCGAAGCCCGGCCCATCGGTGGCCAGCTCGAACAGGTTGCCACCAGGTTCACGGAAGTACAGACTGCGGAAATAGTAGCGCTCTACCTCGCCCGAACTGGGCATACGCTGGACGTTCAGCCGCGCGGCCCAGTCGCTGAGTGCCGCGTTGTCGGGCACACGAAATGCGACATGATGCACCGCGCCTGCACCTTGTTGCGCCACAGGCAGGCCCGGTTGCACAATCACATGCACCTCCGCCGCAGGCCCGCCCGTGCCCATCTCGAACACATGCACATGGCCGATCCCATCCGGGCTGACATAATCGCGCACAGCGCGCATGTTCATCAGGCGGGTGAGAACGACCTCGGTCGGGGCCAGTTGCGGTACGGAAATGGTGATTGGACCCAAACCGCGGATCTGATGCTCGGGCGGAACGGGGCTGCGCTCCCACGGATGTGCCGCCCCGGATGCGTCAGCCGTCAGACGGAAGCGCTGGCCCTCAGGGTCTTCGAAGTCAAGCGTGGCGCGGGTGTCGAGCTGCGTAATCTCGCCAGTGTTCAGCCCGGCATTGCGCAAGCGGTCTGCCCAGTAGTCTAGGCTGTCTTCAGCGACACGCAGCCCGGTGCGGGTGATTGCATGCGTGCCGCGCCGCGCGCGCCCGACAGGCCAGTCAAAGAAGGTCAGATCAGTGCCGGGACTGCCCGCACCATCGGCAAAGAACAGATGATATGCGGATGTGTCGTCTTGATTGACGGTTTTCTTGACGCGTCGCAGCCCAAGGGTTTCCGTATAAAAACGATTGTTACCGGGCGCGTCGGCAGTGATTGCAGTCAGGTGATGAATGCCAGTCAGGTCCATGAGGGGCCTCCTTTCGTTATCCTCTATATGGCAAGTGGCAGACGGTTTTGCAGTACCCCATGCACCAACCCGGTGTTCGCGATTGCCGAACAGCGGGGGGCGGTTTATCACTGTCAGATGCGCTACACATTGGATGAAATCGAGACCTTCCTGACGGTGATGGAGCTTGGCACCGTCACCGCCGCGGCGGCGCATCTGAACCTGTCGAAATCTGTTGTCAGCAAGCGCATCTCCGATCTGGAACGCGCACTTCAGGCGGCGTTATTCCTGCGCAATGCAGGACGCGTCACCCCGACCGAAGCAGCCTTGCGGCTGGCCGAACAATTGCGCCCTGCCCTGAGCGCCCTGACGGCAGCGACCGAAAACGCAGCTTGGGGCATGGATGGGGCCGCGCCCTTGCGCGGTCGGCTGTCCATCACCGCGCCCATGAGTTTCGGCACATTGTTTCTCAGCCCGATCCTTGCACGGTTCGCGCACGCACATCCCGCGCTGGAGTTGCGAATCGACTATGACGACCGTGCCCGCGATCTGATCCGCGACGGGTTTGATCTGGCCGTTCGGATTGGCGACGCCCGCGACAGCGCCTTGATCAGCCGCACGTTATGTACTGACCGGATGATCGCCTGCGGCAGCCCTGACTATCTGGCCCGCCACGGTCACCCCGAGACGCCCGCCGATCTAACGGGTCATAAGGTGCTCAGCTATAGCCACTTGCCTGACGGGCAGCTGTGGCAGTTCGAAGTGGAGGGGAAGCTTGTGGCCGCGCCCGTTCGCAGTTGCCTGACCCTGAACAATGGCGAGGCGATGCGCGATTTCGCACTGGCAGGACTGGGGCTGGCGATGTTGCCGGGCTTCATTGTTGCAAACCCAATCGCGGCAGGCAGGCTGCATCCTGTGCTGCAAGGCCACCCGTCCCGAAAAATGCCGATCCTTGCATTATGGCCCCCGATTTCGCCCATGCCCGCCAAACTGCGCGCCCTTGTCGATCATCTGGCCCACGAACTGGCGGGCGGGCGCCCTTGGGCGGAACCTGCGAGTTGACCCTTGCGCAATTCTTTTGGCCGCAAGGGTCATAGGCGCTGCGATCCGGGCAGATCACTGTCTGTCACAGACGGATGATACAGACACGACCGCATCGTTGACGCCAAATACAACAGTCAAAATTTACAACCTTTGCGCGATTTTTGCTGGCTGGCGGGGTTGACAATATGTCGCACCAAGCCGAAAATCATTTCACAAGTGTATGAATAACGGGAGGCCATTTTGGCTGAAAAATCAAACATAACGACATCGCGACGCGAGTTTTTAACGATGGTCGGTGCCGCCGGTGGCGCAGCAGCGATGTATCAGGCGATGGGAATGATGGGTGTGGCGCATGCATCACCTTATGACGGGCCTATTCAGCTAGAGCGTGCGCCCGAGGGCACTACGGTTCTCGTGCTGGGGGCAGGCATCGCCGGCATGATCGCCGCGATGGAGCTTCGTGATGCGGGTTATGAGGTTGAGGTGCTTGAGTTCCGCGATGTCGCGGGCGGGCGCTGCTGGACGATGCGCGCGGGCGACACCTATGAAGAACTGGGTGGCTTCACCCAGACCGTAGATTTCGCCGAAGGCAACTACTTCAACCCCGGTCCATGGCGTGTGCCCTACAACCATTACGGCATTCTGGACTATTGCCGCAGACTGGGGGTCGAGCTGGAACCGCTGATCCAAATCAACAACCACGCCTATGTGCATTCGGTCGACGCATTTGACGGAAAGCCCGTGCGCTACCGCGAGATCAACTCCGATTTCCGCGGCCATATTTCCGATTTGCTCTCCAAGGTCACCGATCAGGGTGCGCTGGACGAGATGCTGACTGAGGAAGACAAGGAAAACCTGTTGGCAGGCCTGCGCACCTTTGGCGCGCTGAACAGTGACAACGCCTATGTATCCGGCAATGACGCCAGTTCGCGCCGTGGGTATGAGCGTCCGCCCGGTGGGGGTGTCGATGGCGCGCCGATCGCCAATGAAATTCTGGACCTGTCCACCTTGCTCGATTCCGGCCTGTGGTCGCGCCTTGCCACCAGCGAGGCGTTGAACGGCTCCATGCCCATCTTCCAGCCCAAGGGCGGGATGGACATGATTGCACGCGCGATGGCCGACAACCTTGGCGATCTGGTCAAATATCGCAAACGCGTCACCCAAATCCGTCAGGATGAGGACGGCGTGAGTGTCACCTATGAGGATCTGGAGAACGATGGCGCGGAAGCGACGACCAGCGCAGATTATTGCGTCTGCACGATCCCCTTCTCGATCCTCAGCCAGATTGACCATGATTTTTCCGGCCCGCTGACGAATGTCATCCAGACGATGCACTATGCCGCGTCGATCAAGGTCGGGCTGGAATTCAACCGCCGCTTCTGGGAAGAAGACGAGCATATCTACGGCGGGACCACTTACACCGATCTGCCCATCTCGCAAATCTCGTATCCGTCGAATGACTATCTGTCGGACAAGCCAGGTGTTGTTCTGGGGGCATATTCTTGGGGGGCGCTGGCGTATCAATATTCCTCGATCAAGCCCGAAGACCGCGTGCGCCGCACAATTGAATGGGGCAGCCAGATTCACCCGCAAATGCCTGACGAGTTCAAGGCAGGGGTTTCAGTCGCATGGCACCGTGTACCGTGGACGCTGGGCTGCTATGGCATCTGGCAGGACAAAGAGGCGCAGTATGAGGATGCCGTGGCGATGGACCGGCGCATTGTCTGCGCGGGCGAGCATCTGTCCTACCTTCCTGCATGGATGGAAGGGGCGGTTCTATCGTCGCTGGACGCCATCCGCCGCCTGAATGAAACCGCAATCACCGCAGCAGGAGAATAACCGATGCGCATGCACCAACTATTCACCCCCGCCCTGTTCGCAGCAAGCATCGTAGCGGCCCCCGCCCTCGCGGACGACTCTGCCGCGTGGTTCGAAAGCCGCAGTGTGCTGACTCAGGAAACCGGCGAAGGCATTTACAACGCCGTCTGCGCAAGTTGCCACATGCCCGATGGCCAAGGGGCAACCGGCGCGGCCAGCTATCCCGCGCTGGCAGACAACCCGACGCTGGAATTTCCAGAATACGCGATCATGCTGACCCTGCACGGTCAGGCGGCAATGCCACCCTTGGGCGGTATCCTGAATGACGAGCAGGTTGCCGAAGTGGTGAACTATATCCGGACGCATCTCGGAAACAACTATCCTGATGACCCCGCAACCGCCGACATGGTTTCTCAGACGCGCTGACAAACCGATATTCTTGCGGCCACATTCCCCTCTGGCGGTCAGTCCTATCTCATTGGTCGCCGAGGGGCTTCTTTTACCATAAAGGACCTATAAATGATAAGCAGAACGCTCCTATCGGCCTTGGCTGCTACTATTGTTATGGGCAATGTTGCGCAGGCTGAAGTCCTGCGCCATGCCATCCCCGGCTCTGACTTCCCGATCTCGCGCGCGGTCGAAATTCCGGCCGATGCAACGCTGGTCTATCTCAGCGGTGTGGTTCCCAGTGTCACGAACACAGATGCCGCACCCAACACCGCAGAGGCGTTTGGCGATACCGAAGCCCAGACCATTTCCGTTCTAGAGCGGATATCCGACACGTTGACCGATCTTGATCTGACGATGTCCGACGTCGTGAAGATGCAAGTCTATCTGGTGGCCGATGAAAGTGGCCAGATGGATTTTGGCGGCTTCATGAGCGGATATGTCCAGTATTTCGGAACCGAAGAGCAGCCGGAACTGCCGACGCGTTCTGTGTTCGAAGTTGCCGGCTTGGCGAATCCAAACTGGCTGGTTGAGATCGAGGTCGTCGCCGTCCGTCCGTGAATAAACTGGCTCATTCCGTCTGTCCAAAAGGCACGGGCGGGATGAGCCGCGCTTATCGCCTCTGCGATCTCGCGTCTTCAAGACCGCACAGGCGAAATCCGCTTTCGCGCAAGATATAGTTCCCCACAAACCCCCAGGCCACTTGTCGAATTTCCCGCGTGATCATTTGGCCCGGACGGCAAGCCCTTTTAGCAGGTTTCCGCCGACGTTGAGGGTCGCCGGGAAACTCTGTCAGCATTACCGCGTTTAGCTTCTGATGGGGTGGCGAAACCCCTGAAACTAGAGAAGGAGAGCCGCAAATGACAACCTTGTCCAAATTCATGGCAACAACCGCAATCTGCACTTTCATCGCGGGCACAGCCGCTGCGCAGGGCTTGGGCGCCGAGGTAGGCGCGGATGTTGGCGTGTCGGCAGACACCAGCACATCCGCTGCTCCAGAAGCTTCAACCGGACTGGATATTGAGTCCAGCACCAGTGCAGATGTGGGCGCAGAAGCAGATGTCGGAACACCTGACACCCCAACAATGACGGCTACAGTCGACTCTGGCACAGCCGCAGCAATCAATGCAGTCACAGAAGCGATGGCGAGTGGCCAAGCAGCAGCGGTGCTCAGTGCTGATGGTCAAATCCTCGGCCAGGCAGAGACCGCGAGCCAGGATGCGCGTGGCGCGGCAGAGTTGTCGATCAACCTTGATCCAGCCCTCGACACCACCGCGGATCGTGTCACCTACAGCGGCACAGCGGATGTCGATGCCGAGGGCCGTGTCATCCTACCGTTGGCAGAGGCCGATTTCATCTCCCGCATCATGGCGCAAACCGACGGTTCAGCCGGGTAACACATTGGCATTCCCCCAAAGGCCCGGAGCCACGCGCTCCGGGCCATCACAACAGAGCCCCCATCCGTCTTAAGAAGATCCGTTATTGAATTGATTTTATTGCATTCCCGCGAAAATCCGCTCACTCCGTTAAGACTTCTGGCCGATCTCCATACACGTCGCATTCCAAGGCACTGCCAAGATCAGGAAATATCAGTCTGGAAGGCCTGCCACCCAAGCAAAGATTGACAGACAGTGAACAGGACAGGGCAGCATGCCCGGTGAGCAGCACAAGGTTAAACCTCGATTGGGCAGTCAACTCGGTTTGAATACGTTAGAGTTGTGCCATTGCTTCGCAAAGATCAATCTCTTGGCCCATACATGCTTATCGACACACAGAAACAAACCCTAAACTATTCGTGAAAATACGAAACTCCGCCCAAGCGGAGCGTCGACAACAAAAACCCCTAGAACAACAGGGATTGTGTTCAATATGGTGCGGGTGGAGGGACTTGAACCCCCACGCCTTGCGGCGCCAGAACCTAAATCTGGTGCGTCTGCCAATTTCGCCACACCCGCGTCTGAGCGCTGACTAGCAAATGCCGCACCCGGATGCGAGCGAAAAAACGCGATGGGCGTGTCGATTTATACGCACATTTCTGCCCTGATTTCACCAAATTTGCCCAGCATTATCCAGAATAAGGAAACAGTAAAGAAATTCACGCGCATTTACCTTGTCGTTACATTTCTGCGGCAGGATGTGTTCAAGGAGATTCGAGCCATGTTTGCAGACAGTATTTCACTTGCCCCGCCCCTGAAAAAACAGCCCAAGGTCCAGCGCGAGCCGACAGGTGCGGGGGTGCAAGGCTTTGCTGGCGGCACCATCGTGCGCACGATTATCGGCCTGCGCCCTGTTGAACGGCTGATGGCAGGGGATTTGCTGCTGGATACACGCAACCGCATGGTGGAATTGCGCAGCATACGGACACATCACGCCACAGCCAACGAGGTTATACGTGTCGAACCCTCTGCCTTTGGGCTGGGGCTTGCGCCGGGCCGGATGGACCGCGCGCTGGTGGTCGGCGCTGGCCAAAGGCTGGGTGTCTGTGACTGGCGCACGGAAATTCTATTCTCGGCACCGGCGCTCAGCCCTGCATCGAGGTTGGTTGATGGCGTCAATCTGCACAATGCAGACACCCCTGCCACACTTTATGAGTTGGGTTTTGAACATGACACCATCATCACCGCAGATGGCATGACATCACTTGTCAGCGGCTCACGCGCCTAGCCGCCTCAGCACGTCGGGCACCATGTCGGGCAGATCATCTGCCACAACACCTGGCCCAAACAGACCAGCCGCCTCGGCATGAAGCCATGTGGCGATAGACGCGGCTTCACTCGGCGGGATGCCGCGCGCCAGCAAGCCTGTGATCAGACCTGCCAGCACATCGCCAGCGCCAGCAGTCGCCAGCCACGGGACTGCACGTTCACGCAGAGCTGCATGAATTTGGGGAAAGCCATCTGGACGCGCAATGACTGTGTCCGCCCCCTTGAACAGCACAACACCGCCAATGTCGTCTGCCGCGCGCAGGGTTGCATCAAGCTTTGAGAGTGATGCATGGCCAAGTTCGGGCCACAGGCGGGCAAATTCGCCTGCATGTGGGGTCAGCACGCACGCCTCATGGACCAAGGCCCGCAAGCCGCGATCGTGAGCGATCAATGTCAATGCGTCGGCATCCAGCACAATGGGCCGCTTGCTGTGCAAGGCCGCAGCAACAAGGGCGCTCTCGCGCGCGCCAAGGCCCAAACCCGGCCCAAGACACAGCGCAGTGACCCGCGGGTCATCCAACGCCCGCACCAACGCCCCGGCATCCGCAACGCGGCGCAGCATAACCGCGTCCAGCCGCGCAGCATTCTCGATCAATGCGGCGGGCGGGCAGCACACTGTCACCAGCCCTGCCCCGATGCGCAACGCCGCGCGCGCGGCCAACCGTGCGGCCCCCCCACGCCCGACACCCCCTGACAGCACAAGTGCATGACCGTAATCGAACTTGTGCCCGGATTGCTTGGCCAGTTGCGCGACAGGTGGCGGCGCAACAGCATGAGCGACATGTGCGGCTGAGGGGCCGCGGCCCAAGTCGCCCAGCGGCCCCTCCAACCCGATATCCACAATACGCAAGGCACCCGTCACCGCCCCACCCGGTAACAGCACATGGCCAAGTTTCGCAGCCTGAAATGTAACCGTCAGATCAGCGCCGCGCGACAGATACCCCCCCTCGGACCGGATCTGTCCGGTATCAGCACAGATTCCTGACAAGATATCTATGGCGACAATTGGTGCTTTGGCCTGCTCCGCAAGCTCAAGCGCTTTCCAGAACCGTGCCCCAACAGGGCGCGTCAGGCCAGTGCCGAATAAAGCGTCGACCACAAGACTGCCCGACAGGCAGGCAGGGTCCAGCTCTGCCTCGGTGCGTCCAAGGGCTGCCCAACGCTGCGCATTGACGACGGCATCTGGCGTTGTCGGCGCAACCGGGGCCCAGAGCCTGACCTTCCAGCCCAACTCTGTAAGCATCCGTGCAACGACATAGCCATCACCGCCGTTATTGCCCGGTCCGCACAAAATGACAGCACGCAAGGGCGAATCCGGCCAATGCGCGCGCAGGGAATCGACCACGCCCCGCCCCGCGCGCTCCATCAATTCCAGTCCCGACACGGCCCCCGACTCGATCTGCGCCGCTTCAATGGCGCGCATTTGTGCAGATGACAGGATTTCAGTCATTTCAAATTACCCAGTGTTTTAATTTCGCATCTTTTTTATGCTTTACGCACATTTTTTATGCTATTTGACATTTTAGCCCGCGCGGGGCCGCTGACAGACACCCTATCAGATTGTGGCCCCAAGCTGAAAATGATCTGAACGCATCAGACCGGCGACGCAGCTGGCAGTAATGCAGGAGCGAGGGCATGAAGAAGATCGAGGCCATCATCAAGCCTTTCAAGCTGGATGAGGTAAAAGAGGCGCTGCAAGATATTGGCGTTCAGGGATTGTCTGTCATCGAAGTCAAAGGCTTTGGTCGGCAAAAAGGCCATACTGAATTGTATCGCGGCGCTGAATATGTCGTCGATTTTTTGCCCAAGGTGAAGGTCGAAGTCGTGTTGCCTGATGAACAGGTTGACGACGCCATCGAAGCCATCGTTGCTGCTGCGCGTACTGACAAGATTGGCGATGGCAAGATCTTTGTCTCGACCGTAGAGCAGGCCATCCGTATTCGCACAGGCGAAAGCGGCGACGACGCCCTGTAATCATCCAAAATTCCAGGGCGACACCTGCCCTGAAAGCACTGTTTCAAAACCAAAAGGGAAAAGGACATGAGTTCAGCTGACGTTCTCAAGCTAATGACAGACGAAGATGCCGCCTATCTGGACATCCGTTTTGTCGATCCACGTGGCCGTATGCTGCATGTGACGATCATCAATGATCTGGTCGATGAGGATTTTCTTGAAGAAGGCTTTATGTTTGACGGCTCTTCCGTTCCGGGCTGGAAAGGAATTGAAGCATCTGACATGAAACTGGTTTTCGATCTGGACTCGGTCTATATCGACCCGTTCTACGCAGAGAAAACTCTTGCCATTCACGCCTCAATTGTCGAGCCGGACACGAATGAGCCATACGAGCGCGACCCGCGCGGCACGGCAGAAAAAGCCGAAGCTTATCTGAAGTCGACCGGGATCGGCGATGTGTCCTATTTCGGGCCAGAAGCTGAATTCTTTGTCTTCGACAGCGTCAAGTTTAGCGACAAGATCAACAAGGTCAGCTTCGAGGTCGATGCCGAAGAGGCCGCCTGGAACACTGATACCGATTACGACACGGGCAACACGGGCCACCGCCCTGGGGTCAAGGGACACTACTTCGCCATGAACCCGATTGACGCCAATCAGGACATGCGCTCGGAAATGCTGTCGACCATGAAAGACATGGGCATGAAAGTGGACAAGCACCATACTGAGGTGGCGTCCGGGCAGCATGAACTTGGTCTGATCTTCAGCTCGCTGACCAAGCAGGCAGATGAGATCATGAAATACAAGTATGTCATCCGCAACGTTGCGGACGCATATGGCAAGACCGCAACCTTCATGCCCAAACCTGTCAAGGGTGACAACGGCACCGGCATGCATGTCAACATGTCTATCTGGAAAGATGGCAAGCCACTGTTTGCAGGCGATAAATATGCCGATCTGAGCCAGGAAGCACTTTGGTTCATCGGTGGCATTCTGAAGCACGCAAAGACGCTGAATGCCTTTACCAACCCGTCAACCAACAGCTACAAGCGCCTGATCCCCGGCTTTGAAGCGCCGGTGCTGCGCGCCTATTCGGCCCGCAACCGTTCTGGCTGCATTCGCATCCCATGGACAGAAAGCCCCAAGGCCAAGCGCGTCGAGGCCCGTTTCCCTGACCCCGCAGCCAACCCTTATCTGGCGTTCTCGGCGCTGCTGATGGCTGGCCTTGACGGGATCAAGAACAAGATTGATCCCGGCCCTGCTTCGGACAAGGATCTGTATGATCTGCCACCCGAAGAGCTGGAAGGCATCCCCACTGTCTGCGCAAGCCTGCGTGAAGCGCTGGATTCTCTGGCCGCAGATCACGACTTCTTGCTGGCTGGCGACGTGTTCACCAAAGACCAGATCATGGCCTATATCGATCTGAAATGGGAAGAAGTCTATGCCTATGAGCATACACCGCACCCTGTTGAATACGCGATGTATTACAGCTGCTAAGCGCGAACCTTAATGATAAAAAAAGCCCCCATTTTTGGGGGCTTTTTTCATATCTGGAGGCAGTGGTAGTTGACCAGACTTGGAGGGCTGCTGCCCTCCAAACCACCTGCTTCAAGGGGGGCACGCCCCCCTTGAAAATCCCCGTGAGTATTTTAGCAAGAAAATGACGGCTAGATCAGCGGCTGAGGCCCGCAGCAAGGGCCGGTTGGTCAAGTGCCGCAAAGCCATAGTGGCGCAGCCAGCGCAGGTCGGATTCGAAAAAGGCGCGCAAATCCGGAATGCCGTATTTCAGCATTGCGATCCGGTCGATGCCCATGCCAAAGGCAAAGCCCTGCCATTTGTCAGGATCGATGCCACCGGCTTGCAGCACCTTTGGATGCACCATGCCCGAGCCCAAGATTTCAAGCCAGTCCTTGCCTTCACCAATCTTCAACTGCCCCCCCGCCCATGAACAGCGGATATCCACCTCGGCGGAGGGTTCCGTGAAGGGGAAATGTGAGGCGCGGAAGCGCAACTCGACCTCATCCACCTCGAAAAACGCGCGGCAAAATTCTTCCAGTGTCCATTTGAGCTGCGCCATCGATATGTCGCGGTCAATCGCCAGCCCTTCGACCTGATGGAACATGGGTGTATGGGTCTGGTCCATGTCCATACGGTAAACACGGCCCGGTGCGATGACACGGATCGGAGCGCCCTGGTTTTGCATCGCGCGGATCTGCACCGGGCTGGTATGGGTGCGCAGCACATGGGGGGGGCGGTTGTCACCGGCGCTGCGGTGCATGAAGAACGTATCATGTTCCTGCCGTGCGGGGTGTTCGGGTGCGATGTTCAGCGCGTCGAAATTATACCAGTCGGATTCGATTTGCGGGCCTTCGGCGACAGCGAAACCCATATCGGCGAAGATTGCCGTCAATTCATCCATCACCTGACTGATGGGATGGATCGTGCCCGCGGCGCGCGGGCGGCCCGGCAGCGTGACGTCCAACCATTCTGCCTGTAGTCGTGCATCGAGCACGGCATCTTCCAGCCCTGCCCGGCGGGCCTTGAGGGCCGCATCAATTTCGGTTTTCACGCCGTTCAGGGCAGGTCCGACACGTTGGCGCTGCTCGGCATCCATCTGGCCAAGCTCGCGCATTTTCAGACTTATCTCGCCCTTCTTGCCCAATGCGGCCAGACGGACAGCTTCCAGCGCCTCGACATCGGGGACACTGGCAATCTGGTCCAGAAACTTGCCGCGCAGTTCCGCGATATCATCCATGCCCTGCCTCTTGTGCCGCCTGCGAGTGAGGGCCTCAGTTAGCCAATCCCCCATGGGAATGCAAGCCGCTCAGAGTTCCAGCAACCGCGCCGCAATGGTGAAATAGATGAGCACCCCCAGCACATCGGCAATCGATGTCACCAACGGCCCCGAAGCGGCAGCAGGGTCACGGTTGATCTTGGCGAAGATGAAAGGCAGGCACATGCCAATCAACGCCCCCATCAGCACGATAGTGACCATTGCCAGGGCAACGACCAGCGCAATTTCCGGGCCACCCCGCCAGACCCCGATCATCGACACCGCCAAAGCCATTGTCAGGCCCAGTGCAAGTGCGATGACCACCTCGCGTGTTAGCAAGCGCCCGAAATCGGCAGGCCGCACATCACCTGTTGCAAGGGCGCGCACCATCAATGTGGCCGATTGCGTGCCCGCATTGCCGCCCGAGGCGATCAACAACGGCAGGAAGAACAGAAGCGACAGATGCGCGGCAATCGTATCTTCGAAATAGGCGATACCCGCACCAGAAAAGATATTGCCAAACACCAGAAGCACCAGCCAGAAAATGCGCGCGCGGTACAGCAGCGCAATTGAGGCATCGGCCACGGACATTTCCAGCGGCTGCACGATCGAGCTTTTATAGAAATCCTCGGTCACCTCTTCTTCGGTGACATCCATCGCGTCATCGGCCGTAACGATCCCGACAAGGCGGTCATTATTGTCCAGCACCGGCAAGGCCAGCAAATCATAGCGGGCCACAAGGCGCGCGGCTTCTTCCTGTTCATCATCCGCGCGCACCCAGACGGGTTCTGTATCCATGATCTCTGCGACGCGTTGGCGGGGCCGCGCGGTCAGCAGATCGCGCAGGCTTATAACGCCAATCAAGGCGCGCGCCTCATCGACGATATAGGAATAGTAAATCGTCTCGGCCTCGATCGCCTGCGCGCGCAACGCCTCGATCGCCTGACTGGTGGTCATGTCAGGGTTCAGCACTGCATAATCGGAGGTCATCACGGACCCCACTGTCCATTCCTCATAGGCGGCAAGGCGGCGAAGATCTTCGCGCTCGGCCTTGGACAAGGCGGGCAGGATTGCTTCCTGCGCTTCTTCATCCAACTGCTTGAAAAGATCGGCGCGTTCGTCATGGCTCATGGCGGTCATCAGCGCCACCAGTTCACGGCGCGGGATGCGCGTTGCCAGATCCACCTGCGCGCGCGGGCGCAGGTAGCCCAGCATTTCGGCCTGATCATGCAAGGGCAAAAGCCGCAGCACGCCCAGATCATCGCCGTCATCCAATTCGTCAATCAGGGCGGCAACATCGGCGAGTTCCTGACTTTCCAGAAACTCGCGAATCGCGCCTTCTTGCCCTTCATGCAACAGGCGTGCGACTTCGACTGCGATGAATCCGGCATCAATGCCACCGGCGTCAAATTCGGGGTCGAAACGAATATCACTGAGCGTTGTCTGTTTAGTCATGGCCAACCCCTAATGCCTTGGCACGAGGGGCACACCTGTCGAGGCTATCCTCGACCAGCGGCTCGCGCCTCGCACTGCTTTTGTCTTGTCTTATGTGTCAAACGCTGCTGGAGCGCCCAACTGGAACCGCCGTCCATTTTTGTGCCGTTTCGTTGCGTCGACCAACCTTGCCGACAAGGCTGCTGATAGGAGCAATTGAAAACGAAGTCAATTTATAGCGGGCGGTGCTGAGAGGGATGGATCAGTTCATAGCCGCACCTCATAGGGCGGATGCCTGTTCCTTGTGCGTGCCTGGAAACGCAGCGTGGTTGCGCGCCACGCGGTCAGCTGGCCCCGATGGTCACTTCGGAGGATAAGCGTGCAATCACGCGGTTACGCCCTTCGGCCTTGGCACGGTAGAGGGCAAGATCAGCGGCCTTCATAATGTCTTCCAACACGGTTCCATCACGCCCAAGCACGCCCAGACCTGCCGACACGGTAATGGCGGGCAGTGGTTGGCCCGATACAGTCAATGCAATCTCGGATATTGCGACGCGCACGCGTTCGGCCTGTTCGTATGCGGCCCCTTCATCATGATCGACGCAAAGCAGGATAAATTCTTCCCCGCCCAGCCTGCATGGGGCAACATTGCCACCCGCATCGCGGGTCAGGACATGCCCCACCTCTTTCAGGACCATATCGCCAGTTTCATGGCCGAACCTGTCATTGAATTGCTTGAAGTGATCGACATCGACCGAGATCAGGGCAAGATCGCGCGCATCACGTTGGGCCATGGTCAATTCGCGCAAAGCATGCTCCATGAACCACCGGCGGTTCCAAAGCCCGGTCAGCGGATCGCGGACTGATTTGTCATGCAACTCCTGACGCAAACGTACATTGGCCACGGCAAGGCTGATCTGCTCGGCACAGATCAAGGAAATGTCCCAGCGGTTGCGCAACACCTCGTTGCGCATGTGGCGCATAAGCCCCCCCTCCTCAAACCCGTCGAAGACAATATGCATCAGGCCGATCGTCTCGCCATGCGCGACAACCGGCAGGCAGAAATAGGGCATACCGGGCTTGTCGACATGATCGCACACAAACTCGATAGGTTTCAGCCCATAGGCATATGCGCGCCCGCGCCGCAGCGCCCAACAGTCATCCGGCAGGATATGCGTGGCAAAGGCAGGCAGCGTGCCCCAAGAAATCGCCAGTTCCAGCACCGTGCGGGGGGCATCGTAAATGTATAATGCGCCATCTGCCTCTGGGATGAGGGTGTGCATCGCACGTTTTATCACCATCAGCAATTCATCAAAGGATTTCGAGGAATACAGCCACTCGCTGGTCAGCGCCAATAGCTGCCGCTCGGATTGGCGCAGCGCCTCGGCATGGCGCATCTCTTCGTTCTGATCCTCGAGCATCTTTCGTTCGGTAATGTCGCGCATGGTGGAGATGAAATGCGTGTGCCGCCCTGTCGCGTCATAGACAGGGGTCACTTTCAAATCGACCCAGAAGGCGGCACCGCTTTTGGTGTAGTTCAGAATATCGACACGGATTTCATGGCGTTGTCGACACGCGACGTCTATCTGGGCACCGGTTTCGACATCCGTATCAGGGCCTTGCAGAACAGTGCCTGGATCGCGCCCTGATATATCTTCGATTGCATAGCCAGTTTGCGACGTGAAAGCAGGATTCACCCAAAGCGCCTTGCGCTGCGGGTCCGAAATGATGACCGCATCAGAGGAATGGTGCATCACCAGATCAGCGTAGAATCGCTGTGTGTCAGAGGCAGTGTCTGCACCCACGTCATCGGCAGGCATATCGCGCCCTTTCACCTGTCATGTCATTGGATTGCAGATTGGCAGCAAGAAGTTAAGATCTGCTTGAAGGGTGCACTGGGTATCCGCCCTCGTGACATGCCCTGCAAAAACCGGTACGCAGGGGTAGAAGAATTGGCGCGTGATGCACATGTCTTGCTCATGCCCCAACACATGGCTCTGTGCACCACATCGCGCAGACACTGAAACAACCAAGGAGCACCTATGCTTGACCACCAATCAACGGACCTGAAATCGCTTTTGTCGGACCCCACTTTGCTGGAAATGCGCGCCTTTGTGGGCGGTGAGTGGGTCAATGCCGATGACGGCGCAACATTCGAGGTACGCAACCCTGCGCGCGGCGATGTGATCGCGCAAGTGGCGGATCTGGGCCGAGCCGAGACTGCGCGGGCAATTGATGCCGCTGAGACAGCGCGCCACGCATGGGCTGCGCGCACAGGCAAGGAGCGCGCAAATATCCTGCGCACGTGGTTTGATCTGATGATGGCAAATCAAGAGGATCTGGCCCTGATCCTGACCGCCGAGATGGGCAAACCGCTGGCAGAGGCACGCGGCGAGATTGCCTATGGCGCAAGCTTCGTCGAGTGGTTCGCCGAAGAAGCCAAGCGCGTATATGGTGAAACCATCCCCGGCCACCAACCTGACAAGCGCATTACTGTGATCCGCCAGCCCATCGGGGTTGCGGCCTCAATCACGCCGTGGAACTTTCCCAATGCGATGATCGCACGCAAAGTGGCCCCGGCGCTGGCTGTCGGCTGCGGTTTCGTCGCGCGCCCTGCCGCCGAGACGCCGCTCTCTGCGCTGGCCATGGCTGTTTTGGCAGAACGCGCAGGCGTGCCCAAGGGCGTGCTGTCGGTCATTCCGTCAAGCCGCGCGTCAGATATTGGCAAAGAGTTTTGCGAAAACCCGATCGTGCGCAAACTGACCTTTACAGGCAGCACCGAAGTGGGCCGCATCCTGCTGCGCCAATCGGCAGATCAGGTGATGAAATGCTCGATGGAGCTGGGCGGCAACGCGCCGTTCATCGTCTTTGACGACGCAGATTTGGACGCAGCCGTACAAGGCACGTTGATGTCGAAATATCGCAATAACGGCCAGACCTGCGTGTGTGCCAACCGCATTTATGTTCAGGCAGGCGTGTATGACGCCTTTGCCGAGAAACTGAAAACGGCGGTCGAGAAATTGCGCGTCGGTGATGGCCTGAGCGATAACAGCGAACTTGGCCCCTTGATCAACGAAGAGGCGGTGACAAAGGTCGAAGACCATATCAGCGACATCGTCGCCCATGGCGGCAAAGTGCTGACCGGTGGGCGCAGACATGGCAATGGCGGCACATTTTTCGAGCCGACGATTGTGACGGGCGTTACCCAGAAAATGAAAGTGGCGCAGGAAGAAACCTTCGGCCCGCTTGCGCCGCTGTTCAAATTCGACACGGAAGAACAGGTCGTCGGCTACGCCAATGATACGATCTTTGGACTGGCGGCCTATTTCTATGCCCGCGACATTGGCCGCATCACGCGCGTTCAGGAAGCGCTGGAATACGGCATTGTGGGCGTCAATACAGGCATCATCTCGACCGAGGTGGCGCCCTTTGGTGGCGTCAAGCAATCGGGTCTGGGGCGCGAAGGGTCGAGCCACGGGACCGATGATTACCTTGAGATGAAGTATATCTGCCTGAGCGTCTGATGCTCATACCATCGCAGGGGCGTGCGCGCCCCTGCCCTACCTCCCGCGGTCAGCGCCACACACTTGGTCGCCTGCGGAAATACGTTGCAAACCTATCCGAATGGCCAGCTTAGATCGGTGGCAAACCTATCCATATGGCCAGTTTGCAGCAAGCGATACCCTATCTACATGGTCAGTTTACACCAGTTGCGGGCGCGTCAGTCTGGCTAAATGTCAATAGTTGTGTAACATCCCTACACCAAGCAACCGAGATCGAATGAATTTCATACCTTGGAATTTTTCTCAGCCGCCAAGGAAAGCACAAAAAAAAGACGTTAATAAAGGACTCTGTCTTGATGGGCTGTAAGGTTGTAAGTTGCCGGAACGCGACAGAGTTTGAATTCGTCGTGATTCAACTGCTGCGAAACGCTGCGCAGTGACGCCCGAATATTTCATATCAATACTGAACTTGGCCGGATTGATGGCGCTCATAGCGGCTACCTTTTATGGCGCCTTCAAGCTGACTTCTCAAAGCGTAGCTCAACAAATTCTTTTTGGCGTAATCCTTGGTGCAGGTGCTGTGCTTGTTTCCCTTCAGCCAATTATGCACGTAAGCGGCATTCAGAATGATACACGCAATCTTTTTGTTGGTATTGCCGCTGCGATTTTTGGACCATTGGCGGGCATAATAGCTTTTGCCATAGCGGCCGCCACCAGATACTTTGAGGCCGCCCCATCGGCAAATGTTTGCATTTTCTCTCTTTTTGTCGCCGGGTGTGCGGGCCTCTTCTGGAGGCATTGTACGCGTAATATAGAGCGCAAGCGTGAAGTGCACTTTATAGTTTTGGGCTTGACCATTAGCCTGTCCTACATCTCTACCTTCTTGCTGCCTCGTGATCACTGGTATGATATTTTCACAACAGCGGTTCCGATATTGATTGCGACAAATATCATTGGTGCGTTGGTTCTGGGCAGCTTGCTTGAACGTCATCACGACCAGAAGAAACGAGAGAAGAAATTGCTCAGTCAAGCTTCATTTGACCCATTGACCGGCGCAATGAATCGTCGCGCTTTTGAGAAGGAATATGAAGCGAGTATTTTATCTCAGAAATCGTCGGGGGTAGCATTCATTATAATTGACTTGGATCACTTCAAAAAGGTCAACGATACTTACGGACACACTGTCGGCGACAAAGTTCTGGTTGGTATTTCCGGAATCCTTCAGCGCAGCATTCGTGACGCCGACCTATCCGCCCGTTTTGGAGGCGATGAATTTGTCCTGTGCCTGTCTGATATTAGCGACAGCTACGTGGCAACGATAATTGAACGAATCCAAGATTCCATTGCTAGGTTTGGAAACGAGGAATTCGATTTTAATTTGAATTTAACAGTCAGTGTTGGTGTGTGTTGGAGTGAACGCCCGCTGAGTTTGAAATCTGCGTTTGAGGTTGCTGATAAATCTCTGTACCAAGC
>LFIK01000463.1_pt1 | contig 30508 bp, 25 predicted proteins | sample 643401 | NCBI WGS metagenome assembly LFIK01 (sample SAMN03777447, study PRJNA286221) | soda lake metagenome | biome: soda lake; feature: Kulunda steppe; material: water; isolation source: sample T5-Br brine of Lake Tanatar-5 | place: Russia: Kulunda steppe | collected 2010-07
GCCAGCCTTCGGGAGGCCACCGACCTGGAGCGACCGGACGAGGGAGTGAGACATGGACCTAACAGTTGGCGAGATCTTCATCTCGGAGGTCGCCGGTACCTTCATGCTGTTGCTGCTCGGCTGTGGCGTCGTCGCGAACGTCGTCCTGGCCAAGACCAAGGGCAACGGCGGCGGTGGCGGCGGCGCCTGGCTCCTCATCAACTTCGGATGGGGCCTCGCGGTGTTCTCCGGCGTGTACGTCGGCTTCTCCAGCGGCGCGCACATCAACCCGGCCGTGACCTTCGGTCTGCTGGCCGCCGGTGAGTCCTTCACCGCTGCGGAGTTCGCCGCCTACCTCGGTGGTGAGATGGTGGGTGCCTTCCTCGGCGCCGCCGTCGCGTGGCTGGCGTACAAGGACCACTTCGAGGCCACCGACGACCCCGGGCTCAAGCTGGCGGTGTTCTCCACCGGCCCGGAGATCCGCAACCCCGCGATGAACTTCATCACCGAGGCCATCGGCACCTTCGTGCTGGTGTTCGTCATCCTGCAGTTCGGCCGTTCGCCCGCGGACCTCGGCCCGCTGTCCGTGGCCCTGCTGGTGACCGGTATCGGTGCCAGCCTCGGTGGTCCCACCGGCTACGCCATCAACCCGGCACGTGACCTCGGGCCGCGCATCGCCCACGCCGTCCTCCCGATCAAGGGCAAGGGCGATAGCGACTGGGGCTACGCCTGGGTACCGGTCCTCGGACCGATCGTCGGCGGTGTCCTCGGTGGGCTCGCGTCGCAGGTGTACCTGCCCTTCTGATCCAACCGTGCTCCGGGTCGGTCCGGGCGGCGTATCCGCACCCTGGGTGCGCCGTCCCGGCCCGCATCCGACACACGCCCGGCGGGGAGCGCATCCCCCCACCAGCTCCCGCATGACGGGAGACCGAGTACGACACGTTCGAACCGACAAGGGAGAACCGTTCCATGGCAGACTTCGTCGCCTCAGTCGACCAAGGCACCACCTCGACCCGCTTCATGATCTTCGACCACGGCGGGAACGAGATCGGCAAGCACCAGCTCGAGCACGAGCAGATCCTGCCGCAGGCCGGCTGGGTGGAGCACAACCCCGTCGAGGTCTGGGAGAGGACCTCTGCGGTGATCATGACCGCCCTCGGTCAGTCGAAGCTCTCCGCTTCCGACCTGGCCGCCATGGGTGTCACCAACCAGCGTGAGACCACGGTGGTCTGGGACAAGAACACCGGACGGCCCCTGTACAACGCCATCGTCTGGCAGGACACCCGTACCGACAAGATCGCCAGCGCCCTGGAGCGTGAGGGCAAGGGCGACGTCATCCGCCAGAAGGCCGGGCTGCCACCCGCGACCTACTTCTCCGGTGGCAAGATCCAGTGGATCCTGGAGAACGTCGACGGCGCCCGCGAGGCTGCGGAGCGCGGTGACGCCATCTTCGGGAACATGGACACCTGGGTGCTGTGGAACCTCACGGGTGGGACCCGTGGTGGCGTGCACATCACCGACGTGACCAACGCCTCGCGCACCATGCTGATGAACCTCGAGACCCTCGACTGGGACGACGAGCTCCTCGGCTTCTTCAACATCCCCCGGCAGATGCTGCCGGAGATCCGTCCCTCCTCCGACCCGAACCTCTACGGCCACACCACGGAGACCGGACCTTTCGGCGGCGCCGTGCCGCTGTCCGGTGCCCTGGGTGACCAGCAGGGTGCGACCGTCGGCCAGGTGTGCTTCTCCCCCGGTGAGGCGAAGAACACCTACGGCACCGGCAACTTCATGCTGCTCAACACCGGCACGGAGATCGTCCACTCCAAGGCGGGTCTGCTGACCACGCCGCTGTACAAGTTCGGTGACGAGCCGGCCGTCTACGCCCTCGAGGGTGCGATCCCGGTGACGGGTTCCGCCGTGCAGTGGCTGCGTGACCAGCTCGGCATCATCAGCGGTGCCGCGGAGACCGAGGCCCTGGCCAGCCAGGTGCCGGACTCCGGTGGCATGGTGTTCGTGCCGGCCTTCTCCGGGCTGTTCTCGCCCTACTGGCGCTCCGACGCCCGTGGCGCGATCGTCGGGATCAGCCGCTTCAACACCAACGCGCACCTCGCTCGGGCCACCCTCGAGTCGATGTGCTACCAGACCAAGGACGTCGCGGACGCCATGGAGAAGGACTCCGGCGTTCCGGTCGAGGCGCTCCGGGTCGACGGTGGGGTCACCAACAACGACCTCGCCATGCAGATCCAGGCCGACATCCTCGGTGTGCCGGTGTACAAGCCGGTGGTCGCGGAGACCACGGCGCTCGGTTCGGCCTACGCGGCCGGGCTCGCCGTCGGCTTCTGGAACTCCACCGACGAGATGAAGGAGAACTGGGTCGAGGACAAGCGTTGGGAGCCGCAGTGGAGCGACGACCAGCGTGAGGCCGGCCTCGAGCAGTGGCACAAGGCTGTCGAGCGCACCTTCGGGTGGGTCGACGTCGACTGAGACGCTGGGTAGGACGGTGGTGGGGCCCCGCCCGGGGCCCCACCCGGTCCGCCCGGTGGGTACGAAGCTTGGAAGACCCGCCGGCGAGGCGGCAACGTCCTCTCGTCGGCGGCGCCACACCCCCCGGGGCGGGATGCCACGCCCCAAGGACCCGGCCTAACGGCCTGTCCACTCGGCCTTGCATCATCCATGAGGCACGGCATCATCGAGAGCACCGAAGACACGAACAGCGGCGCACCGGCAGCCGCAGACCGGCCTCCCCCCGGGGACGCCCCCCTCCGCCACCGCCGGCCGCGTCGCGATCACGCCCGAGCCGTCCAAGAGGCTCAGGGCACGACCGACGGAGTACAACGTGGCGACCACACCCATGTCCACCGCAGCACGAACTGAAGCCCTCGAGGCGATGGAACGCGAGGGGCTCGACATCCTCGTGATCGGCGGCGGCGTGACCGGGACCGGCGCCGCGCTGGACGCGGTCACACGCGGCCTGAACACCGGCCTCGTCGAGATGCGTGACTGGGCGAGCGGGACCTCGTCCCGGTCCACCAAGCTGCTGCACGGCGGCCTGCGCTACCTCGAGATGCTGGACTTCGGGCTGGTCCGTGAGGCGCTGCGTGAGCGCGGTCTGGTCATGCAGAAGCTCGCGCCCTACCTCTCGCGCCCGATCCCCTTCATCTACCCCCTCACACACAAGGGTTGGGAGCGGCTCTACGTCGGCTCCGGGATCCTGCTGTACGACATCCTGGCCAAGGAGAAGGGCGCTTCCAAGGGCGTCCCGAACCACAAGCACATGTCCAAGTCGACGATCATGAAGCTGTTCCCGGGTCTGGACCCGGACGTGTGCGTCGGCGCGATCCGCTACTACGACGGTCAGGTCGACGACGCGCGGCACACCATGGCACTGGCCCGCACAGCCGCCGCGCACGGCGCGCACGTGGCGAACCGCGCGCAGGTCACGGAGCTGATCCGCGAGGCCGGCCGTGTGGTCGGTGCGATCGTGCGCGACCTGGAGACCGGCCGCGACTACACCGTGCGTGCCGGCTCGGTCATCAACGCCACCGGCGTGTGGACCGACGAGATGCAGGCCCTGCTCGGTGAGGAGGGTGAGTTCACCGTCCGCGCCTCCAAGGGCATCCACATCATCGTGCCGCGCGACCGCATCAAGGCCAAGGTCGGCATGATCCTGCGCACGCCGACCAGCGTGCTGTTCACGATCCCGTGGCACCACCACTGGATCATCGGGACCACCGACACCGACTACAAGCTCGACAAGTCCGACCCCACCGCCTCCGCGGAGGACATCGAGTACGTCCTCGAGCAGGCCAACCGGGTCCTGAAGCAGAAGCTGACCAAGGACGACATCGTTGGCACCTACGCGGGCCTGCGTCCGTTGGTGGCCGGGAACGCTGACTCCACCGCCAAGCTGTCCCGCGAGCACCTGGTCATCGAGACCACGCCGGGCATGGTCGTGGTCGCCGGTGGGAAGTACACCACCTACCGGGTGATGGCCGAGGACACGGTGGACGAGGCCCTGAAGTCGATGAACAAGCAGGCTGGGCCCTGCGTCACCAAGGACATCCCGATCATCGGTGTCGACGGCTACCAGGCCTCCTGGAACCGCCGCGAGCTGCTGGCGGAGAAGAACGGGCTGCACGTGGCCCGGGTCGAGCACCTGCTCAAGCGCTACGGCGCGCTCGCGGAGGACGTGCTGGCCCTCGGCGAGGAGGACGCCAGCCTGCTCGAGCCGATCCCCGGGGCGGACGACTACCTCAAGGCGGAGATCGTCTACTCCACCCGTGAGGAGGGCAACCTCCACCTCGAGGACTTCCTCGTGCGCCGGACCCACATCAACATGGAGGTCCAGGACCGTGGCGTCGAGGCGGCCCCCACGGTGGCCGAGCTGATGGCCAAGGAGCTGGGCTGGGACGACTCGCAGACCAAGGAGGAGCTCGACAGCTACCTCACGCGCGTGGAAGCTGAGCTCAAGGCCAACGCCGCGCCGACCGACGAGGAGGCGCAGCAGGCCCGGCTGGAGGCACCCGACCCCACGCCGATCGCCGGCTGACGGGTCCATCCGGGCGTCGGGCCCCGGGCCGTCTCCGTACGAGCAGGCCCTGAGCCCGGGACCGGACCCTGCGCCACGCTACGGGCATGACCCCGGGACCCTCAGGTCTCGGGGTCATCCTCGTGTTGGAGCCAGTCGTAGGTGCGGGCCACCGCGCGCTGCCAGTTGTCGTACTCGCGCCGGCGCCGCGTGGCGTCCATCTCCGGCAGCCACCTCGCTGCCTGGTGCCAGTGGCGGCGCAGGCCCCTGAGCTCCGGCCAGAACCCCACCGCCAGACCTGCGGCGTAGGCCGCACCCAGCGACACGGTCTCGGAGACCATCGGCCGCTCCACCGGTACGTCCAGCACGTCCGCCACGGTCTGCATCAGCAGGTTGTCGCTGGTCATCCCACCGTCGACCTTCAGGCCCTTGAGAGCAAGGCCCGAGTCCGCGTTCATCGCGTCCACCACCTCGCGGGTCTGCCACGCGGTGGCCTCCAGGATCGCGCGGGCGAGGTGGCCCTTGGTGATGTAGGAGGTCAGCCCGATGATCAGGCCACGGGCCTCGCTGCGCCAGTGGGGCGCGAACAGCCCGGAGAAGGCCGGGACGATGTAGCACCCGCCGTTGTCCTCGACCTCCCGGGCCAGGGTCTCGATCTCCGGAGCCGAGCTGATCAGCCCGAGCCGGTCACGGAGCCACTGCACGAGGGATCCGGTGACAGCGATCGAGCCTTCGAGGGCGTAGATCGGGTCCTGATCCCCCACCTTGTAGCCCACGGTGGTCAGCAGCCCGTGGGAGGAGTCGACCAGGTCCGGGCCGGTGTTCAGCAGCAGGAAGGCCCCCGTGCCGTAGGTGCACTTCGCCTCCCCCGGGGAGAAGCAGGTCTGCCCGAACAGCGCGGCCTGCTGGTCCCCGAGGGCCGCACCGATGGGGACGCCGGGCAGCACCGAGGTGGTGGGTGCGAACACCTCGACGTTGCTGCGGATCTCCGGCAGCATCGCGCGGGGGACACCGAAGGCGTCCAGTAGTTCGTCGTCCCAGTCGAGGTGGCGGATGTCCATCAGCATCGTGCGTGAGGCGTTGGTCACGTCGGTGACGTGCAGGCCGCCGTCCGGGCCGCCGGTCAGGTTCCAGATCAGCCAGGTCTCCATCGTCCCGAACAGGACCTCGCCCCGTTCGGCCTGCTCCCGCAGGACCGGGTCGCGGTCCAGCATCCACCGGATGCGCGGACCGGAGAAGTAGGTCATCAGCGGCAGGCCACAGCGGTCACGGAAGCGGTCGCTGCCCCCCTCGGCGCTGAGCTGCTCGACCATCCCCGCGGTGCGGGTGTCCTGCCAGGTGATGGCGTTGCTCACGGGCCGTCCGGTCCGCCGCTCCCACAGGACGCTGGTCTCCCGCTGGTTGGCGATCCCGATCGCCGCGATCTGGTCGCTGGTGGCCCGGGCCTGGCTGACCGCCTGGGGCACGATGCGTTCCACGTTGCGCCAGATCTCTGTTGCGTCGTGCTCGACCCACCCGGGGCGTGGGAAGTGCTGGCGGTGCTCACGCTGTGCCACGGAGACCAGCCGGCCGGCGTGGTCGAACAGGATGCACCGCGTGGAGGTGGTGCCCTGGTCGATCGCTACCACGTAGGTGTTGTTGGCCACGTCACTCCCGTCGGGTCGCGAGCTCACCGGTGATGGCCCGGGCGGTCTCGAGGACGCGTGCCGCGAGCCGCGGTCGGGGGTTACGGCCCCCGTCACACACCGTCTGCGGGGAGCCGGTGATGCCGACCGCGCCGACGACCGCACCGCCGTGATCCCGGATCGGCACGGCGATGCCGGCCTCGCCGTTGGTCAGTTCCTCCACGTCGGCGGCCCAGCCCCGCTCCCGCACGGTACTGAGCTGCCCGAGGAGCGTGCGCCCGCTGGTCACCGTCCTGGCGGTGAAGGCCTCAAGCTTCGCGTCCCGGAGCACCGTCGGCGTGTCGGGGTGGAAGGCGAGGAGGGCCTTGCCCAACGCGCAGGCGTGGGCGGGCAACTGCGTGCCCACCTCCATGACCTGCACGCTGTCGTCGGGGCGGAACACGTGATGGACCAGGGTGACCTCGAGCGGCGCGGTGAGCACACCGATGCGCACCGACTCGCCGGTGCGTGCTGCGAGGGTGTCGGTCCAGTTCATGGCGCAGGAGCGCAGCTCGTTGTGGTCGAGGGGGGTGCGGTTGAGTCGCAGCAACCCCGTGCCGACCTTGTACCGCCCGGTCCGGCTGTCCTGGTCGACGAAGCCGACGTTGTGCAGGGTGCGGATGATGCCGTGCGCGGTGCCCTTGGGCAGCGACAGGGCGTTGGCGATCTCCACGACCCCGAGGGGTCGCGGGCTCTGCGCCAGCAGCCGGAGCACGGCCGCTGCCCGCTCGATCGACTGCACCGTTCCAGGCATGCCCGGGAACCCTAGTTGTTCCCCGTACGGAGGGTCCGCCGGGCCGCGACGGCGTTCGCGGGCGACCTCCGCGTGGTCGCGGAACCGACCGCCGGTCCCGTGCACCGCCTACGCTGCTGGTGGCAGCATGCGATGATGGGGCTGCGGACGAAAGGCGCCTGGTGGGAGAGGCCGAGACGCCGCGCGCGAGTCCGCGACGCCCACCCGTGCGGGTGGTGCTGGCGGACGACCACCCGATCTGGCGTGACGGGGTGCGGGCGGATCTCGGGAACGGCTTCGAGGTGGTCGCGGAGGCCGGCAACGCACCGGAGGCGATCGCGGCCGTCCAGCGCCTCGCACCGGACCTGGTGGTGTGCGACCTCCAGATGCCCGGTGGAGGGGGCATCGCCGTCGCCAAGGCGTGCGCCGCGCGGACCCGCATCGTGATCCTCACCGTCAGCGAGCAGGAACGGGACCTCCTCGACGCGGTCGCCGCGGGCGCGATCGGCTACCTCACGAAGTCGACCCCCGGCGAGGAGCTGCGGGAGCAGCTGCGTCGTGCGGCGGCCGGTGAGCCGGTGTTCTCGCCCTCCCTCGCGATGCTCGTGCTCGGCGAGTTCCGGCGGCTGTCGCGGGAGGCGACCGGGACCCAGCCGCTGACCGAGCGTGAGCGGGAGGTGCTCCAGCACGTGGCGCGTGGCTACACCTACCGGGAAGTGGGTGAACAGCTCCACATCGCGCCCAAGACCGTGGAGAACCACGTCCGCAACATCCTCGACAAGCTGCACCTCAGCCGGCGCCAGGAGCTGATCCGCTACGCCGTCGAGCACGGCATCGAGTAGCAGCACCCGGCGCTGGCCGGCGTCGTGCGGGTGGGTCGTGCAGCCGGGTGACCGTGGGATGGTCGGAGGGCTGCACGCCTCCTCGCCGGGGGGTGGTGTGGGGGTGGGTCGTGCAGCCGGGTGACCGTGGGATGGTCGGAGGGCTGCACAGCTTCTCGACCAGCGCGGATCGAGGGTTGCTCCGGGGCATCCAGTGGCAACCAGCATGGCCCCTGTGGCCCCTGGGGGACCCCAGACCGGGTTGGGGGCTGTCCCCGATGTCCCGAACGGCGGTGTCCGGCGATGGTGAACATCACCCGCCGATACGGCACGCACCGAGGAGCCGGCCATGCCCACCGCTGACACGTCCCGACCCTCGCCCACCGCGACGCGCACCGACACGCCGCCACCCCCACCTCGGCGCGAGACGCCACCCCCATCTCGGCGCGCCACTCCGACCCCACCTCGACACGCCACGCCGCCGCCACCACCTCCTGCGGCCCCATGGCCCACGGCGGCGACCCCGCCCGCCCGCGTGTCGATGGCGACCTGGATCGCCGGGCTCGGGGCGCTGCTGCTCCTCGCCGCTGCCGCCACCTTCCTCGCGGTGCGGTGGGACGCCCTGGGCGCGACGGCACGCATCGCGATCGTCGGTGGTGTGACGGTGGCGGCGGTCATCGGCGGCGATCGGCTGCGCCGGACCCTGCCCGCGGTCGGTGGTGTCATCTTCCACCTCGGCGCCCTGCTGGTGCCCATCGACGCGCTCGGTCTGACGTTGCAGTTCGGCGCTGCCGGATGGGCGCGCTGGCTGGCGGTGGGTGTGACGGCCATGGTCGCCCTGCCGCTGCTCGCAGGCCTCGGACGCTCCCCACTGCTGGCCGTGGCGGGCCTGGTCGGTGTACCGGTCGCGGCTACGGGCGTGGGGATGCTCTCCGGGGCGCCGCCGGCCCTGCTGGTCGCCGCCGTCGGGCTGGCCCTGCTCCCCCTGGCCGCGCGGGAGCTCCCCGACCACCTGCGTCCCGCGGTGCGTACCGGGTCGGTGCTCCTGCCGGTCCTCGCCGTCATCGGCGGGGTCGCGGTGGAGTTCGCCGCCGCCCTCGGCGCTGAGGGCGTGACGGCCACCGCTGCAGCGGCCGGCTGGCTGGCGGTGTGGCAGGCGCGTGCGGCGACGGCCGTGCTGGTGATCCTCGCCGTCGGGACCCGTGCCCGGGGTGGTGACGCCCGGTTGCTCACCGTGGCGATCGTCACCGGCACCCTCGCCCTCCTGCACCTGATCCTTCCCCCGGCGACCCCAAGGGCGGTCCAGCTGTGGACACCTGCCGTGCTGTGGCTCGCGCTGGAGCTGTCCTGGCTGGTGCGGGCACGGTCCGGTGCCGGCACGCACGTGTCGCCTCCCCGTGGCCTGTCAGCGACCATCCTGGCCGCCGAGGTGCTCGCCCTGCCCGTCGCGCTGACGGTCGCTGCGGTCGTCTTCGACCCGGCCCGCATCCTCGCCCCCGACGGGGTGCTCGCAGGTGCGATCGCCATCGCGGCCGCGGCCTGGGCCACGGTGGCCGTGCGCTTCCACCGCCACGACGACGCACTGTTGGGTGGCCAGGTGCAGGCCCGTCCCGCCGCACCCCTGGTCGGCGTGCTGGTGGTGTGGCACCTCGTCGTCGCAGGACTACTGGCCGGTGCTGATCCCCGCGTGCTGCTCGGCGGTGTGCTGGTCGTGGCCGCACTGCCGCTGGCGGTCCGTGCGAGCGCACGCAGCGCTCCGGCCAGCCTGGGGACCACCGGTGTCTGGCTGGTCGCGGTACTGCTGGTGGTGGGCGGCACGGAGGGGCTGACGGCCGGCCGGGCGGAGGCGCTGCTGGTCGCGGTCCTCGCCCCGGTCCTGCTGCTGCCACTGCTGGCACCACTGGCCCGCAAGGGGCTGTCGGCGACGGGGCTAGTGACGATCCCTGCAGCCCTGCTGCTGCTCGGTCTCGTGGCCAGCATGGGCGGCACGGGAGCGCGGGCGCTCGGCCTGCCGGGCGGCCTGGTCGGGATCCTCGTGGGGGCGACCGCGGTCGCGATCGCGTGGAGCAGCAACGGCTCGCGTCCCCTCGCCGAAGCGGCCCGCCTGGTCGCCGCGGTTGCCGGCCTGACCGTCACCCTCCCGGCGGGGGCGCTCCTTCCCTTCGCGGTCGTCGACCCGCTCGTCCCGGCCCTGGCCCGCGACCTCGGCGGGTTGTCGGCCGGTGCGTTGCTGCCCGCCCTGGTGATCGGCGCGCTGCTGGCGCTGGACGCCTGGCGGGACCGGGGCGCCGTCGCCGTCACCGCCGCGGGGCTCGTCCTGCTCCGGGCGGCGAGCGCTCTCGCCCTGGCCCTCGGTGTCGACGTCGAGGTGGTGGGTGCGGGCCTGCTCGCCATCGGTACGGCCTCGGCGATCACCGCGGGTGTGGGCGCGCGTTCGCTGTCACGGGTGTCGCTGGTCGCCACCTCGGTGCTGGCCCTGCTGGTGGCACCGCTGGGATGGCTGCTGCTGGGGGACGCCGGCGTGCTGCGCGCCACCGCGCTGCTGCTGGCGGGCACCGCCAGCCTGGCGGTCGGTCTGGCCCTGCAACGCTGGGCGCTGTCCCACACCGGTGCCGCCATCGCGACCCTGGGCACCTGGTCGCTGCTGGTGCAGGTGGACAGCACCGCCCTCGATCTGTTCCTCCTCCCGGTCGCCGTGCAGCTCGTTCTGGCCGGGGCGGCCGCACGGCGGGTCAGCGACACCTCCTCCTGGATCGCCTACGCCCCCGCCGTCGCGCTGGTGGGCGTGCCGGCGGTACTGGAGCGGCTCTGGGGTGGGCCCGGCTGGCACGGCCTCCTCGCCGGTGCCGTCGGCGTCCTGGCGGTCACCCTCGGTGGTGCACGGGGCCTGCGCGGCCCGGTGATCGTCGGTGCGGGGCTGGTGGTGGCCGTGGTCATCATCGAGACCCTGACCGTCGTCGTCGGTGTCCCCACCTGGGCCTGGCTGACGGTCGGGGGTGTCGCGCTGCTCGGTGCGGCCGCGGTGATCGAGCGGTTGGCCGCTACCCCCGGTGAGGCCGCACGGAAGGTCGCCGCCGGGCTGAAGGACCGGGAGGGGTGAGGCCCGTCGGTGTGGGCTGCCGGTGTGGCCTGGAGGTGTGGTCTCCAGGTTCTCCACAGGCCCACGGCAGCCCATCGCCGCGATGTCGCAGCGGGCACGTATGGTCGGTCGTGTTGTGGGAGGAAGGGGCCTGCTGTACGGTTCGACGGTCCGCGCGGGGCCTCACGGCGCCGCGCGCCCTTCGTCACCGCTGGATCGCGCACCTGGTACGAACGCGTGGTCCGCAGGACGCACCCCTGCCCCTGGCGGCGGCCCGCGATCACTCGCGCCAGCCGTGCCTGCGGGGGCCACCGAGCCAGCCGCGATACCACCGAGGTGTCCGGCCGGCCCGCACCGCGCACCTGCGCGGGGCGGCGCGACCAGAGGAGGTGCACATGCGCCGCTACGAGTTGATGGTCCTGATGACCGACCGCCTCGATGAGGAGGCCGCCCAGGCCGCCTTCGAGAAGGCGAAGAAGATCCTCGCCGACCAGGGCGGGAACCTGCTCGACGAGGCCTGGTGGGGCAAGCGCAAGCTCGCCTACGAGATCGACAAGCGCGATCACGGCTTCTACGGCGTCCTCGACTTCGAGGCGACCACGGAGGCCGTCACCGAGCTCGAGCGCCAGCTGAAGATCTCCGACGACGTCACCCGGTTCAAGACGGTGCGTCCGGAGATCCGCGTCCGCACCGCCTGAGGCGGCCTGAGGTCTGCGTGCCGCGGCTCCCGTCCTCCCACGACGGCCCGCCCGCACCACCCCGACGACCAGGAAGGCCTGCACCGTGGCGTTCGAGTCCAACATCATCACCTTCATCGGCAACCTGACCGACGACCCCGACCTGCGGTTCACGCAGGGCGGTGCGCCCGTCGCCTCGTTCCGGGTCGCCTCCAACCGCCGGTTCACCGACCGCGCCGGCAACCAGCAGGAGGAGACGACCTTCCTCAACGTCAACTGCTGGCGTGACCTCGCGGAGAACGCCGCGGAGTCGCTGGGCAAGGGCGACCGCGTCGTGGTCATCGGCCGCGTGCGCGTCCGCAGCTACGAGAACCGCGAGGGGCAGACCGTCTGGACCACGGAGATCGAGGCGGACGAGATCGCCCCGAGCCTGCGGTGGGCCCGCGCCGAGGTCACCCGCACCTCCGGTGGTTCCGGGGGCGGCCAGAGCGCCGCTGCCGGCACCCCACCGCCGCCCTCGGACGACGACGTCCCCTTCTGATCGACCGCGCCGCACCTGGGAGCGCACCGTCGCTCCCAGGCCCCCTGCGCGTCCCCACCACCCGCTTCCGACCACCGACCCGGCGCCGGTGCCCCGCACCGGCCGCGCCCTTCGCTGAGGAGCACGCCCATGCCGCCCCGCAACGCAAAGCCCAAGGACCGCAACAAGCCCCGCAAGCCGAAGCCCTGCCCCTTCTGCACCCAGGGCATCGAGTACATCGACTACAAGGATCTCTCGACCCTCAAGCCCTTCCTGAACGAGCGGGCGAAGATCAAGGCGCGCCGTACCACGGGTGCGTGCGCGAAGTGCCAGAAGATGCTCGCGGCGGCGGTCAAGAACGCCCGCGAGATGGCACTGATCCCCTACACCACCCGCTGAGGAGGTCCCGACGATGAAGGTCATCCTCACCAGTGAGGTCGACAACCTCGGCCTGCCGGGCGACATCGTGGATGTCGCCGACGGCTACGGCCGCAACTACCTGCTCCCGCGTGGCCTGGCGATGCTGGCCACGGCCGGTGCGATGAAGCAGGCGGAGGCGCTCACCCGGGCACGCAAGGCCCGGGAGGCCAAGACGCTGGACAGCGCCTACGCCGCCCGGGACGCCCTCGAGGCCCGCACGCTGAAGATCGCCGCGCGGGTCGACGAGCGTGGTGGTCTGTACGGCTCGGTGAGCGCACAGGACGTCCAGCGCGTGCTCAAGGAGCGCGGCCACGACATCCCCCGCAAGCGCATCGAGCTCAAGGGCACCATCAAGGAGATCGGGACCTACGAGGTACCGGTCCACGTGCACCCGCAGGTCGCTGCCATCGTCGTGGTCGACGTGGTCGACCAGGAGGGCCGCCTCTCCCGTGACGCGGGTGGCGGTCTGGTCGACGCCGAGGCTGTCGCGGCTGCTGCCGAGCAGGCCGCTGCCGGCACCGACACCGACGAGGACGTCCTCGCCGAGCAGGCGCTCGAGGCCGCGGAGGCCTACGAACGTGAGCAGGCCGAGGCCGAGGCCGTCGCGGAGGAGGTCGTCGCCGCCGAGGTGGAGGGCACCGTCGACGAGGAGCCCGCATCGGGCTGAGGGAGGCGACAACCGTGGCCGTCGTCACACGCGTGACCGACGTCCCATGAGCGGTGCCTTCCCCCCGCCTCCCGGCGAGCCGCCAGCACCGGACACCGCTCCGCCTCCTTCGGGAGGGGGCGCTGGACGCAGCTACGACCGCGTCCCGCCCCACTCCCTGGACGCGGAGGTGTCCGTGCTGGGCTCCGCCCTGCTGTCGCGGGGTGCGGCCACCGACGCGGTCGAGTCGCTCACGCCCGAGGACTTCTACCGCAACGCGCACCGGGTGGTGTTCGAGGCGATCCGGGAGCTGAACGGCCAGGGCGAGCCGGTCGACACCGTCACGGTCACCGACTGGCTGGCACGCCGCGACCGTCTCGACGAGGTCGGTGGTCCCGCTGCTCTGCACGACCTCACCGTCGCGGTCCCGACCGCGGCGAACGCGGCCTACTACGCCCGCATCGTGCGGGAGAAGGCGCTGCTGCGCCGCCTCATCGACGCGGGTACCGCGGTGACACGCCTGGGTTACGAGGGCACCGACGACGCCCGCACCATCGTCGACCGCGCGGAGTCCCTGGTCTACGAGGTCGCCCAGACCACGACCACCTCGGAGTACGAGCGGCTCGGGGACCTGCTGAACCAGTCCTTCGAGCAGATCGAGGCCCTCGCGGAGCAGAGCTCCGAGGTGACGGGCCTGGCGACGGGGTTCGATGACCTGGACCGGCTCACCGCCGGGCTGCAGCCGCAGAACCTGTTCGTCCTGGCAGCGAGGCCCGCCATGGGCAAGTCCAGCCTCGCCCTCGCGGTGTGCCACTTCGCCACCGCCCGGCTGCAGCAGCCGGCGCTGCTGTTCAGCCTGGAGATGTCGAAGCTGGAGATCGTCAACCGGCTGCTGTCCTCCGAGGCGCGGATCGACTCCTCGCGGCTGCGCACCGGGCGGCTGGAGGACACCGACTGGCGCAAGCTCGGTGACGCGCTCGGCACCCTGGCCGAGGCCCCCTTCTTCATCGACGACACCCCGTCGATCTCCCTGCTGGAGATCCGGGCGAAGTCCCGACGCCTGAAGCAGAAGCACGGGCTGTCGCTGGTGGTGGTGGACTACCTGCAGTTGATGCAGTCGCACCGCCGTGTCGACTCCCGTCAGCAGGAGGTGGCGGAGATCTCCCGTGGCCTCAAGATGCTGGCCAAGGAGCTCGACGTCCCCGTGATCGCGCTGTCGCAGCTGTCCCGCCAGCCGGAGAGCCGCACGGACAAGCGCCCGCAGCTCGCCGACCTGCGTGAGTCCGGCTCCATCGAGCAGGACGCGGACCTCGTCGGTTTCATCTACCGCGACGAGGTGTACGACGAGGACAGCCCGGACAAGGGCATCGCGGAGCTGATCATCGCCAAGCACCGCAACGGCGCCACGGGGGTGGTCAAGCTCGCCTTCCTCAACCACCTCACCAAGTTCGCCAACCTCGCCCGTGGACCCAGCGGCGGGACCGGTGGCGGTGGTGCCGCCAGCCCCACCACCCCGGTGTGACGGCGACGCAGGGTCACGCCAGGCAGTGCCCAGGTGGTCGTCCCGACCACCGACGTCGTCGATCACGCCTGTCTGCGGGGCTGCCCACCGGGTAGGTTCGTGGGCCGAGGAGGACGCGATGGGCACCTGGCACACCGGCCGGCTCGTGGTCGCCACACCGGCGCTCGACGATCCCAACTTCGAACGCGCCGTGGTCCTGATCCTCGATCACGACGAGGATGGCGCCCTCGGCGTGGTGCTGAACCGTGCGTCCTCGGTCACCGTGGAGGACACCCTCGGTGACTGGGCGGAGCTGGCTGCGCGGCCGGCGGTGGTCTTCGGCGGTGGGCCGGTGGAGCCGACTGCCGTCGTGGCGCTCGGGGCGACCACCTCGGTGGTCACGCCGCCGGGCCCGGCCATCATGGACCGCATCCGCCTGATCGATCTGGACGAGGACCCCGTGCTCACCGCCGCCGAGGTGGAGCAGGTGCGGATCTTCGCCGGCTACGCCGGCTGGGGACCCGACCAGCTCGAGGAGGAGATCCAGCAGGGAGCGTGGTTCCCCCTGGAGGCGGAGCCGGGTGACGTGTTCAACGACGACCCGGCAGGGCTGTGGCACGCGGTCCTGCGCCGGCAACCGGACGGCTTGAAGCTGCTCGCGACCTTCCCCCAGGACCCGACCCAGAACTGACCTGCGACCGGCCACCGCCGAGCGCTGGGGCGGTTGGCGGTGGCTATCGGTCAGTCCGTGGCATCCACCGGCGGCTGCGGGTCCTCGCAGAGGAAGGGTTCCTGGCCGTCGGCGCCGTGGTAGGTCAGCTCCTCGCCGCCGGCGTCGATGACGACGCGGTAGCCCTCGACCAGTGCCTGGGTGTACATCTCGCCCGGTTGCGGGCAGCCGATCGCGCCATCGGGCCAGGTGACCTGCTCGAAGCGCACCACCTCGACGTCGGCAGCGTCCTGTCCGGTCCGCTCCGCCGCGTCCGCGATCGCCTGGGCGACCTCCGGTGGCGCATCCTCGTCGGGCTCGGTCCCGTTCTCACCCACGTCCTCGGCTCCGTCGTCGTCGCGACCGTCGGCGTCGGTCCCCTCCTCGATCGGGTCCAGGGCCGGACCCTCCTCGGCCGCCTCCCCGCAGCCGACGAGCAGCAGCCCGCCCACCAGGACGAGGCCGGTGAGCAGGGCACGTGTGGGCCGCCGACGCTCTGCGGCGACCCGCTCCACCTCGACGTGTGCTCCGTCCATCATGCTGGCCCTCCTGCAGACAGCTACCGGGCGAGCGGCGTCGCTCGCCCATCGTCACGGTAGGACGCTCAGGCCCGGCGGTGGGTTGCATCGGGGGAGGGCAGGCGGGGCTGCGGGCTCAGCTGGTGGCCAGGGCCCGCAGGGAGCGCTCGAGGCCCGCGACCGCCTTGGTCGCGGTCCGGCGGAACCCGACACCGAGCGCCGGGTCGAGCAGCAGCCCCGGACCGCGCAGGGCGAACAGCGCGTTCCAGGTCACCTCGGTGCCGTCGTCGCCCGGCGCGAAGCGCACGTCGTCCTCGCCGCGGTGCAGCAGGCCCTTGGTGGTGAGCACCACCCGGTGGGGTCGCTCGTAGGCGGTGATCTCGTACACCAGCGGGACGGTGACCAGGCCGAGCTTCAGTTGCACCTCGAAGCGCGACCCCAGCCCGATGGGGCCGTCGTCGAGCCGCCGGGCCGAGGTGATCCCCGGGTCCCACTCGGCGCTGGTGGTGAAGTCCGCGACGTGGTCGAAGGCCGCCTCGATCGAGGTCGGGACGCTGAGGGGTTCGGTGATACGGGCCATGTCCTGCTCCTTGCCTGCGGGTGTCTGCGCTCTGCAACGGTTTCGGTGCGGTGGGCGGGGTGGACGAGACCGGCTCCGTACACTCGGCCCCGGTCGCGACGACGAGGTGAGGGTGGGCGAGACGTCCTGGGCGTTCCTGCTGGTCGGCAGCTTCGCTGCCGTCGGAGCCGCGATGGCGATCGGCACGTTGGCGGCGCTGTGGCGCTACCACCGAACCGGGGTGTTCCCCGGCGCCGAGGAGGGCGCCACGGTGCCGCAGTCGAAGATCACCGCCCTGTGGGTCCGGGTCGCGCTGGGTGTCGTGCTGGCTGCCGCGGGCATCGTCGCGATCGATCGGGCCGGCATCTGGTGATCGGGTGCGCGCTGCCGGCCGTTCGCGGCCGGGGGCACGGGGGGTTCGCACCGTTATCACCCTCTGGTGGGTTCGTGCCCGCTCAGCTGCGTAGCGTCCGCCGCCGCCCGGGCCGAGCCGGCCCGACGAGCGTCGATTCCCCGCACCCAGAGGCGCAGCCGTGCTGTCCAACCCCGTCCTGCCCCGCCTGCTCGTCACCGTCGCCGCGATCGTGCTGGTCGCCTGCAGCGGCGCCGACGAGCCGACCGCCCACGAGGTCTGGTCCCTGGACCAGGGCACCGACCGCATCCACGTCTACGACGCCGACCACCAGCAGGTGGCCGTGATCGACGTCTCCCCGGAGGCCCTGCGCGACGTCGACCCGGCCTTCGCGCCGGAGGCCGGCCGCACCGTGCCGCACATGATCGACTTCGACTCCTCGGACCGCTACGCCTTCGTGGCCGCCACGGCCGGCGGGGCCACCATCGTCCTCGACGCCGTCGAGCGCAGCGTCGTCTCGGTGCTGCCGACCGGCGCCGGCACGCACATGGCGGCCGTCACCCCCGACGACCGTGCGGTGTGGGTCGCGGTCATCGGTACGCAGCAACTGGTCGAGATCCCCCTCGACCTCGATGCTGAGGAGCCCACCTTCGAGGTGGCGCACACCGTGGACGTGGAACCGCTGTTGGCCGCGACCGACCACGACTGGCCGTCCTACGCGCCCGTCTGCCATGACTACGACGACGACGGCCGTGCCTGGGTCACCCTCGGTCCCGGGATCGAGCAGGGTGGGCTGTTCGTCTTCGACACCGCGAGTGCCGAGGTGGTCCACGCCTACGACCCCACCGAGATCCGTGCCAACTGCGGCGTCGGATTCACCGCGGACGGCTCCCGGGCCGTGGCCAACTGGTCCGGGCTGTTCGGTGAGGACCGCGAGGACGCCGAAGGCGAGTGGTACGTGTTCGACACCGACGACCTGTCGGTGCTGCACACCGCCTCCTCCGACGGCATCGACGCCCACGGGGTGCGGCTGACGCCGGACGGCGCCGCTTTCTGGCAGGTCAACCGCGGGTCCGACGACGGTCAGGTCATCGACGCCGACACCTTCGAGGTGGTCGCCTCCCTCGACGCGGGCGACACCCCGGACATCCTCGACTTCGCGCCCGACGGCAGCGTCGCGTACGTCACACAGCGGGGACCCAACCCGCTGTCCGGCGATCCGCACGTGGCCGTGGGCCAGTCACCCGGACTGCTGGTCATCGACGTCGCCACCGGTGAGCACCTCGAGCTGCTCGCGCCGCCTGAGGTGACCGATGCGGACGGGGTGGTCCTCAACGACGTGCACGGCGTCGGGGTCCGGAGCACCACCGGTGCGGAGCGGGTGGTGGCCGCGGCCGGGCCGTGGCACGGCTCCGCTGCGGCTGCCGTGGGCGTCGTCGGCTGCCACCTGCCGGCGTAGCGCGGCCCCGGCTGGGCGGGCGCGAGGCCGTCAGCGGGCCACTCGGGGTCGCGCGTGGGGCCGTTCGCGGGCCACCTCTCGGCCGAACGCGGCCCCGGGCGCTGCCGGCGGGGTGCCGGGTGGCCGCTGCGCGCGGTCGGTGTGCCCAGCCGGTGCGCCCAGCCGGTCACCTGCGGTCGGTTGTGCGCCCCGATACGGCCGTGCGGTGCGGTTGGGGCGCAGGACCGGTCAGGTTCGACCGGCAGGGCGCACCATCGCCGCGCTGGCGAGCGCCGCGTGGACGAGCGCCGTGCTGGCGAGCGCCGTGTGAACCAGCCCCGCGGGGACCAGCGCCGTAGTGATGCGCCCCGCGGGGCCCGGTCCGCGTTGGCCGGTACCGCGCGGGCTGGCCGGTCTCGCTACCGTTCGAGGACCGGAACGGATGCTTCGCATCCGTTCCGGTCCGGGAGCGATCCGAGCTGGGAGGCACAGGGTGCAACGCGACATCTTCACCGAGGAGCATGACGGGTTCCGGGAGCTGGTGGCCCGTTTCGTGGCCGACGAGGTCGTGCCCTACCACGACGAGTGGGAACGGGAGGGCATGGTCCCCCGGGAGCTGTGGAAGAAGGCCGGTGCGGTCGGCCTGCTGTGCACCGACGTGCCGACGGAGTACGGCGGCGGCGGTGTACCCGACTTCCGCTACAACGTGATCGTCACCGAGGAACTCGCCAAGGTCGGCGCCTCCGGCGTCGGCTTCCCGCTGCACAACGACGTCGTGGTCCCCTACTTCCTCGCCTACGCCTCCGAGGAGCAGCGCCAGCGCTGGTTCCCGCCGATGGCCTCCGGTGAGCTCATCACCGCCATCGCGATGACGGAGCCGGGAACCGGGTCCGATCTCGCCTCGATGTCGACCACCGCGATCCGTCAGGACGACGGCACCTACCTGCTCAACGGCGCCAAGACCTTCATCACCAACGGGATCCAGGCGGACCTCATCATCGTGTGCGCCAAGACCGATCCAGGTTCCTCCCACGGCGGGATCAGCCTCCTGGTCGTCGAGCGGGGGATGGAGGGGTTCGAGCGGGGTCGCAAGCTCGACAAGATCGGCATGCACGCCCAGGACACCGCCGAGCTGTTCTTCACCGACGTCCGGGTGCCGGCGGAGAACCTCCTCGGGGAGGAGGGCAAGGGCTTCGTCTACCTGATGGAGGCTCTGCCCCAGGAACGCCTCGGCATCGGGATCGCCGCGATCGCCGGGGCGAAGGCCGCCTTCGACACGACCCTGGCCTACTGCAAGGAGCGGGAGGCCTTCGGACGGCCGATCGGTTCCTTCCAGAACTCGCGCTTCCAGCTCGCGGAGATGCACACCAAGATCACCATCGGACAGCAGTTCGCCGACCGGTGCACGATGCTGCACAACCAGCGCGAGCTCAGCGTCGATGACGCGGCGATGGCCAAGTGGTGGCTGACCGACCTGCTCGGCGAGGTGGTGGACACCTGCGTGCAGCTGCACGGCGGGTACGGCTACATGCGTGAGTACCCGATCGCCCGTGCGTACGTCGACGCCCGGGTGCAGCGGATCTACGGCGGAACGAACGAGATCATGAAGGAGATCATCGGCCGCACGCTCGGGGTGTGAGCCGCGCGCCCGCCGGCGACGCGCTCACGGCAGACCGACTCAGTCCAGCGGCTCCCAGTGGGCCGTGACGATCGCGGGCAGGGTCCGCTGGTACCGGAGGAGGCGTGCCCGGGCGGCCTCGGCGTCGCCCTCGACCAGCCACTGCAGCAGCATGCCGTCGACCGTGGCCACCACGTACCGGGCGAGCTCGTTCGCCGGACCGGAGCCGACCTCACCGATGAGCCGCTCGAGCCCGCGCGCCACCGTGGCGCTGTAGAGGTCGTACTGACGCTCAGCGAGGTGGCGCAGCGACGGGTCACGAAGGGCGTGCAGCGTCAGCTCGTACTGCGCGAGGTGCAGCTGGGGTGTGGACTCGAAGTACTCCCACAGGTCGGTGAGGAACCGTCGCAGGGCCTCCACGACCAACGCCTGCTGGTCACCGGCGGTGTCCTTCGGCTCAGCTGCCTCCAAGGTCAGCTCGAGCACCGCGTCGATCTTGGCGACGGTCTGTTCGATCACCGCGCCGAGCAGTTCGTCCTTCGAGGTGAAGGCGTAGTGGAAGGCACCGAGCGCCAGCCCCGCCTCCTCGGTGATCGCACGGGTCGTCGCTTTCGTGAGCCCCTGTTCGGCCATCACCTTGAGCGCAGCGTCGACGAGCTGCTGACGCCGCTCCTCGACGCTGCGACGGTCGTTGTTGGTGCCAGGCGTTGCGACGTCCGTCGCGGTCGGGTCGTCGTTGGTGCTCATCGGGTCCTCCGCTGCCCCGTCGCTCGGGGCGGTCCTGTGCGGCGGGAGATGCCCCACGTGTTCGCCGTCACCGTACGAAGTGAACACCAATCGGTGCGTGCTGGGAGGTGGTCGCGCGTCCGGGCGGGTGCGTCACGCAGGCTGTCCACGCCGTGCATCTTCAGCAGACCACAAGATCGGTCGCCGCTGGGCCTGCGCCCCGGCCGATGGGCCCGCGGCCGTTCGGGCGGAGGGACAGGGGCCGACCCGTCCACCCGGACGTGCACAGCCCCCGCAGCGCGGCCGAGGTGGTGCCAGGTCCGCGTGCATGGGTCCTACCGGGGAATGTTGTCGGCGCCGGTGGCGTTCCCCTCCACCGAACGGGAACAGCACACCCCCGTACCGACCTGCAACGACATGAAGGAACCAGCGTGAGCACCCCCAAGGACCTGACCGCCGACGACTTCCGCGAGACCATCGACGAGAACGAGATCGTCCTGGTCGACTTCTGGGCCGACTGGTGCGGTCCCTGCAAGATGTTCGCCCCGATCTACGAGGAAGCCGCGGGCGAGCACGAGGACGTGGTGTTCGGCAAGGTCGACACCGAGCAGCAGCAGGAGTTGGCCGCCGCGTTCCAGATCCGCTCCATCCCGACCCTGATGGCCTTCCGTGACAACGTGATGGTGTTCAACCAGGCCGGAGCGCTGCCGAAGGAGTCGCTGCTCGACCTCATCGACCAGATCAAGGCGCTGGACATGGAGGACGTGCACCGCCAGATCGCCGAGCAGCAGGGCGCCACCAACTGACCCGACCGCGGGGTCAGCTCTCCCCTCCCCGGTCCCCCGCAAGGACCGCGGCCATGCCCCGCTCCACCGCATCGATGAGGTAGGCACGCAGGCGCCCCGGGGCAACGATGTGGTCCACGGACCCGACCTGCCTGGCGCGCTCGATCGAGTGGATCGCGTCGAACTCGGCAGCGACCTCGCCCAGCTTCTGTGAGCGCACCTCGGCGCGGAGCTGCTGGAGCTCAGCACCGAGGCGGCCCTGATCCGGGCCGCCGGCCTGCTGGAGTCGTTGCCGCAGCGTGACCAGCCGCTCGTCGCGGTCGGTGCGCCGGTTGACCTCCCCCGCGAACACCACCGCAGCGGCGGGGGCACCGCCGATGACCGAGGCGTGTGCCCCCTCCAGCGCGGCGACCTCGAGGTGGTCGTGCAGGGCCTTGGAGAACACCACGAAGGCACCGCCGTGGTACCGCGAGATCACGGTGAACACCACGGGTCCGTCGAAGTTGACGACCGCCCGCCCGATCTCCGCCCCCAGCTCCAACTGCAGCTCGCGCAGCGACTCGGGTGAGCCGTCGAACCCGGAGAGGTTGGCGAGCACGACCACGGGGCGGATGCCGCTGGCGGCGTTGATCGCCCGGGCCACCTTCTTGGATGCACGTGGGAACAACGTGCCCGCGGTCCACCCCTCGGGTCCGTCGGCCGGGACGGGTCCCCGGCGTGGCAGCGGCCTCGACTCGATGCCGAGCAGCGTGACGGGGTAGCCGCCGAGGTGGGCGTCGGTGACCACCGCCACCTCGGCGTCAGCCATGTCGCGCCAGCGCTCCAGCGGCTCGTGGTCGAGGTCGGCGACCGCGCGCATGACGGTGCGGATGTCGAAGGGCTTCTTGCGGCCCGGGTTGGTGCGCTCGTCGAACACCTCGCCGACGGTGGTGAAGTCGAGGCCCTCCACCTGGTGGGGGTAGCCGCGCACGTCGCGGTCGCGTGGGTCCGTCGTGGGCGCGGGTCGGGGGAAGCGTTCCCCGGGGGCGGTGTAGCTGTGCTCGTAGTGGGCGAACAGCACCTCGATCGCACCGGCGAGGTCCGGCGCCCAGTGCTGCGCCTGGCCGTTGGGACCCATCACCCGGTCGTAGCCGCCGATCCCGAAGTTGTCCTCAGCGGACACCCCACCGGAGTAGTCCAGGGCCTGTTTGCCGGTGAGCACCATCGCGGAGTCGGGGGTCATGACCAGGATGCCCTTGGTGTGCATCAGCATCGTGGCCTCGGCGTTCCAGTAGGGCTGGGCGCCGACGTTGATGCCGGACACGATCACGTTGATCTGGCCGCCGGCTTGGGTGAACTCGATGATGCGGCGCAGCACGTGCGCGACGCCGTCCATGTTCTCCGTGCCGGAGTCCATGGCGATGCGCGCTCCGGAGGACACCGCGAACCACTCGATGGGTGCCTCGAGCTGTACGGCGAGGTCGATGGCCTGGCTGAGCAACGCGCACTCGCGGGTGGCGATCGAACCCAGCCCCTTGGTGGGGTCCCCGAACAGCGCCACCCGGGTCATGCCCTCGGGATAGCGGGAGGTGCGCGTGGTCACGGTGCCCACCACGATCCCGGCACGGTTGCGACCGGGCGGGCGGTCGACGGCCACCAGCCGACCGTCCGCATCGAGGTCGTACTCGAAGAAGCCCAAGGAGGTGGCGCCCTCGACCACCGGTGTGCCCGGGGCGGAGCGGTCACGGGTCAGCAGGGGCACCAGCTCGTAGGGGTACACGCTCCCGCGACGGCGGGCCTTCATGACCTGGCGGCTGAACTGGTCGAAGCTGGCCAGTGGCTCGGTGGGGGGCTCGGTGACCCGCAGGGTGAAGCCCTGTCCCGGTGGCCGCGACATCCGCACCATGGCCTCCCGGGGTTCGCTGCCCGGCAGCTCGAAGCGTGCCCGCACGGCGACCTGCTCGAGACCGAGACCCTCGGTGGTCGGCGCCACGGCACGCACCACCGGCTCGAGCTCCTCCACGGGCATGCGGACCGTCGGCCAGACGTGGAGCACCACCCTGTTCCAGTCGGGACCGTTGCCACCTGGGGCACTCGCCCGCGCCCGCCGCAGGTCGTCGAGGGCGGTAGCCAGCACCTGCTCGAGCTCAGGCAGCGCCACGACCCGACCCGCTTCGTCGCGGACCGGCGTCAGGTCACGGACCTCGGCGAGGGCGAACAGCCGCTCGTCCTCGGGGTTGTCGTGGGCACGGGCGTGGAAGAGGGAGACGAGCTCGGAGGAGGGCAGACGGGTGAGGGCGAACCGCTCGAACCGCCACAGATCCAACCGACCGGCCACCAGCGGATGGATGCCGCGCAGGTGGCGGCGCTCGCGGAACCCGCCCTCGGTGCGGCGGAAGGTCAGGTGCTCCACCGACGGACGTTCCGGTGCACCCGGAGCGCCGCCCGGGGCGACGGTCAGGGACAGGGTGACCCGGCGCAGGGCCGGCGGGAGCGCCGCGTCGTCGAGGTCGGCCTCCAGTCCCGCAGCCAAGAGGTCCAGCTCCGTCGGCGCGTCACGCCAGGTGACGTACACGTCAGCCACCACACCCGCGCCGACCGTGGCCAGATCCAGGTCAGCGGCCAGCTTCGCGGTCGCCTGCAGGGAGTCCGACAGGTCATCGGCGGTGGCGGCCAGAGCGATCACCCGACCGCGTCCCCGGGGGTCGACGAAGTCGGCGACCACCGCCCGGGAGCTGCCGAGGTCCACGGTGCTGACCTGCTCGAGATCCCGGGTGCGGTAGTACCGACGGGTGAGCGCCTCGAGCAGCGGGGTGAGCATCTCCTCGGTGACCGCCGGATCCTCGAGCAGGCCGAGGAGGGGTTCGGGGATGTCGATCAGCTCCTGCAGGCGTTCCTGGCGGTCGTGCCGCGCAGGATCAGCGGCGAGCCCACGCAGGTGCTCCCGGGCCCGGGCGAGCGCGCGCGTGCGGTTCGCTGTCAGGCGGGGACGCTCGAAGCAGCGGTAGCGCACCCGACGGGCCAGGTCCCCGATGACGGGTTGCCGGGCCTGGGTGGCGGTGATGAGCCGGTCCAGGGTGGTACGCAACTCCTCGGCGAGGTCCGGGTCGGACGGCGGCCCGGCGACCAGCCGGCGTTCGAGCAGGGCGAGGATCACCGGCACGTGGGCGTTGGCCCGCTGTTGCGCTAGGTGGACCCGGAACAGGGCGTCCTCGAGCGTGGCGGTTCGCTCGAGCTCCGCCACGCGGTAGTGCGCCAGGGCGCGCGTGAGCTTGTCCACGAAGCTCGTGGGCAGGGCGTCGGCGTCGAAGGTGCGCAGGTAGGTGTGGAGGTACTCCCGGGCGCTGCGCTCCTCCCGGCGGTCCTCCTCATCGCCGAGCCGGCGGTTGCGTGACAGCGCGGAGATGTCCGCGTGGGCGCGCAGCACGTCCAGCTCGGCTCGGACCACCTCGGCCTGCGTACCCGTGTGCCCCGACGCTGCCTCATCCGGTTCGACGCGCGAGCGCTGCGGGGACGCTGCAGCCTCCTCGTGGTGGTCGCTGCGCAGCTGCGCTAGCAGCTGCTCGATGGTGTCCTCAGGGAGGTCGTAGCCGAGGATGCTGCCGCGCAGTGTGTCGAGCACGGCCGCCAGGTCGGTCCTCCGCGGGGAGGTGGCTGCTGCCTCCACCGCGGTGCTGTCCGTGGGTCCGCGCCGGGCCAGCGCGGCGAAGTCGACCGGCTCCCCGCCAGCATCAGCAGGCTCCTCCTCGAGCGGCTCGAGGCGCAGGACGGGCTGTCCGGCGTCCAGCTGGACGTTGCTGCTGGTCAGGATCTCCACCACCCGAGCGGTGAAGGGTGCGGTCAGCGCCGTCTCCATCTTCATGCTCTCGAGCACCGCGAGGCGGCTACCTGCCGCGACCTCCTCGCCCGGTGCGACGGTGATCGACACCACCACGGAGGGGCTCGGGGTGCGCACCACCCCGGCGTCGTCCTGGCTGATCCGGTGGGGGACGCCGTCCACCTCGACGAGCTGTTCGGCCCCCTGTCGGATCGCGACCACGCGGAAGGCGGCGCCCTCCACGGTGAGGCGACGCTCCAGCCGGCGGAGCTGCTCCACCTCGGCGCGGACCCGCACGCCATCGGTGGCCACCAGGTACCGCCCCGGGCCGGTGCACGCCACCTCGATGCGGTACGCCACGCCGTCGCAGCGCAGGTCGATGGCGCGCGGCAGCTCCGGCTCGACCTGGGGGCGGCCCCGGGCTGCGGAGAGCAGGAACCGGTCGCGGTCCAGGGCGGAGGCGCTGTCGTAGGCGTCGATCGCGGCGGCGATCAGCGCCACGTCGTTCCGGGTCTCGAACCGGTAGCCGCCGTCGGCGGTGCGTCGGTCCAGCCAGCCGGTGTCGACGCGTCCGGCCAGCACGTCCTCGTCGTGCAGCAGATCGAGGAGGAAGGCGCGGTTGGTGGTCCCGCCCTCGACCAGCACCGTGGTCTGGGCCAGCGCCCGGCGCAGACGCCGCAGCGCCGTCGGCCGGTCGGTCCCGTGCGCGATGATCTTCGCGATCATCGAGTCGTACTCGGCGGGGATGGTGTCGCCCTCCGTGACCCCGGTGTCGACACGCACGCCCGGCCCGGTGGGCAGATCGAGCAGCTCGATGCGTCCCGGCGCGGGGGCGAAACCCCGTTCAGCGTCCTCGGCGTTGAGGCGGACCTCCACGGCGTGGCCGTTCGCCGCGGGTGGTGTCTCCGGCAGGCGTTCACCCGAGGCGATGCGTAGCTGCCACTCCACGAGGTCGAGCCCCGTGGTCTGTTCGGTGACGGGGTGTTCCACCTGCAGGCGGGTGTTGACCTCCAGGAAGGTGGTCAGACCGGTGGCAGGTTGGTGGAGGAACTCCACGGTCCCGGCCCCGCGGTAGCCGGCCAACCTCGCGAGCTCCGCGGCCGAGGAGCGCAGCTCGGCATCCTGCTCCGGGCTCAGGGCGGTGGAGGCCGACTCCTCGAGCACCTTCTGGTTCCGGCGCTGGACCGAGCAGTCCCGGGTCCCCACCGCCCACACCCCACCCTGGCCGTCGGCCAGCACCTGCACCTCGACGTGGTGGGCGTCGGTGAGCATGCGCTCGAGGAACACGGTGTCGTCGCCGAAGGCCGCGCCCGCTTCCGCCCGCGCCCGCTCGAAAGCGCTGTCGAGGTCGGCCAGGTCCCGGCACACCCGGATGCCGCGTCCGCCGCCGCCGGCGGTGGCCTTGACCACCAGGGGGGTACCGATGCGTTCGGCGTGCGCCCGCGCGGTGTCGAGGTCATCGACCGGCCCGCCGCTCCAGGGGGCGACGGGCACGCCGGCCTGCTCGGCGAGGTGCTTGGCACCGATCTTGTCACCGAGCGCACGCATGGTGTCTCCCGTGGGACCGATGAAGGTCACCCCGAGCGCCGCGCACCGGTCGGCGAAGTCGGCGTGCTCGGCGACGAACCCCCAACCCACCCAGGCCGCGTCAGCCTCCGCCTCGACGAGCGCGCGGGCGAGCTCGTCATGGTCGAGGTAGGGCGATCGAGGCCATGCCTGCTCGCCCGGACCGGGCCCGATACGCGCCGCGTGGTCGGCCGCACGGACGAACATCGCCGTGCGTTCCTGCTCGGTGTGCAGCGCCACCGTGCGTGGCCCCGACCCGTCGGCGTCCCTGAGCGAGCGCACCGTGTGGATCAGCCGCATCGCCGGTTCGCCACGGTTCACGATCGCGATGCGGTCGAACACGCTCGGCTCCTCGTCGTTGCACAGCTACGCGGCGCAGCTGTGGGCGGTGCCGGATCCCTCCCGCGCGCCACGCGGTGGCAGGCCCCGGCGGTGCGGCGCCGGGGCGCGGGGGTGCGGCCCGGGTGCATCCTAGACCTGACGTCGACGTCAGGTTCAGTGACCGTCGGTCGGTGGCCGTGGGCTGGGCCCTTCGTCCGCTGACGGTGCCTCCGCTCCCGTACCGCGCTGCCCCTGCGACGGTGCCGGCGCGGGAGCGCTGCGGCCGGGACCTGGAGTCCCTCAGTAGGCTCGTCCGTCATCTGTCGTGCAGGAGGGGAGCCCACGGTGTCCACGATCCAGGCCCGCGACCCGTCACCGGCTCCTGACAGCGAGCTCTCGGGCGTCCTGACACGGATGGACGAGCGCATCACCGTCCTGCGGGCTGCCGGCGACGACCGCCGCATCTTCCTCGCCGTCTACGCCACCATGACGCGCGCGATCCATGACGGTGTCGAGGCAGGCCGGTTCATGGACCCGGGGTGGACGGCGATCCTCACCGCACGCTTCGCGGAGCTCTACTTCTCCGCAGACCACGCCTGGGAGTGCGGCGACGACGCCTGCCCCCGCGCGTGGTGCGCGGCCTTCGCCGCCGCCGGCCAGCCCCGGATCAGTGTCGTCGAGCACGCCCTGCTGGGCATCAACGCCCACATCGTCTACGACCTGCCCTTCGCTGTCGCTGCTGCCATGCGGGAGGCGGGCGATGTCCGCGACGGGCGTCTGCAGGGCGACACCCTCGTGCGCCGTCGTCACGATTACGAGGTGGTGAACCACATCCTGGCGGAGACGATCACCGCTGCCCAGGCCGTCCTCGCCGAGGAGTCCCGTGTCAGTCGCGTCCTCGACAGCCTCGCGATGCGCCTCGACGAGTACGCCGCCGAAGCGCTGCTGCGCGCGTCGCGGACGCAGGGGTGGCACAACGCGCTGGCCCTGGCCGTCGCGCGTGACGAGCGTGAACGCTCGGCGGTACGCCAGCACCTCGACCGGGTGGCCTGCGGGTACGTGCAGCGCATCGATCTGACCCAGTTCGTACCGGGCGTGCGGGCCCGGCAGGTGCTGGCCCGGTGGCGTCCCCCCTTCGCTGCGGCCATCGAACCCGGGGAGACCGACCTCGCGCAGGCCCGTGCAGTGGTCACCGCGAAGCGCAACCGTCGGGTGCCCGAGGCGTGAGGCGGTGGCGCACAGGGGCCGACAGCCTGTGCCAGGATGGCACCCATGCGTCCATCCTCCAGCTCCGACGACCTCCTCACCGTCGCCGAGGTGGCGGCCATCCTCGACCGCACACCACAGGCGGTCCGCGACCTCATCGCCGCCGGCACCCTGCCGGCGCAACGCCTGGGGCGGGTCTTCGTCGTGGCGCGCGCCGAGGTGGAGCGGCTCCAGCGCTTACCCAGGCCGGCGGGTCGCCCGTGGTCGCCGGCCGTTGCCTGGGAGCTGATCGGACTGCTCGACGCCGATGCACGTGGTGGCCCGACCCCGGACCGCAACGCTGCCCGGCGCCGGCAGCTGTGCGACCGTGACCTCGGTGAGCTGGCGGCCCGCCTGCAGGTGCGGGCCTGGCGCGCCCCGGTGGCCCTCACCTCCACGCGGTGGCGGCGCCTGATCGAGGACGAGCTGGTCGTCCCCTCCGGTGAGCCCCTCGCCGTCACCGTCGACGCCTACGTGGCTGCGACGGACCTGCCCACGGTGCGAGCACGCTACGGGCTCGCACCGGCCGACGGTGCGGACGGCGGTGCCGGTGTGCTCCGGGTGGTGCCTGCGGCGGTGCCGACGGCGTTGCTGCCGCGTCGGCCCCGTGCCGGGGCGGCGGCCGCCGCGCTGGACGCCATCGAGGACCCCGACCTCGAGCGGCACCAGGCCGGCATGTCCGCCCTCGCAGCCCTGCACCAGCGGGTGTGCCGACGACCGGGTCCGCAGACCTGACGCCGCCCGGGGTCCTTGCGCAGCGTGCCTCCGGGCAGGACCGCAGGCCGGTGGTGGCACGTCAGCCGGCGGTCCCCGGCCGGGCCGGCGGTTCGACCACGACGTCGTGCTGGTGGGCGAACCGCGCCTCCACCACGTCCTTGCCGTAGGGACGCAGGGCGAGGCCGGCCAGCTTGACGTGCACGACGGTGAAGGGGATCCCGATGATGGTGATCGCCAGCAGTAGACCGAAGAACAGGTGCAGCAGCGCCAACCACCAGCCGGCGACCACGAACCACACGACGTTGCCCACCGCCGACCCCGCACCGGCACCCGCACGCCGCACCACCACCCGCCCGAAGGGCCACAGCGCGAAACCGGCCAGCCGCACCGCAGGCACGGCCAGGGGCATCGTGACCAGCAGCACCACCGCCAGTAGCGCGGCGAACAGGTAGGCGATCGCCATCTCGATGCCGCTGAGCACCAGCCACAGCAGGTTGCCGATGATGCGCACGGGGCCCCTCCACGGACGCGGCCCACCTACGGTACTGCCCGGCAGGCCCAGCACCGAGGTGGCCCCGAACACCTGTCGTTGCACCCTGCAACGGCAGCGGGAGCCGGGCCGGGCCCACACGGGCCTGCCGCTCGGGCCTGCGGCACGCACCCCAGGAGATGACCCCGTGGCCACCACCGACCGCATCACCGACCTGACCGTCGAGCTCGACGACGGTCGCACCGTCACCCTCTCCGAGCTGGCCGAGGGCGACCACCTCGTCGTCTTCTTCTACCCCAAGGCCTTCACCGGCGGCTGCACGGCCCAGGCCTGCCACTTCCGCGATCTCGGTGCGGAGTTCGCCGAGGTGGGTGCGCGCCGCGTCGGGGTCAGCCGGGATGATCGTGACACCCAGGCCCGGTTCGCCGCCGAGCACCGGTTCGACTTCCCCCTGATCGCCGACCCCGACGGTGCGGTCGCCAAGGCCTTCGGCGCCAAGCGTCCGGGCCCGATCCCGAGCAAGCGGCAGACGATCGTGATCGATGGTGACCTGCAGGTGCTGCACCGCATCTCCAGCGAGACCAACATGGACGTCCACGCGGACGACGCCCTCGCCTTCCTGCGCCAGCAGCAGGAGTCGTGACCTGACAGCCCGCCACCACGCCACCACGCCACCACACGGACCTCCACGCCAGCCATGCCGCGCGCGATGACCGGAGCGACCACGACCATGCCCGACCGGTTCAGCCTCAGCCTGCCCCGCGAGGTCCGCTTCGGCCGGGGTGCCAGCGCCGAGCTCGCGGACCTGCTCCCTGCGGGGCGTCGCTTGCTGGTGGTCACCTCGCGGTCGACCTCCCCGGTGGCGGACCGCCTGCTCCGGGGCACGAGCGTCGAGGTGGCACGTGTGCTCGTGACCGGGGAGCCGGTCCTGGACGAGGTCAGCGCCGAGGTGGAGCGGGTCCGCCCGGCGTCGCCGGAGCTGGTCGTGGCCGTGGGTGGCGGCAGCGTCATCGACACCGGCAAAGCCTTGGCGGCCTTCCTGCCCAACCGTTCCCACGCACCCAGGGACCACCTCGAGGTGGTCGGCGCAGGCCACC
>LFIK01000465.1_pt1 | contig 30444 bp, 22 predicted proteins | sample 643401 | NCBI WGS metagenome assembly LFIK01 (sample SAMN03777447, study PRJNA286221) | soda lake metagenome | biome: soda lake; feature: Kulunda steppe; material: water; isolation source: sample T5-Br brine of Lake Tanatar-5 | place: Russia: Kulunda steppe | collected 2010-07
AAAAGAAACCAAAACAGATACCGATTCATCGAGGTGAGAGAATGTATCTCACTGAAGGTGATGATATTGTTTCTGAATAACTTTGAAGGAGCCTTCGGGCTCCTTTTTAGTTTGCGAAGCGACCTAGACCGGAACCACCGTTGCCGCCGCCAAATGACGTGACAGAGTTTTGTGTGATTGATGATACATTTGAACCGCCTTGATTGACCGCAGTAACAGGCGCAACGTTTGTAGGGGCTAGTATGATGTTGTTTACGGCGTTATGAGCCGCAGCTGAAATATTGTCAAGAACTGGAGTCATTCTATCTGGATTTACTTCTACGCGAGGTTCAAAATTTTCATCAAACATAGTCGCAAGAACTTCTCCTGCCGGTGTTTGTCTTGGAACGACTGCTTCTATACCATGTAACATCGCAAGAGAACCAGAACCGAAGTCTTGGAAGCCGTTGGACCCATTGAAAAATCCGTCTATTCCCCCTAATTGCTGTCTCAGTCCAAGAATTGTGTTTTCTATTTCATTTATTCTATTCAATTGAGACTCTGATAAAGGAATACTCGATATTGCAGATGATTCCTCTATCATCTGCCTTTCCACATTTAAAGAGTTTATTCTGTTTTGAAGTTGTGCTGTTCTCTCAACTATTTCAGTTGCTTCGTCAAGCCTCGTAATTAGACTATCCAATCCAATCATTTCAGATGCTCTTCGTATATCGTCCAAAAGGCCATCTGATAGATTACTAATATCTATTTGTGAAAAGTCAAAACTGGATAAGTCTGCATTTTCGGGGACATTTAATATATTTCTTAATATTTCCTCTGTACTTCTAGATTGATCTTCAGTCAAAGTTCTTGGGCCAGTTTCTCCTAATCCAGTCATAGCATCAGTGTCGCTTATCCTTCCAGTTCTTTCTATTTGTTGTATAACAGCAGCAAGTTCCTCAGCTGGCGTTTGTGGTCTTGCGAGACCCAAACCAAGTAAAATTCTTCTTAAAATATCCGGATCGTCTCCAGCTTCAATCCTATCTACATTTGCAAGCCCTTCTGCGGTTGCTTCTTCTAATTCTTCCAAAAATTGTGTTCTTCTTCTTTCCATCCACTGTGCAACTAATATTGCAGAACCGGCTAATGCAGCCCCAGTCAATGCAGCCAGACCAACCGGACCAGTTAAGACCCCTAGTAAAAGTTTGCCAGTGAGATTTAATAGCGAAGGTGCTAATAGTGCCAAAGTGCCGCCAAGTGCCGCTAATATGGTTTCAGATGCAGTCAAAGCATTCACATCAATACCCAAAATAGATATATCTTCATCCTCACCTATACCAAATTTTTCCAAAAGAGAACTTCCAAAAGAGGAAAGAGCACCTGCAAAGAATCCTACTGCGGCACCTTTAGGTCCGAATACCGCACCCATGGCACCCCACCGCCCAGCTCTATTGAATGTTTCTCGCATTTGTTCCGTTGCTTCGGGGCTTGCTCCCATATCTTCAAGCCCAGCTCCAACAAAATCACCAATGAAGTCTCCTATTAAAGGTGCCAATGTAACTAATGGTATTGCCCTCAAAAGAAGTCCGCCAATTCTCATAGGAGATAGCATAGATGCTGCCCCCGAAAGACCTGCTCCTATAAAAGCACCAAGACCAGGACCAATTCTCCTCAGAAATCCACCTATCATACCAGGTTCGGGTTTTTTGGGCTTTTTGTCGTCAGTATCTTTTTTATCATCCTTTCCCGACACTGTTTTCCCGACTCTTGCTATCGCATCTTCTCTTTTTCTTCTTTCAATTTCACTTTCTTCAAGATCTAATGCAACTTTTTGTACCCCAAGTAAATCATTAATTGCAACTGTTTGATCTTTTAGTTTTGACCTCATTGCTGATAAAGCATCATCAAACTTGCCCACTTCTAACTTAATGGACTTAAGAGAATTTGTGCCACTATTTCTAGTTAGCTGACCTTCTTTTTTTAGTCTATCAACAAGTTCGTTATGTTGTTTTTCTTGTTCTTTATCAGCCATTTTTCTGTCTGACCTTTTCTTTCTGTTCTTCTAAAAAGTTTACCAACATAGCAAAGTAAATGTCTCGTTCATAAGGTATTAAATCTTCAAGTTCTGTAATACTGTATTTGTGATGCTGAGCCAATGCAAAAATCTCTTGATAATAGTTTTTCAAATTAGTATGACTCAGCATTAGATAAAAAAAGTTTGCATTCCTTCTATCACAAATGTTTTTTCATCCCCATTCTTATTCTTATACTTCATCTCGTGTCTGAGTGTTGGCATAGTCTCAAAAAAGTGTTTAAGTTTTTTTACTGCGATTGAATCTAAATCTTCTGCAAATGCTTCTATTTCAGCTGGGGTAAACTCACTAAACTTATATACCTCGTCATTTCCTACGAGTTTATCCATGCAATTAATCATTATCGCGAAGTTTGCATTAGCATCATCTTGCCCTGCTTTCATCAAATCCAAAAACTCGTTGATCGTTGGATATCGCATATATAGAACAAAATCATCGGTAACTTTTATTTCTTTACTATGTGTTTCATCTTTGGTGACTTTTACATCATTTAAGTCGAGTTCAAGTTCTATTCTTTCGTTAGTGTCAGGATCTTTAATTGCGAACATGACAGCATTATCAACTGATTTTGAACGAAGTGTGAGTAGGACATATTCAAGATCAAACATGGATAGATCATCAACACTTTTATCAATCAGGCAATTATTCACAACCTGTCTTATTGATAAGATAGACTGATCTATATCGTTAGTTTCTTGAGCAATCAAAAGAATCTTTTCTTCTTTGACAGTAAATGTTCTATACTTAATTTTTTCGCCACTTGAAGGCAACTTAAGCTCGAAGATGGGATTTTGTATTTTAGGTAAAGGTTTTTTAGTCATCATATTCTCCTATTAGAAAGATTGCCCAAGACTCAGTGGGAGTGTATTTAGGTCTATCTGTCTTTGATCAAACCCTCTTATGGTCTGTGGTATTTGGTTGTTTTGAACTATTGAATTTTGTGTACTTCTAAAGAAACGAGAGTTCTCAAAACTTATGGATTCGAACCCAGAATACCTCATTTTACTGTATGAAAAGTTTACTGGTAGTGTTGCTATGCTATCATTATCACTCCAATTGAGCGTTAATGATCCTACCTGTGTTGGAAATACCCCGTCATAAATACATCGGTATATTCTATTTTGATCATAAGCAGAAAAGAAATCTATCTCCATCGTTGTCGTGTAATCCGATTTGTAGTTAATTTCTTTTTGTTCTAATCCTCTTGATGATGGCCCTGACGAACCACTAATATTTACAACCGAGTTAATCCAGTTGTGAAAAAACGACATGATTCTATGATTACTGTCAAGCATGAACACGCCGTTAAGAGCTTCTGGGTTAGAGTTCATTGGCATAAACTCTGGATATCCAATTCCACCTTGGCGGTACGACATGAGCTCAAGATTGATTCCAGGCATTGTGATTGTCTGACAAAAAAACCTCATGTCATCAACTGATATGAACCCTGGTATACTACCGTTTGCACCAAATCGTACAACGAAAAGGCTTGTTCTAGCCGGGCCGCCATGTCTTTGTATTCGGGATTTAAACTCAGAAATATTAAACATATCTTAGCCTCTTATGATCTTTCTTGAATCTGCCCAAACTTTTGTTTTTGACGCTCCTTGGAATTGTTCTGACTGAAGCCATAAGGCAATATCCCACTCCGCGGGTTCTATCAAAACAAATCTGCTCCGAACCTGGCTGTTTAGATAACGCTTAAATGTTGGTTGAAATAGTTTGAACTTTTCAGCCCCTTTGAGAACGCTATAAGAAAGCTTTAATTTGGTGCTTTCGTCATAGCGATTATTATTTGTAATGTCATAGAGAGCATCCATTAGTTGTGCTCTCAGCTGAAGTGGTAAATAGTGCAAATTTAGTTCAGTAATCATCATTTTATTATAATCCCAAGTAGTTTTTACTATTTATCTATAATAAATAAGTATAGGTCGCGGACCCCTCAATCCCACCTATTCTATGTTTGCTGATAAAAGGAGAAACACAGCATGTCTATTTATACCCCATACACATATCTTATCGGATGGACCACCCAAAATAAGGTGGTATTACGGAGTTCGTTATGCAAAGGCGTACAAATGTCTGTATGAAACCGGATGTCACCCAGACGATTTTTGGGCGACGTATTTTACTAGCTCTAAAGTAGTAACAAACTTTATTTCTGAATTCGGCGACCCCGATATTATCCAAATAAGAAAAACATTTTCAGATGAGGATTCAGCTGTAAAATGGGAAAAGAGGGTTTTGAAAAGACTAGATGTCGTTCACAAAGATGAGTGGTTGAATGAAAGTGATGGTGATGCTATAAGAACCTCACATATTTCAAATACCGGTAAGTTGTTCTGGAATGACGGTATAACTACCATTAGATCTACCGAATGTCCCGGCAAAGGTTGGGCTAGAGGCATATTTCTTACCGAAGAAAAAAGAAAAGAACGGAGTGAAACCCGTAAGGGTAAGAATAACGGATTTTACGGTAAAGCTCATACCGATGAATACAAACAGGAAGCTAGTATTAGGATGAGTGGCGAAAAAAATCCTTTTTATGGAAAGAAAAGACCGGAACATTCGGCCAAAATGAAAGTTGTAATGAAAGGAAAACCTAAAACTCAAGAACACAAGGATAACATTTCAAAATCACATAATGTCATTTATACTTGCCCTCATTGCAACAAAAGCGGTGGTAGATTGATGTTAAGATGGCATTTTGATAAATGCCGACATAAATCTGAGTAACATCAACCCCGAATGATCTTCCTCGAATCTGCCCAGACTTTTGTTTTTGACGCTCCTTGGAATTGTTCTACTTGCAAGAATAATGCAATATCCCATTCCGATGGCTCTATCAAAACAAATCTACTGCGAACCTGACTGCTCAGATAGTGTTTAAAACATGGTTTGAATAGAGATAAGTTCTCAGTAGATTTCAAAAGACCGTAAGAAAGCCTTAGCTTTGTACTTTCATCATAGCGGTTGTTGTTTGTAATATCATAAAGTCCGTCCATTAGTTGAGCTCTAAGTTTCAACGGCAAATAATGGGTATTCACGCCAAAAAATCCATTTTTTGCAGGACCTACCATAAAGATCAATGGGAACTTATCATAGTAAGGTAAAGTTGCTTTATGCTTTGCATCATAGACAAAGAAATACATCCTCCCTATCGCAGTGCGATTCTTGAGTCTATCTGTATCATCTCTAAGGATTCTAGTTTCAGAAACTTTACCTATACTTTTTGCTTTTTCTCTAAACCACTCACGTGCAGTGCTGGATCTAGCTGGCACCTGACCAGACTTGATCCCTTTCACTAATATGTCGTCAAAAATCTTGGCCATTTACTTTCCTAGTGGTTTAATTTCTTTTTCTGTCATAATAGTGAAGATCCAGTTTCGTTCTTTGCAGTATCTCATTGCTGCTTTCCATTTTGCTTCATTGACTGCATATGTCGCTGCCTCATTCAAATATCTTCGTGAAACTCTGCCTGTTGGGGTATTGTGTTTCTTTGACGGGTCTGGTGGCATTGTCTGTTTTTTCGGCTTTACTTCAATCATTATCATTTGGTATTTATTCTCGCCGATACGCTTTTTGATTACGAAGTCCGGAAAATAGCGACTTGTCTTACCTTTGACTGGATTCATATAAGGTATGGCTATCTCTTCTGATTGCCATTCTACAATGTCAGGGTGGGAATCAAACTTACGCATTAAGGACAATTCCCAGAGACTGAGATATCGGATTTTTGTAGGGTCACCCTTGTATTTCTCTGGATTTTTAGGCTTGAACCTTCCTTTATAGCTCATTTAGTACCTCTGCAACCCAAGTGTTTTTATTATTTATCTCAAACTGACCTATTTTTCTATTCAGTTCATCTAAAGTAATCCAGCATTCAGCAGATTTAGTAAGATTATCCACAGCGGGGAGTATCTGAAGATTACATGCATGACCTATTATTTTAGGGTCAACTGAATAAATGAAGCCTTGCATGATACTATAAGTGTGGTCCAAGTGGTATTCAGTACCATCTGTAAATCCACGAAGATTATGAGGGTCTATGATGTGTTTATTGTAATTATACGAAATCTCTGTGTATTCCCAAACAGCTCTATAATACAGTTCTTTCGATTCTTTATCGTTATACCATATATCAATGAGATCCATAGAAGTTGCATACCGAGATGCAAATCTTTTCTTGGTTATTTCTATTTTTTCTTCTGAGGTCTTAGATAGCATTGTGTTTCTTCTTTTCTGAATCGTTTCTTCTTTGATACTGCTGCTATCGCCTTTCCAAAAATTGACCAAAGGTTTTATTACTTTATCTATAGCTTCCTTTTTTTCTTTAGGATCTTCTATTTTATTTAGCCAACCAAACTTTACAGATCTTTCTTCTTCAGACATTTTAGAAACTGTTTTACTAAATGTAATCCTTGATCTTGCTCTTATTTCTTCTGACTCACCGGTTTCAACTCTTTCTGCCCAAATATTCTTTTGATTCTTAGAAACTTTGTTTGAGAACTGTTCAAAGCGCTCTTCATCTTCTTTCAGTTCTTTTCTGAATCTTTTTGCTCCTATGGATCTTGAGCATTTTTCACAAAAATGCTTATAGCCTTTTCTGACGTTTATGAAAGATACTGTACATCCACATGAATCACAGTGTTTTTCCGATTCTGTTGCTATGTAGGAATCGTAGTATTCTTTTGCTCTAATGCCGTGAGCTCCAGAAATGTGATTACTTAGAGATTTGAAAGATTTGAATGTGGTGCTGCATACCGCGCACGTGTCGGTGTTATAAATAGACATGAGCTGTGTTCCTCTCGTTAGGTGTTTCAACATAGAGTTAGTGGGACTGCCATCCGCGACTAACATATTCTATTTATTATTTTATGGTTTTTGTGGGGTCACCCTTATATTTTTCAGGTTGCTTAGGTCTAAACCTTCCTTTATATGATCCCAAAATATTTTCTTTCGTGATAAATAGAACTAACATATACTATTTATCACAATAGGATCAAGATGCCACAAAGAAACCAGTTTAGACCAGCAAGAGAAACTGTAAGATCAGCTTCTATAAGCAGAACACCAAAAAATCTTCAAGTTCCGGCGGAGGACGGAAACTATGGGATGTTATTGATGTTCAGAGACTACCAGTATAGAGCTCCTGGGACTAGAACCTTTGCATCTCTTGAGGAAAGCAATGTATCTGATACAATCTTTTTGCCACTACCAGAAAACATACAAGACTCTTTTACAGTTAAAGTTCAGTCTTTTGAGCAAGAAATAAGAGGAGCGGTATTATCAAATGTAATGTCAGAGGCTTCTGCATCAGGTGGATTAAGATTTTCCACGTTCCAAGATGCTGCTATTAATGCAATACAATCAGCATTACCTAGTGCATTCACGGACGGCGGCGATGCCTACGGTCTTACAAGAGATCTTATAACTAATGCTTTTAGAACCTTAACAGGGCAAGGGGGTGTTAATACAGGGAGACTAGATGATTTTTCCAATGATGCTGCGTTTTTGTTGAGAAAGGCACTCCCTGGCAATGTGGGTCGTAGCGTTGATGCGGGCACGGGAACTTTCATAAATCCAAAAGCAGCTCTTTCATTTGAAGGAGTTGACATGAAAACTCATAGTTTCAATTGGACTGTTGCTCCAAAATCATCGGATGAGTCTGAAAATCTTAGAAGAGTGATAAAGACTATCAACAAAAACATACTGCCGCAATATGTTAGCGGGGAACTTGCACAAAATGTGATGTTTAGATATCCTTCTATGGTTGATGTTTTTTTTGTTGGCTTGGATGGAAACTTTTATTATTTCTTCAAAACTGCAATGGTTCAAACATTTAACGTAAACTATACGCCAAATGGAGTTTCAGTTTTGAAAGGAGGCAGACCTGCTGCTGTTCAAATGCAAATGAATATTATCGAATCTGACATACATACGGCTAAGGATTATGGTGCCGATTCTTTCGAAGCTACTGGTGTAAGACAAACTCCAGAACCATTATTTGGTGGTGGTAGATAATGTCAAGATACTTCACAAACTATCCACTAATCCAATATCAAGATAAACGAGTTAGAGACATTACTCGTCGTAGCAAAGTTCGCGACTCAATTTTGAATGATCCTTACATCTTTTTGCCATTCACAATCAGAGAAGGTGAGAAACCGGAAGATATTGCAAGACTGTATTATGGTTCTGTTGATGATACTTGGCTAGTTCTTCTAGCAAACAACATCACAGATCCATATTATGAATGGCCGATGGGTGACGTTGAATTTGATCAGTATTTCATTGATAAGTATTCAGAGGTATCAGGCAGAACTGGATTTGATGTTCTTCGTTGGGGTCAAGATGAAACAAGAAGTGATAACATCGTTTACTATTTCAAAGAATCTGAAGATACTGAAAAAATCTACAGAGTATCAGCCGAAACGGCCAGTGGAACTGCTGTTCGTTTGTATGAATATGAACAACAACAGAATGAAAACAAACGAAATATCCAGTTGATTGACAAGATCTATCGAAATCAAATTGTCGAAGAGTTCAAAAGGTCTATTCGCTAATGAGTCAAAATTTTGTAAATCCCGCATATTATAATCTACAAAAAGCAGTTATCAGGTCCGAATACTCGAATATTGGTGAATTGGACATTACTGGATTGATCCCAGGCTTATCAATTTCTGCATCAATTGATAGTGAAACTATGTTCGGGACTGCTCATATAGTCGATTCCGTTGGTCTATTAGACGGGAAGGACGACAGACCTCCATTAAGAGGCGAAGAACAAATCATTTTAGAAATTGCTGATTCAAAGACGATTAATGAAAATGGAGGCTCCGAAGCAGGAAGAGTAGAAACTCCATTTCGATTTGTTGGTTTCGTCTACAAAATAGATAACGTCCAAACTAAAGACATTAATGATGCTGTTACATATGATTTGCATTTTGTTTCATATCAATCTTTTAAGGCAGGTACTTACGAAATTATAAGAGCTTTTAAGGATTTGAAAGTATCGAATGTTGTTCAAAAGCTATTTGATAAATATTATTTAAACGCTGACATAAGAGGTAGTTTTGAGGAAAGCAGCGATGTAAAAGAACTGTTTCTTGAAGAAACTGAAGGCCTGATTCGGTGCTGGATACCAAAAATGAGACCAGAAGAAGCAATGATTTTTCTTAGCAAAAGATCATATTCCGAAGAAAGCCCTTCTTGTCTATTCAGATTTTTTGAAAGTTCAAGAGGGTATCATTATGTTACAGATGAACAATTATTTAGATTGGCAGAAGAAAACGAAGAAAGGGTTCAAAAGTATACATATTTAGATGCAATTCCAAATACTCTTGAATATTTTGAGCAACAATTAAATAATCTTGAAATAATAGAAAACACAAACAGAGTGAATAGCTTTGATGACATATACAACGGCGCATACAGAAGTAAAGTCTATGAGCTAGACATTCTATCAAGAACTTTAAATTTACTTGACGAGTCTGACGAAACTAACACTCAGTATGGCTATTTTCAAAGGAGAGATTCGTATCAAAGTACACCAAGTAGATTCCAAAGGCTAGTTGACAGACATACTAATCAATTCATAGAAACAGTACACCGCGGTGATGAAGATGTACAAAAGGAATGGCTTATAATTCAAAACTATACTCGTGGAGATGCTTCTGGTGAAAATGCGCTTCAAGCCGAAACATATTATGCTGATATAGTCACTAACAGAAATGCATACTCAAAGCATATTCAAAGCATTACATTGTCCGCAAGAGGGCCTGGCAGATTTGATGTCACTGCCGGTGATATTGTGGAACTGACTGTTAAAGATTTTGTATTTGCTGATGGTGGTGAAAGTGGTTCCTTCAAAGAAAACAAGTATTTGACTGGAAACTATATAGTGAGATCAATTACGCATGAAATGAAATACGAAGAAATGTTCAATGCATACACTCTAATCAAGCGCGACTGGAGTCAAACTGAATTGTTAGATCAAGATGAAATAGATGCAATTCTTGCAAATACAGATCAAGCAGGAAGAATTAGGGGTGGGCTTTAACATGGATACTGGGCTTGGATTTACTCAACCAATGTTTTTCATTGGAGTTGTTGAAAATAGACTTGACCCTAGACAAGAAGGCAGAGTTCAAGTTCGTGCTTTCGGTGTGCATGGTTCGAATCAAGACATTCCTACTGAAGATCTTCCTTGGGCAACTTTGGTTCTTGGTCACCATGACGTCAACTTTACTCCACCTCCTCTGAATGCATGGGTGTTTGGATTTTTCATTGACGGGCGTGATGCTCAACAACCTATGATTCTTGGTCTTATTCCTGCTCAACGACTAGAAGCAATTAATCCTGAGCAAACTGGCTGGGGTGCTGTTCCTGCTGAAAACTATGATAGAGAATCTTTGGGGTCACGTCCACAAGACATTGGGCTTTCTCCGATGGGGAGACTTGCAACCGGTGAGTTTACTGACGAGACTTATGTCACTGGTTTAGCGACATCTAGGGAAACAAATATCCCAATTGCGGGAGGTGTAGCAAGAAATTATACTCCTGGGGGAAATTCCTTCCAAGATAGAGGGTTTGGTGATGAAGAAGGTAGCCCATCGGGGCGTTCTCCGGCCGCTCCTTTAGGAAGAACAATACAGGAGAGAGTAAATGCTCTAGATAATGACCTTGAATTTCAACAAGTATTAGAAAGAATTATTAGAGATAATAACGTCAGTAGAGAAGATGTTTATGCCATTATAAGAGGGGAGTCTGCATTTAATCCATCTACAATTTCGCCGGGGGGTGGTTATGGTGGTCTCTTTCAAATGGGAAGGGGAACTTTGTATGGCAGATCTGCCTGGGGGTCTGATCTAAATAGCACTCAAATAGCAGCTTTGTCACCTGCCGAACAAGCAAGATTATATGAAGGAGTTTTAGCCCAGCACAGAGCAAGAGGATGGTCTGGTGGGGGCGCTGGACTTCCTTTGGTGCAAGCAGCGCCAGCTGTTCTTTCCAGAAATATTGACCCAAACGGGGATCTAGGTCTTACTTTCAGTCGTTATGGAGTAGGTCAAATATATTGGAGAGCAAACCCAGGATGGAGAACTGCTGGAAATGGTGTTATTACACCTAATTCTATAGCAGAATACTATTATGCTAGAAATGCAGTTCCTCCGGCTGCAGAGGGGACTTTGGCAGCACAAAGAAGAACTGGAGATGCTCAAGTTTCACCGACAGATATCACGCCGGGAGAAGAACGTAGACTAGGCGAGCAGCAAACTGCCAATCAGCAAAGAATAGAAGAAATCAGAACTCGTATCAGTCAAATAGATTCAGAATTAGCGCGTATAGGAACTGAGGCCGATGTAAATACCCGTCGGAGAGAACTTGAAGCTGAAAAAGCAGCTCTGATTGAAGAATTGCGCATTCTTGGAGCAGATTATCCTTTGACTCCAGCAAATCCAGATATACCAGAACCATATCGCGGCTATATGGACTATGCGCCAGAAGATAGAACAACTTGGGACGAGCCAGAACCTGCATACAATGCTCAATACCCATACAATAGAGTAATAGAAACTGCGTCGGGACATGCAATAGAAATAGATGATACCCCTGGAGCAGAAAGGATTATGATCTATCACCAAAGCGGTTCCTACGTACAACTATCAACTACAAGCGTCACTCACAAAACCACTACCGACTCTTATAATATACATGACAGAAACCATCACGTGTATGTCGGTGGAACTAACATTATGACAATTGAAGGAGACTATCACTTACTTGTAAAAGGCAACTACGTTGAAGAAGTGCAAGGCGATTATCAACAAATTGTCCACGGAAATTCTAGATTAGGGGCAGGGCGCAGATTAGAGTTAAATGGAGCAGATAGAGCTGATTTAAGAGGGGCTGCACTTAGCTTATTTTCGGATTTGGATAATTTGAACATATCAACAGGGGGTGCTATTAGTTTTCAATCCAATGAATCAATAAGTTTATCAGCTGAAACTGTTCGTATTGCAGCAACAGAAAACATGAGTGTAAGTAGTCGAAACTCATTGTCTTTGAATGGTAAAAGTGGAGTTCATATAGTTTCAGAAGGAAACGTGCATATCAACCCAGATCAAAACATATTCTTGAGAGCAGACGGCGGCGACATTGGGATGCAATCCGGAACATCAATAAGTATGAATGCTGGTTCGTTCATGGCAGTTCGGTCTGACGTGTTGGACCTAAGATCAAATGCTGCAATGGTTTTGGATTCTGGATCTTCCTTAGATCTCAACTCAACCGCATCAATGTCATTGAACGCCTCAGCTGGTATGTTCATGAAAGGAACACAACTTCATATGAAATCTGATGGGGCTGCAAACATAGAAGGAAGCGAATTGAACTTTTTGTCAAGCGGCGAAGCAAAACTAACAGGGACAACAGTATATATAGACGACATTGTTCAACTCGCAAGCGGTGCTAGCGCTACTCCAGCAACCAATAGAGAGCCAATCACGGCAGCTCCTTATGGAGACTCGTTGGATGATGTTCCACCAGCAGAGCCGAATGCAGGAGAAATCATTGATGATAACACAGGACAGGGAATATCTGGACCTGCTGCAGAAGCTGAAAGAAGAACAGCTGCACCGCCTACGCCTTCACTTCGAATACCCACACAAGAGCCCAGTTTAGATAGTTAATTTGGGCAAAACCGATCCTCAATAAATTGACTGATAAGGGAAACAGTAATAATGTCAGTAGTAAATGATTGTGATTTCATTGAACGGTTTTATCAAAAAATAGAAGAGGCCGTTGATACGGATTTGAGAGTAATTTCCGAAATAGAATTTGTTCCAATTGATCAGGATCTTATTAATGATATCACAATAAAGTTTAATCAAAAAATCAAGCAAGAAATAAAGACTAGAAATGATATCATTTCAAAAAAGGTAATTCCGACTAATATAAAACGACAGTTTCGAGACGCTCATGTTGATCCAAGTCTCTTCGAAACCTATGATAGATCTGTAGTGGACATGTCGGATTTATTTAAATTTTCAAAAGAAAATAATATCTTCCCTGACAGGCGGCGTGTGGTAAATGCAGTAGACAACATAGGCCATTCGTTTTTTGTTTCGTTTGCAACTACATTTCCTTCCATATCTCAACGAATAGAAAACTCTGATATCACCGCGTCTGAAGTTGCAACTATGTTGAGAAGTACTGGTCTGGATCCAAATACTTTTTCTGATAGAATTGTCGATTCTTCATCAAGTGTCTTTAATGTTTTAGACAGATTTTTATCTAGCTTTGGTTCAGGTCTTTCTCAATTGAGTAGTATATGTGGTCTGATAGAAAACGTATATGCTTTAATGGGAGGCCAAATAGATTCTCTGAATAATCTTATTGCTCTCGGTTCCGACCGAAGATTCCAAGATCTTTTGAGTAGGATAGATCCTAGACTTGGAATGATATCTAATCAAATCAGTAGCATTCAGTCTTTATTAGAAGGTATTTTAGATTCTTCCAAGACGATGGAAGAACGGATGAAAAAGGCCTTTGAGTTGATTGCAGCTGCTCAAGGAATTTTATTACAATTCTTCAATCGATCAACAGGTGAAAAAGGCAAAATAAAGATTGATTGGGATCTAGAGGCAATTAAAGAAGCATTAGAAGATGTTGTAAATGAAATAGAACCAAATAAAAGTTTGTTCAATCGTGAGACCGAAGATGAAAAGCTGATTGCCGATTTTGATTTAGATGGTTCCATTACAATGACGGATGTAGATCTTTTTCAAGTTTACATCGATTACATTGACGCGGAAGAACAAGGAATTGAGTTTGATGAAGAGTCCTCAATTCTCCCCAGCTTAAACATTTCATTAGAGGCATTGATTGCCTCAATAGAAGATATTTTTTTCTCATATATGATCGAAAACATCGACGAATATGAAGATTTTGTCAACATAGAAACACAAAACTCGAATCCAAAAGATTCAATCAATCTATTCAATCAGGTTGCAGGGATGTTCGGTAATCTTTCAAATCCGTCAGAAGGAGACTTCGGTCAAGCACAATTACAGCAAATGTTATCATTAGTATCATCGTTGAATGGCGGCATTGATGGTCTTAGAGGGCAGCTTCAAGCAATTTCTAGTGAGCTTCAAAGTGGCAGTGGATTTTCCATGATAGATGTTCAAAGTTTGATGCAACAAATTCAGCAGATAAGACAACTTGCTCAGATCGCAACTTCACGAATTTTCGGCGATCAAACCGCTTTGATGGAACAATTCAGAGAAACAACTCGAGAAGCTCTAGAGGAAGCAGAGGATGTTGCAACAACTGATCCGGAACGAACAAGAGAAATATCGGAATCTAGGATGGAAGCACTTAGAGAAGAAATTGCAAGAGTGACTGCATTAGTTGGAACAGCCAATTCTGAACTCTCTGGAGAATTGTTGAGACAGCTTCAAGCACTTGAGACTCAACTTGAAGGTGCTGCAGCAACTGGCATAATAGAACACATAGATCAACAAATGCAAGATAGGATTCGATCTGCAGCACAAAGATTGAGATCTTCAGCAGAACTTTTTGACATAGAAAGTCTTTCGAATAATGGGGTTTTTAATAACATGCAAAACACATTTGCTCGAATGGCGAGACTGCTTGCAGTTGCAAGAGAGGCGGGGTCTGAAAGAGGAGCTGAAAGAACCATAGCAGCCGCCAGAGGTGTATTGACCGACCAGACAGATAGAACTACGGATATTAGAAGACCCCAAGCCGAATTTGTTGCACTGAGGTTTTGTAGACTTGCTAATGAAATTGACAGAATATTTGATTCGTTTTTAGAACCTGTACAGCAAATGATAACTCAGTTTACAGGAGCAACAACTGCAATGGGTGCGGCCTCAGACGAAACACTTCAAGGTGTGTTTTCCGCAGGCGGTATTAGACTGAATAGAGAGGCACGAATAGCAGCAGCAAGAGCCGCTGGGACTTCCATGCCCGCAACTGTAGCGAGACCCCATATAGATCCAGCAACTCCCGCAACTGTAGCGAGACCCCATATAGATCCAGTAACTGGGGCAAGAACTACTGTACCGCCAGGTGGTACTATACCCTCTGGAATCGACACAATCCCTCCTGCCGCATTTAATGGTCTACCTAGATATGATGATGTTTTCGGGAAAACTTGGCAAGGGCTGATAAGATATTCACCGGGTCCGAAATCCCGGCGAGCTGGCAGAAGAGGTTGGGATGGGTTAAGACCTGATATGCTAAGTAGGTTGGTGTCTTTAGCAAGAGAATGGGTAGGCGCAGGGAACCCACCACTAACAATAAATAGTGCACTTAGATTAGGTTCTAGGGGATATCACCCATTGGGCATGGCAGTAGACGTAAGTATTCCTTCTCCTAGATCACAATTATTATTTGCTAATTTGGCGTATAAAGCAGGTTTTAGAGGAATTGGATCATATAGAACATTTATACACATTGATACAGGGCCGCAGCGTTCTTGGGCGGGAGGTAATACTTCTCGTTTTGGTTATTTTGATTATGTAAACAATAGGTTTCCAAGGTATGGAAATAGAACTGTTCAATTCAATCTTTCCGGACCTCTTGGAAGTAGATCGTTCATTTAAAGGATTTTAAATATGTCAACAAGAACACTTAATGATCCGTTCAACCCGAATCCAACTATTTCACCTCTTCGAAAAAAGAGAACGCTCTATAGTGACTTTCACAAGGATCTAACTGTCAATCCAATTTCAGGTGACCTTGCTCTTCGAACAAATGAGGAGTCAATCAAGGAATCACTAAAGAACCTCATCTTGACAGATCGAGGCGAACGCTTGATGCAACCAAACATTGGTTCAGATGTTCGAGCTTCATTGTTTGAAAATGCAACACCTGTGACACTGAAGATTCTGGAAGAGCGTGTGAAAGATGTGATAAATAACTTTGAACCAAGAGTATCAATCATTGACATAGATGTGACTTCTTTATATGACGATAATAGAGTTCAGGTGACGATTTATTTTTATGTAAAGAATAGAGAAGATCCGCTATCAGTGGATGTGTTTATAGATAGAGTAAGGTAAGATATGCCAACAAAACCAGTATTGCCAATAACAGAACTAGACTTCTTTCAGGCAAAAAATCAACTTAAAGAGTTCCTTCGGGGCGATCCGTCAGGAAGATTTCGTGACATTGACTTTGAAGGCTCAAATATGTCAGTGTTGTTGGATGTCCTTGCATATAATACATATCAGAACAACTTCTATACGAACATGGCAATCTCTGAAATGTTCTTGGATAGCGCACATCTTGAAAATTCGATTGTGTCACATGCAAAAGAACTGAACTATATGCCAAGGTCAGCAAAGTCTGCAAAAGCAGTTGTCAATGTCACCATTTCTGACCCAGCAAATACAAACTCAGTGATCACAATTCCAGAAGGAACCAGATTTACTTCAACACAGGATGGAGATAGATTCAACTTCTTTACTACACAATCTTATGTAGCAAGAAGAATCGATAATCAATTTGTCGCCGAAGACGTTGAAATTTTTGAAGGTGAGTTGGTTCGAGAGGCATTTTTCGTGTCCGGTTCAAGAAAGTCAATTCGGTTGATCAACACTAACATTGATGTTTCTAGTATTACCGTTTTCGAAAATTTTGATGATCCTTTAGATAGAATAGAATATACATTTAGAAGCGACATCTTTGGTGTTGATTCGGATGATCCGGTGTTTTATATTGAGCCAAGTTTTGACGGTACTTATGAAATTGTTTTTGGAAATAATAGGTTCGGAAGAGTTCCAGCAGAAAATGTACAGATGACAATTCTTTACAGAATCACCTCTGGTGTCGAATCAAATGGTGCATGTAGATTTACAACATCTTTTGTGCAAAATGCAACAGTAGCAACTGTTTCGAATGCAATCGGCGGTGCTGAAAAAGAATCATTAGAAGATACGAAGTTCTTTGCTCCAAGATCAATTCAAGTACAAGAAAGAGCAGTCACACAGCAAGACTACGAAATACTGCTCAAACAAAGATTCAATGAAATAAAGGATATCTCAGTCTTTGGTGGTGATGAACTCGACCCCCCGCAATTCGGAAAAGTTGCAATTTCAGTGAATGTTGAAGGCGGTCTTACTGAGACATTGAGAACTCGGTACAATGCATTCATTAGAGATAAGACTCCAGTGGGCATTCAGCCAATCTTTCTTCCTGCTCGGTTCATGAATTTGTTTGCGTCAATCGAAGTAAAATACAATCCTAAGCTAACAAGCAAGTCAAAAGATCAAATTGAAGCAGAAATTAGACAACTACTGAAAGACTACAGCTTAGAAGAACTCGATAAGTTTGGTGCAAGATTTGAAGTTTCGAGAGTTTCTACACTGATTGATGGTCTTGACAATTCTATTCTGAATAATACCATCGATGCATCTCCATACATTCTATACGCACCTGAATTTGGAAAAACCGAAAATCCCACCTTTGATTTCGGTCAACCTCTACAGAGTCCATGTAGATTTGCCAGATCAGAAGGAACCCAATCGTTCAATAGATTTGTCAGAAGCAGTCGCTTTATTATTGATAGAACTGAAGCAATCTTTGAAGACAATGGGCTTGGTCAAATTAATATCATTAATGCAAGGGATCGAGATCGCGGCATTTTTGAGTTCATTCGCCTTAATGCAGGAACTGTTGATTATGACACTGGTATAGTAAAACTATCGGACTTCATTGCTGATTTCTATGAAGGCAGAGGAATTACGATCAGCGCAAACACAAGAGAAAAGAATGTCACCGCGCCTAAAACAAAAGTTCTTCAGATCAGAGATGAAGATATAGACATCACAATAACAGAAGTAAGAGTAAGATGAAAGATATAGTCGAAGAAACTAGACTATCAAATTTTGTTTTGAAAGAACAGAAGAAAACATCTTCTGCTATTGAAAGTCAATTTCCAGCAATTTATCGTGAGAATGGTGCTGAACTTGTAGAGCTTGTAAAAGAATACTATCGCTTTCTTGAAGAAGATAATAGACAATCTACTCATAACATTCGACGCATTTATGAGTATCGTAACATTGATTCTACTGCTGAAAAGATGCTGATCTTTTTCAAAAACAAGTTTTTGAATGGCTTGTTTTTTGAAGAAGACATTAGATTTGCGGTCAAAAACATTCTTGATCTCTATCGAAGAAAGGGGTCAAAAGAAGGAATAGAATTGTTCTTCAAGTTGTTCTTTGATGAAGAAGTTCAGACTTATTTCCCTTCACAAGACATATTCAAGCCATCAACATCGAGATGGCAGGTTGGGTCCTACATACAGTTGTATGGTGTTACCGACACCAGCATCTTCGATTCACTAATCAATGTACGAATTTTTGGTGATAAGTCAAAGGCTGAAGGAACAATTGATAACATTGTTTTCATTAATGTGAACAATAGTGCAATACCTATCATTTTTTTAGATAACGTAAAGGGTGAGTTTACTCGCTTTGATAATATCTACAGCCTAAATCCTCTTACGTTCTATGGTCGCGTTTATGGATCGCTCAGATCAGTTTCTATAGATGCTACTGGACCTGGGACGGGCGGTAATAAGATTGGTGACATTGTTGAAATCCGATCTGATGTAGGTTTCGGTGCAAAGGGCCTCGTCACGTCTGTCACTGAGCAGATATCAGGTGAGATTAGTTTTCGGATTGAAGATGGTAACTATGGCTACACGACTTCTAACACAGATATTCTGGTTTCTGAACAATCAATTTTCTTTGCAGGCGGGGTTGGTTCTGAGTTTATTGTAAATGAACGAATTAAGCAGTCAAAGGCAAACACAGATGTTTTTGCGACTGTTCTTGGTAAAAGATCGGATTCAATCGGCATCTTTCTTGACTATCGTGAGCTAACAGAACAAGTTTTGTTTGTACCAACTGATGGAAATGAGTTCAACCCCAGTGAACAGATTGTCCAAACAAATTCGTATGGTGTTGAAGTATTTGCGACCGTGGAGTTTGAAGAAGAGGGGTTTATTGTTGCTGTATTGGACAAGACAAAGCCAGATGTAGCTACACAACGGTATTTCTTCGAAAAGAACTTTCCAATTGAGACTATAGGAAGAGCGGTAGAACTTCAAAAACCAGTTTTAGATATCGAAGATGACTACTTTTTTGAAGATGGCATTGATGTTCAAACCGTAGGAAGAACGATAGGCTCGAACATAACGAGATCACCGCTATTTGTTACTCTGGTTAATAACAGCGCTCGTGCTGAAATTGGGTCAATCAAGAACACAGAGACAATTCGTATCATTGGAGACTTGATAGAAAGTTTTCTTGATGTTCCATTAGATGCAAACAACTACTCAGAAGTACCGCCGGCCATCGAAGAAATGAGTGGTACTCGAATCAATGATATCATACCAGATTTGGATACGCCATTGAACGAAGCATTTGTCCCTGAAGAATTTGTTATCGGTGAAATTGGCAGTCTTTCAAATATCAATCCTGGCGTTGATCATGTCACTGATGTTTTTGTTCTCGCACGAGAGAATCTATTGAGCAAGTTCAACATTCGAAATCAAGTCATGACAGTTTCAGTTCCAGCTGGTGTTCTTTTGTTTGTCGGTGACATTGTTCAACAGACTCGAACTGTAAGCACCTTTGAAGGTGGTACAGAAGTGGTTCAAGTTCGCGGCAAGATTATTAGCGTGGTTGGAAATCAGATTACAGTCAAACATCATTCATTCGGTGCGTTTGTTTCTGATGAGCCCATCTTCAAAGAAGGAACTTCAATCGCAATTGCTGTGATCTCCATTCAACGAGATCTTACAAATCCGCCTCTTGGCTTGAATGCTATTATTGGTGGGAATGTTGAAGATGTTGTTGGAAAGATTGAATCGATTGATGTCACTGACAGTGGTTTTGGATATGAACAAGGCAGTGTTGTGGATATTGTAAATGTCAGTAAAGAAAACAATAACGAAACTAATATCGTTGGTATTGCTTCGGTGAGCAGACAAGGTATTACTGAAGGGCGCTGGAGAACGTTCGAGTCTCAAACAAATCGAGAAAAAGTGATCCAGGATAGTTTCTTTTATCAAGCTTATTCATATCAAATCACCACTGGATTAAACACAAGTCAATATGAAGATGAATATCGAAACATAGTTCATCCAGCTGGATTGAAACTATTTACTCAGTTTGGTAAGACTGATGTGATAAATATCATTGTGAACACTCCGCAAGAAACAATTGATCAGTTTAGCGAGATAGTGATTGATGCACCTGATGTATTTCAGGCTAACAATGATTTCATCTATCTAGTCGAAAGCACAGAATAAAAGGACTAAAACATTGGTGACTCGCGTAGAACAATTCGACTATGATTTGGTCGAAAATTATTTTTTAAAGAATCTGAACGAAAATGACTTTTGGTTGTTTGCATCTCATGCTTTTGAAACCGAGCAACCAGTTTCAGTCCGAAACAATGCCGATTCGAGAGAATTTCTCGAAAAAGTCATTTTCGGAATTGAATTCGCGCCAACTGATGTTTCCTTTATGATCAAATTTAGAAATTGGGAATACGGGACTGTATACACTCAATATGATGATATTGTAGAACTCAAAGATCGACCATTCTTTGTCACAGTAGAACCAGATGGTGAGTCTGAAAACTATCATATCTTTAAGTGTTTGTCAAACAATCTTGGATCTCCATCAACACAGATACCGCAGTTCAATCCAGCATTCACGGATGGAATCTATGCATTGAGTGATGGATACATTTGGAAATTTATGACTTCGACTCCATTTAGTTTATTTCAAAAATTTAGCACTGATGGATTGATTCCTGTTGCAAGAAGTCAACAAGTAGAAGATGTTGCAACCAAAGGAATATTTAAGATAGTCGTCGAGAATCCATTAGATAATTTTGGATATGAGCGAATTACAGGTGCTGTCAATGCATCCGAACTGATTTCATCTGGAACAATAACAAGAATTTTTCTTAAAGATTTATTTTCATTGACTCTGGATCAAATTCCAATCTTTGATGAGCCTAACACCTATTCAGATAGATCAATCTACATCAAAAAATCTAATGCTGGGATAGGCATCGGTGCAATTGAAACAAGAATAGTCTCGTCTGGTCTTTTCAGTGGCATGCCTTTCGTCACGATAGAGACTCCAGCTGGATTTGATGTAGATCCAGAGGATTCAATAGAAATTCTACCTCGTGTTGTTGTGCAGGGTACTGGAAACAGTATTTCTGCGATTCCAATCTTTGATTCTGTAAATCTGAGAATAAATGACATCCAAATTTTGAATTTCGGCCAAGATTACTCGTCCGCAATAGCATCAATTGTCGACCCCGGTCCCTTTGATCCATCCAATCCAAATAGACAAGATGTGCGATGTGTATTAAGACCTATCATTGCGCCGAGAGGTGGTCATGGCTCAAATGCGCTTTCAGAACTCAAAGTAAGACATTTGGGGTTATCCACAAACATTCAAAGCACATTTCCTTCAGTGATACCAAATACTGGGTCATACAGTAAGATTGGGCTCGTGAAAAACCCAGACTTTGACATCGCATTTTCTGAAAGCACTTTTGATCATAGACTGGAAATGATTCTTAGTTTTATTCCGGGCAGCATGGAAGTTGGAGACACTGTTTCTCAAGGTGTTGTGACGGGGATAATACACGAGATCAATCAAGCGACTAATACTATTTTTGTTGCTGAACATAATGGCCCGTATCAGGAAACTTTTGTTTCTAATCTTCCTCTGAGGCATAGAGGTATCAATTACGTGATAAATAGTATTAACTATTCACCATACGAAACACGAAGCGGCGACGTATTGACTATTTCAGATGTTGATCCCATTGAACGGACCACAGGTGGTTCTGAAAGAATAAAAATCATATTAGACTTTTAAGAGGTTGAAAGCACAGAATGAGCATTAAAACAGATCTAAACATTGCGCCATATTTTGATGATTATGATATTGAAAAGAAATACTATCGTGTGCTATTCAAGCCCGGTTTTGCCGTTCAAGCAAGAGAGTTAACGCAACTTCAGACAACACTGCAAAATCAAATCGAACAATTTGGTGAAAATATATACCAGGAAGGTTCGATTATCAAAGGATGTACATTTACTGAACTTCGCAATCTTAAATATATCAAAGTACTTGACGGCATAAGACCTGAGGATTTTGTCGAGCGAACAGAAGTTGATAATGGAACTATTGACGAATATTACTACGAGATAAAAGATGATTTTGGTTTGAAGGCTCTGATTGTCCAGGGTACCTCAGGCTTTCAATCTCGTGCACCAGATCTAAATACATTTTTTGTTGTCTATCTGAATACTGTTGAAGTAAGTAATATTGAGAAAAAAGAATATGAACCAAATGATACATTGCAAATTAGAGAATTCATACTAAGAACTGAAGAAATAAACGAAGAACTTGTAGAAACTAGAATAGATAATGGTATTGTTGCAACCACATCTGTTACCGGCTTTTCAGATCCAATAGGTGATTCGTTTGGATTGACCGCATCAGAAGGTATTATATTTCAACGTGGACATTTCCTTTTTGTCGATGAACAAACGATCGTTGTTAAAAAATATCTATCTGACGAGACGGTGGAATTTGAATTAGAACCGAATAATATTTCTGTCGGTTACATTGTTGATGAGTCTATAATTACATCTCAGCAAGATTCATCTCTTCTTGATAATGCCAGTGGTTCACCAAATGAGAACGCACCCGGCGCTGATAGATTACTACTGGTCCCTCGGCTGGTTAGAAGACCAACTTCGGAAGCAGAAGCAGATCCAGAGTTCTTTATTCTTAGACGATACGAGAATGGCGAAGCTGTTCAAACAAGAGACGTCACACAATTTAATTCGATTAACAGAGAACTCGCTAGAAGAGCATATGAAACTCATGGGGATTATACACAAAAACCATTTCAAATGAGAATTCTACAGAGAACTTCCGGTGATGAGTTCTTTGTAGAAATGGGTGAAGGTGTTGCATATTCCAAAGGCTATCGTGTTTCTAATGACACGAAAAGAGTATTTCCAATACCACCAGTCGAAGAAACAATTTCCATTTCTGCGCAGCCAGTCAATTTTGATTACGGCGGTTTCGTTAAGATAGTCAATATCGAAGGTAATGTGCCACTAAGATCATTCCAAAATGTACCTCTGACAAATGCTAGTTTTGCAACAATCGGTTCTGCAATTGTTGCAAACATACTAGAAGATAGACTATATCTGTTCGGCGTTAGAATGAATCAAGATGAAAGATTTTCCGATGTTGCCTACGTCGGTTCTGGAGCGGGTGGAAGAGTTGAAATAGAACCTAAAGTAATCAACTCGTCCGAATCAAGATTGGTCTTCAATTTCAATAGACCATTTACAAAAGACCTAGACAATGTACAATTTTCAATCCGAAAATCATTTGACACCTCGACTGATGGTGCCGGTGAATTTGAAATCATACCTGGCGCAAACGAAGTATTTAATCAGGATACACTTAAAGATATTCTAGTAGTTACAAGATCAGGATCGCTGGAGAAAGTTGATATTGTTTCAGCAGAATTATTAATGAATGGTAATTTATCTGTAGAAACAGCAGAAGCAAGCAAAGATGTGACTGTTTACTATAATGCCCGTCAAACAAATGTTACACCAAGAGTCAAACAGCTTCTTGATGTGTTTGTAAAAACAACATATTCAAATACGAATACTGTCTATACCCTGGGTATGCCCGATGTACTTGAGCTTCTCGAAGTAAAAGATACTGGCGGTAATGATTTTACATCCAGCTTCAGGCTTGTACAAAACCAAAAAGATAATTTCTATGATCATTCTTATATCGAAAAGATACCTGGTTCTGCGACACCACCAGAAGAAGTATTGACGATTAAGATTAGAACTTTTAGAATTGACGCAACAGTTGGTATCAATTTCTTCACAATTGAAAGCTATACTGACGTTGACATTAATCAAATTCCTTCATTTGACACACAAGACGGAAAGAATTTTGATCTGAAATCCTGCCTTGATTTCAGACCATATCGGACACCAATTGCATCATACGCCGCAACAGAAGGTGCTGCAACACTCTTGACTGATACGGCCGTGGAACTTCCAACCGCAGCAAGTCAAATGTTTGCATCGGGTATTAATTATCTAATTCCTTCTGTGAATACAAGTGGTTCTCTTGATATTGAATACTATTCAAGTCGTGTTGATTACATTGTCGGAAGTTCATATGGCAGATTCAAATATATTACAGGTGGTGAAAGTGGTTCCGCGAAGGGTAGACTAGACACCAAAGAAAATACGATTATAGCAGAAGTTCGAGTACCAGGGTTTCCTCTGCTTACAAACGAAGAGGCATTTAGATTAAATAGAAGAAATGAAGCGATATCTCTTTCTACTAAAACCGTAAAAACATATACAATGAAAGATATTGATAAGATTTCCAGAAAATTGGATCGTCTTGTCTATTACGTAACACTTTCTGCTCTTGAAACCGCAACGGCAAATCTTCTAATACAGGATGAATTCGGAAACAATCGGTTCAAGAATGGTATTATAGTAGATCCATTTCGTGATCTTTCGATTGCTGACGTAACTGATGCATCATTTTCAGCATCAATCGATGTTTCAGATACAACTCTCAGACCTAGTCTGAAACAATTCCCAATGAACGTGAGAGTAAGTGATACAGTTAATACTGAACAAATAGGTCCAGTAACAACACTTACATCGAATAAAGTTGTTCGATTCTTAAAGCAACAATATGCGACTGGGTTTAGATCTTGCACAAGTAACGTATATAGTTTCTTGGGAACTGGTGCTCTCACACCTGAATATGATGTTGCTTACGATACTGTTATAACACCAGCTGAATTAGAATTAGATCTCGCGCAACCTTTTATAGACTTTACTGAAGCACTAAGCGAGTTTGTACCTCTTACTTCGGAACAATCTATCTTACTAGATGAATGGAATGAAGTAAATACGGCGGAAATTGGAAGCGGTAAGAGAGCAAATACAGTTACAACTACACAAACATTCCAAGAATGGGAAGACGTCTTTAGAGAATTGAGCGTCACGGCTGGTGAATTAGAACAAAATTTTGTTGGAGATTTCGTCACAAATTTCCAATTCAGACCTTTTATACGTTCTCGTGAAGTTCAGATAGAAATGTATGGTCTTCGCCCGAACACAAGACATTATTTCTTCTTCGATGAAGTTTCAATCGATTCCGATGTTGCCCCTGGTATTTTTTTTGGTGATTCGCAGGGTCCTCTCCCGACAAATACAAGAGTAGCACAAAACGGATCTTTTGGAACTGCGGTCAGAACAAACGAAAATGGTGAATTGTTTGCAATCTTCAAAATACCAGAAAATACATTTTTTGTCGGCGAAAGAGAACTTGTAATTGCAGATGTGGACTTGTTTGATAATATTGATGCTGCAGCAGCATCATTTGGTAAATTGAAGTATAATGCTTACAATTTTAGTGTAGATAAAGTAGGAACAACTATTTCAACAAGATTCCCTGAAATTCAAGTTCTGGAAGAAAGAACCACTCGCACTGTAATGGACCGCGAAGTTCAACAAGGTAGACGAAATAAATGTCCTCTTGCACAGACTTTCTTTGTGAAGGATTCAATGACAAGAGAAGCTGATGCACTTTATGTGAGTGGAATTGATCTATACTTTAAAAGAAAAAGTCCTACAAATGGTGTGACTATTCAGATTCGAGAAGTAGTAAATGGATATCCTGGTTGGGAAATTATCCCATTTGGAAAGAAACATCTTAGATCAACAGAAGTTTTTGTGTCTGATGATGCGTCTATTGCTACTAGCATTATTTTTGATGCACCAGTTAGATTGGATGCAGAAAAAGAATATGCAATTGTAATACAACCAGACGCAGATGATCCAGATTACTTGATTTTCACAACAAAACCGGCTGGCACTGATTTACTTACAGGAGCACCTGTAAATGCTGACTGGGGGGACGGTGTACTATTCACATCTACAAATAACAGAGCATGGACAGCATATCAAGATGAAGACATTAAATTTGATCTATTCCGGTATAACTTCGAAGTGAATAGCGGAACGGTTGAATTGGAAACAACCGATTACGAATTCTTGAGAGCTGTTAATGTAAGTGGTAAATTCATAAACGGTGAATTGGCATATGCATTCAAAGGTGCTAATACCTTTACTGTAAATCTACAAACTAATACCAGTGTAGTTACGGGCACTGGTCTTACTGCTTATGACCAAGGCGATTATTTTTATGTTGAAAATGGTGTCACGGATAAAGATATCTTTAGAGTCGTTTCAGTAGTATCTAGTTCAGAACTTGTGGTAAATAAAATTCCAAGATTTAGTGGAACACTACAATCAGAACCTATCGTGGCAGGAACAGTTTCTTACTTTAATCCTAGAAAACCTGATCTATTGATACTTGAACAGTCTTCAGCACGTGAAGATAGAATATTTGTAGCTACAGATACCGTAAGAGGTCTTGATAGTGGTGCTATATTAGAAGTTGATACTGTGGATGATTTGGAATTAAGTTATATCCAAGCAATGATCAACCGAATTGTAGATGAAAACACAAATGTAAAAATTGCAGTCAAGGCAATTGATCCAAGTGCAACTGCCGATCCCCCATATGCGAAAGAGTTTGAATTTGCAGCAAATAAAGCATTCAATGAAAGAGGTTGTATCGTATTCAGTAAATCAAATGATACAAACCAAGAAAAGAATCTGAAATTAGTATTGACTCTCGAGAAGGAAGATATTCCCACGACAACACCGGTGGTCGATATTGAAACTGCACAGCTATTTGCTTACATATATCAAATAACAAATACACCTGCAACAACATCAAAATACATTTCAAAGAGGGTTGAACTTCAAGAAGGTTTTGATGCCGAAGATTTCAGACTTTATCTTACTGGTTATAGACCATTAGGAACAGATATTAAAGCATATCTGAGAGTAAAGAATGATGCAGACCCAGTAGCACTAAGAAACAATCCATGGATTGAACTTGAAAAAATCTCTGGTGCCGATTTATTCTCAAGTGGTTCAAATACAAGTGACTATAAAGAATACGTCTATGAAATTCCGGATACTTCTAAATCTTCAAACACTGGAATTGTGGAATATACTAACGATACCGGAACATATGAAGGATATAGATCATTCGCCGTGCGGATCGACTTGCTTTCAGAAGATGTTGGAAGTGTTCCAAAAGTTCTTGATTACAGAGGAATTGCATTCGAATGATACGAGATACTTACTCAAAGGCATTAGTTGAAACCGATGTTGCTGAATTAAATAGATACAGAAAAGAAAAACAAAAAGATAAAGAATTTCAGCAACTTAAGAATGATGTGATATTCCTCAAAGAACGGATAAATAGCTTGAGTAAAACACTCCAACAAATAGAGGCCAAGTGTGAGTAATACAGACATAACGAACATAGAGACGTCAGATACCTTTCAGGTTTGGCTTGAACGAACAAACGACTTGATCGATCTTGCAAATGAAAATGTGATGCTTGCGGGACCTCTTGGCTTCACAGTTGAAGGCAGCTCGACTCTCACTGGAACATTTACTGCAAATACCTTGGTCGCTGACAGTGAGTTCATTCTTCCTATTGGGACGACAGCGGAACGACCGAGTGCTTTGATTGGTTCACTTCGTTTCAACACCGATCTTGACACATTTGAAGGCTATGATGGTGTTGATTGGGGTGAGATTGGTGGGGAACTTGGTAATCCTATCTTTATCAATGACAACTACAATGCAGAAATCAATGACTACATCATTGCAGATTCCACTGCTGCATCATTTTCAATCATTCTTCCAGCTTCTCCAGAAAAAGATGACATCATTCGAGTAGTTACAAAAACGGCTTCCGTCAATAATGTACTAATACTTGGGAATGGTAATGATATCAGCACAATTGATGGAACTGTATCTAATCTAACATTGACATCAGATTATGTCACATATGACTTGATCTTCAACGGCTCGGTGTGGGTTGTATTTGACACGTTCGGGCAGACAAAAATTACAACTGATGATACTACTAATCAAGAAAGAGGTATTCTATTTACAGATAGCACATCAACAGATGTGAATGAACTTTTTGTGTCGGCATCGGATTTTTCATATAATCCAAGTACAAAAACTCTTACAGTAGAAAATATCTTAGGCAACGCGAGCACTGCTACGGCACTGCAGACTGCGCGCACCATCGGCGGCGTGAGCTTCGACGGCACCGCCAATATCAACCTGCCCGGCGTGAATCAAACCGGAAATCAAAACACAACCGGTAGTGCAGCAACACTGACAACAGCTCGCACTATTAATGGAGTTTCATTCGATGGTTCTCAAAATATTACGTTACCAACAGTAAATATAACTGGTAACCAAACGGTAGAAGGTGTAAAAACATTTTCTACAGCCATTGCGGTTACTGGCACATCAAAGGCCGCAGGCAGATTTTATGCCGGAACTACAGATCCAACAAACACAACAAGAGTAAATTATGATGGTAATTTTCACGTAAGAAATCTTTTTTCTGTTGGTGATGTTAGTTCGAATTCGGATCTTAGATTGAAAACCGATTTAAGCGTAATTGTTAATGCTCTTGATAAAGTCAATGCTATAACGGGCTATACATATACTCGTATAGATACAGGTGAAAGACAAACCGGTGTAATTGCACAAGATGTACAAAATGTTCTTCCCGAAGCTGTAAAGGAAGATGGAACTAATCTAGCTGTATCATACGGCAATATGGTAGGTCTATTAGTTGAAGCAATTAAAGAATTACAAGACAGAATTATACATTTAGAAAATAAAAATTATTAACACAAGCGCCAATAGTCAAAGGAGACGAAGATGGCAATAAAAATTTCAGTTACGGACGTAATCGGCAATTCTTGCGAGCTGTTAAATATCAATAGCTTGGATAACGGTTCTATACAGGCTATAACTAAAGCTTCTAATAACAGCTAAAACACTATAGCGTCTGGTACTACAGTAAGAGCAGGACGAGACGATGATAGTATCTTTGAATTTAAGACTCGATCCGGTATTCATACCCTCTCAATGAAACCTAAAGATCTATGGTTTATAAACACGGGTGGAACCATAGAGTATTGTCAAAGACTAAATTAAGGCAAGTTGCTATTTTACTTTCAAATTTGAAGACCTTATAAGCTCAAAGCACTTGTTCATTTAGGCAAAAACTAATTATGAAAAACACAATTTATCTTCTTTTGAAAAAGAAAACGGTCAATGCTTTAGCATGATCGTTGTTGACTATATGTTTTTTTGATTGGTATCATAACTTAAAATGTGTATTTCGTAAAAAGATAAATAAAACTAAAATACATGTGAGGAACTATGACAACCAGATAAATTTATATGTTGATCAAGGAGTCGACTTTTTAATTGAACTAGAACTTGAAACAGACGATGGTGATGAATTTGAAATCACAGATCAACAATTCTTTTGCCAAATCAGGAAGATATATTCAAGTGTAGTACAATTTGAAGCCGATCTTGATGTTGTTGTGAATGGAGTTACAAATAAACTTAATTTATTTATCTCTCCGGAAGCGACAAGAAATAAAAAGTCAGGTAAATATCAATACGATTTGATCATGGTGAAGTTTGGTGGAGATCGAATAAAGATTCTTGAAGGTCTGTTATTTATACTACCACGACAACTCACGTAAATGCTCAAACTGTCACAAACACAACAACAGGCGTTTCTGTCACTGTACCCAGTACTTCCTCAGCGGCGGTCAGAACGGCAACGGCAAGACTAACAGCAGCAGAGTCAGAGCTGTCCGGGGAGAACCTATTTGATTCATTTACCTATTTGTCTATTACACCTATTTCTAAGGAGAACAGCTAAACATGAAAAAATACATCGCAGTCACTCATGTTGATTCAAGAACAAAAGTTCCGTGCTTCAAAGCACCAATGCGCAATGGCCCAACATTTCCAGATGTGAAAGGTCTTGACATTGAATGGTGGGACCAGAGCCGATGGCCAATCCAGCATCCAGATGACTACCCATTGTTCTATGGGTCGTGTGATGAAGATGCTGACACTGATATTCCTGGTGTGGTGCGAATCCTACAAAAAGAAGCATATGATGAACTCCATTCAATAGAGCTGAGATCAAGAAAGCCATCAGTTGCGACTCCATTGCAGATTCGACTTGCACTGATCAAGCTCGGCATGTTGGAGCAGATTCAGAACTTCATCGATGAACTT